>Ga0170475_107957762_pt1 | contig 14027 bp, 13 predicted proteins | sample Soicark_Litter_5_FD_111474 | JGI IMG/M metagenome (GOLD analysis project Ga0170475, IMG submission 111474) | Avena fatua rhizosphere microbial communities from Hopland, California, USA. Combined Assembly of 48 SPs | reverse complement strand
TGCGCTTCGCCGTGCAGCTGGGCTTCGAGATCGAGCCCGCCACCTGGGAAGCCGCCAAGGCCCAGGCGTCCAAGGTCACGCAAGTGGCCTGGGAGCGCATCCAGGCCGAGCTCACGAAGATTCTCACCAGCCCCCAGCCGCGCCGCGGCCTCGAGCTGCTCGACGCCTGCGGCTTGATCGAACCCCTGCTTCCCGAGCTCTTGCCCATGAAGGGCTGCTCCCAGCCCGAGCAGTTCCATCCCGAAGGCGACGTCTGGCTGCACACCCTGATGGTGCTCGAGAATTTGCGCGCGCCCTCGCCGCGCCTGGCCTGGGCCGGCCTGCTTCACGACGTGGGCAAGCCCTCCACCTGGAGCCAGGAGCCGGGCGACCGCATCCGCTTCAACGGCCACGAAAGCGCGGGCGCCGTGATCGCGGAGGCCATCTGCAAGCGCCTGAAGATGTCCGGCGAGGCCGTCGAGGGAATCACCGCCCTCGTGGCCGACCACCTGCGCCTGAACCCCATCAAAGAGATGAAGCTGGCCACGCTCAAGCGCCTGCTGCGCCGCGACGACTTCAAGGATTTGCTCGAGCTGCACCGCGCCGACTGCCTGGCCAGCCACGGCGGCATGGACCTTTACGACTACGCCAAGGCCAAGCTGGCCGAATTCGAGGCCGCCCAGGCGGCCGATTCGCTCAGGCCCGAGGCGCTGATTGACGGCGCGGATTTGATCGCGATGGGCTATACTCCCGGTCCGCGCTTCAAGGAAATTTTGGCGGCCGTCGAAGACGATCAGCTGGAAGGCCGCCTCGCGGGCAAGGAAAAGGCCCTGGAATTCATCAAAAACGCGTTTCCCCTCTGAGAATCACAGGGATTTTCATAGACGGAAAGGTGCCGGCTCCCTAAAATTAGGCGCTTTCAATGGACGAGATCAAGCTAGAAGACCTGAGCCCGGAAGAGCTCGCCGAGTGGAACAAGGCCCAGAAGAAATTCAAGGCCCGCATGCGGGGCATGACCATCTTCTGCCTGATCCTGGCGCTTCCCATCGGCATCGGCGCCTACCTCGTGTGGCGCGTCAACGCGCGCATGGCCGATGACAAGGCCTGGGCCGAGGCTGAAATGAAAAAGGCCCAGCCCGATCCCCTGGCCTACGGCTCGCTGGGCTCGATCCTGCTCAACGAGGGCAAGCCGGCCGAGGCCCTGCCCCTGCTGGCGCGCGCCGCGGCCATCGAGAAAAAATCGGGCGCGAGCGTGCAGGCGCACCTCATCTACGCCGAGGCCCAGCTCGAGGGCCTCAAGAAAAACGTGCCCGCCGCGAGCCGGCAGGGCGCCGTCGACGCCATCACGGAGATGCTCGCCTACGCCGACAAGCTGCCCCAGGGCAGGCAGGCGGCGGCCTGGCACGGCGCGGGCAAGCTTTACGAGCACCTGGGCATGCACGCCGAGGCGCTGAAAAGCCTTAAGAAATCGGTGGATTTGCAGCCTGACGACTGGGTCGACGAGGGCGCGGGCCGCCGTTACAAGCATCGCGGCATCGCCTCGGCCTACCAAAAAGATTATTCCGGGGCGCTCTATCCCTGAGCCCGGAAGCAAAGGACCGCCGTGAACGCAAAGCAGCCAGGCCAGGGAAGCATCGAGCAGCGCAAGTTTGAAAGGATCACGTCGACCTTGCAGATCAAGTATTACATCATCGAAAAAGACTACTCCGAGCAGCTTCAGGCCGACGCGGCGTACAAGGACACGACCATGGCCCTCTTGGGCAAGGCGGAGCGCCTCAACACGCCCCTGCAGGGGGTGACCGACAACATTTCGTCCGGCGGCCTGGCCCTGGTCACCGACGCGCCCGTGGCCCTGGGCACCCACGTGGTCTGCGACATCACCATGCCCAACCTGCCCCGCCCCCTCAGGGCCCTGGCCGAGGTCGTGCGCAGCGACGCCAAGGAAGGCCGCGTGGTCGACCGCACCATGTCCACCTACCGCAGCGGGCTCAGGATTATCGCGATCAATAAAGACGATTTAAAGCGCATCGAAAATTACATCATTGAAGAAAAAATTAAACAGCGTTTATCCGGCCGTTAAAACCCGAAAACCCTTATATTTTGGCCTCTTTTTTGATTTTCGGGGCCCGAAATTCCGTGTATAATCTTGGCTCTTAGCGCTTTCACTCCCTCTTCGCTATCCTTTTTAAGACAAGGTTGACGCATGGCAAAAACGCCTGAAAAGCCCACAAAATCCGAAGCTCCCGCCCGCAAGCCGGGTGAATACGGCGCCGAAAACATCACCGTTTTGGAAGGCCTGGAGGCCGTGCGCAAGCGCCCGGGCATGTACATCGGGCCGACCAACGAATACGGCCTGCACCACATGATCTGGGAAGTCGTCGACAACTGCATCGACGAAGCCATGGGCGGCCATTGCGACCGCATCGAAGTGACCCTGCATTCCGACGGCTCCTGCTCGGTCTCGGACAACGGGCGCGGCATCCCCACCGAGATGATGGCCAAGCAGGGCAAGAGCGCCCTGGAAGTGGTGATGACGGTGCTGCACGCCGGCGGCAAGTTCGACAAGGACAGCTACAAGGTCTCGGGCGGCCTGCACGGCGTGGGCGTTTCGGTCGTGAACGCGCTGAGCGAATGGCTCGAGGTCGAGGTGCGCCGCGAGGGCAAGATCTTCTTCCAGCGCTACGAGCGCGGCATCCCCAAGGCGCCGATCAAGACCATGGGCGAGGCCAAGCGCACCGGCACCAAGGTCACCTTCAAGGCCGACAAGCTCGTCTTCACGGTGCTGGAATTCAACCACGACACCGTGGCCAACCGCCTGCGCGAGCTGGCCTTCCTGAACAAGGGCATCACCATCAAGTACCGCGACGAGCGCGGCAAAGAGGCCAAGGAGACCGAGTTCCATTTCGAGGGCGGCATCTCGGCCTTCCTCAAGCACCTGGGCAAGTCGAAAGAGGTGCTGCACGCCACGCCCATCTTCTTCGAGAAGGAGAAGGACGGCGTGGGCGTCGAGATCGGCATGCAGTACAACGAGGGCTACAGCGAGCAGATCTTCACCTACGTCAACAACATCAACACCACCGACGGCGGCTCGCACCTGGTGGGCTTCAAGAGCGCGCTCACCCGCGTGGCCAACAAGTTCGCCAAAGACTCGGGCATGATCAAGAGCGACAAGGTCACCCTCGAGAGCGACGACGTGCGCGAAGGCCTGGTGGCCGTGATCAGCTGCAAGGTGCCCGAGCCCCAGTTCGACAGCCAGACCAAGGGCAAGCTGGTGAACCCCGAAGTGAAGGAGATCGTGCAGGCCGTGGCCTACGACTTCCTCACCGCCTACTTCGAGCAGAACACGGCCCTGGCCAAGCGCCTGATCCAGAAGGCGGTCAACGCCGCCGAGGGCCGCGAGGCCGCCCGCAAGGCCCGCGAGCTCACCCGCCGCAAGGGCGTGATGGACGGGCTGAATTTGCCCGGCAAGCTGGCCGACTGCTCCGAGAAGGACGCCTCGCTCTGCGAGGTCTACCTGGTCGAGGGCGACTCGGCCGGCGGCTCGGCCAAGCAGGGCCGCGACCGGCGCTTCCAGGCCATCCTGCCCCTGCGCGGCAAGATCTTGAACGTGGAGAAGGCCCGCCTGGACAAGCTCTTCAGCAACGAGGAAATCAGGGCCATGATCACGGCCATGGGCACGGGCATCGGCAAGGACGAGTTCAGCTTAGAGAAGCTGCGCTACCACAAGGTCATCATCATGACCGACGCCGACGTGGACGGCTCGCACATCCGCACCCTGCTGCTCACCTTCTTCTTCCGCCACATGCGCGACCTGGTCGACAAGGGCCACATCTACATCGCCCAGCCGCCGCTTTTCAAGCTCAAGCGCGGCAAGGTGGAGGCCTATTTCCAGACCGAGAAGGAGATGGACGCCATCCTCATCCAGGAAGGCACCGACGGCGCCAAGCTGGTGCGCCTCAAGGGCGGCAAGCCCGAAGCCACCTTCGCCTCCGACAAGTTCCGCGAGATGATCAAGGACTTCGCCGATTTGGACCGCATTCTGCCGCGCCTGCGCGTGAATCTCGACCTGCCGGGATATCTGGCCCTCAAGGGCAAGAAGCAGCCGCTCTACATGGTCAAGGGCAGCCAGGGCAAGGAATGGGTCTACAGCGAGAAAGAGCTGGAGGGCGTGCTGGCCCGCGAGAAGAAGGCCAAGCCCGGCAAGGCCGCCCCCGTCGAGGGCAGCGAGTTCTACGGCGACTTCCTCAACCCCAACAACGACGCCACCCGCGCGGTGAAGCCCGCCGACGTCATCGAGCTGGCGGACTTGGGCGAGCTGCGCGAGATGGAAGAGCTGATCACCCGCCTGGGCAAGAAGGGCGTGGACGTGGACGAGATTTTGGCCGCCGAAGAGGACTCGATCATGGACGCGGCCAAGAAGAAGCCGCTCTTCCGCATCATCACCGAGAAGAAAGAGTTCGACCTCTTCGACGTGCGCGAAGTGGTCGACAAGGTCAAGGAGCTGGGCAAGCAGGGCATGACGCTGCAGCGCTACAAGGGCCTGGGCGAGATGAACCCCGAGCAGCTCTGGGAAACCACCATGGACCCGACGCGCCGCACCCTGCTTCAGGTGCGCAGCGAGGACGCCGTCGAGGCCGACCGCATCTTCAGCGTGCTGATGGGCGACCAGGTCGAGCCGCGCCGCATCTTCATCCAGGAGAACGCGGCGGCGGTCTCCAACCTCGATGTTTAGGACGGGGGATTCCATGAGCAGCGACAGCAAAGAGTTCTTGAAGCACGTCATCCTCTTCAAGGACCTACCCGCGCCCCAGCTCGAGAAGGTGGGCAAGCTCGTCAGCGAGAAGAGCTTCCCCAAGTACCAGATCATCTTCGAAGAGGGCGAGGCCGGCGAGTCGCTCTACATCATCAAGAGCGGCCTGGTGAAGATCAGCAAAGAGGCCTCGGACGGCCGGGTGAAGACCCTGGCCCTGCTCAAGGCAGGCGAGTTCTTCGGCGAGATGAGCGTGCTCTCCGACGAGGGCCGCAGCGCCAACGCCGAGACCCTCACCGACGCCGTGCTGCTCGTCATGGCCAAGGGCGACTTCGAGAGCCTGCTGGAAAAGAACGCCTCGGTCTCGGTCGTCATCATCAAGACCTTGATCGAGCGCCTCTCCCAGGCCGACCGCCAGATCAAGAACCTGGCCCTGGGAAACAGCCGCGCCAAGATCGCCGACATCTTGCTTCTGCTCAGCCACGACTTCGGCGACAAAAGCGAGGACGGCACCAAGGTCAACGTGCGCCTGACCCACCAGGAGCTGGCCGATTTGGCCGGCCTGGCCCGCGAGACCACCACCAAGCTGCTCAACGAGTTCGTGAAGGACGAGGCCATCCTCCTCAAGGACCGCGAAATCGAGATCATCAACACCGACAAGCTCGCCCAGTGGACGATGTAGGTAAGTAACTTTATAAAGCTGGTAAAATTATGAATGATCTAAAATATGTAAGAGAGAATATTGAGGGAGTCACCATCGCATTAAAGCGAAGGGGCTTTTCTTTTGATGGAATCGCATTTTCTGATCTAGACGAGAAAAGACGTTTTGCAATCGCTGAAGTCGAGAAACTTAAGGCGGAAAAAAATCAACTTTCCAAACAAGTTGGCGACCTAATGCGTCAAAAGAACGCACCAGTACTTGCGGGTGCGTCGAATGAGCAAACGATTATTAATTTAAAAGAAGACGTTTCAAGAATTTCTGAAAAAATAAAAGAAAAAGAGATTGAAGCGAATAAGTTAGATCAGAAGTTAATTGACTATCTTCAAAACACTCCGAATTTACCTGCAAATGATGTTCCTGATGGTTTGGACGCCGAATCAAACAAGTTGGTGCGAAGCTGGGGGCAACCACCAGTTTTTAATGATTTTTTACCTAAGCCTCATTGGGAAATTGGAATAGAACTGGATATTCTCGATTGGGAAAAGGCGTCGAAAATAACCGGGGCTCGATTTACGGTATATAAGGGATTGGGTGCGAGGTTAGAAAGAGCATTGATTCAATTTATGCTCGATTATCAAACGGAAAAAAACGGTTACAAGGAACATTGGGTTCCTTTGATGGTAAATTCAGATTCTTTATTTGGTACCGGCCAGTTACCCAAATTTAAGGAAGATCTATTTAAAATATTTAATTCACCTCCGCAAACTATATTGGAAGAGATGATGCACAAAGCGCGACGTGCATCAGATGAATATAATGGATCACTGCCCGAGAAAGAGTCGAAAGACGTTATCAAGGAACTGCTTGGTTACGTGGAATATGTTAATAGTCCAAATAATGGATATTATTTAATTCCTACAGCAGAGGTTCCATTAACAAATCTTCATCGAGATGATACGTTTGAAGAATCAGAACTTCCAATAAAATATTGTGGCTACACGCCGTGCTTTAGAAGCGAAGCCGGTGCCTACGGTAAGGACACCAAGGGTATGGTCAGGCAGCACCAATTCAACAAAGTTGAACTGGTCAAATTCACTACCCCCGAACAGAGCGAAGTCGAGCATGAGAAGCTGGTGCTCGACGCTGAAGGCATCTTGCAGGCCCTGAGTCTGCCCTACCAGACTCTGCTGCTCTGCGCCGGCGATATGGGCTTCGGCGCCCGGAAGTGCTACGACATCGAGGTCTACGCCGCGGGCCAGGACAAGAAGTGGTGGGAATGCTCGAGCTGCTCGAACTTCGGCGACTTCCAGGCCCGCCGCGCCAACATCAAGGTGAAGCTCAAGGACGGCAAGAAGGTCTTCGCTCATACCTTGAACGGATCCGGCCTGGCCACCAGCCGCGTCCTACCCGCCATCCTCGAGAATAACCAGCAGGCCGACGGCAGCGTCGTGATTCCCGAAGTGCTGCGCAAATACATGGGTGGCCTGCAGCGTATCACTAAGGCGTGATGTCGGGCGGGCCACCGGCCCGCCCCTACGCGGAACTTGGCAGCCAACATCGAACCGTAGGGGCCGAGCTTGCTCGGCCCATCTCTACCGAGAGTCTTTCATGGCCAACGACCAGAAACAAAAAACCCAGCGCAAAAAAACCGGCCTCTATGTGGTCTCGGCCGGCATCGCCACGCTCTGCCTCGGCTATATCCTGCTGGCCAAGGGCAGCATAACCGCAGCGCCCATCCTGATCGTTGGATCCTTCGTCATCCTCGCCACGGGAATCCTGCTGGGCTGGGACTAAATCGGGGATAGATGAAAACCACTCGATACTTCGAGGAACAGGTCCTTAGAAAAAGGGACTACTTAAAGATCGAGTGGTGTGAGGAAGCTCTTAAAAACCCTTTCCGCAAGCAGGTTCAAGATGACGGGAGAATCCGTCATTGGGTTTATATCGAAGCTATATCAAAATATCTTCGGGTGGTGACGCTCGAAGACGGGGAAACGGTGTTGAACGCTTTCCCTGACCGTGATTTCAAGGGGTAGCCAATGAAACTTCATTACTACAAAGAGACCGATTCACTTTATATCGACCTCTCCGAAAAAATGAGCAAAGAGTCGCGGGAGATTTCCGCGGGAGTTGTCGGTGATTTTGACGAAGCCGGCAACCTGGTCGGCCTCGATATCGACCATGCCAGCACCATCGCCAAGCTTGACCATATTGAAATGGACTCGCTTCCCATGCCAAAAGCGGCAGCAGCCTAACTAAAGACGGAGCACGACCTTGCATCCTTACCGTACCCATACCTGCGGCCAAGCCCGCAAAGAGCTCATCGGCAGCGAGATCCGCCTTTCCGGCTGGGTGCACCGCAAGCGCGACCATGGGCATTTGCTCTTCATCGACCTGCGCGATCATTATGGCGTCACTCAGGTTGTAATCCAGCCGGAGAGCGCCTTTTTTGATGTTGCCACTCACCTGAAGCCTGAAAGTGTCATTACCGTGACCGGTAAGGTCGTGGCTCGTACAGCGGAGACCGCCAATGCCAAATTGCCCACGGGTGACATTGAGCTGGTGGCGGAGGCCTTCGAGATTCAGTCGACTTCCGAGACCTTGCCTTTCCTCGTGGCCGACCCCAACCCCGTGGACGAAAGCATCCGTCTGCAATATCGCTTTCTAGATCTGCGGCGTGACGAATTACACGCTAATATTATACTGCGCTCTCGCATTATTTCTTCAATCCGTCGTCGCATGACAGAGCTAGAATTTAATGAATTTCAGACACCTATCCTTACGGCATCCAGCCCAGAAGGGGCACGAGATTTTATAGTTCCAAGTCGCTTGCATCCCGGGAAATTCTACGCCTTGCCACAAGCTCCCCAGATGTTCAAGCAACTGCTGATGGTTTCTGGCTTTGATCGTTATTTTCAAATTGCCGCATGTTTTCGTGATGAGGACGCGCGCGCCGATCGTTCACCAGGTGAATTTTATCAGCTTGATATAGAGATGAGTTATGCGACTCAAGACGATGTGTTTGCTGTATTAGAGGGATTACTTGTTCCGCTCTTTGAAGAATTTGCTGAAACTCCTAAACCAAAATTTTCGAAATTAAAATCAGGACAGGGAATCTCAACTGATCCAGAAGCCGCTCGTGAAATGGCTAAATCTATGAATGGTCCTTCTGTCTTAGTTCGAGACGGATACGACGAAAGTCGGTGGGAAGTTACCCAGGGACCCTTCCCGCGCATTCCCTACCTAGAGGCCCTGCTCAAGTACGGCACCGACAAGCCTGACCTGCGCTTCGGCCTTGAGTTCCAGGACGCCACGAAGTTCATCGCCGCCATGTCCCTGCCTCCATTCCAAGAAGCCATTAAAGAGGGCGGCATTGGCCGCATCGTGGCCGTCCCCAACGCCGCCGACAAGAGCCGCAAGTTCTTTCAGGATTTGGAGGACTTCATGAAGCGCCAGGGCGCCCCCGGCCTGGGCTACGTCAGCTACAAGGATGGCGAAGCCAAGGGGCCGCTTCTCAAGTTCATGTCCCCCGAGCAGCAGGCCGAGCTCAAGGCCATGCCCGGCGTGGACTTGAAGAACGGCGTGGTCTTCTTCGTGGTGGGCGCCAAAGGCGACGTGCAGCCCTGGCAGCACGCCTTGCGCGTGCGCCTGGCCAATGACCTCGAGCTGATCAAGCCGGGCGTCTTCAAGTTCTGCTGGATCGTGGACTTCCCCATGTTCGAGAAGGACCCCGACTCGGGCAAGGTCGGCTTCTCGCACAACCCCTTCTCGATGCCCCAGGGCGGCATGGAGGCCCTGCTCCACAAGGACCCCCTGGAGATTTTGGCCTACCAGTACGACATCGTCTGCAACGGCATCGAGCTGAGCTCGGGCGCCGTGCGCAACCACCGCCCCGAGATCATGTACAAGGCCTTCGAGATCGCGGGCTATGGCCCCGAGGTGGTCGAGGCCAAGTTCGGCGGCATGCTGCGCGCCTTCAAGTTCGGCGCCCCGCCCCACGCCGGCATCGCCCCGGGCGTGGACCGCATCGTGATGCTGCTGGCCAACCAGCCCAGCATCAGGGAAGTCATCACCTTCCCCATGAACGCCCAGGCCTGCGATTTGCTGATGAACGCCCCCAACGAGGTCACCGCCCAGCAGCTCGAGGACGTGCACATCGCGGTCAAGCTTCCCAAGGGCTTCGAAAAGAAATAAGGGCATGAAGCAGGCCATCCTCGCCATCGACCAGGGCACCACCGGGACCCGGAGCTACCTCTTCGATTCCCGGGCCCGCGTCATCGGCAGCGCCTACCGCGAGTTCAGCCAGCATTTCCCCAAGCCCGGCCTGGTCGAGCACGACGCCCTGGAGATCTGGGACACGGTGCAGGCCACCGGACGCGCCGCCCTCAAAGCCGCCGGCCTCAAGCCCTGGGCGGTCGCCGCCGTCGGCATCACCAACCAGCGCGAGACCACGGCCCTCTGGGACCGCGCCACGTCGAAGCCGTTGCACCGCGCCATCGTCTGGCAGGACCGCCGCACGGCCCCGCGCTGCGAGGCGCTCAAGCGGGCGGGCAGGGAAGCCGAATTCAGGAACAAGACCGGCCTGCTGCTGGATCCCTACTTCAGCGGCACCAAGCTGGAATGGCTGCTGCAAAACGTGCCTGGAGCCGCGGCGCGGGCCCGCCGCGGCGAAATCGCCTTCGGCACCATGGACAGCTGGCTGCTCTGGAAACTGAGCGGCGGCATCGCCCACCTGACGGACCACAGCAACGCCTCGCGCACGCTGCTCTACGACATCCGTAAGCTCGCCTGGGATCCCGGCCTGATGCGCACGCTGCAGGTGCCCGCGTCCCTGCTGCCCAAGGTGCAGGCTTCCTCCTCGCTCTTCGGCATGAGCGCGCGCTCCAGCTTTTTGGGCGCGGGCGTGCCCATCGCGGGCATGGCCGGCGACCAGCAGGCCGCCCTCTTCGGCCAGGGCTGCGTGGAAGCGGGCAGCCTGAAGAACACCTACGGCACGGGCTGCTTTTTGCTTTTGAACCTGGGCAAGAAGTTCCGCCTCTCCAGGCACCGCCTGCTCACGACCCTGGTCTGCGATGCGCAAGGGGCGCCCGCCTTCGGCCTGGAAGGCTCGGTCTTCGTGGGCGGCGCGGTGGTGCAATGGCTGCGCGACGGCCTGAAGATGATCGCCTCCTCCGGCGAGATCGAGGCCCTGGCCGCCTCCGTGCCGGACAACGGCGGCGTCTACTTCGTGCCGGCCCTCACGGGACTGGGCGCCCCGCACTGGGATCCCGCGGCCAAGGGCGCCATCCTGGGGCTGACCCGCGGTTCCACCCGCGCCCATGTGGCCAGGGCGGCCCTGGAATCGATGGCCTACCAGACCGATGACTTGCTTCAGGCCATGCGCGGCGACTCGGGCCTGCCCATCCGGGAACTGCGCGTCGACGGCGGCGCCAGCAAGAACGCCATGCTGATGCAGTTGCAGGCCGACCTCTCCGGCGCGCGCGTGCGCCGGGCCGCCCTGGCCGAAACGACGGCCCTGGGCGCGGCCTGCCTGGCCGGATTGCGCGTGGGATTCTGGAAAAGCGCGGCGGCCTTCCAGAAGCTGGCCAAGCCCGGCCGCGCCTTCACGCCGCGCATGAAGCCCGCGCCCCGCGCGGCCCTGCTGGCGGGATGGAAGGCGGCCCTGGGCCGCGTGCTCAGCCCCGCTTAAGAGGTGCCCCCATGGAAGACCTGAAAGCCGTGAGCTACGGCCACGCCGTCAGCTCGCTGGGCTACGAAGTGAAGCTCGGCAAGAAAGAGCTGACCTGGAAGGACGGCAAGCACGCCGTCAGCTGGGAGGCCGCCAAGCAGAAGGACGGCCGGCTTTTGATCAAGGCGAAGAGCCGCGACCTCAGCCACGCCGCGGGCCTGGGCGAGCGCGAGCTGGGCATGGTCGACGCCATCGTGCTCAAGGCCATGAAGGTGCTGCGCATCAACGCCTATTTCGGGTGAGGCGAACTTGATTCCGGAATTTAAGCTGCTCGCGAAAAAGGCCAAGGCCCGCCTGATCCGCATGCACTACGAAAACAAGATCGGCCACATCGGCGGCAATTTGTCGTGCCTGGACGCCATGCTGTTCCTGCATCTCGTGCAGATGAAGGACGACGACGCCTTCGTGCTTTCCAAGGGCCACGCCGCGGGCGCGCTTTACATCAGCCTGTGGATGCAGGGCAAGATCTCGGAAGAAGAGCTCCTCAGCTTCCACAAGGACGGCAGCCTGCTTTCCGGGCATCCGGCGCCGCAATGGCACCCCGGCATCCGCTTCGCCACGGGCAGCCTGGGCCACGGCCTGGGCCTGGCCGCGGGCGTGGCCCTGGCTCGTAAGCTCGAAAAGAAGCCCGGCCGCGTCTACTGCCTGCTCTCCGACGGCGAATGGCAGGAAGGCTCGAATTGGGAGAGCGCCATCTTCATCAAGCACCACCGCCTCGACAACCTGAGCCTGCTCATCGACGCCAACGGCCTGCAGGGCTTCGGCTCCACGGCCGAGGTCGCCTCGCAGGGCCCCGAGTCGCTGGCGCGAAGCCTGGAAAGCCTGGGCCTGGAAGTCCGGACGCTGGACGGGCACGACCCCGCCGCCTTGGAGGAGGCCCTGGCCCGGCCCGCGGCCGGACCCTTGGCCCTGGTCCTGCGGACCACCAAGGGCAAAGGCGTCTCCTTCATGGAAAACGCCATGGAATGGCATTACCTGCCCATGGACGCCGGGCAATACGCCCAGGCCATGCGGGAGATCGCCTAGGTGCGCAACGCCAGCTGCCAGGCCCTGGCCGCCCTCTTCCGCGAGAAGCCCTTCGTCTTCCTCACCGGAGACTTGGGATACAAGGCCCTGGAGCCGCTGCGCGAGGCGATGGGCGCGCGCTTCATCAACGCGGGCGTGGCCGAACAGAACATGGTCTCCGTGGCCGCGGGCCTGGCCAGCTCGGGGCTACAGGCCTGGGCCTACAGCATCGCGCCCTTTCCTCTACGCCCGGCCCTTCGAGCAGATACGCAACGACGTCTGCCTGCACGACCTCGACGTGAAGCTGGTGGGCAACGGCGGCGGCTACGGCTACGGCCCCATGGGCGCCACGCACCACGCCCTGGAAGACTACGGCGCCCTGCTGGCGCTTCAGAACATGCGCGCCTTCGTGCCCGCCTTCGCCGCCGACGTGGCGCCCTGCGTGCAAGCCATGTCCCAGACCCCCCATCCCTGCTACCTGCGCCTGGGCCTGGACGAGCGGCCCGCGGACTTCGAAGCGCCGCCTTACCCGCCCTGGCGCCGCCTGCTGGAAGGCTCGGGGCCGGTCCTGCTCGTGATGGGCCCGCTGGTGGGCAAGCTGCTGGAGGCCCTCTTGGGCCTGGCGCCTTCGGCGCGGCCCGAGCTCTGGGTGGCCGGCCAATTGCCCCTTTCCCTCTATCCCCCTTCCCCCGAATTCCTCGAAAGCCTGAAGCGCTCGGGCCGGCTTTGCGTGGCCGAAGAGCATGTGGCCCAGGGCGGCTTGGGCCAGGCCCTGGCGGCCTGGCTCCTGGCCCGGGGCCTGTCGCCCCGCCGCTTCGAGCATGTCCACGCTTTGGGCTACCCCTCGAAAACCTACGGCTCGCAGGCCTTCCACCGCAAGGAATGCGGCCTGGACGCGGCCGGCATTTTGGCGAGGATCCATGAATCCTGACCTTAAAAACAAGGTGAAGAACCTGCAGGGCCCGGTGCTGGTGCTGGGAGCCAGCGGCTTCGTGGGGGCCAACCTTTTCCGCATGCTGCTCGCGGAAAGGCCCGACGTCTTCGGCACCTCCTCGCAAAGCCTGCCCTGGCGCCTGGAAGGCCTGCCCGAAAAGAACATCCTGGTGGCGGACCTGCTGGTGGAGGAGAACCTGGAGCGGGTGCTCGAGGCAAGCAAGCCGCGCACGGTCTTCAATTGCGTGGCCTACGGGGCCTATTCGTTCGAGACCGAGGCCGCCCTCATCTACCGCACCAACCTGAACATGACCGTGCGCCTGCTCGAGCGCTTGCTGCCCCGCGGGCTGGCCGCCTACATCCACGCCGGCAGCTCGAGCGAATACGGCGACAACGCGGCCGCGCCCCGCGAGGACGCCGCCCTCAGCCCCAACAGCCACTACTCGGTCTCGAAGGGCGCGGTTTCGGGCCTGCTGCAGTACTACGGCAAGAAATTCAATTTTCCGGCCGCCAATCTCCGGCTTTACTCGGCCTACGGCCCCTTCGAGGACGCCTCGCGCCTGGTGCCCCAGCTGCTGCTGGAGGGCCTGCGGGGCGGCTACCCGCCCCTGGTGGACCCGGACGTCTCGCGCGACTTCATCTACGTCAAGGACGCCTGCGAGGCCTTCGTGGACGCGGCCCTCAAGCTGCGTCCGGAGGCCTACGGCGAATCCTTCAACATCGGCAGCGGCCTGCAGACCTCGATCCGCGGCTTGGCGGGACTTTCCCAGAAAATCTTCTCGCTGCCCGCGGAGGCCTCCTTCGGAAGCATGCCCAACCGCGCCTGGGACCTCAAAGCCTGGCGGGCCGAGCCCGCCAAGGCGCGCGAGGCCCTGGGCTGGTCCGCCTCCACGCCGCTGGAAGAGGGCCTGCGCGAGACCGCGGCCTGGCTCCAGGGCCTGAAAGACCCGGCCCGCTACCGCCTCGCCTCG
>Ga0170475_111555747_pt1 | contig 14040 bp, 10 predicted proteins | sample Soicark_Litter_5_FD_111474 | JGI IMG/M metagenome (GOLD analysis project Ga0170475, IMG submission 111474) | Avena fatua rhizosphere microbial communities from Hopland, California, USA. Combined Assembly of 48 SPs | reverse complement strand
GCAGTGGTTAGTCATCGCAGCCATTATTATCGTTGGAGGGGTGTATGGAGATCTCGTCGAGTCTTTACTGAAAAGAAGTATCGAAATAAAGGATTCGGGTGATTCGTTGCCCGGGCATGGGGGTTTCCTGGATCGCTTCGACGGACTTTTGATCTCCGCCCCGTCGATCGTTGCGTTCGTTGAACTAATTCAGTAAGGAATTTCTGACGTATATTTTGTACGGTTTTCCTAAAGTGATGGCATCACGAATTTCTTGCTCCCGGCCGGGATGTATATTTATGCTGGGAGATTTTTTTAACCGCACTTTAACCGACAATCCCTGGTGTTTTTGACCTATATCCTTTCTTAAACCGTTATATTTTCGAAATAGAATTTTGACTTCCAACAGGGCGCATGTCTAAAATTTGGAGACCCGAAATCCCGACCCGTTTAGGAAACCTTTCCTATCTTTGCAACCGTTTTCGATGTAGATTTTAAGCACAATATGGCATACATAGAACCAGCACCTCTCCTCGACAAGGAGAATCCTTTCGAGGCAATGATGTCGAGATTCCGTACCGCTTCACAGATCCTTGGTCTCGAAGAAGAGGTATACAACGTATTAAAGAGTCCTGCACGGCAAGTGATCGTATCACTTCCCGTAACGATGGACGACGGCAGCATTCGTGTATTCGAAGGCTACCGTGTTATTCACTCTACCATCCTCGGCCCTTCGAAGGGTGGTATCCGCTTCGATCCGAATGTGAACCTCGACGAAGTGAAAGCGCTCGCCGCGTGGATGACATGGAAGTGCGCCGTGGTTGACATTCCTTATGGTGGTGCGAAAGGTGGCGTAGCCTGCAACCCGCGTACGATGTCTGCCGGTGAGATCGAACGACTCATGCGTTCATACACGCAGGCAATGGTCGACATCTTCGGAGCCGACAAAGACATTCCCGCTCCCGACATGGGCACAGGTCCGCGCGAAATGGCGTGGTTGATGGACCAATATTCACGCTCGCAAGGCATGACGGTGAACGCCGTAGTAACCGGTAAGCCCATCGTACTCGGTGGATCACTCGGAAGAACAGAAGCTACCGGGCGCGGTGTAATGATCAGCACACTCGCCGGTATGGAAAAACTGAAGATCAATCCTTACAAAGCAACATGTGCCGTGCAGGGATTTGGTAACGTTGGCTCATGGGCAGCACGCCTCCTGCACGAACGTGGGCTGAAAGTACTTGCCATCAGCGATCTCGCCGGTGCATACTACAACGAGAATGGTCTCGATATCGAGAAGGCCCTTAAGTATCGCGATGCGAACAAAGGCAGCCTCGAAGGATTTACCGAAGCATCGAAGATCTCCAACGACGAACTGCTCACATTACCTGTGGATGTACTCGTTCCCGCAGCTACCGAAGATGTGATCACGGTGTCGAATGCTCCGCGTATCCAGGCAAAGTTGATCGTAGAAGGAGCTAACGGTCCAACTTCATCCAAGGCCGACAGCATCATCTACGAAAAAGGTGTGAGCGTTGTGCCCGACATCCTCGCTAACGCAGGCGGTGTTACCGTGTCGTACTTCGAGTGGGTTCAAAACAGGCTCGGCTATAAGTGGACTGCCGACCGCGTGAACCGCCGGAGCGATCGTATCATGAAAGATGCGTTTGAGAACGTTTATAAAGTAGCCGTCGAATATAAAGTGTCACTCAGGATTGCTGCATACATGGTTGCCATTGATAAAGTGGCGAAGACACTGAAGTACCGCGGAGGATATTAATTTTTATCTTTGCGGCATGACTATTCACCGCGAAGGCTTCACTATACTTTTTGTATCCCTGTTGGTCCTCTTTGGGATCAACTATTTAGTAATATACCTGGCACCGGATGCGACGATTCTTCAGAATGTCGTGATCGGTGCCAGTGTTATTTTTTACCTGGTCATTCTCCAGTTTTTCAGGAACCCGCTCTTCTCGATTGACAAAGGAGATAAAACCGTTCTTGCCCCCGCAGACGGAAAAGTTGTGGTGATCGAAGAGACTATCGAAACCGAATATCTCAAATCGAAACGCAGGCATATCTCGATCTTCATGTCGCCCATGAATGTTCACGTGAACCGCATGCCGGTTGGTGGAACGATCAGTTACTACAAATACCACGAAGGCAAGTATCTCGTGGCCTGGCACCCCAAGTCGAGCACCGAAAACGAACGGACCACGGTAGTTGCCAAAACCGGGAACGGCACCGAGGTGTTATTCCGCCAGATCGCCGGCGCTCTCGCGCGGAGGATCAAGTGTTACGTGAAAGAGGGACAGCCCCTGGAACAGGGCCAGGAATTCGGATTCATCAAATTTGGGTCGCGTGTTGACGTGTTTTTACCGCTGGATGCCAAAATCACCGTAAAAGTGGGAGACATAACAAAGGGTGGCAGGACGGTTATCGCCGAATTGGCCTGAAATCGTACTTTAACAAATTACTAATCAATAAACTACATCCTAACAGGCGTTCCCGGGCTTTAGGTTCGTTACCTTTGAGGATTGCCTTTCGCAGACCCTCTTCATAAAACCACAACTGCGAGAGTCGATTTCAAAATGAAATATACCTCGCTGCAATTCGCTAAAGGCCAGAATGATTTTTTTGCTACCCTTTCGCAACGGGTCAATAACTATTTTAAGACCAACAAGATCGACCGCACTGCCAACATTCACATGGTTGTAAAGACCTTCGTGATGTTTGCACTCTACTTCACCCCTTATACCCTTATGGCTACACAAGTGGTAACGGGCAGTTGGGGGCTCTTCGCCATGACTGTAGTGATGGGTATCGGTGTTTCGGGCATTGGCCTGTCTATCATGCACGATGCAAATCATGGTTCTTATTCGAAGAAAGCATGGGTGAATAATCTCCTCGGTTTCTCATTGAATCTTGTTGGAGGAAACGCATTCAACTGGAAAGTGCAGCACAACGTGCTTCATCATACTTACACCAATGTTCACGAGGTGGACGAAGACATCAGCCCCCGCGGCGTGCTTCGCATGGCCCCCACTGAGACATGGAAACCTATCCACCAATTCCAGCATCTGTACGCCTGGTTCTTTTATGGATTGCTTACCATCGTGTGGATCGGCTTCAAAGACTACGGAAGACTTATACGCTATATCAAGGACGGAATGCTTGCTAAGCAGAAGACAAACCCTGCAAAGGAATGGACGGTACTGATAGTGACGAAGTTGTTTTATCTCGGCTTCCTTTTCCTGCCAGTAATGCTTGTACCCGCGATTTCCTGGTGGATGCCCCTGGTTGGATTCCTTATCATGCATTTCATAGCCGGATTTATTCTTGCAATCATCTTCCAACCTGCACACGTGATCGACGGCACCGAATTTCCATTGCCCGACTCAGAAGGCAACCTGGAAAACAACTGGGCTGTACATCAATTACATACAACCACAAACTTTGGTCGTAAGCACCGTGCATTCTCATGGTTTGTGGGTGGATTAAATTACCAGGTGGAACATCACCTGTTCCCCAACATCTGCCACGTGCACTATCGCGCTATTTCCCCGATTGTCGAAGCGACCGCTAAAGAATTCGGTCTGCCTTACAAATCGAAAGAAACGTTTCTCGAGGCGATTGTTGCTCACGCACAGCTGATGAAGGAATTGGGCAAGAAGCCGGCGCCGGTGTTAAAGCCTGTCCCGGTTACGATATAACCTCGTCGAAAGCTTTTACAAACCCTTTCATCTCCTCTGTAGTTCCAATAGAGACGCGACACCATTCGCGGTTCTGGTAGTCCCAGATCCTGATGAGATAACCTTTCTCTTCGGTTTTTGCGAGGATGGTCTTGCCGTCTTTCGGCGCTGGGAAGAACACCACGTTGATCTGTGATTTTCCGTGCAGGTATTTTTTCGATTCCAGATAGTCGGTGAGAACTTTGCGCGCTTCGGCATTCTTTGTTCGCACCATCTGCATGAAGTCTTCATCTCCCAGGCTCGCCTGCGCTGCCGCAATGGCAGTCTGGCTTGCGGAGATCGTATCGCCAAACTTCGAAACTTTCTTGATCACATTGGGATGAGCAACGATGTAGCCGATGCGAAGACCGGCCAGTCCGAAGATCTTCGAGAATGTTCTCGACACAACAACGTTCGATCCCTTTCTCACCAGGTCGATCATCGAATTCTTTTCGATAGGTCCGAGGAATTCGAGATACGCTTCGTCGGCATACACTAATGCACGCTTCGAAGCTTCTTCTGCGAATGCCCTCACCTTGCCGGGATCGACAACGGTACCGGTAGGATTATTCGGGTTACAGGCGAAGATCACTTTCGTGTCGTCTTTGATCGCCGACAACATTTTATCGTAATCGTATTCCAGTTGATCGTTCAGATCTACTTTGTCCCAACGCGCGTTTACACCCTGGGCGTAATTCATGAGCAATGGAAATGTAGGATAGCTCGAGAGCACGCTGCCTCCATCGAGTCCGTAAGCAGCACCAAGGAGACAGAGGATCTCGCCGGAGCCCGAACCAAACATGATGTACGAAGGATCGACACCTTCGCGTTCCGCGATCTTCTTTCGGAAAACTTCCTGTGTGTCGAACTGGTAACGGTTGGCTTCGTTCATGATCTGCGCGACAGCCTCCCTCGCCTTCTTAGAAGGGCCGTAGGGATTCTCGTTGGAGTTGAGCCTCACCTTCGCTCCGCTTGCTTTCATTGCAAAGAACTCACGCTCCGCACGACTTAACGGCGCAGCTTCGAGACGGCTTACAAGCGAACCCGAAAGGGCCAGCCCTGCCGACACAGCGAACGTAGACTTAAACCAATTGCGACGACTTAGTTGGGTTTCCATAAGACACGGGATTGAGAACTGAATTTACATAAATTGTAGTTATGAAATAGGGCTACCTCCACGCTGGCTTCAATTTCGTCGTAACAAAGGCTTTACCATCCAGCACAATCATCGGATCGCTCGTATTCTTCGGGTGATTTCTTTTCTCCAAACGATAAGATCCCGCTCCATACGTGGGAGAGTTATAAAACAACCTCTCTCCTTCCATCCACCAGGTACCACGATCACCTCCCTGCGAACTTGTACCTCCTGCGAGGTCGGGTGTATTCACGCTCCTCGAACTTTCGGAAGTGTAGATGTAAGTACCGTCGGGATTCAATTGAATGCATTCGCTAGAGAAACTTCCACCGCTGCTGCTGGACGTTGAGCTCATCACACACCAATGACCCGCAAGCTCTTGTGGAATGGATTTATTTCCGGTCGAAGCCGGTTGCTTGTTCGAAGCCTGTCCTTTGTTGTAAGTGTATTGCTGTCCGTTTACAGTCATGACCAGTTCGTTTCCCTTTACGGTATAAGGAATAACGGCACTTCCCCGTTGTGTAGTCAAAGTAACTTGTCCATTGATTGCGCTATATGCAAGACTAACTCCATTATACAAGCACGTACCATCTGCCTTAAACTCCATGCTCTCAGTATTTCCATACCATGCACCAAAAAGATTTTTGTCGACTCCACCAGGAGGTGTTGGCGGGTCTGCCGGCGGTGTTGCGAGAGCACTCTCTCCCTGCGATCCCGCCCGCGTCATCGTGATGGGCTGCTCGAGATCGCCGCCCGAAAGCGTGAGCGAATTCCCGTTGAGTGTGTAGTTGTAATTCTGCGTTGTTTGCTGGCGTACGATCGTCAACGTGAAGACACCATTCTTTGCTACGTATTTGATCTCGTCGCCGTCGAATTCGCCGGAGCCGTCGGCATTCATGATCAATGTCATCTGGTAGCCAAACTCGTTGTTTTGCCAGATGCCGGTGAGTTGATTCGATGATTTGGTTTTCGCGCCAATCTGCGCATTGGCAGTAATGGCGATCACTAGCAGGGGTATCGTGAGTATTCGCATACTCACTAATTTACTAAATAAAACTCTCGACGATTCTCATCACTTTCTCCAGGTACAAAATGTCAACCTCATCGAAATCATTCAACTTGTCACTATCAACATCCAGAACAAGGGCAACTTTCTCGTCTTTGAATGCAGGAAGAACAACTTCAGACTTCGAATCGGAACTACATGCAATGTGACCAGGGAACTGTTCAACATCGGGAACAAGAAGAGTCCGGGCTTCTTTCCAGCTCGTACCGCAAACACCTTTGCCAAAATTGATCCTTGTACAGGCAATCGGGCCCTGGAACGGACCCAACACCAACTGGCTATCTTTCACCAAATAAAATCCGACCCAGAAAAATCCCATCGTCTGACGCAAGGCCGCCGCGATGTTCGAGAGATTGGCAATAATATCTTTCTCACCGTCAACCAGGCCCACGATCTGTGGAACAAGAACTTCGTAACGTTCTTTCTTTTCAGCTGAAGTCGCGATAACAAGATTTTCTGCCATACCCGGGGGCGACGTTCGCCTAAATTTTTTCTTCCTCTTTCTTAGATTCAGTATGTTCGATAACAATCGGCTCCGCTGACATCGACGGAACGGTCACATCATCTTTCTCACGAAAAAATCTTCTCTGGAAAATAAGGATGCTTACAACACCAACGAAGATCGACGAATCGGCAATGTTGAACACGGGGCTAAAGAACACGAAATTATCGCCACCCCATACCGGCACCCATTGAGGCCAATAGAAATCGAAGATCGGGAAGAACAGCATATCGATCACCTGGCCGTGGAACCATTTGTACGGTGAATCGAGCGGAGCATTATTCAGGAACACGCCGTAGAATGTACTGTCGATCACGTTGCCGATTGCGCCACCGAGTATCAACGCCATCGCGATGAGGAATCCACGGTGCGCTCCCCTCAATATCATGCGATAGAGATAAAAGCCGATACCGAACATCGCTGCAATACGGAAAAGCGTGAGGGCCATTTTTCCGAATTCACTTTGCCAGCGAATTCCAAATGCCATACCGGGGTTAAGCAAATAATGAAGCCTGAACCAGTCCCCGATAACATTGATCTCCTGGTGAATATGCATGTTCTTCCAGACGAGCAATTTCACAGTCTGGTCGAAAATGATGATACCAAGAGCGATTAAGAAATACTTCGCAACCTTCATTTTACGCTGATCCTCACTTTTAGCTTGAAATCGTCCATATCCACTTCGGTGGCGAACATCGCCCCCGGGACCTCCGACAATTTATCTTTTAACTCAAAACTAAGCGCTTGAGTTTCCGTGGTGATGTAGTCCCTGAACTGGGTGAGCGCCGACGTAACGGCCTCCCCATCTTTTTCTACTTCGATGCCGATCTTGTCGAGCACTTCCAGGCCCATATCTTTTCTCAGGTTCTGAATGCGGTTCACAAAATCCCTCGCGATCCCTTCTTTTTTCAGTTCCTCGGTCACAGTGATATCCAAAGCTACGGTAACTCCGTTTTCCGACGCAACCGCCCATCCCGGAACGTCCTCCGATGAGATTAAAACATCCTCCAAAGCGAGGTCAAATCCGTCGCGCGAGAGCGTACCGGACTTTTCTATGGCTGCAATATCCTGCTTGCTGAATGCATTGATGACGGCCGTCACTTCCTTCATTTTCGGGCCGTATTTCTTGCCCAGCTTTGCGAAGTTGGGCTTCACCTTCTTAACAAGGAGGTCGGATGTGTCGTCGATATATTCTATTGACTTCACATTCACTTCGGCGCGAATGATGTCGTCAACTGTTTTCACGCGGCGCGCAAACTGGTCGTCGAGCACGGGAAGAAGGATCTTGTTGAGCGGCGTTCTCACTTTCACTTTCGCATTCTTGCGGATCGAGTGAACGAGGGAACAGATCTGCTGTGCATACTTCATCGACTGATCGAGATCGGTATTCGTCAGCGATGAGTTCGCTTTCGGGAAATCCGATAAGTGCACAGAATCTTTTCCAGTCAGATTTTTATAGATCCACTCACCAAAGAATGGCGCGATGGGCGCCATCAATTGACTTACGGTTACAAGGCACTCGTATAAAGTTGCGTAAGCAGCGGCCTTGTCGTCCGACATCTTACCGACCCAGTAACGTTTTCTGTTCAAGCGAACATACCAGTTCGATAAATGATCGTTTACGAAATCTTGCACGGCACGCGCAGCTTTGGTTGGCTCATAGTCGTCGTAAGCTGCAGTAACTTCTTCGATGAGTAACTGGAGCTTCGATATGATCCATTTATCTAACGGCGTATTCTGCTTGCTTCCGGCAAATTCGTACTTATCGATGTTCGCGTAAAGAGCGAAGAAAGAGTAAGTGTTGATCAGTGTTCCAAAAAATCTCCTCTGTGTTTCCTTAACTCCCTCTTCGTCGAACTTCAAATTATCCCACGGCGGAGCGTTCTCGATCATGTACCAGCGAATAACGTCGGGTCCGTATTTAGCAAGTGCTTCGAATGGATTCACGACATTGCCTTTGCGCTTCGACATCTTATTGCCGTCTTTATCAAGTACAAGCCCGTTGGAGATCACGTTCTTGAACGCAACGCTATCGAACAACATAACTGCTATCGCATGAAGCGTGAAGAACCAACCACGGGTTTGATCTACGCCTTCGGCGATGTAGTCGGCAGGGAAGCTTGTTTTAAAAACATCTTTGTTTTCGAAAGGATAATGCCATTGTGCATACGGCATTGCACCTGAGTCGAACCAAACGTCGATGAGGTCGGGCTCGCGATACATCGGCTGACCCGATTTGCTTACGAGTACAACGTCATCAACAAACGGACGATGGAGATCGAGATTATCGATGTCGGTGGGATTCTTGATGCCGGTCTTGACTGCTTTCTCAACTTCGGCTTTCAATTCAGCAACGGAACCAATACAGATCTCTTCCGATCCATCTTTCGTTCTCCAGATCGGCAGCGGTGTTCCCCAGAATCGCGAGCGCGACAAGTTCCAATCCACAAGATTCTCCAACCAGTTGCCGAAACGGCCAGTGCCCGTCGACTCGGGTTTCCAATTAATGGTCTTGTTGAGTTCCACCATCCTGTCTTTGCATGCCGTGGTCTTGATAAACCACGCGTCGAGAGGATAATACAACACCGGCTTATCGGTGCGCCACGAATGCGGATAGGTGTGCTCGTATTTTCTTACGTCGAACGCCTTATTCTCCTCTTTTAAAATGATAGAGATAATGACGTCGGTATTTTTATAATCAGGATTCGACTCGTCTTCGTCGGTGTAGTTCTTTACATAGAAATCATCGGGACCGAGATTCTTATGAGTCTTGATCTTGTATTTGGCTACGCCATTTTTCAATTGTTCACCGATCTGCGAAATGAACTTGCCTTTCTTGTCAACCGTAGGGACTTCGTTACCGGCTGCATCGCGAACGGTCATCGGGGGGATGCCATTCTGTTTTGAAACACGGAAGTCGTCGGCACCGAATGTAGGCGAAGAGTGAACGATACCCGTACCATCTTCGGTTGTTACGAAGTCGCCGCTTACAACGCGGAATGCTTTATCGGCATCGTACAAAGGTTGAACGTAAGGCATCAGTTGTTCGTACTGAAGGCCTACGAGTTCTTTGCCCTTAAATGTTTTTTTAACTTCTGATTGATTGAAATACGCGGCGACCCTGTCTTTTGCAAGAATTACATTAACAGGAATGTTCGTGTATTTATTTGTTGTGGAGATCAGGACGTATTCAATTTTCTCTCCGACAACCAAAGCGGTATTCGAAGGAAGCGTCCACGGTGTTGTCGTCCACGCTAACAGGTAAACGTCTCCTTTGATGTCTTTGAACAGATCATTCTTCTTTACCTTGAACTGGCCGACGATCGAAGTATCTTTTACTTCTTTATAACATCCGGGCTGGTTCAATTCATGTGAACTCAAACCGGTTCCATCGCTGGGCGAATAAGGTTGGATCGTATAGCCTTTGTATAACAGCTTCTTGTCATACAGTTGCTTTAACAACCACCAAAGCGTCTCTACATAGTCTTTTTTATAGGTAACGTACGGATGATCGAGATCCACCCAGTAGCCCATCTTCAGAGTAACATCGTCCCACTGATCTTTGTACATCATTACCGTTTCGCGGCACTTCTGGTTGTACTCTTCAATGGAGATCTTTTTACCGATGTCGTCTTTGGTGATACCAAGTTGTTTCTCGACCTGCAGCTCTACCGGAAGTCCATGCGTATCCCAACCGCCTTTGCGTTTCACCTGGAAACCCTGGAGTGTCTTGTAGCGGCAGAAAATGTCCTTCACGGTGCGGGCCATCACGTGGTGGATGCCGGGGGTGCCGTTGGCCGAAGGAGGACCCTCGTAAAATGTGAAATGGGGGGCGCCTTCGCGGTTGGTTACTGATCGTTCAAAAACCTTATTATTCTGCCAAAATTCGAGGATGTCTCCTGCGATTTTGGCGAAGTTCATTTCCTTGTTTTCCTGGTATTGACGCATGCTAAAAAAAAGAGGGACAAAGATACGGATTACTCTGCTGATCCCTTCCTGTCGTGAATCCTGATCTTCGTAATGTCGATCGCCACATCCTCCTGCTCTCCATAAAAATTCGGGTCGATGTCATCGATCAACTGACGCTCGACCGTCTTCTTGGGTTTGTCGAAAGTCATGATGAGCGCAGGCAGCAGGATAAGATTCGTGAACATGGAAATGATCAGTGTGGTCGACGTGAGCAGTCCCAATGCCACCGTTCCGCCGAAATCGGAGAACGCAAAAATGATGAAGCCGGCAAAAAGAACGACCGACGTATAAACAATACTCTTTCCTGTTTCCAAAATACTTTCGCTCACCGACCTGGGCACGAAGAAACCGGTTGCCAACAACTCCTGCCTGTACTTCGCCAGGAAACGAATAGAGTTGTCCACAGAAATACCGAACGTGATGCTGAATATCAACGCCGTACTGGCTTTCAATGGTATGTTGAAATAACCCATCAACCCGGCCGTGATCATTAAAGCGATCAGGTTAGGTATCAGTGAGATCAGGATCATTCGCGCATTGGCAAACAACAATGCCATCGAAAGTGTGATCAGTATACAAGCCAGGATCAAACTCTCGGTAAGATTATCGATAAGGTTCTTGCTTCCCTTGATGAAGATCTTCGAGGAACCGGTAATCGTAACACTCACACTGTCACCCGGGGCCTTGAGATTCTTCTTGATCTCTTCTTTCAAATGTCGTGTCTTCGGCGCAATCACATTGTTGATCAGCGAATCCATTCTCCTCGAACCAACATCGGCCATCTGCATCGAGATTCTCATCTTCGTATACGATGTGTCGATGAAAGATTTAAACAGGCCCTGCACATCATTCTGACCTTTCATGTATGACAGCACGAACGCCGCATCCGTCATCGACTGTGGCAACTGGTAACGATTGGGATTGTTGTTGTGATAAGCCTGCTTGGCCGTCTTCACAAGACTTACAACAGAAACGGGTGTAGATGTAATCGTGATGGAGTCGAGTGAAGCTTCGAAGTCATCCACAGCACGCATGATCTTGAGGTCTTGCAGCGGCTTCTTGCGGCGTGCATCGATGTCGACTACCATTTCGAGGGGCATGAAGCCGCTGAAATTTTCTTCGAGGAACGTGAGGTCGCGTTTCAACGGGCTGTCGGCAGGAATATCGTCCACCATATACGACACGGAGTACAGTCTCGAAATGCCGATCACCGACAATACAGTAATCGCGAGCGTAGCTACATAGATCCAGGCGCGGTGGCGGTGTACCATCAGGTCTACCAGTTTCACAAAACCACCCAGTAGTTTGAAATCAAGATGTTTCAAATGCTTCTGGTTGGGCTCCGGCATCCACGACAACATGCCCGGTATCATCACAAGGGTAACAACGAACAACGCAATGATGTTGAGACCAGCAACAATCCCGAACTCACGAAGCACCATGATGTCGGTCGACAACAACGTGAGGAAGCCGATGGCAACAGTAAGGTTGGTGAGGAACGTGGCAAGACCCATTTTCAAAACAACAGCGCGAATGGCTTCGGTCTTGTTCTTCCTTTTTACAAACTCGAGATGGTATTTATTGAGAAGATAAATGGCGTTCGTGATACCGATGGTTACGATAACGGGCGGGATGAGCCCGCTGAGCAAGCTGATCTTGTAACCGAGTATGGTGATCGTTCCCATTACCCAAACAACCATAACGCCGATCATGATCATGGAGAATATCACGGCGCGGACTGATCGGAAGAACAACAGCATGATCAAACCCGTAACGATGGCCGACAGGTAGAGAAACATCGACAGCTCCGCTTTTACTTGCGTAGCCATTACTGTGCGCACGAACGGCAGCCCGGCATAATGCAGTTCGATGCCTGTATCTTTTGTGAACTGATCGCCCGCAGCCTTTAACTTATCGACAACCCCGATACGTTTTGCGGAGTTAGCATAATCCTTCTTCACTGGCGCAATGAGTCGCGTCGCACCGTTCTTCGTATTCGAAAGTTGATTGATCTGGAACTTCTGTCCGTTAGCAATTGCCAAAAGACTATCGAGCTCTTCTTGCGACTTGATGTTTTCAGGAAAGAGAGCGGTGGGAACGAACCGTTTATTGACGGTGTCTTTTAAAGCGATCTTTACCAAAGGCAGCGACAACGCTTCCTGTATTCCTTCGATGGAACGGATCTCGTTGCTTAGCTGGCGGAATCTCTGGAAGTTCTTGAGCTGGTAGAGTGCACTGTCTTTAAGTGCGATAGCGATCATGTTTCCGTCTTCACCAAACTGCTGCTTGAACTGCTGGTAGAAGATCATCTCGGGATCGTCGAGCGGAACAGTGCGTGGAAGATCATAACTCATCTGGACCTTCGATGCAAAATACCCCATCACCAACGTCACGAGTGTTATTCCCGCGAAGAGATAGACACGCAAGCGGATGATGCCGTCAGCTATTCTTTCCCACATAAGGGGGCAAAACTACTTAATTTCTGAAAAACTCTTCAGATGTTGGTTAAGTTCTGCGGGGGTTAATTTGCTTCCTTCACGGATCACAATGCGGTATTTGAAGGTCACCGATTCACCTTTCTTCAATTCGAGGTTGAGTTTTGCTTTTCCTTCCGTGAACACTTCTTTGCCGAGAGGATTAACGGCGAATAATCCGTACCCACGGGCATGCCAGTACGAGGGGTAGTCGGTATTTTGTGGATGGTCGATCATCGCAACTGAAATGTCCTTTCCGTCGATCTTTCCGTCGAGGCAAACCCAATTGGCTTTCTTGCCCCAAACATCCTGGCCGATAACACTCTCACTGTTTTTGTAGTCGCCAGTGACTTTTGTGATGTCGTTTTCGACAGGTTCAGAGATCTGGCCATCTGCCATCATGAATCGATCCTTGCCGGTGACGGGCAGTTCGAGCTCTCGTGCGACGCGAAGACCCAATAATGCGTCTTTCTCGTCTTTGAATGTTACGTCGGCAAGAGCTGTTAATTTTGTAGTTCTATTGATAACAAGATCTTTCCCGGCTACGGAAAAATTCATATCCGTCTTTTCACGTAGAAGATCTTCACCGTCGTTCGCTCTCCATCTCACCGTTGAAGTGATCGTATTCTTTCGCACAGTAGCTTTCTCATGGATCTCCGTGCCGTAATTAACCCGTTTCGCCGGCGGAATGGCCGTACTCATATTCCAGAAATCATGACCATTCACAGATTGATGTGCAAAGAATAATCCCACATGATGCGGATGATCTGTACGCTCGCCTGCTTTCTTTACATAGGGATACTCGCGAGTGATATGAGTTCCGCTTAGTGTTGATAATGGATAGTATGCTGTTTTGAATAATGAATCGTAATAAATGAATGAGGTAATATGATTTTTGCCGTAATAGACATCGATCTTCTTTTCTGAAGGTTTTTCAACCAACTTAAATTTCTGCCCATAAACAGAAACTGATATCAATAGCAAAATCAAAATTCTCATATATTCCCTTTGTTAAATTCTTTCACAGCATAATCAACAGCCCTCGCGGTCATCGCCATATAAGTCAATGACGGATTCACACAATTCGACGATGCCATGAAAGATCCATCGGTGATGAATACATTTTTCACAGCATGCATTTGATTGAATCCATTGAGCAGTGAAGTCTTCGGGTCTTTGCCCAT
>Ga0170475_115881198_pt1 | contig 14041 bp, 25 predicted proteins | sample Soicark_Litter_5_FD_111474 | JGI IMG/M metagenome (GOLD analysis project Ga0170475, IMG submission 111474) | Avena fatua rhizosphere microbial communities from Hopland, California, USA. Combined Assembly of 48 SPs | reverse complement strand
GTCGAATTGTGATTTGTGGTGGGCTATTCCTGGCCTACTATATTTACCGCTAACATATTTACTACTTCTATTAGCGGATATTCCTTTCTACTATCGGTACGGTTCCCGGTCCCACGGTTTTACGGTGGGACCGGGACCGGAGTTCAGAAGTTAACGATTCCAAATGCGTTCCGGTGCGCTCTACCGGAGCTCCACGCTTCCTGCATTGCTAGCGGTAGGCTTCCCTGCCCGCGTACTGTGTGGCTCCAACCACAAAGACATTCCGCAGTTGCGACCCATTCGATTTCAAACTCGGACGTAACAGTGACCTTGTGGTTTTGGGTGGCTCCGGTGTTTGTCATGCTTTGAGTTTAACGGATGAACCCTCCCGCTGTCTACTGGTAGGGGTACTCCGTTAGGGTGAATTTTCTACGGTCGGTAGACTCCACCCTTACGGTCTAGGTTGATGATGTTGTCGAGGCACTGCTGGTATGTCGGTAGGTGCCAACTTCTGCGGGTAGGTTGCCCTTTCTCTGTGTGCGTGAAAAAGGTTAGAGTCCACAGGCTGATGGTTGGGTTGTAGTAGATGACAGGGTGTGTAGGGATTTGTAGATGCCGTACTTTCGCGTCACTCATTGGACGCCGCCCTTACCGGAGTCGATACCGTTAATCCGGTAGCACCCTTCCTCTGTATCTTCCCTTGTCCACCCTGACCATTGGTCGATAAGGACGATTCTGGTATCTAGCGTCTTTTCGATGATAGTTACTGCTATGTCTTCACCATTGATACCGTGGCGTCCACCGAAAATACGTGTAATGATACCTTCTACCAGTTTACCCCTGCTGTTATAAAACTTGATACAGTCAGCGACTACTAACTGATGCCCCCATTTTTCTTTCACTCCGTCAACATCGAATGTATTAAACATCGGTTGATTTGGTGGCTTCTTGCTTCTCATTGTTTGACCCTTCTAGTGGTTGGTTTGTGGCTATCCATACCGGATACCTTAGCCTCTGCGGCATACTTTGGTTAGGTATCCGGTATGGATTTTACTTACCAGAGAATCGACGCAATCAGCGCGCCAACTCTGGTACCCATGAGACCGAACATTAATCCACCCCCTCTACTGCGGTTAGTGAGACTCTAGCATACTGTCACGGTAGCGCGCTAGAGTCTCGCCCATGCAGCATTAACGAAAGGCTCCTGGGTCGCATGGATATTAAGCGGAACCTTCTTAGTCCTTGCTGCTCTCTTTTTCGTGGTTGGTTTGCGTGGTTTCCTGGCTGGTCCTGGCGCGTCTTGCACTGATGCAAGGTCACCCTTTGTGTGCTCTGACTCCACCTGTACGGTGGGAGTCTCTTTGTTGTCTGACATTGTTACTACTCCTTTCTAGGGTTCACTGAAAAAGGTTTTTCCAGGTGATAGGACCGACTCTACCGGAGATAGTTACCTTACCGTTTAGTGTCGCTTGATAGCGCTTTACCGCAGCAGTAAATTTGGCACCGACATATCCGTCTACCGATCCTGCATTAAATCCCATGAAGTTTAGTCGCTGCTGGATTTGGATTACCCCTGCCCCCTCTGTTACACCACCGTATCCGAAATACTGGCCCGGTCCTAGCGGAAAAGCGTTACCGCTGGTGATAACGTCTGCCGCGTGAGCGAGAGCGGTACGGTTAACGTTAGCGTGTAACTGTACGTGCATTTGGTCCCTAGTTGAGCCTAACCATTCTCCACCCCAATCCAGTACCGGAGTGTTAGCCCAACCATTAACGCGTGCGACAATTTTTCGTACCGCTGTTTCTTTGGTTACGGTCATTGTGTCCGTTCCCTGCGGGTGTTTAGCGGCTGCTATGTCGATTGCTACCCCTCCGGCATGGTTAGACCAGCCAGAGCCACCCCTAATATCACGCTTATCGTATCCCCATACTCCATCCGATTGCACGTACTGTTCTACCGTCTGGTACCAGCATGTAGCGACATACAACAGGACGGTAGCAGGGTCACCTTTACGTAACCCACCTAGTACCTTTACCCCTCCGGTACCGGGAATCACAGGATTTGATACCAGTAGTGGGCTACCGTAATCGTCCACTACTTCATACCCCGACTGCGTTAATGCTGTCATTGTCTGACCCTTTCTAGTTGGATACTGCGTACGCTATGCCTGCCGCTACCGCTATGGCTCCTGCTACCCCTAGGACTACCTTACCGGGTAATCCTGTACCGCTGGTGGCTGTGCTAGGGGTGCTAGGGGTGCTGGTGGTTCCGTCTCCCTTCCATGCCTTAACTTCATCTGGTGACATATGCAGTTCAAAATGCATAAGGTCGGTATAGGACCAATCACCACCCCACTCCATCCCATATTTCTTAGCTATTGACCCTGCTGCTTTACTGATTTGGTACTGTCCGGGGGTGGTCGGTGCGGCTCCACCCCTCCCATTATAGGGTGCGTTCACGTCTAGCGCTAGTCCGTAGGCATGGAAAGATTTGGTAGAGGTACCGGCGATATTGCGCGGCTCTTGTCCCCAACATGTACCAATTTTTAAACCTCCGGGGATCATGGGGACTAGTTCGTTTAGGAACGCTTCCCAAATTGGAGCGGTACCCGGAGCGACACCAGAAGGGAACGGTACGGAAAGCATACCCTGCTTATACGAGAAGGATTCACCTGTGGCTAGTGTTTTCCAGCCAAAGGACGATGGGTCATAGTTCCCAAAGTTTGTCATATCATGCCTTTAACACAGTCCATGTAGCCATAACATCTAGTTGTGTGCTAGTAGGGCTGGTAGCGGTAGGGCCACGAAATAGTAACTGACCCGAATTGTTGATGAAGCATGGGACCGGAGTACGAACCGTACTAGCCAAAAGCCACGATGCAGATGCTTGAACAGATAAACCAGTTGGGGAAGTATCTGGTAAACCAGCGGTAGGCACCAGCCCTACAGGGGTGGTGAAGTTCTGACCTGTAGGACTGATAGCAAACGTTAACCGCGCTCGCAAATCGACTACCCTATCGAATGTAATACGAACGTCAGAGGTAGCGGTATAGGTGGTGCCTAGGGTAGCAATCGGGCCAATAGATGACGTAATCCATGTATCGAATACACCACCGAAAATCGTTAAATATGGTGTGTTCGTTAGCCATAGTCGCGCTGTCTTAGTCGCATCAAATGGCATACCAAAATCGACATATGGGTTAGGGCCAGATGCGTTAAAGAGCATTCCCTTAGTGGCTGCATCATTCTCATTAACCATAACGTACCAGTATGGTACCTGTAGCCCTACATAACTTACACTTTGGTAACCAACTTGATGCTCCTTAGCAATACCGTTAACGGTATGGTAATACCCCGTTACCACCTGTGCGCGGGTAAGGCTATCCGTACCCCATGATAGGAAATAGTATTCAATGTTCGTAGAAGCATATGTCGCTGCGTCTGTATACCAGAGAATAGCAAAACTGGTACCTAGAGCCGCAGTCAGAGCCGCAGGCAAACTAGGACCACCGATATACACAGTGCTAGAGCCAGGAGTCAATGAGCCGCCAGAAGGCAGGGTGATATCTAAAATGGGCGGCTGATTTGACCATGCCATTTTAGAAATCCTCTGTAACTGTCATAGCAGCGAGAGCGGAACCTAATTTATTCCAGACTACCAGTACCTCTGTACCCGGATTAACGATGATTTGTCCGGCCGGATAGGTGGCAGTATTGTCCTGACCGTAAGGGGTGGAGTCACGCAAAAACGTTTGACCAATTGCGCCTACATACAGCGACGCGCGCGAGCCTGTTGGACCTTGCACGTAGAGGTTAACAATCGAATACCGCCACAACGATTGCTGAAAATGAACAACCATATTCGTTCCTTCCTGTACTGCGGAAAGAACTTGTACTGGTTGTACGTGCGGCATAGTCACTGTGGCGCAAAATCCGTGTATGTTTCAGTGTCAGTAACAACGTACAAAAGAATCGACTGTGCCACTCCTGCGGCCCATGAAGTTGTTTTAACCACAGTAGCCCACAGCGGTTCCTTTCCTCGCAGTTCTAGGCTAAAAGCGTTTGGCCCGTCCTGTGCTGTGATATACACAGGCTGGGTCATATCAGGAAATTGGGAGATAGCGAAATTGTAGCCAGGGGACGCGGTAGAGCCTGCTGCTAGAGTCGGTCCCATTCCTAGCCTAATGAGCGCACGCGTCCTAGTTTCATCGTGCGGCAGAATCTGGCGGATATGCCGGATACTTAAACCGTTGCTGATGCCGGACAAATCTTCTGTGTCTGTGAATGGGACCGCGAGCAGCGTTTTACGTACCACGCTACGCGCTGGTACGTTGTTGGCAATAATGGCAACTTCTACAGCCTTAGGCGGCTCTAGTTCGTAGAACTTCTGATTACCCGCTAGGTTATCGTCGCCTAATGAGATAGGGGTATCCTGATCTGGCGCGAAATCGTGACTGAGGGTATCTTCATCGAAACCGTGGCCTTCTGCTGTTCCTCTGGAATAGGAAGGGATTTGATTCTGGTTAGCGAGTGGACGGTAAATCTGCTTAGTGGTACCGGGGATATTTGGCATGATGCGCTTCCTTTCCTAGACAGCGTGCGGAGCGTTTTTAGGTGCTGTGGTACGTGCTTTAGTCGCGGGTGGCGAAAGGGTGCCAGGCACGACACCAGTTGTGAGAGCACCCTTAATGAGCGTTAGAGGGTTAGTGTTGTGCCATGCGGAATATATTACCAGCCCTCCACCTAGAATAAGCAGAATGGGTATCGTGTTCGGTCCCATCAGTTATCATCCTTCTGTGGCTTACCGACTCCTACAGCGGTACCGATGGAGGTAAACAGTGTTTCTCCATAGGACGAGACAATACCGGCGAATACCAACCATGCAAACTGATTTGCCAGTTTCGGGTTAGAATTCTCGAACAATGAAAACGCAAACGCTAGAACGGAGCCGCCTATCACCATTTTAGATGACAGACCTTTACCTTTAGACCATTGGCCGAGAGCAGCAATTATCGTAGCCAGTACGATTACCCCTGTTGCCTTCATTAGATTACCTTACTTACTAGATTTGAGGGGAGCATATTCATATTCTTAGCCAAAAGGAGTACCCCAAACATAATCATTAGACCACCGATAACAGTCTTAATCAGTTTGGGTAAATCATCTAGCAGTCCACCTAAACCGAAAGTAGGGTCAGGAGTAACCTCACCTTTATCTAGCGGGCCACCCTGACCTGTGATAGCGGCTTTAGCAACAGGCATAAACGCTAGATATTTAGCGTTATTAAAACTGCGCCATGCTGTCCAATCAAATTGGTTCATCTGGATATCGGTGGTTCCGCCAGGCTTTAGCGCTACCTTTTTCGCATAGACCAGATTAACATCAGGATTGAACCATTGACCCATCTCAAATTCCGTGGAATGGGACGAATTAATCTGCCATACCCCGTAATCATATGTCCCATCGCTATTAGGGCCACCCTCGCAGTATGGGTCACCATTCGACTCTGCTAAAGCAATAGCGAGCATGCGCGTTAGAACATCAACGTTAGTAGAGAAGTTGGTACGCAGAGTCCACGCTAGGCCCTCCGCTGTAAGCGCTCCATCCTTGCTGTAATCAATCTTTTTCGTACCGGGGGTGGCGCCAGATTTGTTACCAGTTGGAACGGTAACTGTGATTTGCTTATCAGGGATATAAGGAGTCGGTGGAGGGTGCATCCTTCCATAGTCACCCTTTGGAGGGTGATTACCGCGCGCGCTACCGTGACCAGCCATAACCCTAGAATCCCTGCGATTCTAGAGCCTTCATAGCCTGTTTCGCTTCCTTAGGCATAAACGCGCGCATAACCGGAGAATTCAGAGCCTCTAGCAGTTGGGATACCTGACTAGTTACCGCAATAATGGAGGCTAGTTGGTTACTCTGTACTTCCTGTACCGCTAACATGCGGTCGATTTTGTCTTCTACCGTTCGTAGTGTAGCCATTGTAGGGTGACCCTTCTTATCGGATTTGCCAGGGAATAGCGTTAGAGGCTGTGGATTGATAGACAGTATTCGTAGCAGGGACCACTACGCGCCAGGAACCAGTTTTAGCAGACGCAGCAGTTAGGGTAGCAGTGTGCGTACCTACCCCATTCTTAACAGGGACCGGACCGAGAATAACCCAAATCTTTCCCTTTAGCGTTTGGAGGTATAGGGAACCGCTCAGACCTTTACCAGTAGCGGAGTCAATCCAGTAGTATTCAACCGTAAACTTATCGCCTACCTTCTTAGGGTTGGAGCGCGCTTCCATGCGTAGCGTAGAGGCTTTGGAACGCGCTTTAGGTGGAGTGATGACAGGGGTACCCGGTTGTACCGGAGCACCCTCCGGGGGTGCCCCTACTAGCCTTACTGCTTCATTGACTATAACTACTTGCTCCGGCCCTAGAGCGTTACCAGCGAGATACGCTCCTAGCGCGTTAGTAGCAGCAAATCCACCATATTTGTTCTGTACCGCATTGATAGCGCGTACTTTCCATTGTGCGTTGGTGTCCTGTATAGGGTCAGTACCATCGGGGGTATTAGGGATATAACCTACTCCTGGCGGAACGGTAGGCTGTGTAACGTCCTGTGTACTGTTATCAGAATTTGGATCATAGGTGGTATCGCTACCGCTGCGCCTAGCGTTATAGAGCCGCACAGCGACAACGGTAGCGATGACCACTCCAAACCATGCCCACAGCGGTAATGGCCCGACCTTATCAGTCAGGAACTTTTTAGTGCTGTCCGCAAATGCGGTACCTGTATTGTCAGCCATTACCAGTTAACCCTTACTGTGAATAGTGGATAGCGCGTGCCCAATTCCGTACACCCCTACCAGTTTGCAATACCTGTGTAGGCTGCTGCTGATTTTCAGAGGTAGAGGCAATCTGCTCCTCCAAAGGGGTAGGAATAACCCTCTGTGTTGTCCGGTACCGAGCAAATCCCTGTTCATTGGCAATACGCGTACCCCTACGCGCATCTACTGGCATAGACGCATGAGCGCCAGTAAATTTCGCTTCCTGCCATTGTCCGAACGGACGCGTAAACTGGAACATCATAGGGCCACGCTTAGCAGTCCATCGCTCCACAGGGATAGTGGCGGTACGCGGGTCAGGAACTAGCGCCATATCCCGGTACGGTTCGTCCTGACCCTCTGTCAGAGTCTCGGAATACTGCGTAGAGATAGCCTCAGACGCTCTACGCTGTGCGTAGTAGGGTGCTGCTGGTTGACCATCTGGTACGCGGTATTGATACCACGGGCCTACCTCTGGCGTTGGATCATACAGCCGGGTATCTGGCACTACAGCCGCAGGCTCATAGTCAGATGCGAAACTGTGCAACGTATCAATACCCGCTACCCCTGGCTCTGATGCCTGCCACGGTTGCACAGGCTTACCGGCATTCCCATTACCGGTAAGCCTCTGACCACCGACGACACTATCCGCAGGCATTAGTTACCTACCCTGAGCCGCACGGATACTACCAGCGAACGCGCTACCAGTAGCACCAATAATCTTAGCAGTCTGAGCATGCGTTACCAGCACTGTTACCAGTGCAACGGTAACGATAGCGGCTGCAACATCAATAACGTTTGATGCTTTCATTACTCCGTTCCTTTCTTTTCGTTTAGGTGTACTTGTATAGTGTCCTGTAACTGACGGTTGGTGTCTATCAGTTGCTCTATGGTGCCATTGGTATTAGCCACAACTGTCTTAGTATCAGCCTTTACCATTTGCAATTCGTTTTGGACACTGTGCGTGTTGTGGTTCGCTTTCCAGGAATTTACTACCGCCCAAAATGCTAAAATGTTTGATCCGATAATCCCTAAACCACGGATAAAAGCATCAGCATCATTACCGGTAAGAAGCAGAGCAACAAACGAACCGACCACCAAAACAACTAGCGCCACCCCGGCTACTATATAACTAGTAGGAATCGGTGTTTTGGGAAAAGGTCCGTTATTTGTCATGCTGCGGCTTTTTCCTTACCCCGATGAAGCAAACCAGAAATCATCGGAAGTACGAACCAAACGAACAGCGCACCGATCAGAAACCATTTCCAATCGACTGAACCAACAATGGGGAGAGCCATTAGGATTACTCTTTCCTCTTAGACGTTAACGGAGATATGAAGTTTACGGAGCACGATCAGAGCAGCGAGAGCGGACAGCACAATCAATCCGGTAGTTTTCGCCACAGGGTCGCCACCACCTGCATTAGACAGGATGCTTTGGGAGTCAGCCATTTTATTTACCTACCCTCTCAGCCTACGAAAACGTTGTCGGAAAGCACAACATCATTCGTAATGACCTGCAACTGTCCCGCAGCGCCAAACACACCTTGCAACTGGAAGCGCGTAGATGAAACCGTGTAGAGCCATTGGTTACGCGTCTCGAACCCAATACGGCCGGTAAAATCATGCGCGAAATCGTAAACGTACACACCAGTATCCAGCGCTCCGGCAGTATCCAAAGTACCAAAGTACCCGGTACGCTCAGACATTTGCAGAATGAACACAGAAGAATCAATAATATCCAGCGTGTTACTGTCTAGGTTAATCTGCAAGAGTGGCGGAATAATCGTAGACTGCCGGACACCAGAAACGTCACGCGTCACCAGAATAAGGTTACGCATGTAGTTACCCACGCGGGACAACTGAATCTGATTGTTACCGCTGACCACAGGATAAATCTGCATGGTATGGAACATCGTAGTATTAAGCGCGTCAGGAGCAGTTTCGTTAGCCTGACCCAATGTAGTCGCCTGTGGCTGGTCCCATTCCTCAGCCCATGCCTGAACACGCACAGACAAAGAGGTTGGCGGGGTGGTCGCAGAGTAAGCGGTAGCAATCGGGTTAAGTTGGTACGAGATAGCAAACTGAGCCGCGCTGTTCTGGTTCGGAAGCGAACCGATAGCGTCGCGCACGTTCAATTCCAGCGGAACACGCAGGAAGAAAACTACAGCGGTAGCAGTCGGGACGTATCCCTGCCACAGTTTCGGATCATTGGAACCACGGAAACCACCGTATTTATTCACAAGGTACAGCGGGTATCCGTCCAACTGGACAATAGGGTTACCGTTAGGCTCCTTCAATGTCACACCCGAAAGAATATTCCAGGGACCATCAACAGCAAGCGACGGAGTACCGCCAGTAGTGGTAATCGAAACCTTAAGCAGAATGGAACGCAGGAAACCATACGCAGGAATCGGAATGTTAGCGGGGGTGACCTGTGAAGACGTAACCGTACTGGTAACGTCATATCCAGTCGATTCCCTATGGAGATAGGAAGCGCGCTGGAACGGAACTACAGCACCAACAGGAGCAGCAACGGTAGCAGGTGACGCGGTAGTCTGCCCCGTTCCTCCATTGGTAGTTTTACCGCTAGGTGCGGCTGATGTTGCAAGCATTTACTTTCCTTTCGAGGGGTGGATTGATACTGCGGAAATTCAGGTAAGCACTGACAGAGCCTTACCGACATTGTTATCTGCGTACCTGATTGCCAACAGATGCAAGAAAAAGTTAGCAATAAGCAGCATAGACACAAAGGTCAGAAAGGACCAAAGACTAACGGACAAATCCATTGTCATACCCTCCCCTCTGGATTAGGCGCCATACTTCTTACCATGCTTCCTGTCCTAGTGTTAAGGTACAGGAATTCATGCGGCTCTAAATTAACCACTAGTTCGCGGACCAATTTAGAAGAATGGGAGGAAATACCGCTGATGCGATGCAGGTTTCTCTCATCACGCTCATTCCAGAAAAACAAATGCGTAGACTGATCGTAAACCTCTAGCGGTATCCATGCCGGACGTTGTGATGCAGCAATAACCGTAATACCGATGGAGCGAGCCTGTAGCAAATAAATCAACGCTTGCGGCTTTAACTTCAGTGTTTCCGTTACATAGCGGAATTCATCGAAATACACGCACCATGCCCCATCGGTGTAAATATGGTTTAACGCTACCCGGCATGCGATATGTTGTCCCGCTACTGCCCCCATATGCGACATTTTCGGCCACAAAATGCGACGCGGCCACCTTTTAGCCAACACACGAGAATCACCCTTTACGGGCCATTCTTCCATAACCCTATAACCATGCGTGCGACCAAATCGGGTTAAGGATTCATCTTTAGGCTTAGTAGCGAAAACTGTAACGTATGAGCGTAACGGTAGCAGTGAATAGGCGAGGGTAGTCTTACCGCACCCTGTTGGGCCAATCATTCCGACGTGCTCGCCATACTTCCATGATTTCGAGAAATCACTATAGAACTGCTCCCATTCCGTAAATGGGACCAGTTCCGCTACTGGTGTCTCTACGTCAAGCGACGCGGGGTATGTCACTCGCCACCCCTTCATCACTCTGTGGCATGAATCTGGAAACAATACCGGGGATAGCGTTAGGGAAGTACCCGGCGACTACCGCCAGGACGATAGGCAGATGAGCACTGATAACTTCTTGATACGCTCCACCAGTTGCTAACCGTTCCAGCAGTTTCCTAAATCCAGCCTTTTTGTGGGATAGTTCAATCAGGGATTTAGCAGCATCTTCTGACTGTTCGATGACAGTATTACCGATGTTAAAATTCGGATGCTCTGTATTGAAACCAGCAGTAGCAATCAAACCAGCACCAATTAACGCATACAGCCTAACCAGCGTATCCTTAATCTCTGCGTCGGATACACGGTTAGGTGCTTTCGGTAACGCTTTTGGTCTGGTAGCACGTGGAGCGCTCTTAGGCTTCTGCTCCGCTTCTGTCACGTCTTCAAATAGTGGCGCGTTCATCGGTCATACTTCTTAGCAAATAGCGGCCGCTTTAACCAGTGTGTTTTACCGGGTACCGGGTCCGGCTCTGTTACCGCTTCCTCTATTGCGTCAGGGGTGGTTTGCTCCTGTACCGTTCCCAACCTAGAGAGTATCTGCTGTTGTCCTTCCAGCATCAGGGTAAAAGCGTTTTCCAGTGTCTCTAATCGCTGCTCATTCTCAGAGGCTACAGACACAGCCTCTACCGCTTCCGCCATAGCAGCGCTGGAGTGTTCTAGTGAATTCTCTGCTACCGCTTCTGCTGCCTCTGCTGTGGCTTCTGCGGCTTGTGCGCTGTCTTCTGCGTGCTCTGCATGCGCTGTGGCTTCTCCTGCTGCTAGAGCGACGCTAGGAGCCTCTACGGGCTCTTCACTAGGTGTGACTACTGTCACAGTCTCAGTCACCTTTTGCACCCTTCCATGCGACCCTTACGGAGTGTTACTATGGGTACCGGGATGGTCAACCGACTACCCTGCCGGGAAGGGTCAACTACCGACACAGGTAGGGGACCGGTCCCGGTACCTAGTACCATTGTAGTAGGAAGGGTCAGACAATGGCGGGGACAAAAAGCGTGGAAAAGGTCACAAGAAAGGCCGACCTTGTATCCACGGAGGTACCTCCGCGCTTGTCGGTAAACGATCTGGCGGATATCGCATCATTTGAAGATGCGTTCAAGATTGCAGCACAGCGCTCCGCTGGTGAACTGCTCTCAGCCGCAGACCTAGGCGATGGTTTCGTCCTACTCCGTGACCATGGAGGTAAGGACAAACTGGTTGGCAAGGAATTCGTGGTACTCACAATCCAATTCGGTACGTCAGATAAGTACCGTAACCACGATGGGGAGCCGCAAGAATTCGTAGCCATGCGCTGCGTCGATCGGACTGGCGGTAAATGGATTCTGGTGGATGGTTCTACCGGCATCTATGAGCAGATGCGCGGATTTTCGCCGGAGAATTTCGCTGGTATGTATGTCCCTAAAGGACTGCGTAAGAGCGAGTATGACACCACCGACGAAATCGGTAATGAGATTGTCGCTACAACGTATTACCTAGACACAGCACCAGCGTAGTCTAATCTCCATACGGTCCCCATTCCAGACCTAAGAAAAAGGCTGGAATGGGGACCGTTCCCATTTAATACCGTGAATGTTAAAGGGAAGTTATGTCACCTAAAAAGCGTTCGCAGCGGGATATGCTCCGTGCGCGCATGGATGACATGCGGAAAGAATTGCATAACAGTAATGACGCATTAGAGGAAAAGTTAACAGGAAAGGCTAAGACTCCTAGACGCGGACTACTAGATATCGTTAATGAGAGGCTAGCGGAGCAGGAGAAGCGAGAGTATCAGGAACTACAGGAGCAAGAGCGTACAGAGCATCTGAGGTACGTTAATGAGCAGATAGAGGCTCATATCCCTAGACGTGAAAAGCGTACACAGTTACCACAGGATTTCCGCTGGTACAAACTGCATGGTAGGGAAATTGATTTTGACACTCTCCACGATACAGGCAAATTCAGGGGTACGGAGAGAGCAGACCAGCAGGATAGGGAAGAATGGCTAAAGGCTCATGGGTACGGGCCAGGGGAGTACCCTCCACCAGAACATGACCCATTCAACCGTTTGCAATTCTTCTTTAGCAGAGGCTCACAGCCCACCAGACGGAAAGTACCGTACTACAATCGCAAATACAAAAAGGTTATCTACCACGGTCAGAATTACACAGAATGGGGACTATTCTGGAAACTATGGAGGAACTACGGTAGAAGCGATAAAACATTCGACTGGAAAGGATTTAGAGAAGCGTACAAGCGATGGACTACTACAGGGTAGAGAAGGGTCAAAATGAAACCGTGGCTTAAAAGGCATGAAGATTTAGTTACACCTAGAAAGGAACTACGGCCATTTAAATTTTGGGACGGAGAAGGGGTACACCATGCGCATCGTTCGGATATGTCTTACGTGCTATTCGGAACCAGCGAGGGAATTTCGATCGAATCTGAGCAGTTATCATCGCTGGAAGTCCTACAGTTTATTGTCGAAAACGGACAAGACAATAGTATCAACGTTGCATTTGGTTTCGGATTTGACGTTGACCAGATTTTGCGAGATATACCCACAGAGGAATTGCAGACACTACTTAAATCAGGAGAGATAACCTATCACGATTTCGTCATATCATGGATACCGGGGAAAATCTTTACCGTAAGGAAGCGCGGTAAAGGTTGGAAAACGGTAAAGATATGCGACACACTATCATTCTTCCAAATGCCAATGATTGACGCATGTAAGGAATACGTACCGGGTCATCCTCTGATTGCCAAAGTAGAAGCAGGCAAGGATAAGCGCGCTACGTTCACGTATGCGGATATCAAATTTATCCGCCAGTATTTCGCTATGGAGCAGGAACTAGCCTGTGATCTGATGGACGCTCTACGCTTGTCCTTCCTAGGTGCGAAACTTTCCCTAACGTCCTGGCATGGTCCTGGCGCGGTAGCCTCTGCGCTGTTCCGCAGAGAGCGGATAGCGTCGCATATCGTAGAGTCTCGCGCGCTCATGCCAGAAGCGGTAACTAATGCCACAGCCTACGGATATTTCGGGGGTAGGTTTGAGCAGTTTCAACTAGGGTATATCCGTGGCCCTATTTACTCCTACGATATCCGATCGGCATATGTAGCGGCTCTAGCTAATCTCCCTAGCGCTCTGGGCGAATGGCACCATGAATACAGCCCTAAGCGTGTAGAGCCTTACGGGCTGTACCGCACCTATTGGGATTACTCTGATGAACCTCCGGCAGCAGCGCTATCGATGGGACCGTTACCTATCAGGCTAGATACTGGTGTTGTCTCCTACGCGTTATCGGGTACAGGGTGGCATTACGGTAATGAAATTATCGCAGCACAGTCGGCCGGATACGAGATAGAGATACTAGAGGGTTGGACGGTTGACGGCGGGTCTATGCGTCCGTTCCGATTCCTAGAGGAAATTTACCTACAGCGACGCGACTGGAAGCGCGCTGGTAATCCAGCCCAATTCGCAGCGAAAATTTCTATGAACTGTGTTTATGGTAAATTGGCTCAGTTGGTTGGTTGGGATGAAAAGACAGGGGAGCCGCCCAAATATCATCAACAATGGTATGCCGGACATATTACCGCATATTGTCGCGCGCAGATAATGCATGCTATCAAGCAAAATCCAGAGGCTATTATCTCTGTAGAGACAGACGGTATTTACTCTACTGCTCC
>Ga0170475_112972828_pt1 | contig 14043 bp, 9 predicted proteins | sample Soicark_Litter_5_FD_111474 | JGI IMG/M metagenome (GOLD analysis project Ga0170475, IMG submission 111474) | Avena fatua rhizosphere microbial communities from Hopland, California, USA. Combined Assembly of 48 SPs | reverse complement strand
GTCAGGATTAACAAGCGGGGGAAGCCGTGGGCGCACATGTTCGACTAGAAAAGATGAACAACACACTAATGGATTCTCTTCACCCAACTGACCAATAAATTTCTCCAATGAAAACAAAAACCTTCAATATCATCGCTGCGCTGGTCTTATGGAATGCCCTCGCCGGGGCTCAGGGCACTGCCTTCACATATCAAGGGCGGCTCAATGACGGCACTAATCCCGCCTCCGGCCTCTATGATATCAATTTCACGGTCTACGACGCACCCACCAACGGGAACGTCATTGGCGGAACGATCAGCAAACCAGCCACGGACGTGAGCAATGGCTTCTTCACCGTGACGGTGGATTTCGGCGCAGGTGTCTTCAATGGCAGCGCTCTCTGGCTGCAATTAGGCGTGCGAACCAACGGGAGCGGCAGCCCCCAGTTCACCACGATTTCTCCTCGCCAGCCTATCACCGCCGCGCCCTACGCCATCACGGCCCGGGATGTGAGTGGTACCAATGTTGCCCGCCTGAACGTCCCCAACACGGCCGTGCAGGCCACCGGTCACCCCATTGTCAGCGGCGGAGCGATCACCAGTGCGGTCGTGGACAACGGAGGTTCAGGGTATACGGGGCCCGTGCCAGTGACCATAAGCCCCAATGGACCGGGCAGCGGGGGGAAGATCACCGCCACCGTTTCGGGCGGCTCGGTCGTCGCACTTAACGTGACCCAACCCGGCAGCGGTTACACCTCCAGCGCGACACTGACTATTGTCGCGCCCCCGGCCAACACCTCCCAGGTGTTTGCCAGCTCAAATTATTTTCCGGGCGTCAACGTTTTGACCAATCCGGCCAATGTCTTTGTGGGGAGCAGCTTTGTGGGAGACGGCGCGGGCTTGAACGGCCTTTGGAAACTCGGTGGCAACGCCGGCACGACTCCGGGAGCAAATTTCGTCGGCACCACGGATAATCAGCCGCTGGAATTCAAGGCCAACAACCAGCGGGCGTTGCGTCTTGAGCCAAACATAAAAGGGGCGCCGAACGTTATTGGAGGGTCAGCGGTCAATTTTGTCGAGCCCACCAGGGTCGGCGCGGTGATTGCGGGTGGTGGAGCAACGAATTACGACGCCGGGGCTCACAGCAACTCGGTGTCAGCCGACTTTGGAACGATCGGCGGCGGCGTGGACAACACCATTGAGACTGACGCCAGCTACTCCACGATTGGCGGCGGCTACTACAATTGGATCAGGACCGGCGCTTTCGAGAGCAGCATTGGTGGCGGTGGCAATAACCTCGTTTACGAAGGCTCTTACAACAGCCATATCGGCGGCGGCGTGGCGAACTCGATTTGGTCCGATTCTCCCAATAGCACCATAGGCGGGGGTGTCTATAACATAATTCAGAGCACTTCTACCAACAGCACCATCGGCGGTGGCGTGAACAATTCAATCCAGTTCGGCGTGTACGGGGGAATGATTGCCGGCGGCAACAGCAACATGATTCAGTTCGGCTCGTATGGCGGGACGATTGGCGGCGGCAGCAATAACATGATCCAGTTCAATACTTACAATGCAACGATTGGCAGTGGGAGCAATAACGTGGTTCAGGTGGGGGCTCACGGCGCCACGATTGCCGCCGGCAGGAACAACACCATTCAAACCAACGCTTTTGGTGCGACCGTTAGCGGTGGCAACAACAACAGGGTTCAAAATAACGCCAGCGGCTCTTCAATCAGCGGCGGTACAAACAACAACATCCAGGCCAACGCTTACGGCGCTACGATCGGAGGCGGTTCCTCCAACACAGTGGCCGGGCCTCGAGGCACGATCCCGGGCGGCGACGGCAACGTTGCGGCAGCCTATAGCTTTGCCGCCGGGCATAATGCCCAGGCGTTGCATGACGGCTGCTTTGTCTGGTCCGATTCCACCAGCACCAATGCAAAATCGACGGGCACCAACCAGTTTGTGATCGGCGCAAGCGGCGGTGTCTATCTACAAGGGACTAATACGAGCTTGAAGGTTGAGGGGCCGGCCTCCTTCCCCGGCAATATCACAGGGTTCACCTACATGAACGGTGGGCTGAGCGTGTACAACGGATACACCTACCTCAACGGTGGTACCGTTATCTATAACGGCGCAACCATTAATAACGGCGCGGCGATCAACGGCACTGCTTACCTGAACGGAGGCGCCACCATTTATAACGGTGCCAACGTTAACGGTTATTCTTATCTGAACAATGGTGCCACCATTTACGGGGGAACGAGTCTCTATGGCTATACATATGCCAACACTGGCCTGCAAATTGATAATTTTCTCGCCAACGGTTGGCAGCTTTATCTCACCTCCCAATTCGCCGGTAAACCCGGGGGTGGTTCGTGGGGCAGTACTTCCGACGCGCGGCTCAAGAAAAACGTGCAGCCCTTGACCGGCGCGCTCGATAGACTGACCAAACTGCGCGGGGTCACCTTCGAATGGATCAACCCAGCCGATCACGCAGATCAGACCAATTCGCAATCCGGTTTCATCGCGCAAGAGGTTGAGCAGGTGTTTCCCGAGTGGGTCGCCCCGGTGGCTGCTGGCGAACACGACAAAGCGCTCACGGCTGACGGCAAAGTGCGCAGCCTCTCGTTGCCTTTTGGTTATGACGCCCTGGTCGTCGAATCAATTAAAGAACTGCGCGCCGAAAACCTCGAATTAAAAGCGCGGGTCGAGAAACTGGAGGGACTCGTAAACGCACTGGCCCACAAAACCGACTAAGCCTAACATCGTAGCAGTGCACAACCCCACATCAGAAAGACAACACCTCCGCGCGATCTCGAAACGGCTTTGGGCCACACCTTTGCCTGAGGGCTCGATCCCCTTTGTGCGGATGCAACAACTATGGGAACTGGCCGCAGGACTCCCCAGCAGGAAGGTCCGGGTGAGCGAACTGAACGCGCTGGACGAGGTGCGTTGGTTCAGTGAACAGATGGGAAAATTGCCAACGTGTCGGGCAGTAGCTGAGCATGCGCGGGATATTTATGAAGCGGATTTCAGGTATCCTATCATCTTATCCCCAGACGGAGTGGTGCTGGATGGCATGCACCGGCTCTGCAAGGCTTTCCTGCTCGGCATGGAAGAAATCGATGCCGTGCAACTGCCCAAAATGCCTCCGTATTTGTGGCAGCGGCTGCCGAACGGAGAAGAAATCGAGGTTGCGCCCCAGGGTTCTTGAGGGTGAGTTTCTGTTCTCCGCTACTTGGCGAAGTCCAAATGCCCGTCATCCGCGTGGACTTTGATCCGGTCGCCGGGTTTAAAGTCGCCAAGCAGGAGTTTGTTAGCGAGCGGATCGAGCAGGAGATCTTGAATCGCTCGTTTCAGCGGGCGCGCGCCGAATTGCGGATCAAACCCTTCCTTCGCAATCAGCGCCTTGGCTGAGCGATCAAGGTCCAGTGTGAGCTGTTGCTGGCTCAGGCGTTTCTCGAGTCGTTGCAGTTGGATATCCACAATATGTGAGAGCTGTTTCTCGTCGAGGCTGTGGAAGATGATGATATCATCCACCCGGTTGAGGAACTCGGGGCGGAAGTGCGCGCGAAGCTCCGTGCGAACCAGCCGCTCCATTTCAGCGTGGTCTTTGGTCCCCAGGTTTCCGCCGCTGAAATATTCCTGGATGATCGGCGAGCCGATATTGCTCGTCATGATTACAATGCTGTTTTTGAAGTCAACCGTGCGGCCCTGGCCATCGGTCAACCGGCCATCGTCGAGCACTTGCAGCAGGACATTGAAGACATCGTGGTGCGCTTTTTCGATTTCATCGAATAGCACGACGCTATACGGACGCCGGCGCACAGCTTCGCTGAGCTGTCCGCCTTCTTCATAGCCCACATATCCAGGGGGAGCGCCGATGAGGCGCGCCACCGTGTGTTTCTCCATGTATTCGCTCATATCGATGCGAATCATGGCGCTTTCGTCGTCGAACAGAAATTCGGCGAGAGCGCGCGCGGTTTCGGTTTTGCCGACACCGGTTGGACCGAGGAAAATGAACGAGCCAATGGGCCGGTTCGGGTCCTGCAAGCCGCTGCGTGAGCGGCGCACCGCATTGGAAACTGCTTCCAGGGCTTCCTGCTGGCCGACGACCCTTTTCTCAAGCCGTTCCTCCATTTTGACGAGCTTTTGGCGCTCGGTCTCCATCATCCGAGTAACGGGAATGCCGGTCCAGGATGAGACGACGCGGGCGATATCTTCGTCAGTGACTTCTTCGTGCAGGAGGCGTTGCGAATTCGGTTTCTCGCGCACAGCCTTTTCCGCGCCAGCCAACTTTTGCTGAAGCTCAGGCAGTCGGCCGTATTGGATTTGGGCTGCCGTGTTCAGATCGCCTTTGCGCTGGGCCTGTTCGAGCTCCAGCTTCGCCTGCTCCAGTTGACTATTGACGATGCTGACGGCGTTGATCGCTGCCTTCTCGTTTTGCCACTGCGCCTTGAGCACACGAGAACGCTCCTTCAGGTTTGCCAGATCCTTTTCCAGCGTCTTCAGCCGTTCGCGTGAGGCTTCGTCTTTCTCTCGTTTAAGCGCGTTCTGTTCGATTTCCAGCTGCAGAATCTGCCGCTCCATTTGGTCGATTTCCGTCGGCATGGAATCCAGCTCCATGCGTAACCGAGACGCGGATTCATCGACGAGATCGATTGCCTTATCCGGCAGAAAACGCTCGGTGATATACCGATTGGAAAGCGTCGCTGCTGCCACTAGTGCCGCGTCCTGAATGCGAACGCCATGGTGGACTTCGTAGCGCTCTTTAAGCCCGCGGAGGATCGCGATGGTAGCCTCGACGCTGGGCTCAGCCACCATCACTGGCTGGAAACGGCGTTCGAGAGCGGGGTCCTTTTCAATGTGCTTGCGATATTCGTCGAGTGTGGTTGCGCCAATAGCGCGCAGTTCGCCGCGGGCGAGTTGCGGCTTCATAATGTTGGCCGCGTCAGTCGCGCCTTCGGCTGCGCCAGCACCGACCAACGTGTGCAGTTCATCAATGAAGAGGATGATTTGCCCTTCGCTGGCCACAATCTCTTTCAGGAATGCTTTGAGACGATCCTCAAATTCACCGCGATATTTTGCGCCCGCGATCATGGAGCTAAGATCCATGGCGACCAGCCTCTTGTTCTTCAACGTCTCGGGCACGTCGCCACTGACAATCCGGCGAGCCAACCCTTCAGCGATAGCGGTTTTCCCTACGCCGGGTTCACCAATGAGCACTGGATTATTTTTGGTGCGTCGCGTGAGGACCTGCATGACCCGGCGGATTTCGTCATCGCGGCCGACCACTGGATCGATCTTGCCCTGGCGGGCCAGGGCCGTCAGGTCGCGGCCGTATTTTTCGAGTGTCTGGAATTTGTCCTCGGGATTTGGGTCGGTCACACGTTGGTTGCCTCGCAGGTCTGCCAGCGCGCGCAAAACTGCATCCCGTTTCAAGCCGCGTGCCTGGAACAATTTTTTTGAGCGCGCTGCCACCTTCGTCGATGAGGCCCAGCAACAGGTGCTCGGTGCTGACGTAATCGTCCTTTAGGCGCCCAGCTTCGGTTTGCGCGGCATCCAGGACCTTCTTGAGCGTGCTACTCAGGAACACATCCGAGGAACTGATGCCCTGCACCTTGTGGCGACGGCCGAGCTCGGCCTCCAGTTCGGGGCGGAGTGAGGCGGCGTTGACGCCTACTTTCTGCAGCAAATCCGGGATGAGGCTTTCGTTCTGGCCAATCATGGCCAACAGCAGGTACTCCCCGTCGATCTCCTGGTGCGAATAACCTTGAGCAATTCGTTGCGCCTCCTGCAACGCTTCCTGCGACTTGATAGTAAGCCGATCCAGTTGCATATGTCCCTATATCTCTATAACTGATAAGGCCTGATTCCCGCCCGTCAAGCGGTCCTCTGACCCCTTCTCCGGTAGTAGAAATAAATGGGAGTTCCAATCAGGACCAGAACAGTGCCAAATGCCGAGTTCACGATGGCCGGTTTACCAGCGGCGTGCGCTGCCTGATACGCGAGCACGTCGTTATAGATCGTGAAGACGAGATAGGCCGTGGCAAACACGATAAAAACCCACGGCACGATCGGATAGCCCGGCACTTTGTACGGTCGCGGCGTGTTCGGCTCCTTCCGGCGCAACACGAACACTCCGTAGGCGCTCGCCGCATAGAATATCCAGCTCACAAAAATCAGGGTGTCGGTTAGGGTATCGAATGTCCCGCTGAAGAGCAGCAGGATGCTCCATAGCGCCTGGACAACCAGGGAAGCCGCCGGTGTATGAAAGCGTGGATGTGCCCGCCCGAGCAGTTGCGGAATGACATTGCGTCGGGCCATCGAAAAATAAACACGAGCGCTTGCCAGAATCGTTGCGTTCGCCGTTCCGAAGGTTGAAATCATCACGCCCAAAGCGATCCAGCGTCCGCCGCCTTTGAAAAATTTCTCCGCGACGTCCGCAGCCACGAGCTTCGAATTCGCCATGACATCGATTGGCAGCACATACGAGTACGCAATGTTCATGAGCATGTAGATGCCCGTTACAATCAACATGCCGAGCACCAGGCCCTTAGGGATCGTTCGCTGCGGTTCATGCACTTCCCCGGCGATGTAGGTGATCTTATTCCACCCGTCGTACGCCCAAAACGCGCCCTGCAAGGCTGCTGCGATTGAGGCAAACAGGAAGTGTGGATGGATGGTGGCGCTCGCTTGAGTGAGGTGGGAGAATTGTCCTCCCGTGGGCAGCAGAAACGCGCCGATCATCAAGAGCGCCATGGCGGAAACCTTGGCAATCGTGAAAATGTTCTGCACTAGCCCGCCGAACCTCACGCCGATGTAATTGATCGTGGTCAGCAGGACTATCACGACGGCTGCCAGGATTTTAATCCCAAACTCCTTCAGCGGGGCGACATCACCGATAAACGGGACATGGAACGACCAGTTTGCAAACGCATCCGACAATCCAGGGAGGGCGACAAACTGTGTGCTGTATTCCGCAAAGACATAGGCGATGGCGGCGATGGAGCCCGTCTGCATAACCGAAAACACGGACCACCCATACAAGTAAGCGGTGAAAGGGCCGAACATCCGCTCGAAGAAAATATATTGGCCCCCGGTCTCCGGAATCATCCCAGCCACCTCAGCGTTAGTGAGAGCGCCGAACAGGGTGATAACACCTGCCAGCAACCAGACAAGGAGGAGCAGTTGTGGCGAGCCCAACTGGCTGGCCATAACCCCCGGCTTGCGAAAAATTCCTGAACCAATGACCCCACCGACAACCATCATGGTCACGGTGAATAAGCCAAGTGAGGGGAGAAGTCCTGACGAGCGCTGATTGCCTTCGTTCGTCATTCCCCTTTAAGGAACGCCAGCAAATCCGCGAGTTCCTGCTTGGTCATCGCTTTCTCGAGTTCCTGTGGCATCAGCGATAACCGGCTCGTCCGCATGGATTCGATGTCCGACCTCGGAACCTGCTGCTCGACCCCTTGTGACATCCGAAGCGTGATCGTGGCAGGCGTCTCGGAGGCGAGCAGTCCGGTGTAGCTTTGGCCGGATTTGGTGTCGACGTTATAGCTCGTATAGATTGGCATGATCTCATATTCCGGCACGACGATGTGGAGGAGCAATACGTCCTTCGGCTGATTGCGAATCCCAGTCAAATCCGGCCCGACGATGTGGCCCTCACCGGAGACGACGTGACAGGCGGTGCAATTCTTTTGAAAGACCGCGTGCCCGTTTTTGCTGTCGCCCGTGAGTGAAAGGACCGACTTGGTTTCTTCGTAGATCTTCATCCGGTCACCCGGCTTGAGATTCTTGAACAGCTTCGTAGCCCGAGCAGAAATCGCTTCATCCTTGCTGCGCATCAGTTGCCCGCGTCGATCTCCGTTCACCGTCATGGCCGGAACGTCGCCTTTCTCAATGGCGGTGAGCAGCGCGTCGATGTAGTTCGTATTGCCCGTCAAAACAGTCAGCGCCGTATCCCGTACCGCTGGCGAGTAAGCATTCCAGCGATCACGCGTCACCAGCGCGGGGCCGATGGAAGGATCGGAGAATTCTGCCAGCGTGCGGATGGCTGCCGATTGAATCTCACCAGGTTGTTGGGGTTCGACAAGTGTCTCCAACGGCTTGCTTACCATTTTGAATTCCGCCTGGCCGAGCAGAGATATGGCCGCCTGGCGTGTGGCCACAGGCTGCTCACCGGCCAGCGCCGTCTTCGAGGCTTCCTGAAAGAGACGCGCAAGGGCGGGTTTGAGTGTGGCATCGTCCTCGGTCAGGCTCATCAACGTTTTCGGCGCGTTTGTTGAGTCTGTCCTGACTCGCAGCCCCTGTCCGAATCCTGCTGCCGCAGCCATCTGCCACGACGCGTTCCCCGAACCGCCAGGAGAAGATTTAATGATGTCCCCAAGCGCACTCGCCAATTCGTTGGTATGCACCGCAGCGCCAAGCACATGACCCAATTGAGTCATGAAGATCGATAAACCTCCATCCGCAGTTTGCGGCTCCGCGGTCTTTGCACCGCCGGTCACAAGTGGCAGAAAAGCGGCGAAGAACTTGCGCTCGCGATACTGTATCGAGGTCAAAACGGCTGCTCGCGTCCATCGGTCCTCGAACCCCTTATTGGCAATCCTCGCGAGGGCGGGAACTTGCACATCTTCATCCAGCGCCCCGAGCGCAAGCGCGCAAACAAATCTCACGCGTGGGCTCGGATCGTCCGCCAGTTTCAACGCGGGTTCTTCAAGCTTGGGCGTACGGTCCAGACGCCGCTCCGACAACCAAAGACCATGCTCTCGCACGTCCGGATCCGGATCGACTAAGGCCAACTCAAGTTGCGAATCTCCCAGGACTCCAAGTGCATCAAGCGAGCGCAAGGCATGAACACGCGCCTCGGGCGTCTTGCCATTCTTAACCATCTCGCGGAGCAACGGGACCACCTCAAGGTCCTGCCGCTCCAGCAGCAACCGTTGTGCGGTCATTCGCCACCAGACATTTCGGTTTTCGAGAAAGCCGCACAATTCTTTCGTCGGGACCTTGCCGAGATCAAATTTCTTGAGCGGTTTTGGCGGCGCGCTCGCCGAAACCACCTTGTAAATACGGCCTTTATCTTTCCCACTTTCGAAGTCGGTCACCTTCCTCACCGCCTCCGGGAGATAATCAGGATGCTCGATGGTCTTGCGATACATGTCGCACACGTAAAGCGCGCCGTCCGGACCATTGGCCAGGTTCACCGCCCGAAACCAATTGTCGGGCGACGCCAGGAATTCATTCGTCGGATACCGTCGCGATGCCTTGAAGGTCGAGCCGTTTGGCGTGAGCACATCGTGATGCACGAGATTCCCGGCCGGTTCGCAGGTGAACGAGTTACCGTAGTATTCATCGGGCAAACCCTCGCCCTGGAAAATCGTCACTCCGCACGCAGAGGTGAAATATCCGGTGTGACTCGCGGCTGTGGTCACATTCGCGCTCAACGGGTAAACACGGCACGCAGCTTCGTGGTCCGGAATGTCTTCCACTTGCAGGCTGAAGGGCAGGGCAGGGTTGCGTTTCAGATGTTCCAGGTCCATCACCACTTGCTGGATGTGATTGCGATTTGAACAGACGAACTTCCGCCCGAAACTGTCGAAGGTCTGCCCGAACTGCGCGGTGCCGGCAGTAGGCTCCAGGATATCAGTGTCCGGGCGAAATCGTCCGTCCGTGCGATTCAGGAAAACCACGGGTCGTTCCGGATGCGCGGGGGACGTAACCTTTGCCGCGGTTAGCCCACTCGTCAGGTAGACCCAGTTGTCGAGGTTCAACGTCGGATGACTCACTCGCAATTGTGTCGTCGAAAGATCCTGGAATCCTTTAAAAACAACTTCCTTAACGTCCGCCACGCCGTCATCGTTCGTGTCCTTGAAATAATAAAGGTTCGGCGCGCAGGTCACGTATACGCCACCTTTCCACGGCATTACCCCGTTCGGAAAAGTTAACCCAGTCGCGTAAACCGTTCGCTTATCATATTTGCCGTCGCCGTCCGTGTCTTCCAGCAGAACGACTTGTCCGAGCGGCGCTTTGCCTTTACCGGGGCCGGTTGGGTAGCCGCGATCTTCCACGACATACATCCGGCCCTTTTCATCCCATGCGACGGCCACCGGATCCACGACGGTCGGCTCCGCCGCCACCAACTCGACCTTTAAGCCGGGCTCAGTCTGTAGATATTTGAGCGACTCTTTGGGGGACAGGGGGCCATCGATCGCTGAAGCAGTGCGTACGAGGGCGTACGTTGCTATGAGCGAGAGAGCGAGCGCGTGGGGACGCGCGGTGAGGCAGCGCATGCGATTACTTAATCTCGTTCAGCAGCTTCGTTGCGGTTTGCACGAGGATTTCGCCCGTGCCAGGCTTCACCCGTGAATTCGTGATTTCGTAACTCCCCTCGCCAAACGCTTTTTTGGTCGGCACGTAGCTCGGTCGATCGTTGCAGATCGAAATCACAAGGGTTTTTGCGAACGGCGACGCATTTTTGATGGCGAGCCCAAGCTCGACGAAAATTTCGCAGGGGAGGCAAACCACGGCTGTGTCGTCCGCCAACCGGAACACCTGAACCTCCAGCGGGTAGGGCGATGGTTTGGTCGCGATATCGAGCCGTTTAACCGCAACTACCTTTACGAAGAAGTCGGTGTCTGGATCTGCCAGTTTATTAGTTTTAGAGCGCGCATCCGCCAACTCCTCGGGCGTAACGTCCTGCAAACCTGCCGGCACAATCGCGCTGCGTACTGCGAGAGCAGGCTTTTTGATCGGCTCTAACTGCGGCACCGCTGCGGCAACCGTGTTCCCTAGCGTGTTCCCTAGCTTTTCCGAAGCTTCGAAGCCTTTGAACGGTTCTTGCGAATGGACGTTGATGTTATTGATATCACCGCACGTCCCGGCGCCGAATGCCGAGATGAACTCAGGCCCAAATTTTCTGCGTAACGTTTGTTGCAGGAAGTAAGGATAGTCAGCGCTGTATTCGGTCCCGCCGATTGTATCGCAATGCATCGCGAAGACCGTTATCCCCGCAAACGGCTGCCCGCTTTTGTCGCGCGCCAGCAGAATTCCGACATCCTTGTCGATTGGGCCGGCGGGCTTCACGATGTTGCTATTCATAATGCCGGGATTAAACGCCACCTTCCCGTTCTTCATCCAATAGCGCCGATTGAAATTGAGGTTTTCCTGTTGGGCGATCCCGGCATCGAGTTCGCCGGGTGCAAGTTTCTTCTGCGCATCGGCGACAACCCGTGCCAATCGTTCCGCCAGGAACTCGGGGTAATTGATCGATTCCGCCGGGTCCTTGCCGTCTCGCGCCATGGCCGCCTTGTGCAGTTGGTCGCCGATGACGTTATCAAACAGCGGCCCGGTATGGCTGTGCGTGGCGCACATCATGATATTCGAGACCGGGATTCCAGTAAGCTGGCTCGCATGCGCTCGAGCATTCGTCGTTACGTGAAGCGAAAGCCCCACGAGATCGCAGAAGACCATCGCTATCTGCCGGTTGCCCTCTTTAAAGACGAGCGCTTTCGCCTTCAACGGGTCATGGGTGCCGGTTGCGAGCCGTTCCGAGAAGTATCCCGCCAGCCGGTAGCCGAGGGGAGGGGTGATATCGATCTCGGAAGCTCCAATCTCGAGGCCTTTGGAACCTCCGCGATCAGGGCTCGTGCGGCAGGCGGAGAGAGTTAATCCCAGAACGAGGGCAGTGCAGGAAAAGAGAAACGAGAAACGAACAACAGCTTTCATGGTGCGTATGGACACCACGATGCGAGAGCGGCAGGGGATTTCAAGAAAAATCCCACGGTAAGCACCGTGGGATTTCGTTTTTAAAATGTTGCAGCTCTCTTACTTGCGAGCGAAGCGGCGGAAGCCGAACGTCAGCGCGCCGAGCAATCCAAAACCGAGTGCGGCAGGTTCAGGGATGGCCTCGAGCGGTCGCAAGTGGTCGGCGAAGTTATAAACTGTCGAGCCAGAAAACCCGACATCATATTGGAAATCGAGTTCGTTTCCAGGACCACTCGGCAGCACGGAACCACCATTGTACCAATAAACAACCTGTCCATCATATTGGGTGCCAGGAAACAACGCTCCGGAAACATTTAAGGTCGGCTGCGTCACACTATAAACTGCCCAACTCGCAGGCAACGAGACCGCCGCATTTGAGATGCTGAAAGCTCGGTCCATCGAGACGGTTACTTCATAGCCCTGCAAGGAGAAGCCCGTGTTGTTGTCGATGTAATAAATCTTTGTCGCACGTGGATCCTCCACCGAGTTGGCAGTAAAGGTCCCGCGCATCAACCCTGAAGTGCCAGTCTGTTGCGTATCCAAGGTCAAAGTGGCATTGTAGCCACTCACGTTGGTAGTCATGACGCAATTGTAAAGGTCGGCGTAGGTCGTGTTCCAATACGTTGCACCGGTGAGATCAGCTTTGGCGACGGATACAACCCCCGCGAAGGCTACTGCGAATGATAGAAGGACTTTCTGGTTCACAATGTCTGTTTTAGTCCTGGTAGCCCTTAGCGTCAAGACTTTTGATCAAAATTTGTAATATTTTTCACTACCGCTGGATTCTCGCCGACCCGCCCTTCGCAAACGCCTGCACCTGCTCCAGCGTGGCCATCGTCGTGTCACCCGGATAGGTCGTCAGCAGCGCTCCGTGGGCCCAGTCCAGGCGCACCGCTTCCTCCTCGGAGAGTCCCTGTAACAGCCCGTATATGAACCCCGATGCGAAGCCGTCCCCGCCTCCAACTCGGTCTAAAACATCGAGTTCGCATGTCGGCGACACTGTGGTTTTCCCATCGATCCAGGCGACCGAACCCCAACTGTGCCGATTCGTCGAATGCACTTCCCGCAACGTGGTCGCCACGATCTTGATATGTGGATGCTTTTTAGTGACGTTTCCCATCATTCCGAGGAAGGCGCTGGGATCCAGCTTCGACTTCGCCGCGACTTCCGGCCCGGGAATGCCCAAACCAAGCTGCAAGTCTTCTTCATTCCCTACGAGGACATCCACGTGCTTGATGATCTTGTCCAGCACAGCGACAGCTCGCTCGTGTCCACCCGAGATGTTCCAAAGCTTTGCGCGGTAATTAAGATCAAAGGAAGTAACAGCTCCCGCAGCTTTCGCCGCAGTCATCGCCTCGGCGATCACCTCGGCGGTCGTCGGCGAAAGTGCTGCGAAGATCCCGCCGCTATGAAACCAGCGCACGCCGCTGGCGAAGATTTCCTTCCAATTGAAATCCCCCGGCTTGAGCTGCGCCGCCGCCTCGTTGCAACGGTTGTAAAAGACCACTGGCGCGCGAATTCCCTGCCCCCGATCGCTGTAAACCGTCGCCATGTTCGGCCCATGCACGCCGTCATGTTTGTAATGTTTGTAAAACGGCTTTACCCCCATCGCCCGCACCCGTTCAGCAATCAGATCACCAATCGGATAATCGACCATCGCGCTAGCGAGGCCGGTCTGGAGCCGGAAGCAATCCGCGAGGTTTGCGGCCACATTGAATTCACCACCGCTTACATGAATGTCACAGCGCGTCGCTTTGCGGAAGGGGATCACGCCGGGGTCCAACCGGTGAACCAATGCGCCAAGTGAAAGAAAATCGAGGGAACCTTTAGCGGGAATATTCAGTCCGTATTTCATGATTCAATGCAAAAGCGGCTCGCGAAAAGCCGGGCCGCGATAATGCATTGAACAACTAATCCTCGCAAGCGTCGTTCGTGCCGATGCCTTTGCCAGTCTCCGGAGCGCCGGTGTCCTCACCGGCAGAGGCGCTCGAACACTCAGGGCGGTCGATAGGTCTACAGGCGCTCGCCGCGTGCGCGTTTCTGCTCGTCAAGACACGCGCGGTCCGGGGAAACCTTAAACCAACATCGGCGCCGCCGCCATTTTGGCGAGCAACCCGCGATAAATCCGCGTTTCCTCACGCAACTTTGCTTTGAAGTCGAGGCTGTCGGTGCGATGCTCTTCGACATCCAACGCGTCCACCTGGTGTTGCAGCAAATCCCTGAGTGCCTCCATCTCCTCGGCTGTTAATTCAACATGTTGCATACTCATACTCCTTCCTGCTTGAAT
>Ga0170475_112672422_pt1 | contig 14070 bp, 15 predicted proteins | sample Soicark_Litter_5_FD_111474 | JGI IMG/M metagenome (GOLD analysis project Ga0170475, IMG submission 111474) | Avena fatua rhizosphere microbial communities from Hopland, California, USA. Combined Assembly of 48 SPs | reverse complement strand
GTATGCCACAACTCTTCAGACCAAGTTCAAACACGATCGCAAAGGTGGGGATCGTGTCGGTCATTACGCTCGTTGCGTCGACGATCGCGGTGGCCTATATCGCCGACCGAGGTCCCTGGTCGACTTCGGTGCAGATAGCGCCGGTTCAGCCGGTCGAGTTCAGCCACAAGCACCACGTCAAAGACGATGGAATCGACTGCCGCTATTGCCATACCTCAGTCGAAACCTCAGGCTTCGCCGGCCTACCGGCGACGGAAATTTGTATGAGCTGTCACTCGCAGATTTGGACCACGGCCTCCGTGACGAAGCCGATCCGCGACAGCTGGCAGAGCGGGAAATCGATTGAATGGGTGCGTGTGCACGACCTTCCGGATTTCGTGTACTTCAACCACAGTATTCACCTGAACAAAGGAATCGGTTGTTCCTCGTGTCACGGGCAGGTCAATGAAATGCCCATGATGTGGAAGGTCAACACGTTGAACATGAACTGGTGCCTGAGTTGCCATCGCGACCCGGCCAAGTTCATCCGGCCTAAATCCGAGGTCTTCAATATCAACTACAAATACCCCGCCGATCAAGCGGAGTTGGGACCAAAGCTAGTGAAGGAATACCACGTGCAGTCGTTGACGGATTGCGTTACTTGCCACAGATGAGACGCTCACAGCACGAACCCCACGATCACGATCATCCCCACGATCACGATCACCCTCACCATCATCCGCATGGGCATGGGAATGCCTCGGGACTGGTGACGCTTGGTGCTATTGCGGAGGAGACGGGGAAGCGTAAACGGACCATCGACATTCAGGCGCTGCGGGATAAACTGGCTTCCGGACGCGGACCCGCATTCTGGCGTACTCTCGACGAGGCTGCCGAAAGCGAAGAGCTTCGCGAGTATATCGAGCAGGAATTTCCCGGATTATCCGGCGAGATTCCGAAGGGCTTAGACCGGCGGGCGCTGCTGAAAGTGATGGCGGCGTCGCTGGCAATGGCGGGCGCTGCGGCTTGTACCAAGCAGCCGAAGGAGCTGATCGTTCCTTACGTCCGGCAGCCCGAAAACGTCATTCCTGGGATTCCTCTTTATTACGCGACAGCGATGCCGGCCCACGGCTACGCGCGCGGCCTTCTCGTAGAGAGTCATCTAAACCGTCCGACTAAAGTCGAGGGCAACCCCGACCACCCGGGCAGTCTGGGCTCAACCACCATCTTTGAGCAGGCTTCGGTTCTGAATCTTTATGATCCTGACCGGTCCGAGACCGTCCTGCACGAGGGCCGCATCGCTACCTGGGGCGAGTTTACCGGTGCGTTTAGCACTGAGGCGCAGAGCTTAGGCTTCCGCAAAGGTGAGGGGCTTGCGATTCTAAGCGGCATCAGCACCTCGCCGACTCTGATTTCCCAAGTCAACGCGCTTCTTGAGCAATGGCCCACGGCGAAGTGGTATGTGCACGAGCCGTGCGTGAATCCGGCGAAGGCCAGTGCGGCGCGAAGGATCGCAGGAAAGAACGCCTTTGTTGCCTACGATCTTTCGAAGGCCGATGTGATTGTCAGTCTCGAAAGCGACTTCATGGTCGAAGGCCCGGCGGCCCTGCCGTACGCCCGTCAGTTCTCGGCCCGTCGGCGCGTCATCGATTCTGGAAAGGATCCCTGCCGGTTCTACGCTGTGGAGTCGATCCCCACGCCTAGCGGATCGCTTGCCGATCACCGGTTTGCGCTCGAAAGCAGCAAGATTCCCGCCGTCGCCTATCAATTGGCGAAGGCGTGCGGAGTAGCAGGGGCGGACGCACCTGGTAATGCGCCGGAATGGGTTAATGTGGTGGCTCAGGACCTGCAGAGTGCCAAGGGTCGCTGTGTAGTGATCCCGGGAGAATATCAACCGGAGAGTGTCCACCTGGCTGCTTATGCCATCAACTCGGCTCTCGGTAACGTAGGCAGCACCGTTCGTCTGATCGCGGGTGTCGAACCGGAGAAAACTCACTCGATCGAGGAACTCGCGAGCGATCTGAACGGCGGGCGCGTTGAGGTGCTCCTCATCTTGGGAAGCAATCCTGTATATACCGCTCCGGCGTCCCTGAACTTTCAACAAGCCATCCGAAAAGCCAGGATGGTGGTACGGCTTGGCAGCCACTTCGACGAAACCTCCAAGTGGAGCCACTGGCATATCCCTGAGGCGCACTACCTCGAGACGTGGTCGGATTCGACAGCGTTCGACGGAACAGTGACAATTCAGCAACCGTTGGTGGAGCCGCTATACGGGGGCAAATCGGCCCATGAGATCGTCTCCATCCTTCAGGCGAAGCCTGATCTGAGTTCCCACGACGTCGTCAAGAACTATTGGCAGAGCCGCCTGAAGGGCGATTTCGAATCAACCTGGAAAACATCGCTCCACGACGGTATCGTTGCCGGTACTTCCGCAGCGATCATCAATGCCCCAGCCGCTCCGGCGCTGCCTGCGCTCGGCAATCTTGCTGCCTACGAGATGGAAGTTGTTATCCGGCCGGATTCGACCATCGGGGATGGCACCTATTCAAACAATGGTTGGCTGCAGGAGTTACCGAAGAGCCAATCCAAGATGACCTGGGAAAACCCGGTTACGGTTAGTCCGGGCCGAGCCGCGAAGATGAGTATCTCGACCGGCGACGTCCTGCGCGTGACCGTAAACGGTAAGAACATCGAAGGTCCGGCATGGATTCTTCCCGGCCAAGCGGAGAATACCATCGGCGTCACACTCGGCTACGGGCGCGAGGGCTCTGGTCGGGTCGGAAACAACATCGGCTACAACGCCTACTTGTTGCAGGATGCAAACACAAGGTATGTCGTCGGCGGGTCGGTCGCAAAGACCGGTAATCATGTCGATGTGGCCGACGTCCAGGAAACCCAAACCATGGCGGGGCGGGAACCGGTCCGCACAACCACCTTAGCTGAGTTCAAGAAGCATCCGGATTTCCCTAACCTCGAAGAGAAGCCGCTCGATCCCGAAGACAACATCTACCATCGCGAGAACTGGCCCTACGAAGGTTACAAGTGGGGCATGGTCATTGATCTGAATGTCTGCATCGGCTGTCACACCTGCGCCATCGCCTGCCAGGCCGAGAACAACATCGCGGTCGTGGGCAAGGAGCAGGTCGCCAAACGGCGCGTCATGCATTGGATCAGGGTGGATCGCTACTATTCCGGCGACCTTGACCAGCCTGAGATCTTCAATCAGCCGGTACCTTGTATGCATTGCGAACAGGCGCCCTGTGAGGTGGTTTGCCCCGTTGCGGCAACAGTTCACAGTAACGAAGGGCTGAATGAGATGGTGTACAACCGCTGCGTCGGTACTCGCTATTGCTCAAATAACTGTCCTTACAAAGTACGCCGATTCAACTTCCTCCTGTACTCCGATTGGCAGACTGAAAGCTTGCATGGCGTTCGAAACCCCGACGTCACGGTTAGAAGCCGCGGCGTCATGGAGAAATGCAGCTACTGCGTTCAGCGGATCCAGGAAGCGAAGATACAAACCGAAAAGGAAGGGCGTCGAATCAAGGACGGTGAAGTGATTACCGCCTGCCAGCAGGCTTGCCCCACCCAGGCGATCGTATTCGGCGATCTAAACGACAAGAACAGTCAAGTCAGTAAATTCCAGAGCCTTCCACGAAATTATTCGTTGCTGGACGATTTGAATACTCGTCCTCGTACAACCTATCTGGGCTTTGTCCGGAACGTGAATGTGGCACTAGGAGGTCAGCGTGGCAATAAAGAATCTTAACGAACCAGCGCTTAACACAGACGTTGTCATCCCTGACCCGGGGCCGAATGAAATTCTCGGGCCAGGGCACGATTACACGACTGTTACCGACCGGATTGCGGGCGTCGTCTATCTTCCCTGGAAGCAAACGCCGGGAAAATGGTACGTCGGAGCATTCATAGCATTCTGCTTCGTCAACCTGCTGGCCATTGCCGTCTGCTATCTCTTCCTCAAGGGCGTTGGAATCTGGGGCATTAATATCCCCGTGGCTTGGGGATTCGCCATTATCAACTTCGTCTGGTGGATCGGTATCGGCCACGCCGGAACGTTGATTTCCGCCATTCTGTTCCTCTTAAAACAGGACTGGCGAACGTCGGTGAACCGGTTCTCAGAAGCGATGACACTGTTCGCCGTGGCATGCGCCGGGATGTTTCCGATTTTGCACTTGGGAAGACCCTGGCTCGGTTACTGGCTGATCCCGTACCCGAACTCAATGTGGCTCTGGCCGCAACCTCGTAGCCCTCTCGAGTGGGACGTGTTCGCCGTCTCGACTTATGGATTGACGTCGCTGATTTTCTGGTACATCGGCCTGATCCCCGATCTGGCAACAATGCGCGACACTGCGCCGAAGCATTGGATGCAGAAGACCTACGGAGCTCTCGCCCTTGGCTGGCGATGATCGGCGATCCACTGGCATCGCTATCAGAAGGCTTACCTCCTCCTTGCCGGTCTTGCCACGCCGCTGGTTCTTTCGGTACACACAATCGTCAGCTTCGACTTCGCGGTCAGCCAACTGCCCGGCTGGCACACAACGATCTTCCCTCCGTACTTCGTTGCGGGCGCGGTCTACTCAGGTTTCGCCATGGTGTTGACCTTGATGATTCCCCTGCGAGCCTGGTACAACATGCGCGACCTGGTCACGATGAGGCACATCGAGTCCGCCTGCAAGCTGATGCTCGGTGTGGGTCTGATTGTTGCATACGGCTACGGTATGGAAGCGTTCTTCGCCTGGTACAGCGGAGACAAGTATGAAAGCTTCATGTACTGGAACCGCATGACTGGTCCGTACGGATGGAGCTACGCCCTCCTGATTCTGTGCAACATTCTGATTCCGCAAGCTCTGTGGAGTCACAAAGTGCGGACGAACATCGTGCTGGTGTGGCTTATCTCGATCATCATCAACATCGGCATGTGGCTAGAGCGTTTTGTGATCGTTATTACCAGCTTGCATCGCGACTTCCTCCCGTCCTCGTGGGGTATGTACAGAGCGACGAAATGGGACTGGGCTACCTATACCGGCACGATCGGCTTTTTCATGCTCCTGATCTTCCTCTTTGTCAGGGCGCTCCCGTCCATCTCGATCTTTGAGGTGCGCGAAGCGGTGCATCACGGGAAGGCGCACGGTGAACACGAACTGGAGTCTGCCACCGTATGAGTCAACATGCGCAACTGAATGAGTTACCGGCCATTCACGGTGCCATGGCCGAATTCGAAAGTCCTGAAGAACTTATTGCTGCTTGCGAGAAAGCCTATGCGAGCGGCTACCGGCGGATGGACGCTTATGCTCCGATGCCGGTGGAAGGTCTGGCTGAAGCGATCGGATACAAAAAGAACAAAGTCGCCCTAGCAGTCCTGATTGGGGGCTCGACCGGCGCGATCGGCGGCTTTACATTTCTGGAATGGATCTCGGGCATTGCTTATCCGCACAATGTCGGCGGCCGGCCTTTGAACAGCTGGCCGTCATTCATCCCAATCACGTTCGAGTGCATGATCCTGTTATCCGCGATTACCTCGCTGATCTGTGTCCTGGCCATGAACGGATTGCCGCACCCGTATCATCCTGTGTTTAACGTGCCCGAATTTACCCGGGCATCGATCGATCGTTTTTTTCTCTGCATTGAGTCTTCCGATCCGCAGTTTCGGACAGAGGAGACCTTGCAGTTCCTCCGTGATTTGGGAGGCAGTGAGGTGACCGTTGTTCCAGCGTAGGGCGATTCTCGGCGCGCTTGCTCTTGCTGCCATGTTGTCGGCTAGCGCTTGTCGGCAGGACATGCATAACCAGCCAAAATACAAACCGCTCGCCGCGACGGATTTCTTTGGCGATCGCAGAGCCTCACGCCCAACCATAGCGGACACGGTCGCGCGCGGTCAGTTGCACTTGGACGAAGCTCGGTACACGGGAAAGTTAAACGGCAAGGACGTAACGGCCATTCCGATTCAAATTACGCGACAAGACCTGGAGCGAGGTCACGATCGATTTGAGATCTACTGTACTCCTTGCCACGGGCGGCTCGGCGATGGACAGGGCATGATTGTGAAGCGCGGGCTTCGGCAGCCGCCCAGTTATCACGACGAGAGGCTCGTGAGCGCGCCAATCGGCCATTTCTTCGACGTTATGACCAATGGCTACGGGGCGATGTATTCTTACGCGTCCCGGGTAGCGGTCGACGATCGCTGGAGAATCGCAGCTTACATCCGTGCTTTGCAGTTGAGCCAGAATGCTCCGCCAGAGTTGCAGGGAGCGGGTAGTACCGGCGCGAAGAGCGCATCCGGGGGAAATCAGTGAGCGATCACCATCACTATAGATCTGAAGTCCCGGTGATCCGGCTGGGTTCGGGTGCGGCCGGTATTGAGCGCATCTCGGGCGTCGTCGGTGGCCTCGGGTTGTTGCTGTGCGTCGCCGGTTTCTTCGCGAACCGCGCGGAATTCTTCCAGTCCTATCTATTTGCGTTCTTCTATTGGGGCGGATTCGCGTTCGGCGGTTTGGGTGTACTGCTCCTGAACAACGTTGTCGGAGGGAAGTGGGGTGTTACCATCCGTCGCTTACTTGAAGCGAAGATGCGGACCATACCCGTGGTATTTCTCCTCTTTCTGCCGCTTCTTCTGGGCCTACCGTATCTCTACCCGTGGGCCAACGACACGATCCACGTCAATAAGGTCGTCCAACACAAAGCGGCATACCTGAACGCTCCATTTTTCGTGATCAGGCTGTTCATCTACTTCGCGCTCTGGATTTTCATTGGCACGCGTGTACAGAAAATGACGACCGGCAGGACGAAACAGGGGATCCCACGCTCGTCGTCCGTTTGCGACAGTTCAGTGCTCCGATGTTGCTGGCCTTTGTGCTCACGGCTACCTTCGCGTTCATCGATTGGATCCTCTCCACGGACCCAGAGTTCTTCTCGACGGTCTACGGTGCTCTCTTGCTGATCGGCGATGTGTTGCAGACGTTCGCGCTCAGCATCATCGTGCTCATCCTCACTAGCCGTGAAGACCGGTTCGGTGGCCGAATCAGTTCCAAACTGCTGCACGACCTCGGCAATCTCATGTTTGCGTTCACGATTTTCTGGACTTATCTTTCGGCTTCGCAGCTGATTATCGTCTGGCCTGCCGACCTGCCTCAGGAGATCGGGTGGTACCTGCTACGAACGCGCGGTTTCTGGAAGGTGATCACTTGGGCGATCGGCCTGACGATGTTTGCTATTCCCTTTCTCGCCTTGCTGTCCCAAGACCGCAAGCGGAATCCAAGGCGACTGATCCGCGTGGCGATCTGGATATTGATTGCTCGTGTTCTTGACGTGTTCTGGATTGTGGAACCGACCTTCCGGAACAAGGGTTTTGCTCTTTATTGGACCGACATCGCGGCGTTTGTCGGCGTGGGAGGAATCTGGCTGTACGTTTACCTGGGGCAACTCAGACGCAGGCCTTTATTACCGTTGCATGACCCGCGCCTGCCCGAGCCAGAGCCTCTTCGGGAGCTAGTCGCATGAGCGAACATTATCAGAAATCAAACCAACCTTATCCGAACGCCGGCCCGAACCGTGGTCTGGATGAAAACGAGAACACCATGGTGAGTACCCGTGGTCCCGTGGAATCTCATCCCCACGCTGGACACGGCGGTACGGCGTACGAAGAAGTGGATGCGCGCGCGGGCGTTGTAGTCAGTTCGCTCGCCGTCATCGGCGGTACGCTTGTGTTCGTTTTCGCGTTGACGCTCGTGATTCATTCGTTGCTCGTAAAAATCAATCCGCAGGGATCGCTTCCAAGCCCGATCGCTCCGGAGCGGGTCATCCCGCCGAAGCCGACGCTTGAGGTTCATCCCTGGGACTTTTTACCCGACTTGCGGGCCCATGAGAACGAGGTGCTGGAAGGCACAGGGAAGGATGTGCTTGGACGCACTCACATTCCGATCGACCGCGCTATTGACGCCGAAGTTTCTCGACTGAGTATCACCTCCGGCGCTCCCGCTGGTATTCGCACTCCCGGTGGAGACGCGACTGACTCTTCGGGCGGAACTTCGTCTAAGCCGGTCGGTATTGGCGGCCAGCCACGGCCACAGATTCAAGGGGAAATTAGGAAGAATGCGCGGTAACTTCGCGATCACGGCTCTGCTGCTCGCCTCAGCGTCCCTGGGTTTCGGCCAGTACGCCCGTCCTAAGGCAACGCAGGGCGTCAACCTGGAGCAAAAACTCAACTCTCCCGTTCCACTGGACTTAATGTTCAACGACGAGAATGGGCAAGCTGTGCCTCTCCGTACCTACTTCGGCGAGAAGCCAGTCGTGCTTGAGTTGGTGTACTTCAAATGTCCCAGCCTTTGCCCGATGAGCTTGCGGGAGACGGTCATGAGTTTGCGTCGGGTTCCGATGCAAGCCGGAATCGACTACGACGTTGTGGTCGTCAGTTTTGACCCGGCGGACACTCCAGCTGCGGCGAGAGAAAAGAAAGCCGAGTACGCCAAGATGTTTGGCCGCGCGGGCTTTGATAACGCCTGGCATTTCTTGACCGGATCTCAGGACTCGATTACAAAATTGGCGTCAGCGGTCGGGTTCGGCTATCGCTGGGACGAAAACACGAAACAATTCATACACGCCGGGGGCATCATGGTTGCGACGCCCGAAGGGCGAATGTCCCGCTACTTTTACGGTGTGGATTATGCACCGGCCGACCTTCGTATGGCGTTGGTCGAGGCTTCGAAGCACAGAATCAGCAACCCGGTGAATTATGTTCTCCTGTTTTGTTTCCATTACGACGCGACACAGGGCAAATACACGCTTGCGGTTCAGAACATATTGAAGGCAGGAGCCGCACTGACGGTTCTGCTGCTCGGCGGACTTATATACCTACTCATGCGAAAAGACAAGAATCACCGCGTGCCGGAACAGTGGAAGGAAGCGGAGCATGTGGGCTGACTCATTCGTTCTGGCACAACTGCAGTTATTCCCCGAATTGGCGTCGAAGGAAGGTGCCCAGATCGACGCCCTGTACTGGTTCATCAACATCGTATCCATCGTGATGACGGTGGTGATCTTCGTTGCGATCGGGTTCTTTGCATACAAGTACCCCGTCGCGCGAACGTCCACCCGATACAAATTGAGGGTTCAACGAAGCTGGAACTGACGTGGTCCATCCTGCCGTTCCTGGTGATGCTGATCATGTTCGCCTGGGGCGCGCAACTCTACTACGCTGCGCAGCAACCGCCGCGAAACGCCATGGAGATCTTCGTCACCGGAAAACAGTGGATGTGGAAGATTCAGTATCCGAATGGCGGAAGCGAGATCAACGAACTACACGTGCCGATGAATCAGCCGGTCAAGTTGACCATGGCCTCCGAAGATGTGATCCACAGCTTCTCGATCCCGGCCTTCCGCGTTCGCCATGATGTCGTGCCGGGGCACTACAACAGCCTGTGGTTTACACCTAGCAAGCCCGGGCGCTACCGCTTGTTCTGCACGGAGTATTGCGGCATGCTTCATTCCGGAATGGTTGGTTGGGTCAACGTCATGGAAGAGCGAGAGTACGCCGAGTGGATGAGTGGCGGCGGAACGGGTGGCTCACTGGCCCAGCAGGGTGAAACCATGTTCGCCCAGTATGGATGCTCTACCTGTCACCTGAATGACCAGCAGGGCCGATGTCCCGTGTTGCGAGGCTTATACAACAAGCCTGTCCAATTAGCGGATGGCCGGACGGTTCTCGCCGACGACGCGTACCTGCGAGAGTCGATTCTCGAACCAAACGCAAAAATTGCTTCCGGATTCGAGCCCGATATCATGCCTAACTTCAAAGGGCAGATCAGCGAACAGAATGTTATTCAGTTGATTGCGTACATCAAGTCACTCGCTCCAAGCCAGCCGGCGTCCCAGCAAGGGTCGCAACAAGCTCCGGTGGTCATTGCACCACGGGCGCAGGCGAACAATCGAGCAGGTGCGGCGCGACAGCGGTAGTGTGTAGTTAATAAAAGGATCATCCAAGCCCATGGCAACAATTGCACGAGAACTCCCGGAGGTAGAGGCCGAACCGGTCGACTATCTCAACGTCGAGCATGGCTGGAAGAGCTGGCTCTTCACGACGGACCATAAACGGATCGCGTTCCTGTACCTGATCTCCATTACGCTGATGTTCTTCGTCGGCGGCGCAATGGCCGTTCTCTTTCGTATCAACCTCTTAGAACCTGAGGGTATTTTCAGTCCAGAGGTTTACAATCGCCTGTTTTCGATGCACGGCATCGTGATGGTGTTTTTCTTCCTGGTGCCCTCGATCCCGGCGACTTTGGCCAATTTCCTGATCCCCATCATGATTGGTGCCAAAGACCTGGCCTTTCCGAGGATTAATCTTCTTAGCTGGTATATCTACGTCGTAGGCGCCATCTTCACGCTCTACGCGGTGATCCGTGGTGGAGTGGATACGGGCTGGACCTTTTACGCTCCTTACAGCAGCACGTTCTCCAACTCCTACGTGTTGGCGGCGGCCGTGGGTGTGTTCATTTCGGGCTTTTCGTCTATTCTCACCGGTCTGAACTTCATCGTCACGGTGCACAAGATGCGGGCTCCCGGAATGACCTGGTCGCGGTTGCCCCTGTTCGTGTGGTCCAACTATGCAACCGGGTTGATTCAGGTTTTGGGAACACCCGTTATTGCAATCACTCTATTGCTCCTTGCGTTCGAGCGTGTGGCGCGAGTCGGCATCTTCGATCCGGACATCGGTGGCGATCCTATCCTGTTCCAGCATCTGTTCTGGTTCTACTCTCATCCGGCCGTTTACATCATGATCTTGCCGGGCATGGGTGTCATCAGCGAGATCATGGCCTGCTTCTCTCAGAAGCGCGTCTTCGGGTACAACTTCGTTGCCTTCTCCAGCATGGCCATCGCCGTCCTGAGCTTCGTTGTTTGGGGTCACCATATGTTCATTACCGGCGAAAGCCTGTATCTGGGCGTGGCCTTTTCGTTCCTGACTTTCATGGTGGCGGTTCCGTCTGCTATCAAGGTTTTCAACTGGACTGCGACCATGTATAAGGGTTCGGTCTCGTTCGATACTCCGATGTTGTATGCGCTTGGATTCATCGGGCTGTTCACAATCGGTGGCCTTACCGGCCTCCACCTCGCTACGCTAGGCACGGACGTTGCGGCACACGGCACGTACTTCGTTGTGGCGCACTTCCACTACGTCATGGTGGGCGGCATGGTGATGGCTTTCCTTGGGGGCCTACACTTCTGGTGGCCCAAGATCACCGGACGCATGTATCCGGAAGCCTGGTCCAAGTTCGCGAGCCTTATCATCTTCATTGGCTTCAATCTGACCTTCTTCCCGCAGTTCATTCTCGGGTATCTCGGAATGCCGAGACGCTATCAGTCCTACCCGCCGGAATTTCAGGCCCTCAACGTTCTCTCAACCGCGGGTGCCTCGATTCTTGGGCTGGGTTACGTGATTCCCATGGTCTATCTCACATGGTCGATGTTCAAAGGTCCAAAAGCCGGAAAGAACCCATGGAATGCGACGGGGCTGGAGTGGCAGATTCAATCACCGCCAACCACCTTCAATTTCGATGAGACACCCGTTGTGAAGGAAGAAGCTTACAACTACGGTCCGCTGGAGGAAGTCGTTGGCTGACACAATCGTTCCCGCCACCGAAGATGTGATCTCACCGGCTGAGGAGGTCCATCTCAAACACCACTTTGCGACGCCCGCGCAGCAGATGGATGCGGACACGCTCGGGATGTGGACCTTCCTCATCACCGAAGTCTTGTTCTTCGGCGGAATGTTCGCAAGCTACGCCGTCTATCGCAACCTCTACTTTCCGGCGTTTGCCAGCACCAGCAAATTCATGAACGTTCCGCTCGGTGCAACCAACACCGGGGTCCTGATCTGTAGTAGCTTAACCATGGCCATGGCGGTTCGTTCCGCGCAGCTCAGCAATCGCAAGGCGCTCGTGCGCTTTCTGATTCTGACGATGTTTTTCGGCGCTGTCTTCCTCGGCATCAAGGCTTACGAGTACCACGAGAAGTGGGTGGAGCACCTTGTCCCGGGATTTGGGTTCCAATACGAAGAGACCCAATTCGAACGGAATGCGCAAATCCTCTTTTTCCTGTACTTTGCCATGACGGGGATGCACGCAATCCATATGATCGTGGGCTTCGGATTGCTAACCTATCTGGTTGTTAAAGCACGGAAAAACGCCTTCACCGAGCATTATTTCGCTCCGGTCGAAATGATCGGACTCTATTGGCACTTCGTTGATATTGTCTGGATTTTCCTTTTCCCGATGCTTTACCTGATCGGAGGTCGACGATGAGCACGGCTGCTGCCGGGCATCATACGCCCATTCCAAAAGTTGCGACGCTGGTTAAGGTTTTTCTTTCGCTCATCGTCTTGACGTTTGTCACGACACTGATTTCCTACATCGACCTTGGCGAGTTGAATATAGTCGTTGCGCTGATTATCGCGGTATTCAAGGCTTCTCTCGTTGCGTGGATCTTCATGGGTGTGCGATACACGACCAGTCTGACGAAGCTCTTCGTGATCGCGGGCCTGGTCTGGTTGAGCATACTGATCCTGTTGACTTATAGCGACTACACCAGCATAAACTGGATTTATCAGGCGAGACCGTGGAGCCAGACAAAGGCGCCGTACTTCGAAGACAAAGCAAAGTAGCACGCTGCACTTCAAACCTGGCCTCTGGAGCAGTAAGCTCCGGAGGCTTTCTCTTTTTACCGAGAAACATGGCCAGGGTTAGATCGGTCTCATAGGTTGCGAGGCGACGACGCCCGCTCAACGCGAAGGAATAACGAACATGGCCGAAACGAGTGTTGACGTAATCAAAAGATACCTGCAGGATGCGATCGCTGCGGAGAAAAGCTTTGAGACCCAGTTGGAGGGTTTCTCGAAAGAAGGAGACGACACCGTTGTGCAGTCGCTGTTCCGCCAGCACGCCGCAGAAACCAAGCTCCAGCATGAACGCCTGACCGCCAGGCTCGCAGCGCTCGGCGGTAGTCCCTCCACGGCCAAAAGCTTACTGGCCCACATATTTGGACTCAGCCCCAAGGCGGCCCAGTTAGGCCACGAAAAAGAAGAAAGAACTACCCAAAACCTGATGATGGCCTATGCTGTCGAGAACAGTGAAATGGCAATGTATGAATCGCTGGCGACCGTAGCGGAAGCGGCTGGAGATACGGAAACGGCTTCGCTGGCCCGGCAGATTCAGGCGCAGGAGAAGGAGACCGCTGAAAAGATCTGGCGCGTGCTTCCTGGTTGTGCTGAGCAGGCGTTCATCAGGGTGACAAGCGATTCCGGATTATCTGGCACTCGCACCGCGACAGTCTGACGTAGCTTGATGGGCCGTCAGCCGGCCGTCATCTCCGTCTTGTTATCTACGCCTGCGGTGGCCGCGCGAACCGCAGGCGCGACCTCGGTCCCGAACAGTTCGATTGCGCGCATCACTTCCCGGTGCGGCATGGACCCGACGCTCATCTGAGCCAGGAAACGCTGGCGGTGGAAGATCTCGTGCTGAAAGAGAATTTTGTCCACGACCTGTTGAGGACTTCCAACCGCCAGCGCGCCACGCAAAGAAGTCAACGCCTCGAAGTCTCCTCGGGTCATGGGAGTCCAGCCGCGTTCACGGCCGATCTTGTTCATCATGGCCGAATACGGCCCAAAGAATTCGTCGGCAGCGGCTTGGGAGGTATCTGCCACATATCCGTGAGAGTTAATCCCGACCGCCAATTTTGAAGCGTCGTGGCCCGCCCGCTCACCTGCCGCCCGATACTTCTCGACAAAGCTGTTGAAGCGCTCCGGCATTCCGCCGATAATCGCGATCGTCATCGTAGTCCGAGTCTGCCGGCGCGGACCGCCGATTGTGGAGTTCCGCCGACACCTATCCAGATGGGCAACGGGTTTTGAATCGGCCTTGGATACACACCCAGGTTGTCAATAGAAGGTCGATGCTTGCCTGACCAGCGAACACGCTCGGCCCGACGAATTTCGAGAAGCAACTCGAGGTGCTCCGAGAACAAATCGTCGTACAACTCCAGAGCAAACCCGAAAAGCGGAAAGGACTCGATAAAGGAGCCGCG
>Ga0170475_106199897_pt1 | contig 14076 bp, 14 predicted proteins | sample Soicark_Litter_5_FD_111474 | JGI IMG/M metagenome (GOLD analysis project Ga0170475, IMG submission 111474) | Avena fatua rhizosphere microbial communities from Hopland, California, USA. Combined Assembly of 48 SPs | reverse complement strand
CGGAAATTGCAAGGGGAAATAAGACCAGCAAGGGAAGCAGAGCAACGCCTCCCGATCCGTGTCAGTTTTTGTTCCCACTAACCACCACATGGAGTCTGATATGAGCACGATGATGTCTGCAGTCAAACGCTTTGTTTCTGACGAAAACGGTGTGACGGCCATCGAATATGGCCTGATCGCTGCCTTGATCGGCGTGGCAATGGCTGTTACTGCAGGGCTGTTGGGTGACCAGATCAAGGCCACCTTTGAGCGCGTAACGACCGAGCTGTCCAACGCACTGGCTTAACGGCCAGCGGTTTGCCCTCCGGACCGGTTCCGGTCCGGAGGGCTTTTTTTTTGGAGATGGCAATGGCGGTGAACCTTTACCTGGATCTCGTGTTGCTCCTGCTCGTGGTCGCGGCGGCGGTCAACGACTTGGCCACGCGCAGGATTCCCAATCGCCTGCTGATGGCTGGTTGGTTCTGCGCATTTTTACTCTATCTGCTGGCGCCCGCGCCTGGCGCGGCCATCCTGACGGCTCTCGGCGGGGCCGGCGTCGGCCTGCTGATGTTCCTGCCGCTGTACTGCTTGCGCGGGATGGCGGCCGGCGACGTCAAACTGATGGCCACTGTCGGCGCTTTCATCGGTCCGCAGGAGGCGTTTCAGACCGGCATCATGACCTGGTGCATCGGCGGCGTCATGGGCTTGCTGATCATTATCGGAAAGGGGCGCCTGCGCATGGCATTCGCCAATGTCCGCGACCTATTGCGCCCGGTCTTCCTGCACATCTTGCGGGTGCCCACGGCAACGGCGCCGGTGCGCCAGCAAAGCGCCGGATCGATGCCCTATGGCTTGGCGATCGCGCTCGCCACGATCACCCTGCTGGTGCTCCGGCACAGCTGAGTCCGGATGTTTCTTGCTGCAACTCAAGGTGGCACAGAGGCGCGTCGCTAGAATCAATTTCATGTTTTCGAGAAATATCAAAAGCGGGAAGGAGTCCATCCATGATTGAAACGCTGTCAACGGCGGGCGTGATCGAGCAGCGTTCCTGCCGCTCTACGCGGCCAGGCGAACTCGATGTCGTCGCGATCCTGCCGCGCCAGGCCAAGACCATCAGCGATACCGGGCTAGAGACGCGGCTGGTCATGGACCTGATGCTCAAGACGCTGCACGCGACCGGCAAGACGGCGTTGCCGGTGCTGGCCGGCAAGTTGAAACTGTCCATCGGCGTGCTGCGCGAAGTGTTGAACCAATTGATGGCCGAGCAGCAGGTGGAAGTCGCATGGTGCGGCGACTCGGACATCGACGTTCAGTACCAGCTGACACCGATCGGCCAGCGCGGCGCGCTCGATTGCCTGGCCCGCTGCCGCTATGTCGGTCCGGCCCCGGTGACGCTGGCTGCCTACCGCGGCGTGGTCGAGCGCCAGTCGCTGCGCCAGCCCGATGCCGAGCGCATCACGGCGGCCGAATTGCATGCCAGCCTCGCCGACGACGGCCTCGAGCTGTCCGTGCGCGACCTGATCGGGGCGGCCCTGCATTCGAACCGCTCCCTGCTCCTGTACGGGCCTTCCGGGAGCGGCAAGACCAAGCTCGCACGCAAGCTCGGACGCATGGTGCGCGGCGTGGTGGCGGTGCCGTATGCGATCCTGATCGACCGGGCCATTGTCCAGTTCTATGATCCGCTGCTGCATCCGGCGCCCGCGCCGCTGCAGCTGCGCGGGCAGGAGGAGCGGCGCAGCTGCGATGCGCGCTGGGCCATCTGCCAGCGGCCGCTGGTGCACGTGGGGGCGGAACTGACGCGCGAAATGCTTGACCTGCGCTACGACGACAACCGCGGCGTCTACCATGCGCCGCCGCACTTCCAGGCCAACAACGGCGTGTTGGTGGTAGACGACATCGGACGCCAGCGGGTGCCGGCCGCCGAGCTGTTGAACCGGTGGATCGGCCCGCTCGATCACGGATTCGACCAGCTCTCGCTGTTCGGCGGGCAGAGCGAAACGGTCCCGTTCGACGCCACCTTGATCTTCGCGACCAATTTCGCGCCCGAGAACGTGTTCGACGACGCTTTCATGCGCCGTGTCGGCTACAAGATTCCCGTGGGCCCGCTGTCGGAAGCCAATTACCGGGCCTTGCTGCGCCGTCAGTGCCGGTTGCGCGGCATGGACTACGACGACGATGCGGCCGATTACCTGCTGATCGATCTGCACCGCGCCTCGGGGCGCCCATTGCTCGCCGGCTATCCGCATGAGCTGCTCGGCCGGATTGCCGACTTTGCCGGTTTCGCCGGCATTGCCCCGTGCCTGAGCATCGACGCGCTCGAGCAGGCTTGGAGCAGCATGTTTGCCAGTTGCAGCAACAGCGTGCAGGCCAGCTCGGCCCGCACCTCCATCCTGTCAGGGGATTAATGATGAAGAATAAGCGTGCTCTTGTGGTGATGGCGGTTGCCATCCTGTTCGGTCTGACGGCCGTGGTGCTGGCTTCGCGCTGGCTCTTGATGCAGCCGTCGAACACCGGCGGCCGGATCGTCGTGGCTGCCACCGACATCAACCTCGGCCAGCGCCTCGCGCCCGAAATGCTCAAGCTGGCCGATTGGCCCGCCGACAGCCTGCCGAAAGGCGCCCATACCGACCCCCAGCAGCTCGGCGGGCGGGTTGTGAAAAGCAGCTTGCTTGCTGGCGAGCCGGTCAGCGAGGGCAAGCTGGCGCCGGTCGGCACGCTCGGCGGCCTATCGGCCTTGATTACCGAGGGCAAGCGTGCGATCACGGTGCGCGTCAATGACGTGATCGGCGTGGCCGGCTTCGCCCTGCCGGGCAACTATGTCGACATCATCGTCAGCACTGAGAAAGATCCGCCGCCAAACGCGAGCGGGAGGCGCGAGCAGAACATTTCAAAGATTGTGCTCGAACGCATCTTGGTGCTGGCGATCGCGCAGGAAGTCAGTCGCGACGAAACCAAGCCCAAGGTCGTCAACGCCGTCACGCTCGAGGTCACGCCGGAGCAGGCCGAAAAGCTGGACCTGGCGCGCAGCGTCGGCACCCTGTCGCTGGCCTTGCGCAACCAGGTCGATCCGGCGTCGGCCAAGACCGACGGCGCCACCAAGCTGACGCTGCTGTCCGAGGCCGATCCGCCGGCGCCGAAGCCGGCGCCAGCCAAGCGGCGTCCCGCGCCCGCGGCGCACCCTTCGCCGGTGGTGGTGAAGGTGGCGGCCCCGGTCAAGCGCGACTGCGTGAGCGTCATCAACGGTTTGCAGTCGTCGCAAGAATGTTTTTGATCTTCCACATCTAGTTTCGGGGTGAACGCAATGAACAGATGCCTCACGAATGCGCGGTTTGCCGGAGTGCGCCGCTGCCTGCTGGGCGGCCTGGTGCTGGCCGCCGCCGGACCGGCCCTGGCCGCCAAATTGTCCCCCCAGGCCGGCGCCAGCGCGCCTGCCGTGGCCGATCGTGCCGACATGGGGCCGCGTTGCAGCGGTTCGGCGGCGCGCCCGGCCCAGGTGGCTCTTCAGATGGGCAAGTCGACGCTGATGCGGATGCAGGAGCCCGTGCTGCACCGTAGCGTCGGCAATCCTGGCGTGGTGCAGGCAATGCTGGTGGCGCCCGACACCATCTACATCGCCGGGGTCGATGTCGGCACCACCAACATGATCATTCAAGGTAAGAGCGGTTTGTGCAGCGTCCTCGACATCACGGTGGCGATTGACCCGACCGCGCTGCAGGCGATGCTGGCGACCGTGATGCCTGAGGAGAAGGGCATTCAGGTGCTGGCGGCCGCCGATTCGCTGGTGCTGACCGGCACCGTCAGCGATGCAGCCGTCGCCGCGCGCGCCGCCGACCTGGCCAATGCCTACGTGCGGCGCCCGCTGCGCCCGCTGGCCGGCGCGGAAAAAGAGCTCACCAACAGCGGCAACGTGCCGTCGGGAAACGCGAACGTGAGCAGCAACACCAATGTCAGGGTCATCAACCTGCTCAACGTGAGCGCACCGCAGCAGGTGCAGATCGAAGTCAAGGTCGCCGAGGTCTCGAAATCGCTCATCGAACGGCTCGAGGCCGGCGCCACGTTCCGCTTCTCCTCGGGCAGCTGGACCGGAACGCTGCTGTCGAACTTCGTCACGGGCAACGCATTGGGCTTGTTCGACGTGCGCAAGTCGAACGGCAACCAGCTTACCGCCGAGGCCGACAAGCGGGATGCCCTGGTGCGCGTGCTGGCCGAGCCGGCCGTGATGGCCATCAGTGCCAGGAAGGAAGCTTCCTCGCTGGCGGCAAGTTCTATATTCCGGTGGCGCAGGACAACAACAAGGTGTCGCTGGAAGAGAAGGAGTTCGGGATCGGCCTGCGCTTCACGCCGACCGTCCTCAGCGGCGGGCGCATCAACCTGCAGGTCGCGCCGGAGGTGTCCGAACTGTCGCGCGAGGGCGTCGGCGTGAGCACCGCCGGGCTGAACGGCACCGCGATCCTGCCGCTGGTGACGACACGCCGCGCCAGCACCACGGTGCAGCTGTACGACGGCCAAAGCTTCGTGATCGGCGGGCTCATCAAGAACAACCTGGTGACCAACCTCAAGGGCTTGCCCTTGCTGGGCGAAGTGCCTGTGCTCGGCGCGCTGTTCCGCAGCACCGATTATCAGCAGGACCGGACCGAGCTGGTGTTCGTCATCACCGCGCGCCTGGTCAAGCCCTTGCCGGAGGCGGCCTATGCGCTGCCCACGGACCAGGTTGGCGCACCGTCGCGTGCCGAGATGCTGCTCGGCGGCAAGCTGGAGGGCCCCGCGCCAAAGGCCGCTCCAGCACCGGCGCCGTCATCGCAAAGCGCGGGCGGTTTCGAACTCAAATAGGGAGAACGAACATGGCAACGATGCGGATGATAGCGGTGACGGGCCTGGCAGCGGCGTTGCTGTCGGCTTGTGCGCAGACCACGCCCAGGTGGGATGAGCGGTTTGGCGAGTCGGTGCGCAGCAACCTGGCGGCGCAGACGATCAACCCGGCGGCGGGGGCCAACCGGAATCCGGCCACCGGCATTGACGGCAAAGCGGCGCGCGCTGCATACGAGCGCTACGTGGAGTCGTTCAAGAAGCCGGAGGCGAACGCGCCGCGCGCCATGATCGATCCTTAGTCGCCGCATTTCGGGCCTGCCTGTGCGGGCGCCAGAGGGGGCTGTTTTGCATCCCGATGGTCCGCTTGCCAGGCGTCCAATGGCTTGAACCGGCAGCATTGTCCGGCAACTGTTCGTAACCCTTAGCCCGTCAACAAGGATCTTCGATGAAAGCCCTCTTGATCAGCCGCGACAGCCAGCTGCATGCCGAGATCGCCTCGCAGGGCGCGGCACGTGTGCCGCCGCTGAACGTCGCGGCCACGCGCGCCAGTATGCGCGACGCTCTGGATCGTCCGGTGGCGGACCCGCAACTGGTGATAGTCGATGCCAGCGACACCGATCCGGCCAACGCCGACCTGCTCGAACGCCTGGGGCGACAGTACCCGTCCGCGCACTTCATGCTGATGACCGCTCATCATCAGCCCGAACTTCTGATCCGTGCAATGCGTGCCGGCGTGCGCGAAGTGTTGCAACTGCCGCTGGTGCACCGGGCGTTCCACGAGTCGATGGACCGGATCGCCACCACCGCCGGGGTCGGCTCCTTGCGCGATGGCAAGGTGCTGGCATTTATCGCCTGCAAGGGCGGTAGCGGAGCGACCTTCATTTCCACCAACTTCGGCTATGCCTTGGCAACCCTGGCCGACAAGAAGGTGCTGCTGATCGACCTCCACGGCCAGTTTGGCGACGCCACCCTGTACGTGTCGGACCAGAAGCCGGTCATGACGCTGTCGGACGTGTGCGCGCAGATTACCCGCGTCGATGGCCCGTTCCTCGAATCGTGCCTGGTCCACGTGACGCCCGGCTTCTGCGTGCTCGCCGCGGCGGACGATCCGGCGCAATCGAAGGAAGCCAAGCCGGAACATATCGAAACCGTTCTGCGCGTGGCGCGCCAGCACTACGACTACATCCTGCTCGATGTCGGCCGCCAGATCGATGCGGTGTCGCTGCGCGCGCTCGACAACACCGACGCCATCTACCCGGTCCTGCAGCTGGCGCTGCCCGATATCCGCGATGCCCGCCGTCTGCTCGACATCTTCCGTTCGCTCGGCTACGTGATCGACAGCATCCGGCTGATCGTCAACCGCTACGAGAAGGGCGGCAAGCTGCGCCTGACGGACCTGCATTCGGCGCTCGGCTGCGAGGTGGTGCATACGTTTCCCAATGATTACATAGCCGTCACCGACTCGGTCAACCAAGGGGTGCCGGTGCTGCAGTTGTCACGCAGTAGCGCGGCGGCGCGTAGCCTGGCCGAGCTGGTCGAGCTGGTCACCGCGCGCCGGGTCCAGGAAAACAAGGGGCTGTTCGACCGGCTGTTCAGCCGCGGCGACCCTGACTATTAACCTATATGGAGCTGCATATGTCCTTACGCGAACGCCTGTCGGTATCAGAGGAAGAACGCAACCTGGGTGGCGCTTTGCCAGAACCCGTCAATCAGGCTTACCAGGAGCTGAAGAAGACGATGCACCAGATGATCCTCGACCGGATCGACCTGGAGCGCCTGAAGCGCCTGACGGCCGAGCAGTTCAAGCACGAGCTGGCGCTGCTGATCCAGCGTATCATCGAAGAGGAGCGCATCGTGCTCAACCAGCACGAGCGCCACAATCTCGTGCTCGACATCCAGCACGAGATGCTCGGCTTCGGTCCGCTCGAGCCGCTGCTGAACGACCCGACCATCTCCGACATCCTCGTCAACACCGCGAGCCAGGTCTACGTCGAGCGGCGCGGCAGGCTCGAGCTGGCCGACGTGACGTTCCACGACAATGCGCACCTGATGAAGATCATCGAAAAGATCGTCTCGCGGGTCGGGCGCCGGGTGGACGAGTCGAGCCCGATGGTCGATGCGCGCCTGCCGGACGGTTCGCGCGTGAACGCGATCATCCCGCCGCTGGCGGTAGACGGCCCGCTGCTGTCGATCCGGCGTTTCGGCTCGTCGCCGCTCACGGTGCAGAACCTGCTCGACTACAAGAGCCTGACCCCGCCGATGATCGCCGTGCTCGAAGGACTGGGGCAGGCCAAGATCAATATCCTGATTTCGGGCGGCACCGGCAGCGGCAAGACGACCTTGCTGAACCTGATCTCGGGCTTCATTCCCACCAGCGAACGCATCGTGACGATCGAAGACGCGGCCGAACTCCAGTTGCGCCAGCCGCACGTGGTGCGCCTCGAAACCCGGCCGCCCAATATCGAAGGCAAGGGCGAGGTCACGCAACGGGCGCTGGTGCGCAATGCGCTGCGGATGCGCCCGGATCGCATCATCCTGGGCGAAGTGCGCGGCGCCGAGGCGCTCGACATGCTGCAGGCGATGAACACCGGACACGAAGGCTCGCTCGCCACGATCCACTCGAATACCCCGCGCGACGCGCTCTCGCGGCTGGAAAACATGGTCAGCATGGCCGGCGTGAACCTCATGCCGCGCGCGATCCGGCAGCAGATTTGCTCGGCCGTGACCGTGGTGGTGCAGGCATCGCGCCTGACCGACGGCGGGCGCAAGGTCGTCAGCATCCAGGAGATCACCGGCATGGAGGGGGACATCATCTCGATGCAGGAGATTTTCTCCTTCGTGCAGACCGGCGTGGGCAACGACGGCAAGGTTCAGGGCCATTTCTGCGCGACGGGGGTCAGGCCCCGGTTTGCCGACCGCTTGAAGATGTTCGGCGTGCCGTTACCGGAAAACACCTTCGATCCGGATCGCATCTTTAACTGAGGCGGCACACCAGCGGGGCACAGCATGGATGCACTCTTTTACGGTTTTGTCGTATTCCTGTTCGCGGCCGTGATCCTGGCCATTGAAGGGGTCTACCTGTGGTGGGTCAGCACGCACGGGGCGGCGGCGCAGCGGGTGGCGCGCCGCCTGCAGATCATGTCGGGCGGGGTAGGGCGCTCGAGCGAACGGATTTCGATCCTCAAGCAGCGCCGTTTCAGCCGGTACGAAGCGCTCGACCGCGTCTTGCACCGTCTGAAGCTGGCGCACCGCAGCGACGACTTGCTGGTGCAGGCGGGCAGCCGATGGTCGGTCGAACAGTTTTTCGGCTGTTCGGCCGTGTCGATGCTGGCTGGGCTGATCATCGTCGCGGGTTGGCCGGTGCCACTGCTGTTCAGGCTGGTCGTCGTGCTGCTCGCGGCTTCGGTGCCGTATTGCCTGATGCGCCGCGCACGCACGCGGCGCCTGCTCCGGATCGAAGAACAGTTGCCCGAAGCGGCCGACTTCATCGCGCGCGCCTTGCGCGCGGGCCACTCGTTTACCAATGTGCTGCAGATTGTCGGCAACGAGCTGCCGGAGCCCCTGAGTGGAGAATTCCGCATCGCGCGCGAGGAAATCAACTATGGCGTGCCGATGAATGAATCCTTGCACAACATGGCGGCGCGCATCCCGCTCACGGACTTGCGCTACCTCATCATCGCCATTCTGATCCAGCGCGAGTCGGGCGGTAATTTGGCGGAAATTCTCGGCAACATCAGCCAGATCATCCGCGCGCGCCTGAAACTCGTGGCGCAGATCCGGGTGCTGTCGGCGGAGGGGCGGATGTCCGCTTGGATACTGGGCTTGCTTCCGTTCGCGGTGATGTCCGCCATGTTCATTCTCAACCACAAGTACCTCAGCATACTCTGGAGCGACCCGTTTGGCATCAAGATTCTCTGGTATGGCGCGGGCATGATCGTGGTTGGCGTGATCTGGTTGCGCAAGATTATCCGTATTCACATCTGAGGAGCTGCGATGAGCGCTCGACAGTTATTGTTCCTGCTGATTGTGTTCGGCATTGTCGTCGGCCTGTCCTGGCTCGGCCTTCTTTTGTTCGCTCCATTGTCGCTGCGCGAGCGGTTGACCCGCTTTCTCGGCAAGTCGGAAGCGAGCAAACTGGAAGCGGGCAGCGGCTGGCTCGAGCGTGTTGCGAAGGCTGCCAAGCCGCTGACCAAGCTATCGGTGCCGGAAGAAGGTTGGGAAAAGTCGCGGTTGCGCACCCGCTTCATGAACGCCGGCTGGCGCAACCCGTCCGCGCCGACCTTGTATTTTGCATCGAAGACTTGCTTTGCCTTGCTGGGTCCGGCGATCGCGGGACTGGTCATTGCCGCCTCGAGCGTGACGCTGGCGGGCGGCAGAGTGCTGGCGCTGCTCCTGGTCATTGCCTCGTTTGGCTACTACCTGCCAAACATGGTGCTCGACCGCATCGCCCGGCGCCGCCAGCGCGAGATCTTCGAGACGATTCCCGATGCGCTCGACCTGCTGACCGTGTGCGTCGAAGCCGGCCTGAGCTTGGAACGGGCGCTGGTGAAGGTGGCAGGGGAAATCCACATCAAGAGCGTGATCCTGGCGCAGGAGCTGCAGTTGGTGCTGATGGAAATGCGCGCCGGCTTCACCAAGGAGAAGGCCCTGCGCAATTTCGCCTTGCGCTCCGGCGTCGACGATGTCGATACGCTGGTGGCGATGCTGATCCAGTCCGAGCGCTTCGGCACCAGCGTCGGCGACTCGTTGCGTGTGCATTCCGAGAACTTGCGCCACAAGCGGCGCGTGATGGCCGAAGAGTGCGCGGCGAAAATGGGTCTGAAATTGCTGTTCCCTCTGATTTTCTGCATTTTTCCGACGTTGCTGATGGTACTGCTCGGTCCCGCCGTGATCCAGATTTCGCGTGTACTGGGATCTTCAGTTGGCTCCAGCGCACATTAAGACCCCAAGGGAGCGGATCATGCGAAACAAACTTGCGTTCAAACGTCTTTCTGCATTCTGCGCCGGGGCCATGCTGCTCGCCTGCACCGACTTGTCCGGGCACCGTGAGCCCAATGCTCAGGCGGCCAGCAGAGCCGACGATGCCTATATACAGGGCCGTAACCAGCACCTCGGCCAGCACTACGAGGAAGCGGCGGCGTCATACCGCGCCGCATTGCAAGCCGACCCTGGACACATCAACGCCCGCAACGGCTTGGCGACGCTGTACGCGGAACAGCGCCAGTTCGCACAGGCAATCGAAATCTGGCGCGCGTTGACCGATAAGCTGCCTCTCGCCGCTGGTCCGGGCAAGGCCTTCCTCTTTGGGAATCTCGGTCATGCCTATTTTCTGAACGGCGACTATGATAACGCTCTGGCGGCATTCGAAAAGGCTTGCCTGCTCGACCCATTGAACGATCGTGCCTGGCATCGGCTGGGAGAAACCTTGCAAGAGCTGGGTCAGGACGAACGCGCCCAACAAATGTTCCGCCAGGCCGCCGCGTTGCGGGAGCACGATTTCCGTACCGACTATGCCAAGGCCGGGGGGGAAACCGAGGTGGCGGCGATCGAGACGGCCGTCAAGTCCGCGCCGCACTATACGCAGGAATGGGCTTATACGGACGTGCGCGTTGCCGCCGACGGTACGCTGGAACTACGGCGCGTACCGGGGCCTTCAAGCGCTTCGACGGCGCCGGCAGGAGCACCGCTGGCTTTCGTGCCGCCGCCGGTGCCATCCCAGGCGGCGCCGGTTGTCTTTCTGGAGATCCGCAACGGCAATGGCGTGACCGGCATGGCGCGGGCCTTGTCCCGGCAACTGGGCGACAAGGCCATGAAGGTGACCCGTCTGACGAACGAAAAGGGCTTCAACGTGCGCCGGACGCGGGTCGAGTACGAGGTGCCCTTCCGCGCGGCCGCCGAACGGCTGGCCGCACGTTTCGGCAGTGCGCAGGTGCTGGAGGTAGCGAGCTGCAAGAAAACCGACATGCGGCTAGTCATCGGCCGCGACCTGCCGCGCCGCGACTTTACGCTGCGCCCCTTGCCGCAACCGCCCGAATCAGCGCCGCTGGTGGCGGCCAAGGCGCCACACGAAGAGGGGTGACCGGCATCCCGAGCCTGGGACGTTTGTTGAACATCAAATCGTCACCGTTTGGCTCACGCGAGAATAGGCCAATCAACCTTAATCTTCGGGAGCGTTGCCATGAAGCTCGCACATCGTTTCACTGCCTTTTTGGGCGCCGTCATGCTCGTCGTGTTCGCAGGTTGCGCACCTACGTCGACAAAAGAAGGAACCGGTGAATATCTCGACGACACCGTCATCACCAGTAAGGTCAAGGCCGCGTTCGCGAAAGACCCGGAGGTGAAGGCCACCGAAGTCCACGTCGAAACCTTCAAAGGCAGGGTGCAGCTGAGCGGATTCGTCTCGTCGCGTGAAAGTGCGAAAAAGGCGGTCGAGATTGCACGGCAGGTTCAGGGCGTCAAGGAAGTCAAGGACAATACGATTGTCAAGTGAACCGTCTTGGTTTCTTTGCGATGCGGTTCTCTTCGCGTAAGCCGGCGCGCTGGAAAGCTTCCAGCGGCTGGCATTGCTTTGCAGACCCATCAGGATGGGCTTGATTGGATTCTTCTGGCGTCACGAGCCTTTATTTCCAATTGATTTTGCCGAGACCGTTCGCGGTGCCGTTCCGGCTTGCCGGATTTCCGTAGACCGTGGCCGATCCCAATCCATTCAGGCTGACGTTGGCCGTGTCCTTCGCATACACGCTCGCGCTGCCGAGGCCGGACATGTCCAAGTCCACCGTGTCGCTGCGCAGCTCCTGCGCTTCGAGGCTGCCGACGCCGGCCATCTTGGCGCGCAGAAGCTTGCTTTGGCCCTTGACGGTCATGCGTCCCGCGCCGCGCAGGCTCAGCTCGACCCGCTCGGCCTGGTTTGCATCAAGCGTGAAAGCGCCCACGCCGCCGAGGCGTGCATCGACGTGGCGGTAGCGGCTGTCGACGTTCACCGTTCCAGCGCCATCGAGCGCAAGTTGGATCGTTTCGCCGGAGAAGCCGGTGACGGTCGAGGCGCCCACGCCTTGCGACACGAATTCCGTCAGGTTGGGCATGGTCAGTTCGACGCGGATCTTATGGTTATCGCGGCCAATGTGTATGCTGCTGGACCGTTCAGTGTCGATTTGGAGCGTGTCGCCGCGCTGGTCGGTCGTCACGCGCGATACGAACGGGCGCTCGCCCGACACCACGAGCGAAGGTGTCGCTCCCTGACGCAGTACCAGGTCGGCCACGCCGCCCACTTTCACTTTGTTCACTTTGGCATCGATGCTGCGTGTTTCGCGTACGATTTCATCGGCAAAAGCGGTGTTGGCCGCCAGTGACAGTGTGATGGCCACGAAGGCCGCGCCGAGCAATTTGTTCATGCTTGTTCTCCGGTAGGGTGGATGAAAGCACTGTATCTCACGGCGCGGACCTCTTATCCCTGATTGCGACAGATTGCACGTTTGGCGGGGTGAGCTGCGAATAATGAAGTGCCGCAGCGTCTGTCGCGCGGTTGCATCGGACCGCTATGCGCCCGGCAGGATCATCTCGACCCGATGGACCTTGCCGTCGGCATGCAGCGGCACCAGCACGCCACCCTCGTCGACGGCCAGCGCCTGCCCATCCACCGTGGCCGAAGCGGCCGCGGCAGCGCGGCGAACGGTGATCTCGTAGACCGTGGCGCCGTCCGGCAGCCGGTAGCGGATCGCAAACGATGGCCAGGATTTCGGCGCCACCGGCTTGAGCCGAATGCCGTCGCCGCCTTCGAGCGTGAAGCCGAGCACCGATTCGAGCGCCACGCGGTACATCCAGCCGGCCGACCCCGTGTACCAGGTCCATCCGCCGCGGCCGACGTGCGGATCGGCGCCGTAGATGTCCGCAGCGATCACATACGGTTCGACCTGGTAGGTGGCCACCGCCTCGGGTGTCAGCGCATGGTTGACCGGGCTGAGCATCTCGAGCAGCTGCGCCGCGCGCTCGCTGCGGCCCGCTTCGGCGGCCGCCCGTATCGCCCAGCACGCGGCGTGGGTGTACTGACCGCCGTTTTCGCGCACGCCGGCCACGTAGCCCTTGATATAGCCCGGATCCTGCGGCGTATCGATAAACGGCGGCGCGAGCAGCCGGATCAGGCCATCGCTGTCCGACACCAGCCGCCGCTCCATCGCGTCGAGCGCCTGGCATGCACGGTCCGCGGGCGCCGCGCCCGAGATGACCGACCATGCCTGGGCCAGCGCGTCGATCTGACAGTCGTCGCTCTCCTTCGAGCCCATCACCGCGCCGTTGTCGTAGTAAGCGCGGCGATACCATTCGCCGTCCCAGCCGGCGCCGTTGAGCGCGGCCGACAAGTGATCGCGGTAGGCCGTGTAGCTGGCAATGCGCGCGCTGTCGCCGCGCCGCTCGCACATCGGCAGGAAGTCGGTAATGATCCGGAACAGGAAAAAGCCCATCCAGACGCTTTCGCCGCGGCCTTCGCGGCCGACCCGGTTCATGCCGTCGTTCCAGTCGCCGGTGCCCATCAGCGGCAACCCATGCGCGCCCTTGGTCAGCGAGCGGTCAAGCGCGCGGCAGCAGTGTTCGTACACATCGGCGCTTTGCCCCGACTGCGCCGGCTGCAGGAATGCCTCGTCCTCGCCGTCGGCCAGCGGCGGCGCGCTCAGGAAGCCTTCGACTTCGTCCAGCACGCTCCAGTCGCCGGTGGCCCGGATGTAGAACGCCGTCATGTAGGGCAGCCACAGCAGGTCGTCGGAAAACCGTGTGCGCAAGCCTTTTTCCAGCGGCGCCGGATGCCACCAGTGCAGCACATCGCCTTCCACGAACTGGTGCGCCGCGTGCAGGCAGATCTGCCGCCGCGTCATCGCAGGATGGGCGTAGATCATCGCGCCGGAGTCCTGCAACTGGTCGCGGTAGCCGAACGCGCCGCCGGACTGGTAGAACGCCGAGCGGCCCCAGAGGCGGCAGCTCAGGTTCTGGTAGGTCAGCCAGCCGTTGAGCATCAGGTCCACCGCTGGCGCCGGTGTACGCACTTCGACGGCGCCGACCGTGGCGCTCCAGAACGCCCGAACCTCGGCCAGCGCGGCTTCGATCGCGCCAGGCGTCCGGTAACGCGCGACCAGCGCAAGCGAGGCCGCGCGGCTCGTCGTCTCGCCCAGCACGAAGGCGCATTCGATGCTGGCGCCTGGCTCCAGCGTGACGCGCAGCTGGAATGCGGCGCAGGGGTCGAGCCCGGCCCCGGTGCGCCCATCCAGCGTCGCCTGCTCCAGCGCGGCTGGCTGGGCGGCG
>Ga0170475_105270037_pt1 | contig 14091 bp, 1 predicted proteins | sample Soicark_Litter_5_FD_111474 | JGI IMG/M metagenome (GOLD analysis project Ga0170475, IMG submission 111474) | Avena fatua rhizosphere microbial communities from Hopland, California, USA. Combined Assembly of 48 SPs | reverse complement strand
GCGTCTGAATGGAGCTGTTTTTTTCAATTCCCTCGCTTCAAGTTTGAAGCGAGGGAACTATTACAATTGGATGGCCTTGATGGTTAGAAGTCCCACTCGGTGCCGAAGTTGAGATAGAACTCGCCAAGGTCAACACCGTCGATCGTTCCGGAGAGATCGAAGTCATAAGGTTCGACATAGGGTGCTCCAAGGTCGGACTCCGAGCCGAAATCGACATAGATGTCACCCAGGCCGCCGCCGGACACCGTCAGCACGGATCCGGTAAAGTCCGGATTGCCCGAGATAAAGTAGTCAACCGGGTTGTAGACGCCGTAGAGAGCCCAGAAGTCGGACTGAGCCAAACTGTTGGGATCAACACCCGTATTGCCGTTGGCATGAATCTTGGTCAGATCCGTGACGAGCTGATAGAAGCCATTCTTGATGGTGGTAAAGATATTACCAACACCGCCCGTGCCCGTGGCACTGTTATCCCGTGTTACTGCACCGGCTCCGCCGAAGGTCAGAACCCACTGGGTGTTGCCCGACAGCGGTACAACCGTGGCCGTGATCGTGACTGAATCCTGGCTCGGCTGAATACCGGAGGCCGAGACAGAAGCCCAAAGGTTGTTGATGCTGAAGGCGCCCGGATCGAGAGTCACGCCGACGTTGAACGTGACCAGGAGTTGCTCGACCACCGAGTTCTGTCCAACGAGGTTCGGAGTGAACCCGAACGAATCGATGGCGAAGATCGGCCCGCCATTAACGACAACCGAGGTAATATACGGGGCGGGGCCTGTGGCAGCGATGCTCAGCGTAACGTCATGGCCACCGGCTCCGCCGAGGTAACTAATGACGAAGTTCGAACCACCGATGGTCACAGTCGCACCTTCCGCATAACCGGCAAACGTTCCGGTGATGGTGCTATTGCTGACGTTCTTGATGATCGTCAGAACGTCTCCACCGGCCGGAACATAAGCCCCGAGGCTACCGGTGAGTGTTGCTCCGGTCAGGTTAATGCTGCCGGTTGCGGAGATCTGGTCATAGCTTGTGCCAGCCGTGGTGCCGTTCAACCGGAAGTTGTAAGCTCCACCGCCGCTCAGGCTGCCCGTGTTGAAGATTGTTGTCGCGGTGCCCGCTCCTGCCTTCACCGTGGCATTGTTGGTCACAGTGCCAATGGTGCCGGACCCACCCAGTTCGCCGCCGCTGACCAGAGCCGGAACCACGCTGGTGCCAGTCAGATTCAGTCGGCCAGCTCCCTGCTTCGTCAGGCTGCCAGCAACCGTCGAGATGCTGAAGGTTTGCGTGAAGTTGGGAACCGCCGTGGCATTGTTGGTTCGGTCCCAAAGACCAACCGTGATATTGCCAGCGCCATCGTTGACAATGTGGGCCTCGAACGTATGGGTGAAATTGGTGTGGAAATCGATGCCGCTGGCGACCAGGCTGGTATTATGATTGATCGTTCCGCCAAGGCCCATACCAAAGGTGCTTACGCCGTTGTACAGGTTAAATTGGAACGAGTAGCCGGTGCCAGGGATGTTCTGATAACCCAAGCCGCCGCCCGCAGCCCCGATGGCTGTGTTGCTAGAATTCTGCACGGCAAAGGTGAATCCATCCGCACCTGGATTGGTCGCACCATAACCCCACTGGAACGTGGTGTCAAAGCTGTTTGATGAGACGGGCGTCGATGTCCAGGCCGTTCGCGCCTCACTGATGAGGTTATCAGTAAGCTGCAGGTTCGTCCCGACGACTGAGGCGCCGCCGTTCAGAGTCAAGGTATTGGCGGCAAATCCACCAGCGTAATTGATGTTGGTAGCGCCGCTAGTATAGACCCAGTTCTTGATGTTCTGTTCGGCCGTTACGCTTCCGGATCCGCCCGTGAAGCCGACGTAAGATGGACCGCTGTACGGACCGCCGATCGAACCGCTGATCGTACCGGTACCGGAGTTGTTCATCGTTACGCCGCCGGTCGTATTAATCGATGCGGCCTGCACAGTAGCCGTATTGTCAGTCACCGTTTTCGCACTCACTGTGCCGCCGAACGTGCTGGCACCTGTCGCATTGACTGTGAGTGTGTACTGATAGTCCGGAACGACGGGGGCCAGGTGATACGAGCTCAACGCAGTCACGGCTGTTGTCGTGGCGTTCTGGCCCGTAACGGCGGTCGCGGAGGTACCGGCAACGTTCTGAACACCGATGGTATGATTGCCTAAACCGTTGCCCATCGATTGATACATGAAGTCGATGGAACCATCCACCTCGTTGAGGACGATTTCAAAAGTCTCGGCACCCGTCTCGCCAGAGGTCGAAAATGGACCGACGTTCGACCACTCCGCGATAAACCGCCGGTTGCCAAGGCTGCCAAGGGTTTGATAGAAAATGCTGCCGCTAACATTCGTATTGAGATCGTCCCAATAGCCAGCCACAATGCCTGGCACCACAGTCGTCGGCAACGCAGCATTCGAGAATGACGTGGCGCCGGATGCCCCAATTTGCATATAGCCGTTCGTACAAATGGACGCGACATTTGTCGCTGCTCCGTAGTAGTTAAACGACCAGGGCAACGTGACGGCGAGAGCCGAATCGTCACCGACCGGACCGGCGGTTCCAGTCCCCGAGATTTCAGTCCAACTGTAAGTACCGGTATTCGCCACATAACCAACACTCGAAATGTACGGCGATGTCACCGTCGAACTGTAGGTTACGTTCGAGCCGTTGTTGACCGTATTTGCACCCAGCGTGACCGCGTCGGCAAAGGTCTGGGTCCCCGTGGTGGTATAGGAGCCACCGTTCAAAGCGGTTGAACCAGCGCTGTCGGTTGACAAACTGGTGAGGGCCGTGACGCCGCCAACCGCACCACTGAACCGGGTGATTCCGCCAGTGTTGACTGCTAACGTCTGGCCGCCGTTAACCGTCGAGCTGAAGGTCACGTTGCCCAGGCTCAGACTGGTCAACGTGTTACCCGCACCCAGCGTTACGGCATCGCCGTAGGCTTGGCCACCGTTGGTTCGGACGGATCCTGCGTTGATGGCCGTGCTTCCTGGCGCATCAGTGGTAACGCTACCCAATGCCGTGACTCCGCCAACCGCTCCACCGAAGGTCGTGATTCCCGCGGTATTGACGACAAGGTTGGAAGGAGTAACCGAATTCGAAAGCGTAACGTCGTCGACGTTCATGTTCGTAACGTCACCGGCTCCATCGGAATGGACAAGCCATCGCAATGTTACCGTTTGACCGGCATAGGCCGTCATGGGCACCGTAATATTCACCCAATCGGCGTCCGTGGTGCAAATATTCATCGGCGTAGCCAGCACTGTTGTGCCGGCAGCGTTAAGAATTTGCATTTGCTGCCAGTCGAACGTGATGCTATCGCTGGAAAACCGCTTGACCCAGAAGCTCAGCACGGGAGTGCCAGCAGGCACACTGACAACCTGCTCAATCGCGCTATCACCCGATGACTCAAAGGAGCCATCGTCGATGGTCGGATCACCCAGGAGTACGGAATAGGTACCCGAGTGAGCAATCGTATTGTCAACAACCGGAGTCGGATTGGTCGCCAATGCTGTAACCGTCCACGGCGTGAGCGTTCCCGTTTCAAAGTCGCCGTTGACAACGACATTGGAACCGGCCACCGTTGAAGTGTTTACCGTGCTAGCGAAAGTGACGTTTCCACTGGCCGTGCTGGAAAACGTCCCATTTCCGATGAGGGTGACGGCATCGCTGAAGGACTGGACACCCGTCGTGGTCACGCTGGGAGAACTGAACACCGTGGATCCCGGAGCATCGGTTGACACGCTGGACAGAGCGGCAGTACCACCGATCGAGCCATCGAAATTGGTGACGCCGCCCGTATTAGCTGCCAGCGTGAACGCGCCATTGACGGTTGAGGTGAAGTGAATGCCGCCGCTGGCCGAGTCCGCGAGAACCGTGTTCGCGCCGAGGGTGACTGCACCCGCGAACAACTGGGCACCCGCCGAAGTGACAGTGCCGCCATTGAGACCAATTCCACCCGCCGCCGTCATCGAGACGCCGGCCGCGCTGGTGACCGCTGCGTTATCCACAATCGTGTTGGACGTAAGAGAAATCGCGCCAACATCTGACAACGCACTGGTAATGATAATCTGATCACCCGCTGTCGTACCCGTATTAACAGTGAGTGGAGCAACAACGCCGCTGGTGCTGCCAATCGTGAACACGTTCACACCGGATCCCAGCAAGACACTGATTGTCCCGGTGACACTGGCGGCCGAAATCGTGAAGGTATTGGCCGGACCAACAGAACCGCCACCGGTCGGGGCACCAAAAGCGAGGCCACCGCCATCTGTAAAGATGTAGTTGCCTCCCGAACGAGTGAACGTAATCGCTGAGTTGGCGCCAGCGGTCGTCATCGTGATTGACAAGTTACCGGCGGTCAAATCTTCTGCATACACCGCTGTCGGTGTGTTAGCGCGGGTCAAGACAACGTCGTGACCGCCCACTCCGCCGAAGTAGGTAATCGCAAAGTTAAAGCCGCCGATGTTGACCAGCGATCCTTCGCCTTGTCCAACAAAGTTACCAACGATGGCAACGTTGTTAACGTTCTTGATGATCGTGTAAGTATCACCCAGCGTCGGCGTGCCGATGACCGTGCCCGAGATCGTCGCTCCGGTCAAGTTAATGCTGGACGCTGTCGCCCTGATTTGATCATAATCCGTGCCCGCGGTCACGGCGCCATTCAACTCAAAGTTATACGTTCCCGTACCGCTCAGATTGCCGGTATTGAGAATCGTTGTCGTCACGCCGGCTCCCGGTTTGACCGTGCCGCCATTGGTGACGTTGCCGATGGTCCCGGATCCGCCCAATTGGCCGGCGCTGACCGTCGCGCCAACCGAGCTGGTGCCCGTCAGTTCGAGACGACCGAGGCCCTGTTTGGTAACGTTGCCGCCCGTGATCGTACCTGTGATGCCGGCTGCTCCGGAATCGTTCACAGTCGCGCCAACAACGGTATTGATGTTTCCGGCTGACATCGTTGACGTGTTATCGGTAAGGGTCCTGACGTTAACGTTGCCGCTAAAGGTGCTGGCACCGGCCGCATTCACTGTCAAATTGAAAAGCGGGCCAGCAGGAATCGGCGTGAAGGTGTAACTCGTATTCGCCGAGGCCCCGGTGCTGGTATTGTTGTGTCCCGGCGCGACGGCGAACTGAGTTGCGCTGGAGTTTTGAATGCCGATTGTAACGGTCGAGGTATCATTGGAGGTCGCCGTCAACGCGTTCGGATAATCGAACTCGATGGCCCCGGTCGCTTCGAAGACCTTCATTTCAAACGTCACGAAGTTAACTGGCGCCGCTCCAGTGTTGTAAGTTCCAACATTCTGGAACTGCACGATGAACACCTGATTCCCCGCAACGCCCATGGTTTGCGTGTAAATGCCGCTGCCGGCAGGGAGGAGAAGGTCGTACAAATCCATCCAGTAGCCTGCAACCAAACCGCCCAGAGAGCCGGCGGCCGGAAGCGTTGCTGGCGTGAACGTGCCGTTTGTGCCTGATGGCAGGTACATATAGCCGTTCGTGGCAATAACCGCCGCCGACACGCTGGATCCCCAGTAGGTGGTCGTAAATCCGAGCGGAACGCTGGCGGAGAGCGAGTCATCACCCGTGACTGGAATCGTGCCCGTGCCGGAAATATCGACGAAGTTGGAGGTGCCCGTCGTCACGCCATAGGATGCCGAGACGCCAAGCGTCGAGGTAACCGTCGAACCGAAGGTGACGTTGGAGCCGTTCGTCGTCAAATTCGCGGTGATTGTGGCCGGATCATTGTAGATCTGGGCACCTGTCGTCGTGACAGCTCCGCCGCCAAACGTGATTGAGCCTGGGGCATCTGTCGTAACACTGGTGAGCGGTGTAACGCCGCCGACCGCACCAGCAAAGGCCGTCACGCCGGCGGTGACGACGGACAGGCTCTGTCCGCCATCAACAAGCCCGCCGAAGGAAATGTTGCCGCTTGCGGTGCTGGTGAACGTGCTCGCCGAGTTCAGCGTCACGGCGTCACCAAATGACTGCAAGCCTGTGGAGGTCACGGTACCGGTGTTGAGCGTCGTCGAACCGGGTGCGTCGGTCGTGACACTGCCCAGGGCCGTTGTGCCGCCGAGAGAGCCGCCGAAGGTGGTGACGCCGGCGGTATTAACGGTGAAGTTGAAACCACCGTCCACGGTCGAATCGAAGCTCACAGCGCCGGTGGCGGTGCTGGTAAAGGTCGAATCGCCAAGAAGCGTGACGGCATCCCCGAAATGCTGGAACCCTGTGGTAATGGCGGTGGAATTAACTTTCGTCGAACCCGAAGCGTCCGTCTGAACGTAGTTCAGCGCGGTCGTCCCGCCGATATTGCCGCCGAAGGTGGTGATACCGCTGGTGTTCACATCCAGGTTAAATCCACCGTTGATGGTGGAGCTAAACGTGATGTTGCCACTCGACGAATCGGTAAACTGAGCATTCGTTCCCAGGGATACCGGTCCGGTGTAGGACTGTGAACCCGAGGTAAATACCGAGCCGCCGTTGAGTGCAATGCCGCCAGCAGCCGTCATGGCGACTGTCGGAGAAAAGATGGTAACACCGGAGAGCACGTTGATGTTTTTAGATGTCAGCGTAATTCCGCCGCTGTTGAACATCGTGTTGGTGAAATTGATCGTGTCGCCCGTGTTGGTGCCCGTGTTGACGATCAATCCGTTCACAAAGGAATCCGTGGCATCAATGGTAAAGGAGTTCGTGGCCGTGCCCTGAATGACGGTGATTGTTCCCGTCACCGAGCCGCTCGAAATCTGGTACACAGAGGCGAGGTTGCTATCGAACAGCAGGTTGTTGGAATCGGTAAAGGTATAGGTTCCGCCCTGCAGGCTGAAGTCCAAAACGGAGTTGGCGGTTTGGAGCGTCTGGGTAATCGTCAGGTTGCCACCCGACAGGGCGACGTGGTAGGCGACCAGGTTGTTGGTGCGAAGGAGCGTGACATCGTTGCCGGCGCCGCCGTGATAGGTGAGGAAGAAGCTCACGCCGCCAAATGTCTGCAAAGTTCCTTCGGACATGCCCGTGAAAGTGCCGGTGATCGGCAGATTGTTCACATTCTTGATGAGCGTGTAGGAATCGCCAATGACTGTGGAGTAATTGACGTTAACGTTGAGAGTTGAGCCCGTGAGGTCGATGGAGCCGGTGGTGTTCAACTGATCAAAGTCGGTGCCAGCAACGCCGCCGCCGCCTGTGAGGTTGAACGTGTAGGATCCCGGACCGCTGAGGCTGCCGGTGTTGAACTTGGCCGTGCCTGCGCCAAGGGATGGCTTGACAGTTCCCACGTTTACAATCGTTCCAATCGTTCCCGTGCCGCCCAGTTCACCGCCCGAGACGCCAGCGCCGACGCTGCTGTTTCCTGTGAGAGCCAGGTGACCAACACCCGACTTCGACAGGGAACCACCGGCGATGGTGCCTGTAATGGTGGCGCTGCCAGAATCGTTCATGGTTACGCCGGCAACCGTGTTGATGGCCGCGGCCGTCGCCGTCGCTGAGTTAACGATCAGGCTGTTCAATTGCGAAAGGCCGCCCACGGCCCCTGTGAAGGTGGCGTTTCCAGTGGCGTTAACCGTCAGGTTGCTGGCACTGGCCGGCGGGATCGGGGTGAATGTAAAGCCGGTGAGTGCCGCCTGGGTGGCTGTCGTGTTGTTGTGTCCCGGCGCCACGGCAAACGAGGTGCCGTTCAAGTTAAGTCCGACAACCGCGTTGGGCTGATCGCCAGGGGAGGAATCAGGCTGCATGGAACTCTGGTAGTCGAAGTCGATATTGCCCGTCGCCTGATAAAATTTGGCTTCAAAGGTCTGAGTGACCGCGGTGCCAAACAGGACGTTATTCTGCCATTCAACAATGAAAACCGCATTGCCAGGACCACCCGAAGTGTCGGTCTTGGAAACAATGCTGCCCACGGGGGCATTGAAGTCCGTGTACCACGGCGCGACCATGTTTGGAAAGTTGGTCGCAGACGGAAGCGTGGCGAGGGTGTTCCACCCCGGATTTGTACCGGTGTTGCCCATGATAATCGCACCGTTGGTGCTAACCATGAGCTGAGTTACGGTCGTGCCGAACCAGTTGAAATTGAATCCCATCGAGACGGGGGCGCTAAGGAAATCATCACCGCTGACAGCCACAGTGGTTCCACCGGTGACCGGTGTATAGGTGATGCCCGACCTTGACGCCACGCCATAGGAAAATGAAGCTGGCGGCCCGTTTACGGTCGAACCGAAAGTGACGTTGGCCCCGTTGGTGGCGACATTAGTTGCAAAAACGAGAACCGGATCATTGTAGGTCTGATTACCGGTAGTCGTGAGCGCACTGGCGTTGAGAGCCGTGAGGCCAGGTGCATCCGTGGTGATGCTGGTCAGGGAGGTCGTACCACCGACCGTGCCGCTGAAAACGGTGCCGCCAGCGGTATTGACCGTCAAGGCCGACGCGCCATCCACGGTGCTGTTGAAGGTGATGTTGCCGCTGCCCGTGCTCGTGAAGGTCGCAGCGCCCGTCAGCGTGACGGGATCATTGTAGGTTTGAGATCCGGTGGTGGTGACTGCCGGGTCGAAGTTCGTGAAACCAGGAGCGTCAGTCGTCAGGCTAGAAAGCGCAGTGGTTCCGCCGATCGGAGCGTCAAACTTGGTGGTGCCGGCCGTGTTGATGGTCAAGCCAAACGCGCCGTTGATGGTCGAGGTGAAGTGAATGTTGCCGCTGGCCGAGTCGGAGAGGACTTCGTTGGCGCCCAGTTTCACAGCACCCGTATACGTTTGACCTGCCGAGCTCGAAACGGTAGCACCGTTGAGATTGATGATCGCGCTTCCCGTGACGGCAACGGAGGTGGCCGTCAAAGCAGAGCTCGCGGTGACAATATTCGACGTCAGAGCAAGCGCTCCACTATCGGTCAAGGCGTTCAAAATCGTCAGCGTGGAGCCGGCGGTGGTGCCGATGTTGGCATTAAACGGCGCGATCGCGGCATCGGTGCTGGTGATTGTGAACGAATTGACACCCGAGGTGCCGGTGAGGTTCAGAACGATCGAGCTGACGTTGGCGGCGGAAATCGTGATGGTGTTTGTGCCGCCGCCGGTGATGGTGCCGGGGCCGGAACCGGTGGCTGTTCCAAAACCACGACCGGTGGCGGAGAAGGTGTAGGTGCCGCCGGCAAACGACATCGCCAGGACGTCGTTATAGGTGGGGCTGTTGACCACATCTTGCGAAATGGTCAGAACGCCGCCGCTCAGGTCTTCGGTGTAGGCCGGAGGTGGCGGAGAGTCGAGACGGGTAAGCACGACGTCGTGACCGCCGAGGCCGCCGAGGTACGTGATCCGATAGCTGATACCGTTGATCACGTTGATCGAAAACTCGGGCAAGCCAGTGAATGTACCGGTAATACCAACGTTGTTGACGTTCTTGATGATCGTGTAGGTATCATTGATGACCGGCACATAGGTTGCGTTGAGCGAAAGGGTCGATCCGGTCAGGTTAATGGATGCCGCCGTGGACTGAATTTGATCGAAATCGGTTCCAGCAACGCCGCCAGCGCCTGCCAGCTGGAAGGTATAATTCCCACCGCCGGTTAGATTGCCAGTCTTGAGAACCTTGGGAGCAACGCCGAAGCCCGGATAAACCGTGGCCGCATTGGTGACAGCGCCAATCGTACCGGAACCGCCAAACGAGCCCGCCGTGATATTGGCGGCCGCGGTGCCGGCGCCATTATCGGCCAGTGTTCCAGCGCCCGACTTTGTCAGGGTGCCGCCAGTGACAGCCCCGCTGATTGTGCCAGCTCCAGAGTTGTTAATGTTAACGCCATTGGCCGTACTAATGGCTGCAGCGCTTACCGTCGCTGCGTTGATATTCAACGAAGCGTTGATGTTTGCGGCACCGGTAATGGTCGCTGCGCCAGTCGCGTTGATGGTCAGGTTATTGCTTGTGCCGGGCGGCACTGCAGTGAATCGCCACGATGTGTTTGTCAGATCCGTAGCGACTGTAGTTGTGTTATTGTGGCCCGGAATGAGAGTAAACGCAGATGTCGCCGAAGCCGAAGCCTCGACGCCAATGGTGTGTGCGGTCACGCCATTCGACATCGACGCATAGTTAATTTCGAAGTTGGCGGTGTCTTCATGGAAGACCACCTCGAACGTTTCCATATTGGCTGTGTTAAACGTGTGCACGTTATTCCACTGAACCACAAAGTGACGAAACGGCGCCACACCCGTGGTCTGGAAGAACACATTGCCCGGCGATCCGCCAGTTCCAGGTGTAATGAGATCGTCCCAGAACGCCATTACGGACGACGGCGGAACACCCGTGCCTGGGAGGGTCACATTACCGTCGCCGCCTGCCCCCGACGCGCCAATTTGAACCACGCCATTGACAGAAATGCCGGCCGTGGTCTGGTTGACCGCGTAAAAGCTAACCGGGAACGGGATCGTGACAGCGGCGTATGGCGTTGTGTCAGCAGCCCCTAGTCCAGTGCCAGTTCCCGAGATGTCCTCAAAGGTTGCGCCGATGGACGCAACAGTATATGTCGGTGCCGGCGCACTAAATGGCGTGGACACGCTCGAACCGTAGGTGACGCTGGAGCCGTTGTTTGTGGTTGCGACCGTGGCCGTGACCGCATCGCCAAACGACTGAGTTCCCGTTGTCGTGTACGTTCCACCGCCTAAGGTCGCCGAGCCGGCCGCGTCAGTGGACAGACTTGTCAGAGCAGTAACGCCGCCGACAGCTCCACTGAGTGTGGTAACGCCGGCGGTGTTGACCGCCATGGCGAACCCGCCGTTAACGGTCGAGCCAAAACCGATCGCACCGCTGGCCGAGCTGGCGAATGTCGAATTACCGAGCAGGGTGACCGGGTCGTTGTAGGTCTGGGCTCCGGTGGTGGACATGTTTCCTGTGAACCTGGTCGACCCGGGAGCGTCGGTCGCGACGCTGCTGAGCGCGGTGACGCCACCAACGACCCCATTGAACGAGGTGATGCCTGCCGTGTTGACGGTCAGCGCAGCTCCGCCATTGATGGTGGAAGAGAAGGTGATGTTGCCACTGGCCGAGCTGGCCAAGGTCGCGGCTGACGTAATGGTCACCGCACCGGTATAGGTCTGGCCGGCGGTTGACGAGAAGCTGCCGCCGTTGAGCCAAAGGTTCTTGGCGGTGAGCGAGACAGCTCCCGCGCCGGTTACGGCACCGGTGGCGACGATCTGATCGTCGGTCGTTCCGCCGTTAACGGCATCGATCGTGATCGGAGCCGTATTGAGAACAGCCATGGCCCCGCTAAGGGTGACGACATTGGCATTGGCGGCGCCGAGCAAAATTGAGATCGAAGCGACGTTGGCCACGGGAACGGTAATCGTGTTGGTTCCGGTGCCGGTGACCCCGCCAGCGGTAACGAGGAATTTGCCAGCCGGATCGTTGAAGACATAGTTGCCGCCGCTGATTGATACCGTTAAGTTGTCGTCGGCGGCGATATTTTGGGAGATGGATAGGAAATTGCTACCGTCCAGGCTAACTGCGTAGACATCGGTAGTGTTGGTCACTTTTGTGAGGGTCACGTCGTGACCGCCCGCACCGCCGAGGTAGCTGACACGGAATGTACTGCCGCTGATCGTGATGAGCGAGCCTTCGGCTTGCCCTGTGAAGATACCGGAAATCGGCACATTGTTAACATTCTTGATGATCGTGAGAACATCGCCGTCCACCGGCACATATCCACCGCTGACGGTGGCAGTGAGAACGGCGTTCGCCAGCGAAATCGGTCCCGTGCTAACTCGCAGCTGGTCATAGCTGGTGCCTGCCGTCGTGCCCTTTAAATCAAGGGTCAAGTGATTTAACGTGCCGCTGAAGGAGACCGTACCCGTGCTGTTGAGAATGGCGGTACCATTCGGCCCGGTTCCAGGGCTGATCGTGCCGACAACCGTCGAGAGCGTGCCCACCGAACCCGAGCCACTCAATGTGCCGGTTGATGAAGACAGTGTGACCGCACCGAGCGTGCCGTCGTTTTGCAGGTTTCCAGCTGAAACAGTCGCGGCAATCGCATTGGTGTTCGCTGCAGAGATGGTCAAGGTGCCAGCGCCGGCTTTGGTAAGGCCGCCGACTCCGGCTTGCAGGCCCGTCATGCTGGCCGCACCGGTGTTGGTAATGGCCCTGGTGCCAGATGAAGTAACATTGCCGGCCGTCATCGTAATGGAAGTGACGGTAAGTCCCGTCAAGCTCGTGGTGGTCCCGACGTCGCCGCCAAAAGTGACATCGCCAGCGACTGCACTCACGGTGAGCGTGGTCGAAATGGCGCCAGCGTTCGGGAATGAAGCTGCCGGGCTAAAGGTCACGGACGAACCCGAGGCGATGGCGGCAGCCGTATTGTTTTGCCCAGCGGCTGCTGTCGCAACCAAACCCGACTGATTACCAACGGCGACAGTGTGCGTACCCGCACCATTCGTATTGGTGCCGTAAACGAAATCGATGTTATTGCTGCCTTCATAGAGAATGGCTTCAAAAGCCGTATAGCTGCCGTTACCAGCAGTAAACGTTTGCACGTTCGTCCATTGGACGATGAACTGGCGACTTCCGACAGCGCCGTTCGTCTGGTATTTGATGCTTTCGACGCCATTGTTCGTCAAGTCATCCCAGAGTGGGGCCACCACTCCGTTTGGCTGGGAAGTCGACGGGACCGTGAGATTGGTAAGTGCCGCGGACGCAGCCGATCCGCCGCCCAACTGCAGGAAACCGTTCGTGGAAACGGCGACAGAGTTGGTTTGCATGCCATAATAGCTGAACTGGAAGGGAATAATCGGCAGCCAGTTGCTGAAGACTTCATCGCCCGTTACGACTGTGCCATCAAGCTTGGCAATTTGCGTACCGGTTCCTGAAATGTCAACGAACGCCGTCGCCGCGGCCGCGGCCGTGTAGTTCGTCGCCGAAGCGTTGTTGACGCCGGCGGCAAAATTCACGTTACCCCCGGTCGACGTAACGGTCGAAGCGGCTCCCAACATGACTTTGTCGTTGTAGGTCTGCAAACCGGACGTGGTGACAGCACCTCGCAGAACCGTCGAACCAGGTGCATCGGTCGTGATGGTGGTGAGGTTCGGAGCCGTTGTTCCAACAGCCGTGCCGAGGGTCGTGACGCCACCTGTGTTGATCGCCAGACTCCGCGCCGTCGTCGGCGAATTAAGAGTCGAACTGAACAGAATTCCGCCGTTGGCGGTGTCGGTAAGCGTGGTATCCGCACCAATGGCCGCGGCACCGATATAGTACTGGCCGCCAGCCGTCGAGACGCTGCCGCCGTTAATGACGATACCGCTCGTACCGTTGACTGCCGTCGACAATGTCGTCAGCGTCAGGGCTCCGCTAACGGTGAGGGCCGGAGTAATGGTAATTTTGTCAGTGGTCGCCGTGATACCCGTGTTCACGGTGAGCGGAACGATCGAGGCGTCTGCCGCCGAGACTGTGAAGTTGTCGACAGAGGTTCCATAGTAAACAGAAACAGAGGCAAGGTTGGAAGCAAGAATATTGATAGAGTTGGGATTGGTGGTGTCGATGTTGCCCGAATTGGCGCCACCCGCGGCGAATGCCCGCCCGCCGTCACTGAAATTGTATGTGCCCGCGCTCAAGCTCATGGTAATGTTGCCAACGTCGGCCTGAGTCTGCATCGTGATGGTCAGGTTGTTCGATGCGTCGAGCACCGCGTTATAGTTCGCCGGCACCACGCGATCTTCCAGCAATTCCACCTTGAGCTTATTGCCCCGCTGCAACCGGGACTGGATTGGGCGCGTCCGGCCGAAGAGCGAACGAGTGAGGGTCTTCAGCCAGGACTTACGAGTCGGGGAAACCATGGGAACCTCTCTAAAAATGAGAATTGTGGATAAAAAAAACCTTGCCTCGTATTTCAGGGACGCCTTATCGCACTGATTGCAGGGATCCCGGAAATTTGGAGAGGAATTTTCACAACTTTTTCGACGCCATGAATGGGGCGAAAACTCACAGGTGGGCCTGGACGATCTTCCGCGCAGTTAAATGAAATTCACATGATATTGTGGAACACCCACAAATCAAGGAAAAAATCAAAATAAATAAGCCCGGCAAATTTTGCCGGTCATTGCGCGCTATTCT
>Ga0170475_103559589_pt1 | contig 14094 bp, 10 predicted proteins | sample Soicark_Litter_5_FD_111474 | JGI IMG/M metagenome (GOLD analysis project Ga0170475, IMG submission 111474) | Avena fatua rhizosphere microbial communities from Hopland, California, USA. Combined Assembly of 48 SPs | reverse complement strand
GGCCGACCGAAACGAAACCCTCGCAGTGAATTCCGCGCCTCCGGCGAACGTGCTCACGACCAAGGTCGACCCGACTTCGGCGCGCTTCGAAGCCAATATGCGCTTTCTCGCGGATCTGATGTCGCAGGTGCGAAATGAGCGTGAAAAGATTGCCGAAGGAGGCGGCCAGAAGGCAATTGAGAACCAACATGCAAAGGGCCGGCTGACAGCCCGGGAGCGTATCCAAGGCTTGGCGGATCCGGGATCGTTCTTCGAACTCGGCGCATATGCCGCCCATGGGATGTACGAGGAATGGGGCGGCGCACCGGCTGCGGGGGTTATCACTGGACTAGCGCGTGTGCACACACGCATGGTCATGATCATCGCGAACGATGCGACGGTGAAGGCCGGAGCGTTTTTCCCGATGACGTCGAAGAAGGTTATCCGCGCGCAGAACATCGCGATTGAGAACCGGGTCCCGACGATTTATCTGGTCGATTCTGCCGGGGTGTTCCTGCCGCTCCAGGAGGACGTGTTTCCAGATACTGACGATTTCGGACGTGTATTTCGGAATAATGCCGTGATGTCGGCGATGGGGATTCCGCAGATCGCGGCGATTATGGGCATGTGCGTGGCAGGCGGCGGTTACTTGCCCGTCATGTGTGATCACGTGCTGATGACAGATGGGAGCGGATTGTTCCTGGCAGGCCCTGCCTTGGTGCAGGCTGCGATTGGACAGAAAGTCTCGGCCGAAGATCTGGGCGGGGCCGCGATGCATTCAGCGATCAGTGGCACAGTCGATTTCCGCGAACCGAATGACGAAGCCTGCATCGCACGCATCCGATCGATCGTCGAGAAGTGGGGATACCGGCGACTCTCTCCGTGGGACCGCAAGAAACCAGTTGACCCCGTGTTGGCGGCGGAAGAAATTTATGGAATCTATGATCCATCTTCTGGACGCCCCTACGATATGAAGGAAGTGCTGGCGCGTATCCTCGACGGCAGCCGGTTCGATGAGTATAAGCCTGAGTACGGCAAGACAATCATCTGCGGATACGGCCGGATCGGCGGATTCGCGGTGGGGATCGTCGCAAATCAAAAGCTGCACGCGCAGCAGACTGACCATGAGGGGCACAAACGGGTGGAGTTCGGCGGGGTTATTTACACTGAGTCGGCCGAAAAAGCTTCGCGCTTCATCATGGACTGTAACCAGAACCTCATCCCGCTGGTGTTCTTTCATGATGTGAATGGATTCATGGTGGGCCGCGATGCCGAGTGGAGCGGCATCATCAAAGCCGGAGCGAAGATGGTAAATGCCGTTTCGAACTCGGTGGTTCCCAAGATTACGGTGATCGTCGGCGGATCTTTTGGAGCAGGACATTACGCGATGTGCGGGAAGGCGTATGACCCTAGATTTGTGTTTGCCTGGCCTACAGCGCGCTACGCTGTCATTAGCGGGGAGTCGGCAGCGGGAACGCTGGTTGAAATCAAAGTGAAGCAACTGGAACGCGGCGGCAAGAAACTGAGCGAAGAAGAGAGGAAGGAACTGTACGAATCCGTGAAGCGCACGTATGACGAGCAGACTGACCCCCGATATGGGGCAGCGAGGCTCTGGATCGACAAGATCATCGACCCCAGCGAGACCCGCGAGGCTATTACCGAGGCCTTGGAAGCGGCGGCACTGAATCCGGACGTGCCGGAGTTTAAGGTTGGAGTGCTGCAGACGTAATCAACTTCTTCGCAGTCGGATTGCGGCATCAATGAAGACTAAGAAAGTCCTCTGGATCAGCATCAATGCGGGTCAGGTGCGCTGACGAATTCTCCTTATGAACGCACCAGTCAAGGTGATCGAATGTCCCAGAGATGCCTGGCAAGGGCTACAGGGCATGATCCCTGCCGCCTTGAAGGCCGACTATATAAGGGCTCTAATTAGCGCTGGTTTCAAGCACATCGATGCGGTTTCATTCGTGTCGCCGAAGGCTGTGCCGCAGATGGCCGATTCGGAGGAGGTTCTGAAGGAACTCGATCCGCCCGATGATGTTGAAATTATCGGCATTGTGGTGAATGAGAAAGGCGCGCAGCGGGCCATCGAGACGCAGTCTGTCTCGACTCTCGGCTTTCCCTATTCGATTTCGGAGAGTTTTCTTCGCAAGAACCAGAATCAGTCGCCTGAGGATGCGCTTGAGGAGTTGGAGAAAATCCAGAAGAAAGCTGACCATGCAGCACTTGAGGTCGTCGTTTACATCTCGATGGCATTTGGCAATCCGTATGGAGACGCGTGGAGCGTAAGCGAGGTTCTCGACGCCATCGAGTTGCTTGAGGCAGAAAACCTTCATATGATCTCGCTCGCAGATACGGTCGGCATGGCGACTCCATTGCAGATCCAGGAAATAGTGGGAGGAGTGCTTTCGAAATACGACTATCTCGAGATCGGGGTGCATCTGCACAGCCGCCCGGATCAGGCGACTACGAAAATTCTTGCCGCTTACGATGCCGGATGTCGTCGCTTTGATTCGGTCTTGGGCGGACTTGGCGGATGTCCTTTCGCACAGGATGCTCTCGTAGGGAATATTCCAACTGAAAAGGTCCTTGAGGCTCTTCGCCAGAGAGGCGCGGAGTTGCCAACCATGAAGCCACTCGATACTCTTTTGAAGGCGACGGGCGGAATAGCAGCGAAGTACTCCGGCTCGCACGCCGCGGATTAGTCCCGGCAACTCCGCGACTCAGTTGATTCTTTCTTGCATACAGATTGGTCAGATATGGGCTACAACACCGTCCAACTTGCGTATGAAGGCCAGGTCGCCATTCTTACGCTGAATCGTCCGGAGAAGCGTAATGCGATCAGCTTTGAGTTGATTGATGACCTGCTGCACGCTCTCAATGAGATCGCGGAATCCAACGCCATTGTCCTGATTGTCACAGGCGCAGGGAAGGCGTTCTGCTCAGGAATGGACCTGGACAATCTGAAAGGTCTGCTGGGGAGAACAGCTGAACAGAACCTGAAAGATTCGCAAACCATGGTGAATTTATTCCGTGCCATCTACGAGTTCCCCAAGGTGACGATAGCTGCGGTGAACGGGCCAGCGATCGCGGGGGGAACGGGACTGGCACTCCTCTGTGACTTCACTATCGCGTTGCCGGAAGCGAAGTTTGGATATACCGAGGTTCGCATCGGGTTCGTTCCCGCGATCGTTTCGACGTTTCTGTTACGACAGCTTGGGGAGAAACAGGCCCGCGATCTACTGCTCACGGGAAGGATCTTCGATGCGGCAGAAGCCTTGCGAATGGGATTGATCAACGAAGTTGTCACTTCAGCGAACTTGATGACGCGCGCTCGGGAACTCGCCGCGGTTTTGATGGCGAACAGTGCAGCCTCGCTAAGAGCAACGAAGAAGTTGCTAAACGATCATGCCCGTGCCGAGGTGGACGAACAGATCGAGGCTGCGATTCGCGAAAATGCGGCGATACGATCAACGGCCGACTTCCGCGAGGGCATTACAGCTTTTCTCGACAAACGGAAACCGGTCTGGACGGGCAAATGAGTTCGAACAATCATCATGCGGTGAATGAGACCCGACTGCGGGTGCGCTATGCGGAAACGGATCAAATGGGAGTTGTCTATCACTCGAACCATCTGATCTGGTTCGAGGTGGGCCGGGTGGAGTTCATGCGGCAGATGGGCTTCTCATATCGCGATATGGAACGGGAGGACGGCCGCTTCATTGCTGTCGTGGAGGCAAATTGCCGCTACAAGGCTCCGGTGTATTACGACGAAGAGGTCCTAATACGCACGAAGCTGAAAGCGGTGCGGGAATCTGTGATCATGTTCCAGTATGAATTGACTCGCGCCGAAACTGGCGCCCTATTGGCCGAAGGTGCAACCACGCACATCGTGACGGATTCGAATATGAAAGTCGCTATCCTTCCAGATAAGTACTTGCAGGTTTTTCGAGCTGCAGTTGGAAAATAAGAGTTCGATTCGGGGATTCTCTTGAGCGCACTTCACATCACAGGAAACGAGCTAACGCTGGAAGCAGTTCGCGAAGTCGCAAGTGAGCGGCGTCCTGTGCTGCTCGCCCCGGATGCGCGGGCGGGTGTAAATCTGGCCCGGGCAGTTGTGGATGACATCGTTGCCAGCAACAAGGTGGCATATGCGATTACAACGGGCGTGGGAAAGTTAAGCGAGGTCCGCATTGCCGGCGACCAGATCCGCGAATTGCAAGTGAATCTTGTACGGTCGCACGCGGTCGGCGTCGGCACACCGCTTTCTATTCCGGAGACGCGCGCGATGATGGTGCTGCGGGCGAACTCTCTTTCAAAGGGTTACTCAGGAGTGCGGGCGATTGTCATCGATACGCTCTGCGAGATGCTCAATCGCGGTGTGACTCCTGTGGTGCCGTCGCAAGGAAGCGTGGGCGCAAGTGGGGATCTAGCTCCGCTGGCACACTTAGCTCTGTCGCTCATCGGCGAGGGGGAGTGCTTTGATGAAAAAGGTGTGCGCATTTCCAGCGGAGAGGCGCTGAAGCGGGCGCAGATCAGGCCTCTAACCCTGGAGTCCAAAGAGACCATTTCTCTTATCAACGGAACGCAAGCGATGTTGGCAGTCGGAACGCTCGCCCTTCTCGCGGCCGAGACACTCGTGAACACTGCGGATGTCCTTGGCGGCTTGTCTTGCGACGCACTTAAAGGAACGGATACAGCGTTTGATGAGCGGATCCACAAGGCCCGCCCGCATTCAGGACAGATGAAGACGGCGGCTAATCTGCGACAGATGCTGGAAGGAAGCCAGATCCGCGAGTCGCACCGCGAATGCGGACGCGTGCAGGACGCCTATTCTCTCCGATGCATTCCACAGGTGCATGGTGCGGTTCGAGACACGCTGCAGCACTGCCGCTCGATATTCGAGACCGAAGCGAATTCGGCAGTGGATAATCCGCTAGTGTTCATCACTGATCCGAAGGCTGCCGAGGGCGATGTTATTTCGGGTGGAAATTTTCATGGCGAACCCCTGGCTTTCGCACTCGATTTCCTTGCGATTGCCCTGAGTGCCCTCGCCGGAATCAGCGAACGACGTATCGAGCGACTAGTAAATCCGGCACTGAGCGAGGGGTTGCCTCCTTTCCTCGCCCCTGGCGCCGGCCTGAACTCAGGGTTCATGATGCCCCAGGTTACGGCGGCAGCGCTGGTCAGCGAAAACAAGGTGCTCGCACATCCAGCGTCCGTAGACTCGATAACCACATCCGGCAACAAGGAAGACTATGTATCTATGGGCATGACGGCCGCGCTGAAGCTGAGGCGTGTGGTCGACAATACTCGCAACGTTCTCGCCATCGAGGCTATGGCAGTCGCGCAAGCGATCGATTTCCTTGCACCAATGAAGACTTCCAAACGTGGCCAGGGGGCTCATTCCGCCATCCGCTCAGTTTGCCCCACGATGCAGCATGATCGTGTGATGTACACGGATATCGCGCGGATCTCCGAACTGATTTCGACCGGGAAGATCGCAGAGGCGCTGCGCTAGCGCTTTCGGCTAGAATCCCGGCATGAAGACCCTGACGGAATACCTCAAATTTCATACGAAGACCCACCGCGCGTACGTTCACATGACTCCTCAGGTGGAGGAGATCGTGCACAAGAGCGGCATACGGGAAGGAATGGTGCTGGTCTCTGCGATGCATATCACGGCCGGCGTTTATGTCAATGACAACGAGAGCGGACTCATCGAAGATATCGACCAGTGGCTCGAACGCCTGGCGCCATTCCGCCCGAACTACAAGCATCACGAGACCGGCGAAGACAACGGCGACTCGCATCTGAAAGCGTTGTTGATTCACCATGAGGTAATTGTGCCGATTACCGCAGGGAAGCTCGACCTGGGCACCTGGCAGCGACTTTTTTATGCAGAGTTCGATGGACAACGTGACAAGCGGGTCATCGTTAAAGTAATGGGGGAATGAAAGGATGTCGGAAGAACTGACAGAGTTGCAGGAACACGCGGAACACGCGAAAGAAGATCCCACGCTCGCCCCGGTTTCGCTGACTATGGCTGTGCTCGCGGTGTTGGTAGCGGTTGTGTCGCTGCTCGGCCATCGCGCACACACGGAAGAAGTCGTGCTGCAAGCGAAGGCAACGGATCAGTGGGCGTTTTATCAAGCCAAGAATATGCGACGGCATATGGACGAATTGTTTACGGATATAACCTCGGTACAGCCCAACACCGATGCCGTAGGCCTCTCCAAATTGCGAGACAAGTACTCGCAGGAAGCATCGCGATACAAAGACGATCAGAAGGATTTGGAAGGCGAGGCACGCAAATTGGAAGCGGAAGTCCTCACGGAACGATTTCGCGCTGACCGTTTCGATCTGGCTGAGGTCTTCCTCGAAATCGGACTGGTGATTACCTCTATCACTCTACTTTCAGGCCGCAGACTCTTTTGGTGGCTTGGAGTTCTGCTCGGAATTATTGGGATGGCAGTGACATGCACCGGCTTCTTCGTGCATTGAGCACGGTCAACAGTGCTCCACGCCTATAACTCGTGCGCCCTCTCTGCAGAAGTTAGGGCGTCGTTTTCCGGATTCGCGTTGTCCTTCAAAATCAGGTAGGGTCCAATTGCAAGCGCGTCCATGCGTGTGCGTTGGAAACAATCGATCGCCTCTTCCGGAGTACAAACGATCGGCTCGTTTTCATTAAAGCTGGTGTTGAGGATGACCGGGATGCCGGTCTTGCGCTGAAAAGCAGAAATCAAATCGTAGTACAGGGGATTTTCTTCGCGGGTGACAGTCTGCAACCGACCCGTGTCGTCCACATGGTTTACCGCGCAGAGCAACTGCCGCTTCTCTGGTCTGATCTTGTAAACGTGCAGCATGAACGGCGAAGGATGATCGTGCTCAAAATACTCGTGCTGGGATTCGGCCAGGATCGACGGGGCAAAGGGACGGAACCACTCGCGATGCTTGATACGTGCATTGAGCACATCTTTCATGTTCGGGAGCCCGGGATGGGCCACGATCGAGCGATTGCCTAACGCACGCGGGCCCCACTCCATTCGGCCTTGAAACCAGCCGACGACCTTACCGGCGGCAATCTGTTCGGCAGTTGCTTCGAGTAGAGCGTCGCGGTTGAGCTTGCGGGTTGCGAGTCCCGCGGCATGAAGCGCAGACTGAATGCAAGATTCGGAAAACTCAGGTCCCAGATAAGAATGCTTCAGCTCATGGCGGCGAGACTGCTTCAGCACGGAATGATAGGTATGCAGAGCCGCGCCGATGGCGAGGCCCTCATCGCCCGCAGCGGGCTGGATGTAAGTTTTACGGAATAGAGTGCGGTCGAACAGTTTCCCGTTCGCAACGCTGTTGAGCGCACAACCGCCTGCCATGGCTAGATTGTCGAGTGGTACTTGCGTATGGAGTTGCTTGAGCAGGTCGAAGAATATCTGCTCAAAACGATGCTGCATCGCGTAGGCGAGGTCCATGTCACGCTGCGTGATTTCGGTGTGGGGCTTGCGCGGGTCCCCGAAGAGCCTTTCCATCTTTTCCGAAAAGTGACGCGCGAGGCGCACCGTTCCGTCAGGCAGGACTTGCATGCCCTGATTGCTGCCTAGGGGCTTGAAGTAGCTGAGGTCCAGCTGAAATTCCCCGTTCTTAGGGAACACGATCTTTTCGACTTCTCCGCAGTACGTGTCTTTTCCGTACGGAGCCAGACCCATGACCTTTCCTTCATCGCCGTATTTGTTGTATCCGATGAATTCGCAGATCATGGTGTAGAAGCTGCCGAGCGAATGGGGCAGGAAAACGCGTTCGAGCACTTCGATGTGGTTGCCCTCGCAACGTGTCATCATCGTCGAGACGAAATCGCCTGAGCCGTCATAGCTGAAACCGGCAGCATGTTCCCATGGCGAACAATAGTACGCACTGGCAATGTGGGCAATGTGATGTTCGAGATGGTGCTCTTGAAACTTTAGTTGTTCGCCATCGACTTCAACGGCTTTCGCGATGAGCGAGCGCACATCCCGCATCTGCTCTTTGCGCTGGCGCAGTCGAATGAAGTTCACGATCTTTGCGGGATTGCTCAGCGCATATTGAACCTTCTTGATCAGGTTTGCGTCGCTGTCCTGGCCCACCGCGACGTGGTCCACATCTGAAATCGTCGCACCAACTGCATCGAGGCAGGCTTTGATTGCGAGAGCCGGAAATCCCCCAAAATGCTTGTGCCGGTTCAGCCGTTCTTCGGCAATCGCGAACTTCACTTCCCCATCGACGACAATGGCGGCCGAAGCATCCGCATGAAACATATTGAGGCCCAAAATCAGCATGGACTAAATTGATCTCCTGTAGCGTCGTGTTCGCGGCAGAGTCATTTTTCCTGATCGGCGTCGCATGAGGATGCTCGCCGGACGGCGTCGAAAAATGCGGAGGTGTTCACTTGCGTGCGCTCTGCTGTGGCGAGCGATTCTTCGATCCGGAAAGTGGCCAATGCGGTGCAGACTAGATCTTCAAGGGCAATTGGGGCCGCCGCGTTGTACAGAACGGATTGCACAAAAGTGGCCCACTCCGCGCGGTGTCCCTTATCTTGCCGCCAGCGCGCGCGAACTATTTCTTTGCGGCCATTGCGAACCAATTCCAGACGACGGAAATCTTCGAGCACCGCCGCGGCGCCTGCGCCGAAAACTTCGATTCGCTCTTTCGAGAAAGAACGGTCGCCATTCGCAAGATAGCTGATCGTACCTTCGGAGCCGTCCGCGAAACGGAGTGAGATCAGAACGTTGTCTCCGCTGTACTGCGGGGAAGCGCCGACCGCACGGGCGGCGACCTCAATAATCGGTGAGCCCGCTAGGAACATCAGCAAGTCAATGAAGTGGCAGACTTCTCCGATGATTCTTCCACCACCTTGCTCACGATCATTGACCCAGTGGTCGGGGGGGAGATATCCCGCATTGACCCGGTAATGCAGGGCAAGGGGCTCAGCGGTCTGCGCGAAGAACGACTTTATTCGCAGGGTCATCGGCGCAAACCGGCGGTTAAAGCCGACCATCAACTGGCGGCCATGGCTCGCATTGTTTTCAACATAGGCGTGAACGACCGAATACAGTTCATCCTCAGACAGACAGAGCGGCTTCTCACAGAAGACGTTCTTGCCCGACGTCAGCGCGGAGATCACCTGCTTTGCGTGCAGATTGTGCCTTGTTGCAATGACGACCGTGTTGACGGCTGGATCACGGAACACGGCAGAATCGTCCGTCGTGCAAGTCTGAAAGCCGAATCTTCGGGCCGCATGCTGCGCGTGGGATCCCGTCGCTGCGCAAACTGTGACAAGCCGGGTCTGCGGCGAACCCTGGATGGCTGGAATGAGCGTTGACGAAGCGAAGCTCCCTGCCCCGAGCATTCCAATGCTGACTTCGGTAGGTCTCGCCGGCGATGTTTCAGTCCGTCGCCCGGGATGCGGCTGGAGCATGATCGTTTGGGAAAGTTCGGCTTGACCGGAGTACTGAATGACGACTCCCATGAATCGCTCGCGAGAGCGGCCCGCAATTAGCTCGTAAGCACGCACGGCATCCTCAATTGGAAATCGATGCGTTATGAGAGCAGAGACATTCAGTTTCTTTTCCGACACGAGCTGCAGAAACGCTTCCATGCTGCGCGTCTCGGTCCAGCGAACATACCCAACCGGATAGTCTCGTCCTTTCTGTTCGTAAGCAGCGTCGTAGCGGCCAGGACCGTATGAGCGAGAAATACGAAAGTCGAGCTCCTTCTCGTAGTAGGCCTTGCGTTCGATACTAATGCCGACCGTTCCTACGGCAACAACGATGCCGCGGTCACGCGCAATCGCGCCGGCGAGGTTCACCGGATCACTGCTGGGAGTCTCCGCGGTGATGAGGATCGAATCTACGCCTACACTGCGCGACATCTCGGAACAAAGACTGCGAAATTCCGTGAGGGACGCCGTCGTCGCGTCGGCACCCAAGTTCTTCGCCAGACTCGCGCGGAACGGATCGATGTCCATGCCGACGACGCGGCAGCCAGCGGCCTTGAGCAGTTGCGCTGTGATTTGGCCCAGCAATCCCAGACCAATCACGCCGACGACGTCTCCAAGCTTTGCTTCGGCGGTCCGAATTCCGTGAAGAGCAACAGCTCCCAACGTGGCAAATGCAGCTTCGTCGAAGGAGACCTTGTTTCCGTCAGCGGGCATTCGAGCGGCCAGCAACCGCGGCACGCACGCCATCTCGGCATGCACCGCATAATTGGCTCCTGCGCAAGCTACACGATCACCCGGCTGTATGTCGCTCACGCCTTCGCCAACGGCGAGCACAGTTCCAGAACTGCTGTATCCCGGAGTCTGCGGCTGATCGAGACGGCTGCGGACCGTCTGTATAGCTGCGACCAGTCCATCGCGCTGCACTTTTGCGATAACGTCGCGCACGAGGTCAGGCCGCGATTTCGCCTTCTGCAGAAGGTTCTTCTTTGCAAACTCGGATGAGGCACGTTCCGTGCCCGCAGATACGACAGATGCTGCGATCCGCACCAAGAGACAACCAGGCAACAGCTGAGGGGCAGGAATCTCCTCTACGGTGATCTCACCCGTGCGCGCGTGTTGCAGGACTTGTTTCATGCAGTCGCGACTTGCCTCGGCGGAAGTGAGTCGGCTTCAAACTTCTGCTTCCCGCCATCGATAAACGTACGCATCCACAACTCAAGCGTCAGGAATTGCCAAAGCTGCATCGACCAATCATGACGTCGGCTGCGATGCTCGTTCACAAAACGCTGAATCGAGTTGGCGCTGAAGATGCCTCGCTGCTTCACCTGGGAAGCTGAGAGAAGGTCATCGACCATCGGTTTCAAATCGTGGGCTAACCAATAGTCGACCGGAGCGCCGAAGCCGGCCTTCGGCTGCTGCAACACTTCCCGAGGCAAAATATCTCTCATGGCTTGTCTGAAAATGTATTTCGTCGTGGGACGGAGGCGGCCTTTGAGCTTGAGATCAGGAGGAACACTCCACGCCACAAACTCCGCCAGCTCCCGATCGAGAAAAGGGACCCTCACCTCGACGGAAGATGCCATGCTCATCTTGTCGTTGTAAGTGAGGTTCAGGCTCGTCATAAATATCTTGGTGTCGAGATACAGCATCTGATTCAGGAAGTCGGCATCACGAACACGGTCGAACGCGGCACGATGCCGTTCGGCCGCATCACTCCCTCGGGCATGGGCGGCAAACTCAGCTGAGTACACTCCATCCTTCTGAACTTCATCCAGATACGTGCAATTGGCGATGAATCGATCGGTGGAATTGAGAGACGCGCTGCGCGTCATTTTCTTCGCGAGCCGGAGGTGCCCTTTCAGAGACGTCCCGCGGAGATTTGGCAACGCGGCGAGCACAGAGTCGAAACCGCGCCTCAGAGGTGCAGGGATTCGACCGTACTCCTGAGCCCAGTAGTGCGCCACGTGCTTACGATATCCGGCAAAGAGTTCGTCGCCCCCGACACCTGAGAGCATCACAGTTGCCTGCTCGCGAGCCTCTCGGCAGACGAGGTATGCAGTGATGATCGCAGGGTCGGCGGTGGGCTCATCCATGTGCCAGGTAAGGCGGGGCAGTAGTTCTGCGACATCGGGCTCAACCACAATGCGATGATTCTCGCACTCGAGATTCTGGGCCAGCCGGGTGGCGACTTCTGGATCGTCAAGCGTAGTTTCACCCACCCGATACTTGCGCGGAAACGTGATCGTATAGGTGCGAACCGGTTGATTGGTCGCTCTGCGCATCATGGCGACGATCGAGGAAGAGTCCAGTCCGGCGCTCAAAAACGCGCCAATCGGGACATCGCTGATCATCTGCGCTTGCACCGAGTGCTGAAAGCGTTCGCGGATCTCCTCTCTGAGTTCCGACTCCGAGCGGGCGTACGCATAGTCAGAGTTCGGAAATGTTAAATCCCAATACTGACTGATCTTCAACTCGCCGGCCTGGAAGACCGCGTAATGCCCGGCGGGCAGTTTTAGGATGCGGCGGAACATCGTCCTGGGATCCGGGACCCACAGAAACGTGAGGTATTGATGCAGGGATGCCGGGTCGAGCTCAGGCTCTATTTCCGCAACTTGCAGCAGGGCTTTGATCTCGGAAGCGAAGGCGAATGAATGGTCTTGCTGAAAGTAATAAAACGGCTTCACTCCAAAATGATCGCGCGCGAGGAACAAAATCGGACTTGCGGAACGTAGATCGCAGATCGCAAAGGCGAACATACCATTGAGCCGTTTGACGCAATCCGGCCCTTCCTGCTCGTAAAGGTGAAGAATCACTTCAGTGTCGGTATGCGAGGCGAAGCGATGGCCTTTGTTCTCGAGTTCGCGGCGAAGTTCGGCGAAATTATAGATCTCTCCGTTGTAGGTTATCCAAAGAGTGCACTTTTCATTGCACATCGGCATGTGCCCCTCGGCAGACACATCGAGGATCGCGAGACGGCGGCTGCCGAGGCCAATGTACGAACCGTCGGGGAGTGTGCGATCCCAAACGCCCGAGTCGTCGGGTCCGCGATGCGCCTGGACAGAGGTCATCCGCGCCAGAGTTTCCCGATCTCCACAGTTCATTAGGCCGCTAATCCCGCACATTCGTTGAATCAGCTTTCTTTGCAGCGAGAAGGACTTTGATCTCGTAGATTTTGGCTTTGATATTGAAGAACTGTACCCCTTGCATACCGCAGTAAATTAGACCGGGGATACCGTCGAGAAAGCCCAAGCAGAAAACATACTTGTAGAGAAAGAACAACAGCGGCGATCCCGGAGTCGCGAAGAATCTCTTCCGCAACCAACGGCGGCGCTGTGCCTGCGATCCCAAGAACGACGGGCGAAGATCGGCGCAGTTCTGTTCCCCCCCAAGCCACACTCGGGCCTCCCAGTTCGAATACTCGTCGTGCTTGCGTATATAACGGGAAAGTGATTCCACGTTGTGATGGAGCAAAGCGTTCTTCAGCTTCTTTGTTCTGTTGGTTCCGGTCTTGTTGCCTCCTTCCAGAACAATATGCTCGTGAACTTCCATATCAGCCATGGACTCGTCCTGGTCTTTCAGACGACATTCAAAACGTCCCTTCCCGCGCCGAAACAATGACAGCTTGTAGAAACCTGCTCCGCTGTGACGCAGTTCACGACCTAGAAAGAACATGCGTAGAAAAACATAGTAGCCGTCGCAGTCAGGATTCGAGATAGCCTCGCGGATTTCGCTTTGCAATTCGGGAGTTAAACACTCGTCCGCATCGACCAAGAATATCCAATCGTAGGAGAGAGGCAAAGACTCCATGGCCCACTGGCGCTTCTTCGGCCACCCACCCTTGTAGTGAAACTGTACAACGTTCGCGCCAAACTCCTTCGCAATCTCAATTGTTCTGTCGGTGCTTTGGGAGTCGATGACATAGACTTCCCCGGCGCTGCGGAGGGATTGGAGACAACGGGGCAGGTTGTGCGCCTCGTTTCGTGCGGCGACAATAACGGTTACCGGTAAAACAGGCGCGGCCTGGTGTTGCGGCAATTTCTTTGGGGCTTCCAGCTTGTGCATCGAGAGTGAATGCTGCAAGCATTTTACTCTGAGCGCGCATCGAGAGCACGGCTGGAAGCTTTCGCGACCCGCTATACTGATATGCACCGTCAGTCATGAATACTGGTACGCCAAAGGAGTCGATCCGCAGTTTCTGGGACGCAGAGCCGTGTGGCACGCGTTATCTGGACGGCCGGGACGGCTTCGAAGCGCATGCACGAACCAGGTACTTACTTGAGCCCTATATTTTTGAGTTCGCGCAATTTGAAAAAGCACGGGGACAGCGCGTGCTGGAGATTGGCGTCGGAATGGGCGCGGATTATCTCGAGTGGCTGAAAGCAGGTGCACTCGCAACTGGCGTGGACCTGTCGTCCGCTTCCATCGAAAACGCACGCAAGCGCTGTGAAGCGGCTGGTTACGAGCCAGACTTGCGAGTAGCAGACGCCGAACAGTTGCCCTTTCCCGCCAATTCATTCGATGTTGTTTACTCGTATGGCGTTATGCACCACAGCCCACAAACTTCGCGCTGCGTCTCCGAGGCTCAGCGAGTTCTCAGACCTGGTGGTCAGGCCAGTATTATGGTTTATCACCATCCGTCTGTAACG
>Ga0170475_110037300_pt1 | contig 14100 bp, 16 predicted proteins | sample Soicark_Litter_5_FD_111474 | JGI IMG/M metagenome (GOLD analysis project Ga0170475, IMG submission 111474) | Avena fatua rhizosphere microbial communities from Hopland, California, USA. Combined Assembly of 48 SPs | reverse complement strand
CGGCTGGCCGCTCTCCAGCATCACGTAGTTCGTCACGTCGACAACGTTACTGATGCTGCGGACGCCGACTTTTTCCAAAGTGGTCCGCAACCAATCGGGGCTGGCCCCAATCTTCACGCCGGTGACGACGCGCGCGACGTAGCGAGGACACAGTTCAGCATCATCGATGCGAACAGAAACGAGCTCGGCGAGCGGCTTCGTCCCCGCACCTGCTTCGGGCAACCCGATGGTTGGGAGCTTAAGCGGGTTGCCGGTGAGCGCACCGATCTCGCGCGCGATGCCGATGACGCTATTGAGGTCGGGACGATTGGGAGTGATTTCGAGATCGTAAACTACATCCCCTGCAGGACGGCCGAGGAATTCTGCGAATGGTTGGCCGACCTTTGCGTCTTCGCGCAGGAGCAGCAATCCATCAACTTGGTCCGGCAGGCCAAGCTCCTGTGGCGAGCACATCATGCCTTGCGATTCCACGCCGCGGATTTTGCCAACCTTAATGGTCAGTGGTTGTTCGCCAGGTTTGCCGGGCAGGGTAGCGCCGGGAAGGATTAGCGGAACTTTGTCGCCTGCCTTGAAGTTGTCGGCGCCGCAAACGATCTGGCGTTCCCCTTTGCCATCGTTGACGCGGCATAGCGAAAGTTTGTCGGCGTTCGGATGTTTGTCGCGGGTGATGACCTGCGCGACAATAATGCCCTCGAACTCGCCGCCCTGTTTCTGCACGCCTTCCACTTCGACGCCGAGCATGGTGAGGCGCTCCGAGAGCTGTTCCGGCGACCAATCGAAATCGACGTACTGCTTGAGCCAGTTAAGAGTTACTTTCATTAGAATTGCCGCAGGAATCGCTGATCGTTCTGATAAAACAACCGAATATCATTAATGCCGTAACGGATCATCGCGATGCGCTCGATACCGAAGCCGAACGCCCATCCACTCCAGGTTTCGGGATCATAACCGACATTTTCGAACACTTGCGGATGCACCATCCCGCACCCGGCGATCTCGAGCCATTCCTTCCCCATCTTACGCGTTAGGGAACTGCTGAAATCGATCTCGAAACTGGGCTCGGTGTAGCTGAAGTAGTGCGGACGAAAACGTATCTTCGTTTCTTCGCCCATGAGTTCCTTGAATACAAACTCGACCGTGCCCTTCAGGTCGCCGACCGTGACATTTCGATCAACATATAAACCTTCAACCTGGTGAAACGTGGGATTGTGCGTCGCGTCCGCGTTATCTCGACGATAGACCCGTCCCGGCACAATGATGCGAATTGGGGGCGGTTGCCTCTCCATCACTCGGATCTGAACCGACGACGTATGCGTCCGAAGCAGTGCGTTCGTGCGTCCGCCAGAACCTCCCGCGTCGGCGCTACCGAGGTAGAACGTGTCCTGGCTATCGCGCGCTGGATGATCCGCAGGCGTGTTTAACGCGTCAAAACAATGATACTCGTCCTCAACTTCGGGACCGTCTGCGACCACGAACCCGATCTTGCGGAAGCTGCGAATGATGTCCTCAGTCACCTGTGTCAGCGGATGCAACTTGCCAAGCGGACGTCGACGTCCGGGCGATGTAAAATCCGTCGGCTCCTTCGGGAGCGCAGCCTTGAGTTCCAGCTCGGTGCGACGCTCCGTAAGCGCGGCTTCCAGTTCGACCTTCGCGATGTTGACCGCTTTGCCCGCGGCCGGTTTCTCTTCCTTCGGCAGCGTGCCGAGCTGTTTCATCAGCGCGGTGAACTTACCGTTCGCGCCCAAATAATTCACCCGCGCCTGTTCCAATCCGGCGGGCTCGGTGGCGGTGCGCAGTTCGGCAAGGGCTGCTTGCTTCAGCGGTTCAATCTGGTCGATAAATCCAGCCATACGAGGTCTAAAATAGAAACGGGCGTCCATTGCTGGCCGCCCGTTCCGGGTTGATTAAAGCGGAGAAAATCCGATCAGGCCTTCGCGGCTTTCGGGGCTTTGGCCTTCAACGCGTCCTGGGCGAGTTGCACGAGGTGCGTAAACGCGCTCGCGTCCGTGGCGGCGATATCGGCGAGGATCTTGCGGTCGAGTTCGATCTTCGCGGCCTTCAGCCCTTCCATAAAGCGGCTGTAGGTCGTGCCGGCGGCGCGGGCCGCGGCGTTAATGCGGACCTGCCACAACGCGCGGAAGGTGCGCTTCTTGGTGCGGCGGTCGCGGTACGCATACTGGCGGCCGTGGTCGACGGCGTCAGAAGCGTAGCGATAAAGTTTCGAACGACGCATGCGGAAGCCCTTGGCGGCTTGCAGCATTCTTGTGCGTCGTTTACGGGAGGCTGGGGCATTTGTTACGCGCATATTCTTGGAATCAGGAAAAAATTATTGTCGGTGAACCCGTATTAGCGGGTAAAAGGCATGCTTTGTTTGATGCGATATTCGTCCGTGGGATGCACGGTAGTCGTGCCACGAGGGCGCGGCGGCGCTTCGGGCTTTTGCCCTGGAGCAAATGCCGCTTGCCAGCGCGGGAACGCAGCACCTTGCCGCTCGCGGTAATCTTGAACCGCTTGGCCGCGGCTTTCTTGGTTTTGATGCCCTTAGGACGTCGCATAAAGATAAATCAGCTTTCGTTAAAAAAGAGCGCGAAATATAGCCAGCCATTCGAGGGGAAGCAAGGGCTTATTTGGGAAGGGACGATTCGCGAGCGAATAACTGACAATGGCGAAATCGCAAACGTCGCCAGGCATTGCGGTTTTGAGTAGCTGGCTTTCTAGTCCCGCTCAATCGCCGATCGATTCCAATAATGCTGCAAATCGGTCTCTGCCGTCGGCGACGTCCACCGGTTGTTTGGCCTTTTCGTTGGCGTGCTCGACGAGTTCGGAAGGCAAGTCAGCCAGGAAACAGGAGGGATGACAAGTGATTGCCTGGCCAAACTTCTTCCGGCTAGCGCAGTGGCCGAGGGTCAGGGTTTGCATGGCGCGGGTGATAGCCACGTAGAATAACCTGCGTTCCTCGTCGAGGGTACCTTCTACTGCCGAGCGAGAGTGAGGCAACAGGTCTTGCTCAAGGCCCACGACATACACGTGCGGGAACTCGAGGCCTTTGCAACTGTGCATCGTGATGAGCGTGACCGCGTTGTCCGGTGCTTCATCCTTTTCTTCGCGTTCACTGTCGAGCGTGAGGTCTTCGAGACAGGATTGCAGCCGGTCAGCCGCGGATTTCGTGGCGTCCGGGTTTTGGTCGAGGGAGAAAACGAGTTCCTTGATGTTGCGGATGCGGCTCTCGGCGGCTTCAGGATCTTTTTCGGTGCGGCGTAGTTCGTTGAAATAGCCGACCTCGTCGAGGAAACGATCAGCCCAGTTCGTTAGGGAGACTGGCTCGGTGCTGTGCAACGTCTGGTTGGTTTTATCGATGAGCTGAACCAAACGTTCAATCGCCTCGCGCGTCCGCGCTTGGTACGTCATCGTAACGACGGGATTCTTCATTACGGCATAAACGGAACATTTCCGTTCATGACTATCGGCGAGCAGGCGTTCCATGGTGACGTCACTTAAGCCCCGCGCGGGGGTGTTCGCAATGCGCAACAGACTGATGTCGTCGTTCGGGTTGATGAAGGTCTTGAGGTAGGCGATGAAGTCGCGAATCTCGCGTCGGTCGAAAAAGCTTTGGCCGCCAATAAGGTGATAACGCACCTGGCCCTTGCGCAAGGCCGTTTCGAGCGGGCGCGATTGCAAATTCGTGCGGAACAGGATGGCGTGCTCGGACCATGGAATGCGGCGGGTCAGCCGGTTGTCCTCGATGAGTTCGACGACAGTGCGCGCTTCCTCCTCGTCGGTTTGGAAGAGGTGCAGGGAGATCTTTGGGCCGTCACCTTTCTGCGACCAAAGCTTTTTGCCCCGGCGTCGCACGTTTTTTTGGATCACGGCGTTGGCGGCGTTGAGGATCGTGTTGGTGGAGCGATAGTTCTGCTCCAGTTTAACGACCTTCACTTCCGGGAAGTATTTCTCCATGTCCAGGAGGTTGGAAAGATCAGCACCGCGCCAGCCGTAGATGCTCTGGTCGTCATCGCCAACGACGCACAAGTTGCGATGCTCCGTTGTCAGGGAGTGGATGAGCTTGAACTGGGAGGAATTCGTGTCCTGGTATTCGTCGACCATGACGTAACGGTATTTGGCGCGGCAAGCTTCCAGGGCATCCGGGTGTTCCTCGAACAGGCGAAGAGTCAGCAAAATGAGATCGTCGAAATCAACCGCGTTGCAGGCGCGCAGGGCAGATTCATAGCGCGGTCGGAAGAGTTCGGCCCACACGCGGTCCTCTTCCGCAATGTAAATGGATGAGTTACCGCCACCATTGCGCAGCTTGCTCAACGCGCTGAGGATTGAGTTTGGGTCGAGCTTTTCGCCTTTGGCGGTGAATTGCGCGAGAATTTTCTTGATGGCCCCGACCTGTTCCGATTCGTCGTAGATAACGAAGTTGCGCTTATAACCGAGCTTTTCAATGTGCTGACGCAAGATGCGAACGCAGAGCGAGTGGAAGGTGCAAATGGGGGGGCGGTTGTCCTTCGCGGTTTCGGGGTCTTTCTCTCTCTTCGGCTTGGGCAAGAGCTTGCGGACGCGTTCCTGCATTTCGCGCGCGGCTTTATTGGTGAACGTGACGGCGAGGATGTTGGCCGGGGCAATCGCGCTCTCCACCATGTGGGCAATCCGAAACGTGATCACGCGTGTCTTGCCAGTGCCGGCCCCGGCGAGGATGAGCACCGGGCCCTTGATGGTTTCGACAGCGAGTCTTTGCTGCGGATTAAGCGAACTCAGGTTCAACATCGAGCGCAGAGGTTATTTATCTGCGAGAACCTGAGACAAGAGGATAGAGCGGAAGGAAGGCGAAAGTTATTAACAATTTAACCAAACTTCCGGCTGAGGCGGTGGAGATCGTAGGCGCGGCGTTCGGGAGTCGTCATGGTGCCGAAGTCGGGCGCTCCGTTGGGCAGAGTAGGCCAGCCGTTTACCGAAGCTGAACTTGAACCGTTCGAAGTTGGCATTTGGGCTGGCACGGAGGATGCGGGCACCGCGCCTCGTGTTTTGGAGCTTGTGGCCGACCGAGTTCCGTTCACTGCGACAGAGGTGCGGCGGGTCGCCCCACTATCATAGCTCATCGCCTGATCGGTGAGTTCGAGATCTTTTTCCAACGGCAGGCGTGGCTTAATGCCTTTGCCTTGCAACACACCGTGATAAGCGCGGACCGCTTCTTCCGGCGAGAGTTTGTCATCGGTGATGAGCCGCAACATTTCGATGAACGCCAGTTGATGTTCCGCGTTGTTGATTTTCCGGCCGAAGAGGGCAACCCGAGCGCCATATTTCTGGGCGTCGTGGATCAGCTTGAAAGCGTCGTAAGTCGTACCCGCGCTGCCTCCGAGGATGCCGACGACGAGGTTGGGATCGTATTGGGCGAGCTCTTCCATGGCCTGCGGGCCATGGTAAACGATCTTGAGGAAAACCGGACGGCCTGAGTCTGGCACTCCGGCCAGAGTGCGAATGGTGTTGTCGTTGATGAATTCACCCAACTTTTCGGGTGCGATTCCGCTGCTGACGTTCGGATCGAATACCTCGAGGAAATAACGGAACTTTTTGCGCTCGGCTTCTTCCCGGAATTGTTTGAACGCGAGGAGTGTGTCGCGATCCTGGTCCAACTCGTTAACGAACGTGACGGAGTAGAGCCCGAGGTTGGCACCAGGGAACTGGTCGGTCGAACGATCGCACTCGAGCTTTCCGCATTGGATTTGATCGATGGTTGCAGTGCGGAAGGTTTGGGCCGGTTCACGCGTGTAACAACCGTTGCGGACGGCCCAGACATCGGTGGTGTCGTTTGCGCGAGCGGCCGGCGTGACGTGCGAATCGCGAAAGAGACCGTCCTTGATCGTGAGTTGCTCATTCACATAAGCGGACATGAGCATTATGTCGACGAGACCTTGATGGGTGACTTCGCGGATAATATCAAGGAACTCCGGAAGGTTGCGGTAGCCGTATTCGTCGCGGGTCCAGACTTCCGGAGAGAAACGGGCCGGGCGTTCGCCGCGCATCGAAAGGTAAGCGCGCGGTCCGGGAGCGCGCACGCCGAAGGCCATATCAGCGTCTTTGGCATCGGCGATGATGAAAGACTTGGAGGCCGGGTTGGCCTTGATCTCGGCGAGCTTTGTGTCGAGGGATTTAGTCATTATTTGACTTTCGCGAAGGTCTCTCGCAGGGCGCGGGCGGATTGCTGAAGTGCCATGTGCTCCTTCGGCCAGAGCTTGATCTCGAGATGCTTTTCGATGCCTTTGCGGCTAACCACCGAAGGAACGCTGATGGAGACGTCGCGAATGTCATAAGCGCCTTGCACCAGGGAAGAAACCGGGAGCAGCGCTTTTTTGTTGAGGAGCACGGCGTGAACGACGTCGCGGATGGCGATACCGACGGCATAACCGGCGCCACCTTTTTTCTTCAGCACTTCGGCGCCACTGTTCCGCGCACGATCAGCGACTGCGTTCTGAAACGAAGGCGTGCATTCCGGCAGGCCAGTGAGCAACAAACCGTTGACGGTGGCGGATGACCACACGGGGAACATCGAGTCGCCGTGCTCCCCAAGCATAAGCGCTTTCACTTGGTAAGGGGAAAGGTTGAGTTCGGCGGCGATGAGGGAGCTGAACCTTGCGGTGTCGAGCATCGTGCCGAGGCCGTAAACCTGGTTCCAGGGCAGCCCGCTGCGTTCGACGGCCAACTGGGTCAGAATGTCTACTGGGTTTGAAACGACGAAAATGTGGGCGTCCTTGCGCAACCCACCGGACTTAATGCTCTCGATGATCTGCAGGAACAAGCTGACATTGCGGTTAATCAACTCGAGGCGCGATTCATCCGGCTTCCGCCGAAGGCCCGCGGTGACCAGGAAGATGTCCGAATCCGCGGCGCGGTTGTAGTCGCCGGCATAAATCTTGTGGTCGCCGGCAAAGGCGCTGCCGTGGTAAAGGTCGAGCGCTTCGCCCTCGGCGAGATCTTTATTTGCGTCGAGGATTTGGATCTCGGATACGAGCCCGCCGCACTGCAGGGCGTACGCGGCGCACGAACCAACGCGGCCACCGCCGCCTATGACAGAAATTTTCAAAGTGCGCCCTCCTCTCCCGGATTGACTCGTGGAGAATTGCCGTGATGCCAACGGTGCTGAGAATCGGTCCGTATCGTTTTCATTTCTATAGCAAGCAAGGAATGAGCCGCCTCACATTCATGTGGCTCGCGATGACTTGGAGGCCAAGTTCTGGTTGCGTCCCGTTTCGCTCGCTGCGAACTATGGATACAGCGCTGCCGACCTCCGGGATATCCAGAGACTTGTGACTGAACATTGCGAAAGTTTGGAGGCTGAGTATATTCGGATCCATGGACGACTCGGTTAGAAGCGAAACGAAAGCTTTGCGTGCGTGGGTCGAGGGACGCCGCGTGTGTTTGGAGCTCTCGGACGACCGAGTGGTGAGCTTCCCGGCTGCTAAGTATCCACTCTTATCAGGTGCTCCCCAGCAGTTTCTGGAGAATGTGAAGCTTCGTGTGCAAGGAAGGGCCCTGCGCTGGGAAGAGCTGGATGAGGATATCTGGGTAGACGACGCCGTTGCAGGCCGATTCCCTCGTCCCGAGACTTCGGTGCTGGCTAAGTAGAACCCGACGCTATTAGCCACGCTGCCCCCCGCCCATTATCTGATCCGTGATAGCCTGTACCAGGGCTTCGGCTTCTGTGTCAGGTTCAACCGTTGCGCTACTGGTATGGCCATTTGATGCCCCTGGGTTCACCGCGCAGGTGACGCCGGGACGCCATTCGTTGTTGTCACAGAGTTCGCATTCCTTGAGACCGTGGCGCGGGTCGGGGATGCCGAGGCTCTGCTTTATCTTCAGTAGATCCTGAAGTTGCGCGGGAGTCATGGTGTTGACCGGTTTGCCTAGCTGCGACGCGACGAGAATCGTGCGGCAATACGCCTCAAGGATCTCCATCTTGAAATACGCGTCCTCGACGTTCATGTGGCTCCACGAAACCACACCGTGATTCGCCATGAGGATGGTGTTGTGCTTGTCGACCAGGTCGGCGACCAACTTGCCCATTTCGGGAGTGCCAGGTGTGCGGTAAGGCGCGAAGGCAACGGAAGAAAAGACTTCGTATTCGGGAATCATGCAGGTGGGCGGCTCCACGCCTGCGACTGCGAACCCGGTGCTGTAAGGGGGATGGCAATGCACCGTGGCGACTGCACGCGGCTGCCGCTTCATGATCTGCAGGTGCATCAGGATTTCGCTGGTGCGCTTTTTGCCGCTGCCACTACAAAGCTGGTTACCTTCAAGATCGACGAGGCACATATCCTCCGGTTTCATGAACCCTTTGGAAACGAGGGTAGGGGTGCATAGGGCGATATCTTCACCCACTTTGATCGCGATGTTGCCGCCGTTGCCATCGACGTACTCGCGCTGCCACATCCGCCGGCCAATGTCGCAAATCTGTTCTTTCAGCGCGTGAATCGGCGCTGAATTGAAGAAAGCCTCCAGATCCGCCTTCGAGGTTTTCGAAGTGGCCGCAACCGGCGCCGCGCCTGAGCGGACCTCTACGTGGCCGTTGCCTTTGGCATTGGCGGTTGTCGCTGCGCGATCGAAATCACGAATAAAATCGCGAGCAGACGGGGTGAGCAGCGCGCTATCGGGCAACGATCGCACGTCGCGGCCGGAGCGCACCATCTCTTGCAAGTCTTTGACACTGATTAACTGTCTCATTTGCTAAAGGGGCTATAGAAAATTTCGTCCACTAACGCCGCGTTCACCGCGTCGATTGGCGTGGGAGTAACAAACGGAGAAGCCGCTTCACGGCCTTCCACAAAACCAATCGTCTGGCCGACACCGCCGCCGATATCGTCGTACACTACGAGGCTTGGATCGGTGCTCATGCCGGCGGGTGTTTCCGAGCCGCGTTGAAAATGTTCCCGCGTGAATGGACTGACGATCAGCCAGCGCGCGCCTTCGAGTGCAGGGACGGTGGCGCTGAGCGTGACCCGGCCAATGACCGTTCCTAATCTCATACCGGCACTCCTGGTTCCTTCTCGTCGACGATGCCAATAACCATCCAGCGCGCGGGGCTCTTGTCATCGCCGACTGCCTTACGTGCTGCCAGGCCATCGGAGGAAATAATTACGCGCTGATGCATGGCAGCGCCGTGCGCGTCAATGGCAACCTGGGGCACGCCTTCCGGATCGCCGCCGTTGTTAATTGGCTGGCAAATCACGAGCCGCCATCCCTCGAAGCTCGGATGCTTCCGGGTAGCAGTGAGATTGCCTTCGACGCGAGCGAGCAACATTACTCAATAAATCCGGAGATTGTCGACCATCACGCAGCGACGCACCCGCGTGAAGGTTTTTGGGTTCGTCACGCCTTCGCCGGTCGGTGTGGCGATTGAGTAGCTGAGGTAACCTTCGCCACCGAGGCCGAGACCAGCCATGGACGGTCCGTTCTTGATGAATAGGGTGGTGTCGAGCGCGCGCGCCATCGCAGTCATGTGTTCAACGTCATGCGAATGAATGATGGAGGTGTGCTTATAGTTGTGCTCGGCCTCCTTGGCCGCTTCGATGCCTTCCTCGACGCTCTTCACGCGAACGATTGGAATAAACGGCATCATTTGCTCTTCTTTGACGAACAGGTGGTCCTTAGTCGTTTCAGCGAATAGTAGGTCGGTTTTGTCGGGCACCGTTGTGCCGGCCGCTTTGGCAAGGACTGCTGCGTCCTTACCGATGAGCGCGCGGCTCACGACTGGTTCAGGGCAACCCGCTCCATGGCCCTCCTTGAAGGTAAAAACAGCCTTCGTAAGAGCATCAAGCTGCGAACCGTTCAGCCGAACTGCGCCAGCCTTTTCCATCTGGCTCATGAGTTCGTCGGCCACCGTATCGAGCACGAAAACTTCTTTTTCACCGATGCAGAGCAGATTGTTGTCATAAGCTGCGCCCTTGATAATCGCTTGCGCCGCGCGTTTCATGCAGGCCGTGTCGTCTACGAGAACCGGCGGATTTCCCGGGCCGGCGCAAATCGCCCGCTTGCCCGTCTGCATGGCGGCTTTTACCACTTGTGGCCCGCCGGTGACGCAGAGCAAGCGCACTGCTTCATGACTGCAAATCGCTTTAAAGGAATCGAGAGTCGGTTGTTCGATGATTGTCACGAGATTGGCGATGCCGACTTCGCGCTCGATCGCTTTGTTATATTCGCGCACGGCCATCGCGGCGCACCTCGCCGCGCCCGGATGGGCGTTGAACACGACTGAGTTCCCCGCCGCTACTATGTTGATAATGTTGCCGCTGAGCGTTGGGATTGAGTGAGTGGATGGAGTGATTGCCGCGACCACTCCAAAGGGAGTGTACTCCTCAAGCGTGATGCCGTGGTCACCACTGCGGCCATCCGGCCGAAGCCATTCGGTGCCAGGCACAAGCTTGATGATCTGGAGTTTTTCGATCTTGTGATCCAGACGACCGATTTTGGTCTCTTCAAGTTCGATGCGGCCCCATTCGACAGCGTTCGCTTCGGCCATCGTTTTGATGATCTCGACGACTTTTCCCCGGGCGGCGACACCTTTCAGGCGCAACTGCTCGTAAGCATCGTGCGCCGCGGCGCAGGCCTGGTTGGCATCCTGGAAAACGCCGTATTGGCCGCCGCTGGTGCGAATGCTGCCGCCACTCGTATGACCATTGCTCTTGCCGTCGCAACCGCAGTTTTCCTTGCGCGCCGGAACTGACGAGGGGGCGGGGGAGAATTGCGCGGTACCGCGGTTCAGCCGGCCAAGCACTTCGGAAACCACGTCACGAATCAAAGTTTCATTCACTGCGCTCATAGAAAGGTTTATTGTCGGGCGTTATAGATTTCTTTGCCGAGCACATCGACTGAATCGACGATGCCAATGATCACGGCATCCACCGGGGCATCCTTCAGGTTCGGCGCGAGCCGTGCTGAACTGCCCTGGCAAAACATCACCAACTCGCCAATACCAGCGCCCACACTGTCCACGGCGATGATCGTGTTCGTGCCGGGGCGGAACTTTGTGGGATCCTTGTCGTCTACCAATTGCGGGCGCACCAGGAGCAGCTTGCGGCCGCTCATCGATGCGTCTTTCTTGGTGGCTACGACTGAGCCTTCAACGCGAGCGAGGAACATGGTCTAAGTTGATAGGTTAATAAGTGGATAAGGGGAAAATGGCGCCGGACAATGCCGGTGCCGCTTCAGGTTCGCTTAAATTACTTAGCAGGTGCTGTTGCTGCTTTCTTCGGCAGAATCGTTTCGACGTCGCTGTGCGGGCGAGCGATCACGTGGACGCTAACGACTTCGCCTTTGATGGCTTTAATCGCTTGCGCACCGGCGTCGGTGGCGGCTTTGACTGCGGCGACATCGCCGACGACCACGGCCGTGACGAGCGCGTTGCCGACTTGGGTCATTGGGCCTGCGAGTTCAAGATTCGCAGCCTTGAGCATTGCGTCGGTGCCCTCGACAAGGGCGACGAGGCCGCGGGTTTCCAGGAGTCCTATTGCTTGATGAGCCATGTTTTTTCTTTCTTAGTTAGTGATTAATTGTTTTCCAGAAATCGTTTTACTTCGCGCGCCACGACCAGTTCTTCATTGGTGGGAATGACCATTACCTTCACGCGTGAATTTGGCGCGTTGATCAAGGCTTCCTGAGCACGGGTGGCAGTGTTTTTTGCGGGGTCGAGGATGATTCCAAGCTGATCCAGGTTCGCGCAAATCGCCGCGCGAATGCCGTCGCGGTTTTCACCAATACCGGCAGTAAACACCAGTGCGTCGGCGCCATTTAGCTCCAGGAACAAAGCGCCAATCCAATGACGCGCTTGCTGGACAAAAACGTCGAGCGCGAGTTGCGCGCGTTGGTTGCCCTGTTCTGCCTGGGTCGCGATGTCGCGGATATCGTTGTAACCCCCGGACAATGCTTTCAGCCCTGATTCCTTGCACATCATTTTTTCGGCTTCATCAAGACTGAGGCCGGCTGCGCGCATCAGGAAGGGCAGGGCGAACGAATCCAGATCCCCGACTCGATTGTTATGCGGCAAACCGGATTGCGGGCTCAGGCCCATGCTGGTGCCGATCGCCACGCCGTTCCGGATGCCCGTGATAGAAGAGCTGCCGCCAAGGTGACATGAGATGACACTGAGCGGCGGATCCTTCAAGGTGGAAGCAGTGTGATCGACATACAACCGCCGCGGCGTTCCGCCACATCGTCCCGGCCGAGCAGTTCCGCGGAGCGCTCCGCGACAAATTTGTGGCTCGCGCCGTGGAAGCCCCAGCGGCGCACGCCCAGCTCGTGCCATTTATCCGGGACTGCGTAGCGTGTCGCGGCCTCGGGGACCCATTGGTAAAAAGCCGTCTCAAACAAACCCACCAATGGCACCGCCGGCATTCGCTGAGCGAAGAGTCGAACGCCTGAGATGTAAGGTGGGTTATGTGCAGGACAGATGCCGTTGTAGGCTTCCATCGCGCGGACAGCATTCTCATCGAGCCGCACGCAACCGTTCACGCCTTTCGCCATGACCGTCTTGAAGCCGACGGCAGCGAGGTCCTTTTCACTGCTGATGTGGCCGGCCGTTTTGAGCTGTTCCAGGCAATCGCCGATTGCTTGCGGGTAATCGGCCACGCGCTCGAGCCCGCCTTTGTGCAACATCCGGTCCGTGCCGTTCGAGAAATCGAACAGCCGCCATTTTAGCGACGTGGAACCAAGATTTGCGACGAGTATTTTCAAGCGCGTTTTAGTCGGTGCAGCTTTCTAAAGCGGAAAACTGCGCACGAAATACCTGGCTATTGCTGCAGCCACTTGCCGAGGACGCCCAGACTATCGTGCGGGCGGGGGATAACCTGCACAGCCACGATTTGTCCAACCTGTGACGCTGCGGAAGCGCCGGCATCGGTCGCTGCTTTCACCGCCGCGACATCGCCGCGGAAAAACCCGGTCACGTACCCGCTGCCGATTTTTTTCCCAGCCGACCAGTGTTACATTCGCAGCCTTCAGCGCCGCATCACACGCTTCGAGCAAAGCACAGAGGCCTTTGCACTCGATCATTCCAATTGCTTGTTGAGCCATAAAATTAATGTTCAGTGTTTAGTATTCGGTGTTCAGATCAGAGTTGATCCTACTTCGGTTTGTTGTTGTCCCCCAGAAAAGATTTGAGCAGGTCTTCGTGCGGACGCGCGAGGATATGCGAGCTGATGAGCTCGCCAACCTTCGACGCGGCTTTCGAGCCGGCGTCAACCGCAGCTTTCACGCTGCCGACGTCCCCTTTGCAAAGGACCGTTATCAGTCCGCCGCCGATCGGGATAGTTCTTACCAGGGTCACGTTGGCCGCCTTGACCATGGCGTCACTGGCTTCGACGCTGCCGACGTAGCCTTTCGTTTCAATCATTCCTAATGCTTCGCTCATTTGTTTGATGTGTTTTGGTTAGTGTTTTTGAAATTTACTTAATCAGTTCGCAAGGTGTGTTGGGCTGGAGGTTGCACGCGTTGCCTTCGTCCGTATCGATGTGAACTTCCAGTTTGAAGCTCTTGTCCACGCGCACCAGCATGCGGTCCAGGGCGATGCTGCAGGGTCCGCCAATTTTCAGCTTCATCGCATCTCCCGCCTTCACTCCGTAATAGTCGGTATCCTGCGGAGACATGTGCACATGGCGCAAAGCGCGAATGATGCCTTCCTGCATTTCGAAAAATCCGGAGGGACCCATCAGCATGCCGCCGAGGGTTCCTTTGATGTCGCCGGAAATCCGTAACGGCAGCTCAAAGCCCAAAGCAATCCCGTCGGTATATGACAGTTCAACCTGGTTTAGATTCCGGCAGGGGCCCAGGATTCGGAGATTGGAAATAACGCGGCTTCTCGGTCCGATCAATGTAAGAGTCTCCTTCGCGGCAAACTGCCCCTCCTGGTAAAGCCACTTATGAACTGTGAGCTGATGACCCTTTCCGAACAGGGCGTCGACAGCTTCTTGAGTTAGATGGCAATGGCGGGCGCTAACGTTAACGACAAGCGGATTTGGAGCGCTTGACCGCGAGGGAAGCTGTTTTCCAAGCCGTTGATACACCGCTTGTCGAACCATGTGTTCGACAACGGCGCGATGCGGCAAAGCAGTCGTG
>Ga0170475_114904674_pt1 | contig 14103 bp, 10 predicted proteins | sample Soicark_Litter_5_FD_111474 | JGI IMG/M metagenome (GOLD analysis project Ga0170475, IMG submission 111474) | Avena fatua rhizosphere microbial communities from Hopland, California, USA. Combined Assembly of 48 SPs | reverse complement strand
TGACGATGTCGTGAGGGACTGCGACGGCGGTGAGAGTACGGCGGCCCAGGTGGAAGGGTGACTCCTCCCGACTCGCCGAGACCATGCCGGGCCGGTTCCGAGGTCTGGTGCTGCTCGCCGCCTTCACTGGGTTGCGTTGGCGCGAGCTGCCCGCCCTCCGCGTCAGCGACATCGACCTGGACCGGGGAACGGTGCCCTTATCTGCCAACACGTGACGACCGAACGCGAGCAGGAGATCGCGGCCGCCATCGACCGACGTATCCAACGGCGCCTGTCGGGAAGCTAATGGCCCATTAATGGCCCGGACGGGAAGCGCCGGACGGCACTGGCATGGAATCCGCCACGGAAGGAGGCTCACAAGGGGCAACAGTGTGGAGCGGGTGACGAGAATCGAACTCGCATGACCAGCTTGGAAGGCTGGAGCTCTGCCATTGAGCTACACCCGCATTGGAGTTCCATGACCTGGTCGAGCCCGAGTCTCCACCAGGCCACGGAGTCGGGGCGACAGGACTCGAACCTGCGATCTTCTGCTCCCAAAGCAGACGCGCTAGCCACTACGCTACGCCCCGGACCTGCGCCGCCGAGTGGGGCGGCGCCTGCCCAGGGCAGTGTAGGGGAGCGCGAGGCGCCCGACAATTTCTGCCTCGCGCCGGCCCCCCAGGAGATTTGGTGGCCGCCTGGGCGCTCCGTAGGATTGCGAGGGCTCCGACCGAGCCAGCGGCCCGACCGGCCCGTTCTGTTCGTTTCTCAGGGAGTCGTTACGTGACCAGCACCGTGGAGCAGTTGAGCCCGACCCGGGTCAAGATCACCGTCGAGGTCCCGTTCACCGAGCTCAAGCCGAGTATGGACAAGACCTACCGCCAGATCGCCCAATCGGTGACCATCCCGGGCTTCCGCAAGGGCAAGGTGCCGCCGCTGGTCATCGACCAGCGGGTGGGCCGCGGCGCGGTCATCCAGGAGGCGCTCAACGACGCACTTCCGCGGCTGTACGGGCAGGCGGTCAGCGATAACCACCTCGCCCCGCTGACACAGCCGGATGTCGAGGTCACCCGCCTCGAGGACGGCGACCTCCTGGAGTTCACCGCCGAGGTGGACGTACGCCCTGAGTTCGAGCTCCCCGATTTCGCCACCCTCTCGGCCACGGTCGATGAGGCAGGCGTGTCGGAGGAGGACGTCGACGAGCGGCTGGAGGTGCTGCGGCAACGGTTCGCCTCCCGGACAGCGGTGGACCGTCCGGCCCGGGAGGGCGATGTCGTGACCATCGACCTGGTGGCGACCAAGGACGGCGACCCGCTTCCCGACGCCACCGCCAGCAATCTTGACTACGTGATCGGTTCCGGCGCCATGCTCGATGGTCTGGACGAGGCCGTCACCGGGCTGTCCGTCGGGGAGGCGGCCGACTTCACCGCAACCCTCGTGGGCGGTCCGCTCAAGGGAACCGAGGCCGACGTCGCGGTCACGGTCAGCAAGGTGCAGGAGCAGGAACTCCCCGTCCTGGATGACGACTTCGCGCAGCAGGCCTCGGAGTTCGACACGCTCGAGGAGATGCGGGCCGACGCCAAGTCCAGCCTGCTGAACCTCGCCCGTATCGAGCAGGCGAACCGCGCCCGCGACGCCGTTCTGGAAGAGTTGATCGCGAAGGTCGACATCGACATACCCGAGAACCTGCGGGCCTCCGACCTGGAGGCTCGGAAGGAGTCGATCACCTCGCAGCTCGATGCGGCGGGACTGTCGCTGGCCAGCTACCTGGCCGAATCCGGTGAGGCGGAGACGGAGGAGGACTTCTGGGCCGACCTCGAGACTCGCTCCATCGATGCCCTTCAGGCTCAGATCATCCTCGACAAGGTCGCCGAGGATCGCCAGCTCGGCGCCGATCAGAACGATCTCACCCAGCACATCATTCGGCGCGCCCAGCAGGACGGCTCCACGCCTCAGCAGATCGCCGATCACCTGCAGGAGCATCCGCACCATATCGAGGAGTACGTCTCGGAGATTCGCCGCGGCAAGGCGTTGGCCCTGATCGTCGCCGCCGCCACCGTTACCGACACCGCGGGTAATCGCGTGAATGTGGGCGACGAGCGGGAGGACGGCACCCCCGCACTGCCGGACGAGTCGCCTGAGACTGCGGGAAGGGCTCACACCGGGCCGGAGCAGGTCGGCGAAGCCGAGCTTGCTTCGACTGAGCCTCTTCCCCACCCCTCGGTCTCGGACCGGACGGCGGACGAGTCGGCGGAGTCGGACCAGCCTCAGAGCTGAGCCGGCGACTTGCTCGGCTGCGGCCGCTCATCCGTCGCTCCCGGGCTGCCCACCCGCAGCCGTACCACCCCCTTTTCTCGCCTCAGCACCCATTGGGGCCAGGGACGGGGCGCCAAACCCGAGCGAGGCATCAGCCGGCGTCGCCTGACCCGCCCGCGGCACGGTTTCCGCCCAGTCGTTCGTCCTGCGCAGCTGGCGACTGACCTCGCGGAGCCCGCTGCCGACGACACTGAGCACTCTTGGGCCAATCTTGAGGAAATCTCGACCCCAGCCCAATCCTCAGTGAAGGTGGCTGTTGAATGCTTAACCATGTTGGGCCGCTGGGGGAGCGGAAGGCAGGAAAGCAGGGCAGGTCGCCTCACGTCAGGGGAGAGGCGCCGGTCAGGCAAAGGGGACGCGGGCGTGGTCAGGGTTAGGGGATGGCCTCGACCGCGAAAGCTCGGGGAACTTGGGCGGAGTGCACCGTCAGGGGCACCACCCGCCACCGATGTGCATGCGTCGTTCGGGGGGACGGTCGCATGCGCCGCCGGGAGCACGACTCGACTGCTTCGGGGGAGGCAGTCAGGGGTTGATCCTGCGGGTGAACTGGCCGGCTTCGGACGCGTAAGCGCCCGGGTCCGGCCAGTTCGCGTCTGTGACGACGGACCGATGCGCCGAGAGCGAACAGGCCGACCGAAGCCGGATTCTTGTCAGAGCAGCGGGGTAGGTTCGACGCGTGGATCGATTTCATGGATTCAGTACCGGCGCCCTGACCGATAGGGCGGTCGAGGCACCTCGGGCCCAGGGTCGGGCCGGAAATCTGGGCCTGGACGACAACGTGTACCAGGCCCTACTGCAGAACCGGATCATCTTCCTCGGCTCCGAGGTCAAGGACGAGAACGCGAACGCCATCTGCGCACAGATGCTCCTGCTCAATGCCGAGGATCCTCAGAAGGACATCTACCTCTACATCAACTCCCCGGGTGGTTCGGTGGACTCGGGCATGGCGATCTACGACACCATGCGCTGGATCTCCAACGATGTCGCGACGGTCGCCATGGGCCTGGCGGCTTCGATGGGCCAGTTCCTGCTCTGCGCCGGCAGTAGGGGCAAGCGGTACGCCCTGCCGCACAGCCGGATCATGATGCACCAGCCATCCGGCGGCCTGGGCGGCACGGCCAGTGACATCCGGATCCAAGCGGAGCAGTCGCTGCACATCAAGTCGACCATGCAGCGCCTCATCGCCGAGCACACCGGCCAGACTCTGGACCAGATCGAGGCCGACTCCGACCGCGACCGCTGGTTCACGGCCGAGCAGGCGCGGGAGTACGGCTTCATCGACCACGTCTACAGCGAGGCCGCACAGATCCCGTCGTCGGCCGACGCCCCGAACCAGTGAAGGCGGCCATACCGATGAATACCCTCCACCCGTACGACCAGCTGGCCGGCGTTCCAATCCTGCGCTCGCAGGAGTTCGCGCCGATGATGGACTACTACATCCCGCAGTGGGAGGAGCGCACCTCCTACGGGATGCGCCGCATCGACCCGTACACGAAGCTCTTCGAGGACCGCATCATCTTCCTCGGCACCCCGATCAGCGACGACATCTCGAACGCCGTGATGGCCCAGTTGCTCTGCCTGCAGCAGATGGACGCCGAGCGCCAGATCGACATCTACATCAACTCACCGGGCGGTTCTTTCACCGCGCTCACCGCCATCTACGACACGATGCGCTACATCAAGCCCGACGTCAGCACCGTGTGCCTCGGCCAAGCGGCCTCGGCGGCCGCCGTCATCCTGGCCGCCGGCACCAAGGGCAAGCGACTCGCGCTCCCGAACAGCCGGATCCTCATCCACCAGCCGGCGACAGAGGGCGGCTACGGGCAGTCCTCCGACATCGAGATCCAGGCCAGGGAGATCTTGCGGATCCGGAGCCTGATGGAGGAGATGCTGGCCATCGACACCGGGAAGTCCCCCGACGAGGTCAGCCGGGACATCGAGCGCGACAAGTACCTCACTGCAGATCAGGCCAAGGAGTACGGCATCATCGACGAGGTGCTGACCTCGCTGAAGGCAGTGCCGGTCTGAGCCTGATTCGACCCGCCGGGGGGCCAAGCGAGGGTGCTCCACAAGTCGGAGGCGGCGGGCTAGGGTGAGATGACCGGAACCGGATGACGACCAGGCTCGAGGAGGCGGCGTGGCGCGAATCGGAGAGAGCGGCGACCTGCTGAAGTGCTCGTTTTGCGGTAAGAGCCAAAAGCAAGTCAAGAAGCTCATCGCCGGGCCTGGCGTCTACATCTGTGATGAGTGCATCGACCTGTGCAACGAGATCATCGAAGAGGAGTTCTCCGACGCGGGCGACGTGGGTCTGCTCGAGGAGCTTCCGAAGCCGCACCAGATCCGCCAGTTCCTCGACGGATACGTCATTGGTCAGAACAACGCCAAGAAGGCACTGGCCGTAGCCGTCTACAATCACTACAAGCGCGTGCAGGCCCAGGCAGCAAACCCCAGTCGGCGTGTGGACGACGACGGCGTGGAGCTCGGAAAGTCGAACATTCTGCTCATCGGTCCCACCGGTTGCGGAAAGACCTACCTCGCCCAGACTCTGGCCAAGATGCTCAACGTGCCGTTCGCCATCGCCGACGCGACCGCACTGACCGAGGCGGGGTACGTGGGGGAGGACGTCGAGAACATCCTCCTGAAGTTGATCCAGGCCGCCGACTTCGACGTCAAGAAGGCTGAGACCGGCATCATCTACATCGACGAGGTCGACAAAATCGCTCGTAAGAGCGAGAACCCGTCGATCACCCGGGACGTCTCGGGCGAGGGCGTCCAGCAGGCCCTGCTCAAGATCCTCGAGGGCACCTCCGCCAGCGTGCCACCGCAGGGCGGACGTAAGCACCCGCACCAGGACTTCATCCAGATCGACACCACCAACGTGCTGTTCATCGTCGGCGGCGCCTTCGCCGGTCTGGACCACATCATCGCCTCTCGCGTCGGCAAACGGCCGCTCGGCTTCAATAACCGCATGGAGTCGCGCCGGCCTGAGTCCGAGGATCCCTTCGCCGACGTACGTCCGGAGGACCTGGTCAAGTTCGGGCTCATCCCGGAGTTCATCGGCAGGCTCCCGATGATCTCCTCGGTCAGCCCGCTGGACCGGGACGCGCTCATCCGGATCCTGATCGAGCCGCGGAACGCGTTGGTCAAGCAGTTCAAGAAGCTGTTCGAACTTGACGGGGTCGACCTGGAGTTCACCCCAGACGCCATCGAGGCGATCGCCGACCTCGCCCTGCTGCGCGGCACCGGGGCCCGGGGCCTGAGGGCCATCCTCGAGGAGGTCCTGCTCAACGTGATGTACGACGTGCCGAGCCGGGACGACATCGGTCAGGTGATCATCAGCGCCGAGGTGGTCAAGGACAATGTGCTGCCCACCGTGGTTCCCCGCGAGAAGTTGGCCAAGCGGGAGCGCCGAGAGCGCTCGGCATAATGCGGCGAGCGCTCGGCTGAACCCTGAAGAGTTCAGATCATCCGGGAACACCCAACGCCTGAGGCGCTGCCTCCTTCATCCGGCTGTTCAGCCAGCTGATCTGCTGCTGCGTCTGCTGGCTTGCGCCGCCGATGACATCCATCAGGGCCTCGTCGTGCAGCGCCCGGGCCGCCTGGCCGACCATCGTCTGGCTGCTCTGCACGTGCGACGCGAGCAGATGAAGTGACTGGAGATCGCTCAGCAGGCCGAGCGGGCCGCTGATCGCCGCGCCCAATTGCGGCGGCTGCAGCGTGCCCGAGGAACTGTCGGAGGGCGGGGCGTATCGGGCCAGCTGCGGTCTCAACTCCTCCGCCTGCTGCTCGGACCTGCTGGCAAAGGTCTGGAGCAGGTGGTAGATGTCCGGCTCCTCGGCATGCCGGTCGGCGACGGTGCGAAAGGCGGCGGCGAGGCCCCGCTCGGACCGCTCTAGCAGGTCCAGGTAGACCCGCAGCTTCGCGGTCATGCTGACTGCGCCGACGCCGACGCCGCGTCCACGTCCAGCGTTTCCTCCGCCAGCGCGTCTGCACCACCCACGGTCGGCGGAACCAGGGCGTGACCAGCCGGGCGGGAGGCGGTTGTCGTCGGTGCCGGCGCCGGACGCTGCCCGTCCGCGATCTTGTCGACTCGGGCGGCCGCCAGTTTGTACGTCGGCTGCTTGGACACCGGATCCCAGTCGGTCGCCGTCACCTCGTTGGCGGCCGTCCGCTCCCCCTCGCTGCCGGGCATGTTGCCGTAATGGAACGGGACGAAGACCGTGCCGTCGGTGAGGTTGGCGATCCGCGCGGGGACCGCGATGCTCGATCGTCGAGTACTGATCTTGACCAGGTCACGCTCTCGGACTCCGAGCCGGTCCGCGTCGCCCTCCGACAGCTCGGCCCAGGCCCCGGGCGCCGCCTGCTGAAGTTGAGGCGTGCGGGCCGTTTTCGTGCGGGTGTGGAAGTGGTAAGCGGTACGGCCCGTCATGCAACGGAACGGGTAGTCCTCGTCCGGCTCCTCGTGCGGGGGCGCGTACGCCGCGGGCCGCAATCGGGCTCGTCCGTGCAGGTCCAGCGCGCGGAAGGCGGCGGGGCTCGTCGGTGCGCCGGTGAGGAGGTCGTGGCCGTAGTCCTCCGCCTCCTCGGCCGAGGTGGGGAACCATCCGTCGGTGTAAAGGCGCTCGGTCCCGTCCGGCTGGGCGGCCGTGCAGGGCCAGGGGATTCCGCTCTCCGCCTCCAGACGCTCGTAGCTGAGACCGGTGTAGTCGCACGGTCGACCGCGGCTGCAGTCCTGCCAGGCCCGAAAACCGTCCTCCGGCCCGGTCCAGCCCAGTAGGGGCGACCCGTCCCGCCGCCGGAAGTCCATCCGCCGGGTGTAGTCGAGGAAGATGTCCAGGTCCGAGCGCGCCTCCCCCGGCGGATCCACCGCGCGACCGGAGAGATGGACCGTCCGGTCGGCGTTGGTGAAGGTCCCCTGCTTTTCCCCCCAGCCCGCGGCCGGGAGGACGACGTCGGCGAGCAGGCCGGTCTCGGTCAGATACAGATCCTGCACGACGAGGAAGAGGTCGGGTCGGCTGAGAATGCGGCGGATGCGCTCCGAGTCAGGGAGGGACACGGCCGGGTTCGTCGCCGAGATCCACAGCAGGTCGATGCTGCCCTGCTCGACGTAGCGGAAGATCTGCATTGCATGGGTGGGGGGCGCCCAGTCCGGGATGACCATCGGGTCCACGTCCCACAACTCGGCCAGCTCCTCGACGTGGCGTGGGTTCTGCCAATTCCGAAAGCCCGGCAGGTCGCCGTTGGCCCCGCACTCGCGGGTGTTCTGCGCCGTCGGCTGCCCGTTCATCTGAAGCACGCCGCAGCCGGGCCGGCCCAGCATGCCGCGGAGCAGGTGGATGTTGTTCACCTGGCAAGCGGCCGCCGTGGCCTGCGAGGCCTGGTAGAAGCCCTGCAGCACCGTGGACACCAGCCGGGCGGATGTGCCGATCATCCGGCCCGCCTCCGCGACGTCCGCCGCCGGCACTGCGCAGGTCGTCGCGACCCGGTCAGCGGTCCAAGGCTCGACCACGTGTCGCAGCTCGTCGACGCCGTGGGTGTGGGCGTCGACGTAGGCGTCGTCCACCCAGTCGTGTGCGAACAGCTGGTGGAGGAGGCCGTTCATCAAGGCCAGGTTTGTGCCCGGCCGGACCCGCAGGTGGAGGTCGGCGTGGCGGGCGACCTCGGTCTCCCGTGGGTCGATGCACAGGAGCCGAGGGCGGTCCGGGCTGGCCAACCGGTCCAGCACCCGCATCCAGAGCACGGTCTGGGTCTCGGCCATGTTGTGGCCGTACAGAACCAGCGTGTCACAAACGTCGAGGTCGGCGTACGTTCCGGGCTGTCCGTCGCTGCCGAAGCTCTCCTTGAGGGCCGCTCCTGCCGTCGCTGTGCACAGCCTCGTGTTGCCGTCCAGGTGCGGGGTGCCGATGCCGGCCCGGGCGAGGATGGTCAGCGCGTAGTACTCCTCCAAGAACAGCTGACCGCTGGTGTAGAACCCGTGGCTGAGGGGCCCGGCATGCTCCAGCAGATCACGGCTGCGTGCCACGATCCGGTTCATGGCGGTGTCCCAGTCGGCCTCCACTAGTCGGTCACCGTCGCGAACCAGGGGCGTGGTGAGCCGGTCGGCACCGGCCATACCCCGCCAGCTGCCGAACAGGCCCTTCGGTCCCAGCCGGCCTCGGTTCACGCGATCGCTCAGCCGACCGCGCACCCCGACCATGCGCCCGTCCTTGACGGCGATGTCGCAGCCGCACCCGTTGCTGCACAGCACGCACGCCGACGCGACCCAGCGATCCACGTCGTGCTCGGCGACGCCCGCTGCGAGCGCCTGGTCGACCCTGACCGGCCAGGGCTGATCCAGGCTGAACGGCGTGCGGGTACCCCAGATGTCCGCGATCCGATCTACATGCACACCTCCTTCTTATCCCGATTCCGCGCCTTCCGCCCGGGTCCGGACGCATCCGTTTGAGCCTCGCCGCCTTTGGGCATCCGGCCTGTCGGACGACATCTGGGAAGGAGCAGAGCCATGAGTGAGCAGCAGGCCGAGGGCGGGTTCGCCGTTGTCACCGGTGCCTCCAGCGGCATCGGTCTGGAACTGGCCAAACAATTCATCTCGCACGGTTTCGACGTGCTGATCGTCGCCGAGGACCCGAGCATCGACACGGCGGCGGCCGTGCTCAGCGCGTCCGGACGCTCGGTGCAGGCCGTGCGGGCCGACCTCGCGACAGCCCAGGGGAACGAGGCCGTCGTCGCGGCGGTCGGCGAGCGCACGGTAGACGCCCTCGCCCTCAACGCGGGCCGGGCGGTCGCCGGCCGGTTCGTGGAGAACGACCTGGACGACGAGCTCGCCCTGATCCGACTCAACATCGCCTCCCCCGTCCATCTTGCCCGCCGCCTGCTGCCCGGGATGGTCGCCCGACAGTCCGGGAAGGTCCTGATCACGAGCTCGGTGGCCGCCACCATGCCGGGCCCCTACTACGCGACATACGCGGCGTCCAAGTCCTTCTTGTTGTCCTTTGCCGAGGCGATCCGCTACGAGTTGAAGGACTGCGGGGTGACCGTCACGGCGCTGATGCCCGGACCCACCGACACGAACTTCTTCGACGCCGGGGGCATGCAGGACACGCCGATCTACCAGGCCAAGAAGGACGATGCGGCCGAGGTGGCCGCCGACGGGTTTGAGGCGATGATGGCCGGGGACGACCACGTTGTGGCCGGTTCGGTGAAGAACCGGATGCAGACGTCCGCGGGCAAGCTGCTCTCCGAGCCCGCCCGGGCCGCGGTGCACGCCAAGCAGACCGAGCCTCAGGGCGAGAAGGGCTGATCGGCCACGCGGCGCTGCGGTGAACAATGGCCGCATGCGCGCCTGGGTGGTGCACTCTCCCGGCCCGATCGACTCGAGACCATTGAGGCGGGCCGAGCGGGAAACCCCTGAGCCGGGTCCCGGCCAGGTGCGGGTGCGGGTCCGCTGTTGTGGGGTGTGCCGGACCGACCTGCACCTCGCCGAGGGCGACCTGCCGCCGCGGCGACCCGACATCTCGCCCGGGCACGAGGTGGTGGGATACGTCGATGCGCTCGGACCAGGTGCCCGGCGGTTCGGCGCCGGCGAGCGGATCGGCGTGGCCTGGCTGGGCCGGACCGACGGCACCTGCCGGTTCTGCCGCCGCGGCGCGGAGAACCTGTGCCTCGCGCCGACCTTCACCGGCTGGGACGTCGACGGCGGGTATGCCGACGCCTGTCTGGTCGACGAGGCGTACGCGTACCGGCTGCCCGAGGAGATCGGCGACGAGCAGGCGGCCCCGCTGCTGTGCGCCGGCATCATCGGCTACCGCGCGCTGCTCCGGGCCGCCGTACCGGCCGGGGGTCGGCTGGGCATCTACGGCTTCGGCGGGAGCGCGCACCTCACCGCACAGGTCGCCCTGGCCACGGGGCTTCGGGTGCACGTGCTCACGCGTGGCGAGCACAACCAGCGGCTGGCAGCGGAACTGGGCGTCGACTCGGTGGGGGAGGCGGGCGGCGCGCCGCCCGAACCGCTGGACGGCGCGATCATGTTCGCCCCGGTCGGAGATCTGGTGCCGGTGGCCCTGCGCGCGCTGGAGCGGGGCGGCACGCTGGCGATGGCCGGCATCTGGTCCTCCGACATCCCGGCGCTGAACTACGCGGACACCCTCTTCCAGGAGCGTCGGCTGGTCAGCGTGACCGCCAACACCCGGCAGGACGGGGAGGCGTTCCTACGGCTGGCATCCCGGCTCAAGGTGCGCGCAACCACCGTCGGCTACCCGATGGTGGAGGCCCCGCGGGCGATGTCGGACCTCAAGCACGGCCGTTTCGGTGGTGCCGCCGTCCTCCACAACTGAAGCCTCAGCCGGCCGGCTGCCGGCTGTCCGAAACCGCCCGGCGGCGACGGGGGCGCATCAGCGCGTCGAGGACCCGAGCCGGGAGGAGCCGGACGGTCAGCACCACAACCTTGGCGTGGAACGGCACCGCGTAACGGGCCCGCGGGCGTGAGGCGGTGGCCGCCTTTGCGATCGCAGCGGCCACAACGTTGGGGTCGGCGCCGAAGCGTTCGGCCAGGACGTGCATCGTGCGCATCCCTTCCAGCTGCCAGGCGTACGGGCCGTCGGCCGAGTAACGGGCGGCCTGCTCGAGGGCGATGTCGCTCCACTCGGTGTTGATCGCCCCCGGCTCGATCACCGCTACGTGGATACCGAAGTCGTGCAGCTCGAGCCGCAGCGAATCCGACAGGCCCTCGACGGCGAACTTGCTGGCGTGATACCAGGAGCCGAGCGGCTCACCGAAGCGGCCGCCCATCGACGAGACATTGAGGATTCGACCGCGGCCCACGCGGCGCATGGAGGGGATCACGAGCTGGGTCAGCCGGGCCAGCCCGAACAGGTTGACCTCCAGCTGTGCGCGGGCCTCGGCCATGGGTACCTCTTCGAGGGCGCCGTACGACCCGTAACCGGCGTTGTTGACGAGGACGTCGATGCCGCCGCGCTCGGCGAGGATCCGGTCGACGAGGGAGGTCATCGAGGCGTCGTCGGTGACATCGAGGGCCACCGGAATCGCGCCACGATCGGCGAGGGCCGCCATCCGCTCGGCGCGCCGCGCCCCGGCGTAGACGACGAAACCCTCGCCGAGCAGGCGCAGTGCGGCGGCCTCGCCGATGCCGGAGGAGGCTCCGGTGACCAGGGCAACGCGTTCGGGCATGGGCTTGTCCCCTCTCTGGGCTAGCCGGCCAGGGTCACGACCGCCGCAAGGGGGGCGTCGGACTCGGCCCAGGTGATCTCCCCGCTGATCCGGCCCACGGCACGTAGGTCCGGCTCGATCTGGCGGAGTCGATCAAGCGCGTCCACCGGTCCGCTGAACTCGGCCCGGGACACCTCGGTCTTCATCGAGACCTTGGCCTGCGACTTGGCTCCCCGGATCGTGATCAGCGCGGTCGCGATGTCGGCCAGCAGCGCGGCATCCCCGCCTTCGGGAATCTCGTGCCCGCCCGGCCAGCCGGCCGTGTGGATCGAGCCTTCCTGCCACCACGACCAGACCTCCTCGGTGACGAAGGGCATGATCGGGGCGAGCAGCCGCAGCACCACGTGCAGAGCCAGCCGGAGCGCGGCCTGTGCCGACGCCGCGGCCGCCGGCCCCTGCGCCCCGTACGCCCGCTCCTTGACCAGCTCGAGGTAGTCGTCGCAGAACTGCCAGAAGAACCTCTCGGCGACCTCGAGCGCGCCCGCGTAGTCGTACTCCTCGAAGGACTCGGTGGCCGCATCGATCACCGCGCGGAGATCGTCCAACAGGGCCAGGTCGGCGGCGTCGGTGATCGGCGCGCCGGCCTGGGGGGCGCCGAGCCCCAGCACGAACTTGCTCGCGTTGAGCACCTTGAGCGCCAGCCGCCGGCCCACCTTCATCTCGGCCGCGTCGAACGGCGAGTCCAGACCAGGCCGGGCCTTGGCCGCCCGCCAGCGCACCGCGTCGGCCCCGTACGCGTCGAGGACGTCGATCGGGACCACGACGTTGCCGTGGGATTTCGACATTTTCTTGCGGTCCGGGTCCATCACAAAGCCGCTGATCATCGAGCGATACCACGGCAGCGAGGCGTTTTCATAGTGCGCCCGGACCACCCGGGAGAACAGCCAGGTCCGGATGATCTCGTGGGCTTGAGTGTTGAGATCCATCGGGAAGGTGAGCTCGAACAGCTCGGCATCCCGTTCCCAGCCGCAGACGATCTGCGGGGTCAACGACGAGGTCGCCCAGGTGTCCATCACGTCCGGATCGGCCACGAACCCGCCCGGCCGCCCGCGCTGCTCGGCGGAGTAACCGGCGGGCACCGACGCGCTGGGGTCGATCGGAAGCCGGTCCTCTGCTGGCAGGATCGGGGCGTCGTACCGCGGGTCCCCGGCGTCGTCGAGCGGGTACCAGACCGGGAACGGCACGCCGAAGAATCGTTGCCGGGAGACCAGCCAGTCCCCGTTGAGCCCGCTGACCCAGTTGTCGTAGCGGTGCTTCATGTGCGCCGGTGTCCAAGCCAGCTCCTCCCCGCGGGCGAGGAAATCCTTCTTCAGCTCGGGGTCACGGCCGCCGTTGCGGATGTACCACTGCCGGGTGGAGACGATCTCCAGCGGCTTGTCGCCCTTCTCGTAGAAGTTGGCCTTGCGCTGAGTCGGGGTCGGTGCCCCCTCGAGGTCGCCCGAGGCCAGCAGCTGGGCGACCATCGCCTCCCGGGCGCCGAAGGTCGTCTTGCCGGCGAGCTCCGACCACGCGTCCGGAGCAGGAATCCACTCCGGCCGCTCCCGGAGGATGCGGCCGTCCCGACCGATGATCACCCGGGCCGGGAGTTGCAGCTCGCGCCACCAGGTCACGTCGGCCAAGTCTCCGAAGGTGCAGCACATCACCAGACCCGAGCCCTTCCCGGGCTCGGCCAGCTCGTGGCTCAAGACGGGCACCTCGACCCTGAACACCGGGCTTGTGACCGTGGTGCCGACCAGGTCGGTGTACCGCTCGTCGTCGGGATGGGCGATGAGGGCCACACAGGCCGCGATCAGCTCGGGTCGGGTGGTCTCGACGTAGACCGGTCCACGGCCGTCGGTGCGGGAGAACGCGACCCGGTGGAAGTGGCCGGGATAGTCCCGCGCCTCCAGTTCCGCCTGTGCGACCGCCGTCTGGAACGTGACGTCCCACATCGTCGGCGCCTCGGCGAGGTAGGCCTCGCCACGGCGCAGGTTGCGCAGGAACGCCAGCTGGGAGACCCGGACCGAGTCGTCGGCGATGGTCGTGTACAGGCCGTCCCAGTTGACACTCAGGCCCACCCGGCGCCACAGGTCCTCGAACGCTTTCTCGTCGATATGCGTCAGTTCCTGGCAGAGCTCGATGAAGTTGGGCCGGCTGATCGGCACCTGGTGTTTGGGATCAGGTTTGTCAGGCGGGTTGAACTCGGGGTCGTAGGGCAGGCTCGGATCGCAACGCACCCCGTAGAAGTTCTGCACCCGTCGCTCGGTTGGCAGGCCGTTGTCGTCCCAGCCGATCGGGTAGAAGACGTGCCGGCCGCGCATCCGTTGGTAACGGGCGATCAGATCCGTGTGGGTGTAGGAGAACACGTGGCCCACGTGCAGCGACCCCGACACCGTCGGCGGCGGGGTGTCGATACTGAAAACTCCTGCCCGGCTGTTCGGCCGGACGAACGCGTACGTCCCCTCTTCCTGCCAGCGGTTCGCCCACCTGGCCTCCAGACCCTCCAGGGCCGGCCGTTCCGGTACGACGGCAGCGACGACAGCGGGCGCGGCGGGTCGGAGCTCGGTGGGCTGGGTGGTCATGGTGGGAATCCTAAGAACGTCG
>Ga0170475_104175921_pt1 | contig 14106 bp, 10 predicted proteins | sample Soicark_Litter_5_FD_111474 | JGI IMG/M metagenome (GOLD analysis project Ga0170475, IMG submission 111474) | Avena fatua rhizosphere microbial communities from Hopland, California, USA. Combined Assembly of 48 SPs | reverse complement strand
TCAACTCGAAGGTACGGACGCCGTGGTCGTTAGGTCCCCGATACCACGTCACGTCATTGAGCCTCGAGAATCGCTCAAATGCCGCACGATCGAAGAAGCCTTTCGTATTTACGGCGCCGAAAAGTCCACACATGTTCCCTCGGGTGCTCGATGGCGCATCGCGCCTGGATGATGAAGATGGACGGCTGAGGAACCCCGCAGCTCCTCGTATATAGGTCGCTAGATGATGATTACCCGCAGGTGAAACCAAGACGCATCGAAACGCTCGGATTGAGGATAGCTATCGACCCATGCGAGGTTGATAGTTAGAGCTCCTGCTGTGCTTCGGGCACATGGGCTGCATCAATAGCGGTCTGCGATCGAGTCCGCAGAGCTGCGGAGCGGACAAGCTCTGCTCCAGTCATGCCGCGCTACTAACAGTTGCAGCTACCGGCACTGGCACCCGGTAACTGTTCCCCCAGCTCTCAGTGATGAGCTGGCGTGTTCTCTTCTCGTTTACGTAGATGGGTTCTGCAATATTGATGCCAGCGAATTCGGACAGTTTCTGTTGGATCTCGGTGATCCCATCTGCCACTGAGAATCGGGGTCTAAAGCCGACAGTTCCCGCAAGTTTGGAAAAATCCACATGATAGTCTCGTAGGTCTACCGCTTCTGAGAAACACTTCATCCGCGCAGATGGTATTGCGGAGAAAATATGGTCCGCTATGTCAAGGATTCGATGATTGTTCGAGTCAGCTCCGACGTTGAAGATGCCATTTGAAGTAATAGCGACATCGCTAGACAGAACACTTGCGAAAGCAGCAGCGGCGTCCTTCACATGTAAGAAGGGTCGGCGCTGCCCACCTCCCGCTATCTCCAAAGTTTCCCCTCTACACGCCTTCGCGGTAAGCACATTCACTACCAAATCAAAGCGCATCCGGCTCGACCACCCGAAGAGGGTCGCAAGTCGCAGGATAGTGGGATGAAAAGAATCGTCCGCCATCGCCTGGAGGGCCTTCTCGCAAGCGAGTTTGTCCTTCGCGTAGTAGGACAGGGGACACGTGGGGGACTCTTCGTTAAGCCTCGCGACATCAGAGTTCGAGCAGCCATACACGCTACAACTAGACGCAAAGACAAACCTGGAGATTCCCAGATGCTTGCACATGTTAGCCAGCGTGAGAGTGCTGTGGTAGTTACAGTTATAGGTGAACTCGACATCGAGTGCGCAAGCGGGATCCCCGACGAGACCGGCAACCCATATCACGGCTTCGCAACCGCGCAGCAGGGGCAGGACTCCGTCAAAGCGGGGAAAGTCTACCTTGCGGTTGCTGAAACTGCGATAACCATCGAGAGGGCGCAGGGCATCGTCCCCGAACCAGTGTGCATCGATCGATACAACCTCATATCCGAGGTTGACCAGATGAGCACATAGAGTACTCCCCAGATACCCTGCACCGCCTACAATGACGACACGATTCACTTTTCCCTTCATAAAAGTCCTCTCATTAACCTCGTGGACAGGATTTGTGGCGGGGGACGTCTATGGCCGCAAATGAGCGCAAGTGTGAGTAGCTGGAAAGTGCGGACGATCGCAGCGGTATAACACTCGGCTCAGCCGATCTCTTCTGTGACTAGGGCGCTCTGAGATCAGAGCGCCACATTAAGCTGAATGGTTCGCTTCCAGGGCACCTTGATGCTGGCCTGCGACTGTGACGTCGGATGCTTTATATCGACAGAGCCGATGCCACACTCGATACGCCAACTCCCGACGCTTCGCCCAGAGGAACTCAGCAGTTCGCCTTGTTTGGTGCATACTGCCGAAACCCAAGAATTCGGTAGAAAGTATATTGAGATAAAATGCGAGGTGGTTCGGCTCCTTAAAGCGGCGATCGAAGTACATCCCGGAAACCTCCATTGCACCCCAGCCCCAACTGTAAGCGAACGCATACCATGCCACTTGGCTACACATCACAAACCGTGCAGCGTCTCGGGTGTCGTTAGACGAGTCTTGTACTTCGCATGTACCCGCCGGATTCACCAACAGGACCTTATCCGAATCGTGCAGATAGATTGAGAAGGGCTCGATTCGCCTGATGAGGAATTTGCCGAACCGTGCGCGAACTGTGCGTAGAGTTCTGTTGACCGCGTCTTGGAGTGTGGTTATGGACACGGGCGGCGGCGTTGGATCAATCGCTTTCGGCGAAGCCACATCGTTCATGTACTTCTCGATGGCTCGGGCAGAAGAAAACGTTCGCACATCGGAGTTCCATTCGTCACCGGGGTACATGAAGTGAACATTGGGAAGGCCCAGGTCAGCAACCCGCCGGGGTGTCACGGCGAAGTCATTCATCCAACTATTCTCCTGATTACAGAAGTAAACGAAGCTGGCGAATGGAATCGTGACGTCTGGACTCAAGGCATTCACACGATCTCGCAACTCGCCCAGCTTAGTCTCGGCTTCGCCCAATTCGTCGGAGCGATTTCCAATCCAGTTCGCAAATGAGAACTGGGTCATCAGCACCGTAACTTTTCCGACTAATCCCGAAATGTACGCCAGATGCTCAGGCCCGATCACGCAGTCGTTCAGGTTTAAGATATTGATGCCATCGGCACGTATGCATATCCACGAGTCCATGGAGCCCGCCGAGCCACACATCACTTCCAGGCCGCCGCGCAGTGGTGTCCACTTATGCAACCGTAATTCCCGAACAGTGGGGTATCCAAAACCTCGGAGTACTTTAGGAATGCGGGACGATGCGTGTTTCTGGTACAGCATCGTCAGGCGCTTCCTTACTTGCGGGTTAACGCTCTTCAAGGTCGGGAAATGGAGATGATCGGGGTGTTGATGCGAGATCCAAACGTAATCGATGTTCTCCCAGCCGACCGTAGCCGCGGGGCTCAATAGGGCCCAACCCCGGTTGAATGCTTTACCGAACAACCATGGATCGCATAACAGGGTGGTTCCATGATTCTCGATACTAAAACTGGCGTGGCTCACAAACCGAAGTTTCACGGGGTCCTACCCTGAAGATGACGATCGTAGACGAGGACAGTCGGACGGATGGCGTCGCGTCCTTGGCCAACAAAAAGCACTCAAACCCAGAGGCCTCGTCGGCTCTAAGAAAACGACCATCAATGCGATTGCCCTGAAAGGTGAACGCGTCCGGCGCAGCCTCTGATCAGCGTGGGCAGTCCCTAGGCAGCAGAGGTGGCTGCCACCGCAGAACTCTGGGGCAGTAGAGAAGAATAAAAGGAGAGTAGCACCTGCTCCTCATTGCACCAGCTAAAACGCTCCTGAACCGCTTTGATCCCGCGGCGCCCCATTGCTTCTGCTTCGGTGGGATTTGTAATCAGCCACTCAATCGCAGTGGCGATCGCACGCGTGTCGAATGGATCGATCAGCAAACCGCACCCGGCACCATCGATGATTTTCCGCCACAATGGGAAGTCCGAGGCAATTACAGGAACTCCTGCGGCCATGTATTCGAAGAGCTTGTTCGGTTGTGAAACTTCGTGGCTCAATCGGCCAGGGTGCGATACGATCAACCCGGCCCGCACACGTTTGAGCAGAGATACAGTGCCGGAACGGTCGAGCCCGCCATGCCAGTGTACGTGCCGCCATGACGAACTTGCCGCGAGTTCAGTCTTGAGTTTCTCTACGTAAAACCAGCCCGCTAATTCAAGTCTTGCGCCAAGAGTGTGCGGAAGCAGGTCCATTGCCGCCAACATCTCACGAATACCACGTTCTTCAGAGATCCCGCCAATGAAAGCAACAGAGGGATCGCGGCTCTTCCACTCCCAGTCAGCGGCAGGAGTGAATTCATCAATAAGTGCGTAGTTGTTGACTACAACTGTGTTGGCGTGGATCTTATGGAACCGATTTGCGATTGCCGGGGTAGCGGTGATCAAGCCGCTCATACAGTGTGCAGCCACATTCTCGACAGGTTCCACCATCCACATCAAAGGCTTCCGGAAAGGTTTCGGAATGTATTCCTTGAAGCACACATCTCTGGGAAGATCCTCGTGAATATCGTAGATGACCTTTTTCCCGGCCCCGCGCAGTATCAACCCGAGAAGGAGAAGCTCTGGATCGTGAAGATGGTAGACATCACCAGCGGCTCGCATTGCTTCTCTGGCGATGTGGACCAGGTTTACCGTACCTCTTTGCAGACGTCCACCCCTCCGGTTCAACCCTCGTATGGTGACACCGTCAACCTTGCCATTGAACTCAAAATTGCCGATTTCGATGGTCTCATAGGCGGCGCGTGCGAGGGAGCGGCACTCCTTGTAGAAGATTCGCACATCGAAGGCGCCGTGGGCGGAGGTGAGATGGACGACGCGAATGGCCTTCTCGTTAGTAGCTTTTGACATGAGCGGCCTCCGGGAGTGGGCGATCTGCTGGGAAGCGATGTCGTGTCGTGCGCCTAGCTAACACTCCGCACCTATCCCATGCCCAACGCCCCTCCAAGGATGCGAACTCGGCAGTTGTGATTGTTGGGTCCCCTCGCTCGACGCGAAGAAAGTCCAGCACGGTAGATACCGGTACGAACCAGCCCTGTCTCTGCGCGAGTCGACGCAGCAGCCGCTCCGTCCTGGCCTCAACCCTGCCCTCTTTTACAAAGCCGCATGCGAAATGCGTGTACATTATGCAGACACCGCCTTCAGCTTCGAGCTGGTCCTGATTCGGCTCGCTGATTGTCTGGCAGAAGCTGGCCGCGTCTTGGCCGTAGCAGCTGCTGAACCAGTACTTAACCAAGGGGCGGAGTGGATCTCGGTACGGCATCGTCGGATTCACCCGGTCGAGGTTCACTTCACGAAAGACGAAATTGCGGACATAGTCGATCCTGTCGCGGCAGAGGTCGCCCCAGAAATATGGGCTTTCCGGTGTATGCCCTTCGAATCTCGGGCCGCCGCTGAATGATGCAGCCGCTCTATAAAGACGTCGTACTCTGTTGAAGCGTGCCTCTCCCCAATAGATATTTTCGATGTTATGGGAGTGATTTGTGTGAATACGGGGATTGTAGCCAATCAGGCGATAAAACTGGTCGAAACCCCGCTCTACAACTTCGCGGTTTGCATCGTGGTTTCTAACTCCGTGCAAAGCGATCTCGAAACCCTTGTCACGCAGCTCAAGTACGAAGTTCAGATAATCCGATTCCTGCAAGCTAGCCCCACCGTGGCATCCATCCGGAACGCTCGCGAGCGGCCACACAGACTTTGTGGTGCGCATTCCGAGCTCCTCAAGCAGACGATAGATTGGAGCCACATTTTCGATTGTGCTCAGATCGGTGTCGTCATGAATCGCAAACGCAAACTTCTTGTTCTCCGGAAATCTGTTCATCGAGTCCTCACCTCCGCCGCGCGGCAACGCGTGAGAGGGAGGAGGAGGGTCCGCAGCAGGATGTCGCAGTCACTACGAAACGTCGCACGTCCTGCGTAGTCAAGATCGAGCCGTGCCTTCTGCGGAAGAACCTCTTCAACGTAAAATCCGATCAGACGGCCCGGTGGCACAGCGGCGAGCAACTGTTCCTCATCGCAGAAAGCCAGGCTGGCCGCGCCTGTAATTCCAGGGGTAAGCGCGAGCACAGCTTGGTCGCTCGCGGAGGCCAGAGCCCAGAATTCTTCCAAGTCTGGGCGCGGCCCGACCAGGGTCATCTCACCGCGGATTACATTTATGAGCTGCGGTAACTCGTCCAGCTTCCACTTGCGCAACCAGCGGCCCATGGGTGTAACGCGCGTGTCGCCGCTCCGCGTGACACCTGACCCGTTGGCTGTTGCGGTTGCTACCATGGTGCGAAACTTGAGCAATTGGAACTTCTGACCGTCCCGGCCGAGCCGCCATTGACAGAAGAAAACCGGTCGACCGGACGACAGAGCGATCAATGTAGCAATGGCTCCGATGAGTGGAAAGGCGAGGATAATTCCTGCCGTCGACGCCAGTAGATCCAAGGAGCGCTTGCCAGGACTTGACGACCACTGCGAAAGTGAAGGCAGTTGAATAGATGCACACGTAGTAGCAGCCACAAGGCTCCTCCCGTTCATTCAGATTGCGTCCGCCAGAACGCGATGACGCTTTTTGAGGACGATATCTTCTACCGCCTTCATGACCCGCACCACCTGGGCATCCGTCATATCCGGGTAGATAGGAAGGGACACGCAGCGCGCATAAGCATCTTCTGCGTGGGGAAAATCTCCCTTCCGGTAACCGAACGTCAGCTGGTAATAAGGGTGAAAGTGAAGTGGAATAAAATGAACGCTGGTGCCGATTCCGCGTTCTTTCAGTTGATTTATGAAGTCGCTCCGCGTGATGTCAACCGATGCGCTGCGAAGCCGCAGGATGAACAGATGCCAAGAATGCGATTTGTCCGCACTTCCTGTCGGTGGCATCTCCAACTCCTCTATCCGGCCCAGACGCCGTCGATAAATCTCGGAAATCTCGCAGCGTCTCTTGTGGAATGCATCGGCCTTTTTCAGTTGAGCCACTCCCACCGCCGCAAGCAGGTCCGGCATATTCGCCTTAAGACCAGCATCTATGACTTCGTAATACCATGAGCCCTCACTGGTATATCGCTTCCATGCATCCCCCCGTATACCGTGCAAGCGCATGATTGATGCTCTCTTTGCATAGTCCTCATTGTTGGTCGCAAGCATGCCCCCTTCTCCGGTTGTGATCGCTTTGGTGGCATAAAAGCTAAACGCCGTTAAGTCGGAAATGGAGCCGATTCGTTTACCTCGGTAGCTGGCAGGCAATGCATGTGCAGCATCCTCGATTAAATGGAGTGACTTTGCCTCTGAAAGCTTCTGAAAAGCTTCGAGATCGCACGGCTCGCCCGCGAAATGCACTGGGATGATGGCCCTGGTGTTCTCTGTTATTCTGCGCTCCGCATCAGCCGGATCAATATTGAAGCCGCCGGACACACTATCACACAACACCGGCCGAGCTCCGCAATGTGCGACAACTGCGGCCGTAGCCGCAAATGTGTAACTCGGGACAAGTACCTCATCTCCCTCGCGAATCCCCGCGGCGTCGAGAGCCAAATGAAGTGCAGCCGTACAGGAATTGACAGCCACGGCATAGCGGCTTCCAACGTAGGCAGCAAAATCACGTTCGAACTGCTGCGTCACTGGCCCGGTAGTCAGCCAGCGTGACTCCAAAACGCGTTGTACAGCCTCGGACTCTTCGACGCTGATGGTAGGACGATGAAATGCGATAAAGTTGTCTGCCATTGAACCTCCCAGCTAGACATCAAGTGGGTTAGCGGTAGCGGCTTTGTCACTATGCGGCAACAACGGACGGTGCGGTAAGCTCTCGACAAGTGCCATCTTCAATAAGATAGGCGCGTGCGCAAACAGAGCACCGGGCTTCGGAAGAGTCAGGCAGCCTTATCCCACACCTGCACATCCAGCCGGCGCGAGTTGCGGGGACACCCATCACCAGCGCGTGGTCCGGAACATCTCTGGTCACCACAGCGCCCGCTGCTACAAAGCTGTATTTGCCGAGAGTCACACCACAAACAACGGTTGCGTTTGCGCCGATAGAAGCACCCTGCTTGACTAGTGTGCTTTTGTACTCGTGCTTGCGCTCCACATCGCTACGAGGATTGATCACGTTTGTGAAGACCATAGACGGTCCGCAGAACACATCGTTCTCCAGAACCACACCGGTATAAACAGAGACGTTGTTCTGGATCTTCACTCGATCACCGATCATCACCCCCGGGCTGACGACAACATTTTGTCCAAGATTGCAGTTTCGGCCAATGCGCGCGCCATTCATAATGTGACTGAAGTGCCAAATCTTTGAGCCCGCACCGATCTCGCAACCTTCGTCGATGATCGCTGTTCGGTCCGCGAAGTATGCAGGTGCCTTCTCGCGAAGCGAAATCATGGTCGCCTGCGAGTGGAGAGAACGCTCACAGGCTTCGAGCACCTCAAGGACTTGTACCCCGCTATGGCCATCGGTTCGCGGAGTTCGGCGCGTGACGATGCTCTCGATGAAGTGCTCGCACTCCAATCTGAGCGGTTCATCCGGCGGAAGAGATACGACCTGTCCTTCATTCCTGCGGGCGACCGGTTGACGATTGATCCAGTCGATGCGGTGCGAGTAGAGAGAGAGCTTGCGCTCTTTCTCTACATCATCGAAGACGGCCGTCCTGTTAGTGCCCACGATGACCAACTTTTGCTCCTTAAACGGATGGAGCCAGCTGACAAAGATGTGAGCCTTGGCGCCGCTCTCGAATTCGAGGGCGGTCAAGGTAGTATCGAAGATCTGCGGATTAATGTATGCTCCGCCGGTCGCTGTAACGCCCGTGGGCGACTCGTCTAAGAGATAGAGAATGGCAGAGATATCGTGTGGAGCGAAACTCCACAGTATGTTCTCCTCCGTGCGCAGCTTGCCCCAGTTGAGACGCGACGAGTAGATGTACTCGATACGGCCGAGCTCGCCTGAGCCGATCAGTTCCTTCAACTTCAGAATCGCTGGGTGATACTGCAAGATGTGGCCGACCATCAGAATGCGGTGCTGCGATTCTGCGAGCTCGACGAGTTCTCGTCCCTGCTCGACATGGAGCGCGAGAGGCTTTTCAACGTAGACATCTTTCCCCGCAAGCAGGAAGTCCTTCGCTATCTGATAATGCTGAACGGCCGGCGCTGCGATCGCGATACCTTGGATATCTGGATCACGGATTAGAGCTTCGAGTGACGAACAGGTGTTTACCGCAAAGAGTGCATGCGCCTCGCCGAGAGCTTCAGAACGTGTATCGCAGACACATTGCAGAACCCCAAGGCGGTGAAAATTCCGCACCAGGTTCTTTCCCCAGTATCCGTTTCCGATCACAGCAATGTTAGGGAGCATATCGATCCTCGCAAGATGAAGTGTGTGTCGACTGTTGCAGAGCTAGCGTGAGTAGAAGCGGGCGATCGCGCAGACAACGGCCTCTTGCTGTTCTATTGTGAGTTCGGGATAGATCGGCAGAGAGAGCACTTCGTTGCAGGCGGCCTCCGCATGAGGAAAGCTCCCCATGCCGTAGCGAGGGCACGCAAACGCAGGTTCCAAGTGGAGCGGGCTGGGATAGTAGACCTCAGTCGATATGCCTTGCTCGCGCAGATAGACAATGAGCTGGTTACGCTGCGGCACCCTGATGGTGTATTGGTTATATACGTGAAAGCTGCCGTCCGGGTTACAAGGCAGCAAGATCAACTGCAACAGATTGTGTTCCGTAAACAGGTCGCGGTATCGTGCCGCATTTTGGCGTCTGGCTTCTGTCCACTCATCGAGGTGACGGAGCTTCACGCGAAGGATTGCAGCGTGCAGCGCATCCAGCCGGCTGTTTATACCAACAAGGTCATAGTGATACTTGCGCCTGGTTCCGTGCGCGCGCAGAGCGCGAAGTTCTTGCGCTATCTCAGGATCATTCGTGGTAATCAGTCCCCCGTCGCCGGCGCACCCAAGATTCTTGGAGGGGAAGAAGCTGAAGCACCCGAAGTCTCCGAGGGTTCCAATCGACTTGCCATTCCATTTCGATCCGATCGCCTGCGCAGCGTCTTCAATCACCGGCAGCTTGTGGTGTGCAGCGATTTCGAGAACCACGTCCATATTCGCCGGTAGCCCGAACAGGTGAACCGGCATGATGGCCCGGGTGCGGGTGGTCACTGCTGCTTCCACTTGCCGCTCGTCCAGATTGAAGGTCTCAGGATGGATATCGACAAAGACGGGACGGGCGCCCAGACGCGCCATTGCGCCGGCAGTCGCGCCAAACGTAAACGGAGTCGTAATTACCTCATCGTGAGGACCAACTCGCAATGTCATCAACGCAAGTAAAAGGGCATCGGATCCAGAGCCGCACCCGATCGAAAAGGGCGCGCCGACATACCTGGCAATCTCAGCTTCGAAAGCTTCAACTTCAGGGCCGAGAATCAGCTGCTGCGATGCAAGGACACGATGCACTGCATCCAGGACCTCGTCTTTGATCGGCATATTGTGCCTTGAGATCAAGGAGAGGTACCGGAGCAGAGGCGGGAACTGATGGAGCAGGTCGTTCGAACTGCGCTATTAGATTGGTAGCCACGTAAAGATGTCTCCATTTATGAAACTGGCAGCTCAGATTGCTAACCCGCACACACACTGGTGCCTCAGTGTCGGCCTATAGTGACCTGGTACAAGAACGGGAAGGCTTAGTAGCTGTATGTGCTGTAGCCGCTTCGCTCGTCCACGCCGTTCAGAACAACAGAGAGGATCGGTGCTGAGCGAATGCTTTCCAGCAGTTCCATGCTTCGAGTAATCGCTCCGCGCGGTGTCTGTCCTGCGCGTCCTACCAGGATGACGCCATCGACATGAGTGGATATCGCGAGCCCGTCGGCATAGGGGAGGAGGGGAGGGGTATCGATTATGACGAAATCGAAGCGATCGCGCAGTCGCGCAATCAGACCTTTCATACGTGTGTCGCTGATCAGTTGAATGGCACTATGCGTCGGGCTGACGGCGGGGACGATAGTAAGGTTCTCGACCGCGCTCGACGCACAGGCAACCTGGTCGAGTGTCGCCGAACCATTCAATAGGTGCTCTAGTCCAAATGTGGGAGTCAGATGAAAGCTGCTAGCGACTGCCGGCTTGCGCATATCGGCGTCGACTAGGCAGGTTCGTCCCTGCTTCGCCATCGTTATCGCCAGGTTCGTCGCCAGCGTCGTCTTGCCCTCTGCGGGAAGAGGCGATGTAACGACAAGTACCCGGGGAGGACGTTTTGGATCCGACAGGCAGAGCATCGTTCGTAAGGAGTGAACGGCTTCTGCTTCAGGCGAGTTAGGGCGTTGCAATACGTAGCACTCAGGTATCAGTGCCTCTCCTTCATTCAGCGACACCAGCCTCAATCGGCCGCCTCCCAACAGCCCCTGTTTTTCCGTCCCGTTGTGAATCGCAGGCACCACGGCCACGGTGGGGAAGTTGGTCCAATCGCGAACGTCCTCTGCATTGTGCACTCGATCCTGGATCCGATCCTTGGCAAAGGCCAGACCCACGCCGCCAATCAACCCAAACAGCGCTCCCGCCAGAATATTGAGAGCGCGATGGGGCCGCGTAGGATGATCGAGCACACGTGCCCGGTTGACGATGTGGATGTTGCTGGACTTTGAAGCAGCAGAGATACCCGCCTCTTTCACCTTGGCGTAAAGAGCATCGTACAGATCACGATCCGCCTGCGCCTCTTTTTTCAGAACTTCGTACTGCGATAGTGTGGTGAGATCCGCGGTCGCCAGCTTCACCTCGCGGGACAAGGACTGCTCGCGCGCCTTGGCCGCACGATAGTTTGTCCATAGCTCGGACACGATCGCGTCCTTCTGCGCCTTGACTGCATTCTGTAGTTCGTCTACCTGCCTCTGCAGCTTTCGTGGCTCTGCGTGATTAGGGCCATAGATCACAAGTGACTGAGATAGTTGCGCCTGCGCTTCAGCAAGTCTTTGAGTCAAACCCTGAATCACCAGGCTGTTGCTCACCTGGGGCAAGGCTTTGGGGTCGCGCGAGGGAGCCAGGAACGATTCATACTGGATACGGTCCGCTGACGCTTGCACCAACTGTTTGTTCAGGTCGCCCATCTTCTCGCTATACGTGTTGGTGTTCGGGTCCACGTCAGCGATGCCGTTTTTCTCTCCAAAGTCAGCCAACGCCCTCGCAGCGCGCTCCATCTTCTCGCGGATGTCGTCGAGTTGTCGTGACAGCCAGACACCGGATTCCGCGATAGCGCTGTTGCGGCTCTCAAAGTTCCTCTGGACCAGAAGCTTCATTAACGTGTTGACAACATTCGCGGATAGCTGGGGATCATGAGAACTGAAAGCCACCACGACGAGGCGGCTGGAGGGGTCTCGACGAATTGAAAGACGCTCTCGCAATCCGCGAAGTGCGGCGTTCTGAACGGCTGAAAGGCGATCTGAGCTGTCAGCGCGTGCCGTACGACGCGGTACGTTGCCTGTGATCTCAGAATTCTTATCGAGGTGGAGCTCCGCGATCGTAGCGAGAGCGAGGTCATCCGTCTGTAACTTCTGCGCCTCGGTTGAGATGTATTCCGCATCGATCAGGCCCGCTCCCGCTGCATCGAGTGAAAAGACCTCCGAACCGGGAGGATCGATCTGTAGTTTGCCCTCCGGTTCGTACACCGCCCGCATTGCCACTGTGGCAGCAGCCGCTCCGGCGGAAACAACCAAGGCGAAAATCAGAATGGTCCGCCATTGATTCGACAGTACTCTGAGAGCCCGCTGCCAATCTGTCGGAGTTCTTCTCGGGAGGGACGTCCTCTCTGACGCAGGCGCGTAAGGCAGCTCATAACTGTACTGGCCGGGAACTACGCCTACCCACCTGCGATGAAGTGAACGAGGCATCCTGTTATGTGTGGCGGTACGTGAAGCTTGCGAGCGCTCGCGCTCATCCGGCTTTCCCGGAAGTGCAGCACTGTCGCCGCTGTAACTGTTTTGGCTTTTATCGGACATAGAGTTTGTGTGCGCGAGAGGCGCTGTTGCCGAGACCGGTCACTGTTTTGCGAACACACCGCAATGTCGCGGGGCCGACCAAGTCACGGACGATCGGCTAGAATGGTGAATAACTCGTTATATTGCCAGCGTCCTGCTGGTGGTTTAACTGTTCTTCAACTTTCAACATGCACGGCCTCAGTCACCTGAATTTTCGCGGGAAGGCAGGGCTTCGCCATCCTTAACGGTTATTTGATAACCGTTAAGTCGTGTGTTTTGAAACGGTTGTATCAGGGTCCCGGGGCCGGCGCGTAACTTCCATGGTTCTTGCAAGCGTTACAAAGCTTCTGAAATTGCAAAAGCAGTCTTAGCGGGGGGCGAATCACAAAACTAGGCAGGACGGAGGGGAGAGTCGGTGTGATACCGCACATAAGAAGAGAAAATCGTGCGGTATTTACGTGTCCTTAAGATTCGAAAGTATCTGTTTATTGCTCCTAAACTGACGTTGCTTTTAGCGTTATCCATCTCGCGCACTATGCCTGGGCAGTAGAGTGCTGCAACAGAGTTTGTAGTCTGATGAATACGAGCACTGCGGTTGACCCAACTTCGTACCGTTCATCGAGTTACTTCAGTCTTGAACGGTGACTAACGCGCAATTTGTCGCGCGCTAGCTGCGGCCGGGGGGTAATTCGCTTCCAGACCGACGACGCGGTAACATTCGCAAGCGATTGCCTCCAGCCCATCGCGATGAAGAATGTGAATGTGTCCGCGAGAATACCGGATCAGGCCTGCTTCCTGCAGCCGTCCTGCTGCAATCGTCACACCTTCCCGGCGCACACCCAGCATGTTTGCGATGTTCTCCTGGGTCATCGGGAGTTCGTTGCCGCTCACCCTGTCGTTACATTCCAGCAGCCAGCGGCAAAGGCGCTGCTCCACGGAATGCAGCTGATTGCAGATGGTGGTCTGAGACAGTTGAGTCAGAAGGATGTTGCTATATCGCAAAATGATGTGTTGAAAGGCGCCGCCGCGTGCGAATTCCGCCTGCAATGCCTTTGAAGATACTCGGATCGCCTCACCGGCAATCTGCACCACAGTACGATAGTGGGCCGTGTCGCGATCGAGAAACAGCTCGATCCCGGCGATGCCCTCGTTGCCGATGAGGGCCATCTGTGCAGTCGCCCCTTCCTGAGTCGTGTAAACCGAGGAGACAATGCTCGTGGTGGGCAAATAAGCGAAGTTGAGGGGCGTGCCGGACTCGTAAATCACCTGGCCCAGGGTGAGTGGAATGCGCCGCATGCTCGGGAGAAGCCTGGCGCGCTCTTCTGGTGAGAGGGCACTCAGCATTCGGTTTTGCAGGCATCCCTCGGCAACAGCACTTCTCATGCTCAGGCCTTGCGCAGAATCACTCGCGGTAAGATATGGCCCCAAAGAAGTATCGAACATGACAGACTCCGGTAGCGTGATATGGCTGGCCACGCTTGTATTACGACTCTGATCCCGCGTTTGCATCGATGCTCCGCCAGATGCATCTTCATCAGTTCGCCACGAAAGAAAGAGTCGGTACGATACGTGGTGATCGGCCAATACTGAACCTAGCTTTTGGCCGAAGACCCCAGGTTACCGACGGCTTTCGGGTGCTTCATCCTCTTCGATGCAGCCGAATCGCGACGACGG
>Ga0170475_102781053_pt1 | contig 14106 bp, 5 predicted proteins | sample Soicark_Litter_5_FD_111474 | JGI IMG/M metagenome (GOLD analysis project Ga0170475, IMG submission 111474) | Avena fatua rhizosphere microbial communities from Hopland, California, USA. Combined Assembly of 48 SPs | reverse complement strand
GGGGGGGCGCGAAGAAAAGGACCGGTAGCACGTTTGGCTGCCGTTGCAGCAAGCCGTAGCGAAAGCCAGCCATATCGATATGCGCGAACTGCTGCAAGCAGCAGAGCAGCAGCGTTCAGGCATGGCGAGCGCGTTGTCCGCGCCTCCAACGTAGACGCCTTCGAGTTGAACCGGATTTGAATGGGAAACCAACAATGACCCAGCAAAGACCCAAGTTCCAGTTTCCCTTGCATCCAGGAGCCCAGGGTGAGGACGTTGCTCAGGCGCAAACCATCCTCGTGGAACTCGGCTTGTTCATCGCGCCGGTGGAACTGCGCGAGCGGCGCTTCGAGCCCACAACGGCCGAGGCCGTGTCTCGCTGGAAGGAGCGGCATGGGCTTCCAACTGACGGCGGCCTTGATCTGGAAGCCCTCGATCGACTGTGGGCAGATGGCCGGAAACTGCCGCGAGTCGTGCACGGCGTGGTGAGTCTCGCCGATGGCACGCCGGCGCCGGATCTGCATGTCGTAGCGATTGACCGTGACTTCCGCGCTGAGCAGATACTGGGCGAGGCTCGCATGGACGATCAGGGCCGCTACTGCATTGCCTACAGTGTCGCCGACACCCTGCGTGCGGAGAAGGGGGCGGCCGATGTCGGGATCCGCGTTTTCACCGCAGACGGCAAAACTGTGCTGCGGGCGTCAACGAGCCGTGACCTGGTGATGAACGCACCGGTCGAGGCGCGCATCGACGTGACGGTGAGTCTGCCGGAGGGCTCCGTGCCTTCCGAGTTCGCGCGCATCGCCGCCGCGCTCGCGCCGCTGATGGGCAAGGTGCCAGTGGCCGACGTCGGTCGCGACCCCTCTTCGGATGAGGAGGATTTCTTGGCATCTCATGGCAAGAACTGAATGGCCCTGACCAACCTACAGCATTGGGATATTAGTTATGGCGATACTCAGCCCAAACATCGACACGAGAATCAACATTCTGAATACCGTCCTCAGCAAAAAAGAGGACCAGCAAGCGGTGGAGGACGCCGTGAAGGCGGCCGGCGGAGACTGGTCAAAGGCGCAGCCGCTTCTACAAGAAAAGCTCCCGCCCGCGTCGCTGAAAAAAGTCATGTTTACGCACAAGCTGGCCGAGCTGACTGACGACAACGTGGGCATTGTCACGGCCATCGCCAAACACCGGGAACTGAAAGACTTGCGCGACGTCGCCCTGCATTACGACGATGAGCACCTCGCCGCGCTGATCGATCCTGAGCAGCTTCCCGAAAGTATTCCCGGCGCCTCGCCTGAAGAGAAAAAGGCCCATGCCGCCCGCGTATTTCAACATCGGCTATTCGAGGCTGAACCGAGCGCGGTGCTGCAGCGCATGCTGCAGGATGCTAAGGTCCCGATCGCCGACCCAGCACACCGGAGCGCCGTCGCGAAATTCCTCGACAATCAGCCCGACTTCAACATCCGCACCACATCGATATACCACGCGCTGCAACGACCCGACGCCTTCAAGGACATCGCCGCCGATCAGCGCCCCGAGATCGCGCAGCACTTGAAGACCCTGCAGCGCGTGCAGGCAGTCAGCCCAGTGCCGGAAGCCGTGCCGGTATTGATGAAAGCGAACCTGACCTCGGCCTTCCGCATCGCCGAGATGCCCGAATCGGCCTTCCTGAATGCGCATGCCGACACGCTGGGCGAGCACACCGCGAGGCAGGTCTACACCAACGCGGTGAACGTCCATATCCGCAACGAACAGGCGCTGATCACGATGCGCGAAGCGGTGCGCGGAAGTGGCTTGGCGATCATCGACGGCCTGCAGCCGAAAGAGGAGCGCCTGGCGCGGCTGCAGGCGGTAGTCAAGCAGAAGGCGGTGCCGCTGAACCTGGAGACCTTGTTCGGCAGCCTCGACTATTGCGAATGCGACGACTGCCTGTCGGTCTACAGCCCGGCCTCATATTTCGTCGAGATATTGCAGTACCTGCGCAACAATAACCTCGACCCGAAAAACCCGAACACCGGCAAGGACGGCATCGTCGGCACGCCGCTGGAAAAACTGTTCCGCCGCCGCCCCGATCTCGGCTGCCTGGAACTGACTTGCGAAAATACCTTCACCGTCCTGCCCTACATCGACTTGGTCAACGAGGTGATGGAAAGCTTCGTTGTGCATCTCGACAAATACAAAACTGATCCGAATTTTCCGAAGCAAGCTGTGTTGGAGGTATTCAACGTCGAGGATGAAACCAGCAGCGAGTTGCTGGCGCAGCCGCAGCACATCAATTATTTGGCCTATTGCATCCTGAAGAATGCGGTGTATCCGTTCACTTTGCCCTACCATCAGGCGATTGATGCGATCCGCATCTTCCTGAAGTATTTCGGTACCAGCCGGTACAACGTGCAGGACATGTTCCGCACCTCTAAAGAGAGTTGTGACAAGCTTACGCTTAGTGATGACCAAAAGAAGTATTTGCAAGTATTGCACGCAGAAGTGATGGAACGCGCGGTCGATGCTGAATTTCTCGGCCTGACCCAGGAGGAATACATTATCCTGACGCGCGAAGCGTTCTGGCCGAAGACCTATTTCGACTTGACGCTTCAAATGGTCCATAGCGTCGACGATTATCAAGCCAAAATCGGGGTGCGGCCGATACACGAATATTACGGTTACGGCTCGGAAGCGGACATGCTGAGCATCGACGAGAATCCCGCAAGCGGGCAGAAGGGACTGACCTTTGTCAAGAAGCAATTCCTGCCGCGCACCCGCATCCAATACACCGACCTGGTCGATCTGCTGAAGACGCAGTACATCAATCCTGCCTACCCGCAGGGCAGCGCGCGGCTGATCCTAGAAAGCATCCGCTTCAGCTATCGCTTCCTGCAGACCCTACTAGTTGATACTGGCAGCAGCGACCCGAAAGTCCGCTTCGCCAAGCTGATTGATTTTCTCAATACGATGCAGCCGCTGGTGCCGCAAGTGCTGGCGTTGCTGCATCCCGATCCCTGCCATCAGCACCTGTCCGACGCCTGCGTGCCGAAGACGGATTTTCATGCGTGGGTGTATTGCTATTTCGAGCGCATCGGAAAACTGATCGTGCTGGAATCCGGCGAAGGACCGCGGCTGCCGATCGACGGCGATTTGTTTACCCGTCCGGATTTGAGCGACTCAGACAATCCGCCCCTGTTGGTCGGCCACCTGCAACGCGACGGGCTCATCTGCAGCACCACCGGCGAAGTGATCGGCAAGGTGACCATCACCGGCCAAGTGGTCGACCTGGATGCCAAGCCCTTTGTCGACAAATTTCCCGGCCATGCGCTGAGGATCGCCGACGCCGAGGGCGAGATGATCGGATGGATCGATGAAGCGGGAATATCAAACCGTTCCGAAGAAAGCGTAAGCTGGCTGCCGTCGCGCGACACCTGCAACCTGGATATCGTGCGCCTGAAGCATCTCGACGGCAGCGCGTTGACAGCGGATGAATACGACCGCATGCAGCGCTTCCTCCGGCTCTGGCTCAAGCTCGGCTGGAGCATCGACGAAACCGACCAGGCGCTCGCAGGCTTGTTCAGCAAACCGGGCCGGCCGGGAGGCGGTACAACGGAACCGGGCGCGTGCCAGTTCGTCGGCTTCGATGCGTTCAAGGATGACTGCGCGCCAGGAGACGGCGCCGATAGCGATAGCGCCTGTCCGCCATGCGACAATGGTGGCGGAAGCCTGCTGCCCTGTCCGAATCTCTTGCAAATCGAGAAGCAGATCTCGCCGGCCTTCCTGCATCAACTGGTCGCGGTGCGCAAGCTGCAGGACATGACCGGCTTGCCGCTGGCCAAGCTGCTGGTGTTTTGGAGCGACATCGGCACCGCCGGCGAAAAATCCCTGTATGCGCGGCTGTTCCTGACGCATAACCTGCTGGCGATCGACAAGGTGTTCAAGCCGGATGCGAACGGCAACGTACTGACCCAGGCAGCAAAAATTTCCGAGCACATGCCGGTGCTGATGGCGGCCTTGAAGCTGAAAGCCGAGGAGATCCAGGCCATCGTCGCGCTGCGCCAACTGCCCGATGCGTTGACATTGCCCAATGTCTCCGAGCTATATCGCCACAGCCTGCTGGCGAAACTCCTTCATGTAAAAACCACCGATCTGAGCGAGGTCATCGGGCTGTTCGGCGATCCGTTCCAGAGCGCCTGGGCCACGCTTGGGCTGCTCAAAGTTTGGGGCAGCATGGAAGACGCCGGTTTCACTTTCCGCCAGCTCAATTATCTGGTGCGCGGCCACGACGATCCCTTGCGACCGCAGACGCCGCCGCAGCGTACCATCCTGCAAATCAGCAAGACGCTGTACGACGGCTTGAACGGCATCGATTACGATCATCCGGATATTCCAGCAGATAAAAAAGATCAGGCGACTGCCGACCTGATCCGCGCCAAGGCCGCGCTGCTGTATGAGGCCTCCGTGGTGGAAGGTATCATGGGCCTGCTGGAAGGCAGCACGGTCTACACCACCAACGCGCCGGCTAAGTTGTCCATCGCGATCCCGGAAGGCCTCGCGAAAAAATTCAAGTACGCCAATCGGAATGACGCCGTTCCACCCGCCGCCACGATCCAGGTGACGGGCATCCTGACCGATACGGAAAAGACCCAGGCCAAGGCTTTGTCACCCGACCCGGCCTGGGCCAAGGCGATCGATCGCGCCGGCAAGCAGGCGCTGCAATTTTTCAATGACACGCTGTTCGGCATCTTCCCGAATGCGGACGAGGCCAGGGCCAAGCTGCTGGCGAGCGACGTCAATGTGCCGTTCGATCCGGAAAATCCCGCCGCCGCCGACGCCAATACCGCGTCCGAAAAGCGCTTCTACTTTGCGCAGTATTTCCTGCCCTTCCTGCGGCGGCGGCTGGCGCATCAACTGATCGTCGGCACGATGGCCGGCGCCTCCGGTCTCTCCAACGACATCAGCGATTTGCTGCTGTCCGACATCCTGCTGATCGGCATGTCCGGCCAGCACGCGATCGCAGTGCTGGAGCAAATCCACCAGAAACCTCCGGTCGGCGGCAGCGACTGGAAGGGTTACCTGATCCCGGCGGTGGACGATGCTTACACCTTGATCGCGACCAGCCTCGTCGGCGAGGCGCAACCGCCGGAGCTGATCATCGACGGCCGCGCGATTGCGTTCTCAGTGCAGCAGGAAGACCCGTCGAATGTCTGGTCCACCGATCCGGCCAAGCCGATCCCGCTGAAAGGCGGCAAACTGTACTGGATCGAAGTGAATGGCCAGCCCGCCACAAGCCTACAATGGAAAACTGCCGCTGCACCCAAGGCGCCGATCCCAGCCTCTGCCTTGCTGCCGGACTATTCATCGAGCGGCACCGCGGAAGTATTCGTCAAACTTCAGAAGACCGCGCTGCTGGTGAACGGTTTCAGCCTGGGCATCGACGAGCTGCGCTATTGGCAAGCGCGTGGCGCCGACTTCGCCGATGACGGCAAGCCCTTCGATGTCAACGCGGTGACGCTCGGCCACTGGCGCCGCTTGCAAGCCTATGCCGGGCTGCGCGACAAGCTGCCGCAAACCGCCTCGAACCTGTTGTCCTTGTTCGAATGGGCAAGCAAACCCGGCGACGCAAGCGAGCTCAGCGAAAGAATCGCCGCCGTCACGCTCTGGAAAAAAGAGGCGATCGAAAAACTGATCGCGCCAGAGAACTTCGACCTCAAGCGCCGCGACCCTTCCGCAACGAGGTCAATTTGCTGAAGCTGCAGCAGGCGATGCAGATTGCCGACGCGACCGGCGCCGATATCGATCGCCTGTTCGCCTGGGCAAATCCCAGCTCGAAATTTTCAGTTTGCCACCGGATTGCCGAAGAGATCCGCGCGGTGCTGCGCGCCCGCTTCGATCAGGAAGATTGGGAGCAAGTCGTCAAACCTCTGAACGACCAGTTGCGTGAAGACCAGAAGCTGGCGCTGATCGCTTACCTGCTGGTGCAGCAAGACCTGGTCGACTGGGGTGTGGTCGATGCGGACAGCCTGTTCGAATTTTTCCTGATCGACGTGCAGATGGATGCCTGCCTCGAAACCTCGCGCATCAAGCAGGCGATTTCATCGGTGCAGTTGTTCATCCAGCGCTGCCTGCTCGGCTTGGAAGCGCAGTATGGCGTGGCAGCGGATGTGCTCGATCGCGAGCGCTGGAACTGGATGCAAAAGTACCGTGTGTGGGAAGCCAATCGCAAGGTATTCTTGTATCCGGAAAACTGGATCAAGTCCGAACTGCGCGACGACAAGAGCCCGTTCTACAAGGAGCTGGAATCCGAACTTCTGCAAAAGGACATCAACACCCAGACCGTGGAAGACGCGCTGAAAAACTATCTGTTCAAGGTCGACCAGGTCGCCAACCTGAGCGTGGTCGGCCTGCACCTGGAACAGGAGGTCGACAAGGACGGCAAGCCGATCGCCGATCTGAACGGCAAGCCGGTGTATCTGAAGCTGCACGTGTTTGGACGTACGCAAAACGCGCCTTATTTTTTTTACTACCGCTATTTCCAGGTGGCGGAAAAGAACTGGTATCCATGGGACAAGGTGCAAGTCGATATCCCGAGCTATGACCTGGAACAGACCTCTGACACGAATCAGGTAACGATCGTGGCGAACGGCAGCTACTTGGCGCCGGCAGTCTGGAACAAGCGCTTGATGATTTTTTTTCGCGCAAATCGTGAAGAAGACCGCGCCGAAGCAATCCAGTATCGGCAGCCAGACTTTCAAAGAAGTCGGCGACAACAAGGCGAGTGATCACCGCCCGGTCGAATACCTGGAAATCAAGCTGGCATGGAGCGAATACCGTAACGGAAAGTGGACCCCGAAACAAGTCTCGTCCGATGCGGTCTACGATCTCGATCACGCGAGCACGGTGCAGCGTTATCGCTTTGCGCCGCGCATCATGACCGGCGCCGATGCGCGCGTGGTCGTCGAGGTGTTCTGGTCGCAGTCCGGCGGGGCAGGCGATGTGTTAGTCGGCAAATTTCACTTCACTGGCAGCCAGTTGTTCAAAGGCGATCCATCGGCGCCGCTGGCCTTGAGCGGCGAAACCGATTTCCAGGTGAATACCGCCGACCGCACTTTGCATTCCTTGCAGGCGGTGGACGCGGAAAGCCCGCCGCCCTTGATGGGCAGCGAACCCTATTTCAAGTTCGTCAATGACCGCATCACTGCCTTCCCGGAAAAGAACGGCACCGAGTTGCGTTTCTATCATCCCTTCGTGCACGATTTGCTGGGCAAGCTGGCCGGCAGCAAGCTCGATGCGATGTTCGACTATTACCTGAACCAGGTGCCGGACGATAATCCGTTCGTGCCGCATAAGGCCGATGCTTTTGGCGGCGATGCGCCGCCGGTGATGTACCACGAGCTGAAGCGTGCTTACTCGCTTTACAACTGGGAAGCTGCCTTCCATGCGCCGATGCTACTGGTGGATCGTCTGATGAAGGCGCAGCAATTCGACCAGGCGCTGACGATGTGTCATTACGTGCTCGACCCGTATGCCAAGGGAAGCGACGACAAGCGCTTCTGGAAATTTTTCCCGTTCAAAGAAATCGATGCCGAGAATGTGCTGGAAAAACTCTTCCTGGGCCTGCAGCCGAACCAGCCGAATCCGGAGATCAACGAATGGCGCGACAAGCCGTTTCAGCCGCACGTCGTGGCGCGCTCGCGGCCATCGGCTTACATGAAATGGGTCGCGATGAAATACATCGAGATCCTGATTGCTTACGGTGATTTCTACTTCCGCCAGAACACGCTGGAAACCGTGCCGCTCGCAATCCAGTGCTATGTGCTGGCATCGCATGTGTACGGCCCGCGCGGGCAAAAAATTCCGAAGCGCGGCAAGACGCAGCCGCAAACCTACAACAGCCTGTTGGACAAATGGGATGCCTTCGGCAATGCGATGGTTGAGCTGGAACTGGCCTTCCCGTTCAGTAACCAGACCCAGTTCCCGATCGGCTTCAGCAACGGCGTGGTGGGACTGGCGAATGTTTTCGGGTTTGCGACCACGCTGTATTTCTGTATCCCCGACAATCCGCAATTGCGGGCGCTGCGCGATACCATCGACGACCGTTTGTTCAAGATCCGGCATTGCCAGGATATCGAAGGCGTGTTCCGCAAGCTGCCGCTGTTCGAGCCGCCGATTGAGCCGGGCTTGCTGGTGCAGGCTGCGGCGCAGGGACTCAGCCTGGCGAGCGTGCTGAACGAGCTGAACAGCCCGATGCCGAATTACCGCTTCACGTATCTGTTGCAAAAGGCCTTGGAGTTGTGCGGCGAACTGAAGGGCCTCAGCAACAGCTTCCTGTCGATCAGGGAGAAGGGCGACGCCGAGGCGCTGGCGCAGTTGCGGGCCAGGCACGACAGCAGCATCCAGACGCTGATGATGGAGATGAAGAAGCTGCAACTGGACGAAGCCGGCAAGGCGCTGGACGCGCTGCAACAGAGCCGCAAGGCCCCGGTCTACCGCTTGCAGCACAGCCTCAGGCTGATCGGCGAAGACCTCGGCAAGGTGCCGGACGGCGACAACGATTTCGCCGAACTGCCGGACCAGATTGAAGCGCCGGTGGAAGAGAGCGGAATGAAATTGATCCCATTCGAAAAAGAAGAGTTGGATAAGGCCGGCGAGGCGGCCAGCAAGCAGGAGGATATCGGTTCGATCGAAGTGCTGGCGAGTATCCTGAACATTATTCCGAGTTTTTCTGTCGATCTCAAACCGATCGGCATCGGCGCCGGTGCAAGTTTCGGTGGTTCCAATCTTGGTAGCGCGGCGCAAGCGATGGCAAGGTCGCAGCAGATCGTCGTCGCCAACCGCACGCATCAGTCGACCAGCGCCAGCCGCAAGGCAGGCTTCCTGCGCCAATTGCAGGACCGGGTACAGCAAGCCAACATCGCCGGCTATGAAATCAAGAATATTGACAAGCAGGCGCTGATCCAGAAAATCCGCATCGACCTCGCGCAGCAAGACATCATCAATCAGCAAAAGCAGATCGACAACGCGCAAGAGGTGGAGGAATTCCTGCGCAGCAAATACACGAACGGCGAGCTGTACGCCTGGATGGACGGCGGGATCAGGACGCTTTACCACCAGGCCTACACGCTGGCTTACGACCTGGCCAAGCGCGCCGAGAAGGTATTTCGCTTCGAGCGCGGCTTGAGCACGTCCAATTTTATCGAGTTCGGCTACTGGGATGTGGCGCACGACGGCTTGCTGTCCGGCGAGCGCCTGTACGTTGGGTTGAAGCAGCTCGAAGCCGCCTACCAGGAAAAGCGCGGCCACGACTTTGAAATCACCAAGGCGATCTCACTGCGCCTGGTCAACCCGCTGGCCTTGATCCAATTGAAGGAAACCGGCGCCTGCGAATTCGCCTTGCCCGAGATATTGTTCGACATGGATTATCCCGGCCATTATTTGCGCCGCATCAAATCGGTCGGCCTGCGCATCCCCTGCGTGCTGGGTCCATACACCAGCCTGAACTGTACGCTGCGCCTGACGGAGCATAAATTCAGGACAAGCGCGATCGCCAAGAGCAAGGGCGATTATCCGGAGCAGACCGACCAGGCAGACGAGCGTTTCAGCACCACAAATGTGCCGATCACCGCGATTGCGGTCAGCTCGCTGGACGATGAAAACGGCGTGTTCGAACTCAACTTCCACGACGAGCGCTACCTGCCGTTCGAAGGCGCCGGAGCGATCAGCAAGTGGCGCATCAGCCTGCCGGATAAGTTCCGGCAATTCGATTACGACACCATCGCTGACGTCATCGTGCGCCTCCGCTACACCGCGGTCGACGGCGGCGACAAACTCAAAAAGCCGGCATCCGACACGGTGCTCGACTATATCAAGAGCGTCGAGGATCTAAGCCGGGAAGAGGGTCTGTTTGCCGCCTTCGATTTGAAGAACGATTTCCCCAACGAGTGGTACAGCGCCAATCATCCCCCGGCCGGTGCCACCGAACGCGTGCTGACGATCGACAAGCTGTTTGACAAGCTGCCGCTCTTCACCAAAGGACGACCGCCTTCGAAAATCAAGGCAGCGGATATATCCCTGTTCGTGTCCGGCGCTTTGACCGCGGCTTCGATTACCGCGACGCAGGGCGGCAACGATATCAGCTTCACGGATGGCAAGACGGTGGGGGCGATGAAGTCGTTTGTCGCGAAAGATGTGGGTGCCGGCATGGATAGCCTGCAGGTCAGGATTCACGATACGACGACGGCGATCGACAAGATGTGGCTGCTGGAACGCTATGTTTTGGCTTGAGCGTGCTGCGGATTTTTGCATTGAGTACGGGCTTTGTTGCGTAAATCGTGGTGAGGTTGGAAAGCGCCCTTTTGCTGGCTCGCAATCTGATGAGCGTTCAGTGGAATACGGAGGTACTCGTGTATATAACAGGCCTCTTCTAACGCAGAACCGAGGGTTGGTGGATGGGACATCTGTCGGGCTTCGTTTAACAGTCCGTTGACAAACCGAGCTGGTGCTGAATCTGTGCACGGCGATGTGGTGCAATTCTGTTCTACCAGAGCAGGCACTTCCGCCGAACACAGAGGAATCTGCCGGAAGCCAGAGAATGTTGGTCTTTAGATCCTCTCCCTCCGCCATCATCTGTAGGGCCAACATTCTCCAGTCCCAGATCAACCCTCTGAAATCCCCAGCAACTGCGCGGTTTGACGCGCCGACCTGTTGACTGGTCGATCTTCCGTTTCCGCCGCCGGCGTTCTCCTTTGCGCCGTTTTCTCCGGACCTGTTGACTGGACCTGATCAGTACCCTTCTCTGAAGTTGAGGCAAATCAACAGTTTACATCTCAACCAGTGGGCGATGGTTTGGAAGATCGGCCGCCCGTGCAAAAGGGTCTGTCGTCGAACACCAACTAACTGTTGATCGGAGCATTCTGGCGCCTGCCAGCCGAGTGTCCTGTTGGGAGGTCTCAGTTTGGTCTGTGTCCGCTTGTCGCCAGAAGCGGACCTCTCCTGCTGAGAGATCGGCAATCCAGTGAAACGTCCGACAGGCTAGCCAAACAGCTCAGCATGCCGCGGCCTAGGTCTGAGCCGGAGAGCAAATGATCAGGTAGCCTTGGAGGTAATGTACTGGAACCAGGTCTTGGCCGTATCATCACATGTCCTCTGCTGGTGAGCAGCGCCGTTGCAGGCACCTTTTACGAACGGCGATTAGCCATTCGCCGTCAGCGTCACGAGCTGGCATCCGGCGGCTACATAGGACCCGGGGCGCGCCAGGTCGAAGTTGAGGCCTATCGTGATGAGAGTTCTGCGGCTCCTCCGGGCGCTGATCCTCATTCTCCTCTGCTCTGGAACCGCTGGTGCCATAGGAGCAGACACGAGGATCGCGCTGGTTATCGGCATCGGCAGCTATCAGTTCACGCCTGAGCTGCCGACAGCCGTGACCGATGCCCGCGCCCTTGGGTCCGCTCTGCGCAAGCACGGCTTCGACGTGGAGGAGGCGTACGATCTGGATGACCACGCCTTCACCAGCCGCCTGCGCGATTTCGGGGCACGCGCTTCAACCGCCGACGAGGCGATCATCTTCTATGCCGGCCACGCCCTGCAGGCGCGCGGACAGAACTACCTGCTGCCAGCGAATGCCCGGCTGGAGCGCGAGCGCGACCTGATCTACGAGACGGTCTCCTTAAACCTAGTCCTGGGTGAACTGGCTCAGGCGCACAAGCTGGGCCTGCTGATCCTGGATGTCGGCCGCGACACCTCCTTTGCAGACCGGCTGTCGCGCAGCGCCACCGGCATCGGGCAGGAGCGTGGCGCCACGGCTATGTCGGAACGTGGCGTTTCACCCGGCATGTCGCGCATCGATAACATTCCCGGCAATACCGTAGTGGCTCTGGCGACGCGCGCCGGTGCCCTGGCGGAGGACAGCTCCAGCCAGCACAGCCCCTATACCCTGGCCCTGCTGAAGAGCCTGGAGGTTCCGGGACTGGAGCTTGAACTGTTCTTCCGCCAAGTGCGCGACGACGTCATGCAGGCTACCCATGGCCGGCAGGAACCCGTCATCGTCGGATCGCCTGGTGCGACGCCGATCTATCTCAACCCCCGGCCGCCCAACCACAACCCCGAACTGCCGCCGATCAAGCCGATCTCGATCGTTGATAACTCTGACGCCATCAGGTTAGGCATCGGCAAGCCGACCGATCCTGATGGCGACGGAATGTTCGTCCAGGTTCTTGGGCTGCCACGGTCCGGACAGATCCGGCTGGGCGACCGGAGCGTCCTGATCGGTGACGTTCTCGACACTGCGGAACTGCCCCAACTAACGTTCAAACCTGATGCCGGCGGGATTGGAGATGCTGGCATCTTTGACTTCGTGGTAATCGACGATCAAGGCGGCAATGCCTGGGGCATGGTCAAGATCACCGTCACCCAGGCCAACCGGGCACCGGTGGCTGTGGGGGAACGGGTGTTTCGCGTGTCAGCACTGCAGCTCGGGCTGAAAACGCTGACTGATCCGGACGGCGATCCGCTGACGATGACGGTCTCCTCCGTCCCAACCCGGGGCAAGGTACGAAAGGGAACGCAACCGCTTCAAGCCGGCGACAGGCTGACCGCCGACGATCTGGCCGGCCTGACCTATGACCCCGAGCAGTCAGCCCCCGGCAGTGCCGGTACATTCGGCATCCTGTTTGACGATGGCCGAGGCGGCAAAGCGACGGAGACGGTGCGGATCGAGCTGGCGTCACCGTGGAGCGATCCCGATCTGGAGGATGCGCTCTGGGAAAGGCTGCGCGCCAGCGGCTCCTCCGCCGACCTTGAGGTCTATCTGCATCTGTTTCCGGAGGGCCGCCACGCGGCGGTTGCGGGTGAGCGTCTGGCTGGTTCTGCCGCAGCCCACCCGGAGCCTCCGGCCGTCAACGGTCCGGCAACCCGGACCGGCACCATCCAGCCGGTGCCAAGGGAAGGCGGCCCTGCTGCCAATTCAGGCCAACCAGGCAAGACTGATCCGCCCCAGCGTGAACCAAACAAGTCAGAACCTGAGGTCTCCATGGCCCCAGCACCGCCGGTATCCGCCTCCCCCGACAACCGACCGACCGGCAGCTTCCGGGATTGCCCGGAATGCCCGATCATGGTGCAGATCCCGGCGGGAAGCTTCACCATGGGGTCTGCCTCCGGTGATGCGAGTGAGCGCCCCAGCCACAAGGTTATGCTGGCTCGACCGTTCGCCCTGGGCATGTTCGAGGTGACGGTTGCGGAGTGGCGCGCCTGCATGCGGGGCGGCGGCTGCGGGGATATACCTGGAATGACCGGCGCGCCCGACAGAATCCCGGCGCATAATCTGCACTGGCAGGATTCGGTGGCTTATACGGCCTGGCTCAGCGCACGGACCGGGCACAGCTATCGGCTGCCCAGCGAGGCTGAATGGGAATATGCCGCCGCAGCGCGGACCGGCGGCCGGTTCTGGTGGGGAGACGTCGCCGGCGTTGCCAATGCGAACTGCCAGACCTGCGGCGGCAGCTATGAGCGAACCGCGCCGGTGCCGGTCGGCAGCTTCAGACCCAATCCGTTTGGTCTGTATGACGTGAACGGCAGCGTCGCCGAGTGGGTCGCCGATTGCTGGAACAGCACCTACAAGGGAGCCCCGCCCGATGGCGGCACCTGGTTGCAGGGCAACTGCCGCAAGCGGGTCCTGCGGGGCGGTTCGTGGCGCAACGATGCGGATGAGCTAACCACCACCAGCAGACTGAGTTACGACGCGGATGTGCGCTACCCCGGCAATGGGCTCCGCGTTGCCCGCGATCTTGACTGAGCGGATAACCAATCGTCAAACGGTCATGCAAGTCTTTCTTGCTCAACCAGCGTCGGATCAAAATCCGTGAGGCTGACGCACCAAGCAAGAGGTGAACATGCGCGCGATCATCGTCGGCGCCGGGATCTACCGCCTGCTCACGGCTCTGCACTCGATTTGATCAAAAGCTACTACCTTGAATTGTGTGAGACACTGCCGGCGAAAGTTTAATCACCAATCGTGAACGACGTGAAAAGGATTGTAATAAACCGGCGGATGCTGAGGAAAGGAATTCTTTCGGGTTCTTATCAGCCCTCTTGCAGAGCACGGAGGAAGTCGAGCAAGGCGGCCCGTTGGGTGTTTGTCAGTCGGCTAAG
>Ga0170475_106022658_pt1 | contig 14109 bp, 11 predicted proteins | sample Soicark_Litter_5_FD_111474 | JGI IMG/M metagenome (GOLD analysis project Ga0170475, IMG submission 111474) | Avena fatua rhizosphere microbial communities from Hopland, California, USA. Combined Assembly of 48 SPs | reverse complement strand
CTGGTTCGACGGGTCTTTCTCGCCCGTCATGTCTTCCGCCTCGGCAAGGATGGGCACCACCAGCGCCTCCAATGGCTTGCTCGGGGGCATGGTGGGCAACAGCACCTTGCCGTCGGCATCGTGGTACGCCTCGCCCCGCACAAGCGCCATGTAGTACGGATTGATGCCGAACATCATGCGCTGGTCCACGCCATGGTCGCGCATCACCTGGATCTGCTCGACCGGGTAGAAGCGTTGCAGCAAGGGCACGACGTTGTTGCTATTGAAGCGTCCGCGGGCGGGCTTCACGTCCGGCAGTGCGGTGTCGGGCAGGTCGTCAGGTGATTCGATCGTGATCATCGTGTGTTCTCCTTCGGGGGGTGGATTCAAAGCGCGGCAAGCCACTGCGTGATGAGGCGTGTGCCGCGCAGCGTCTTGTTGAAAATGGCCTGGCTGGCGGCATCGTCGAGCGGGCTGTCCAAGCCGATTTCGCGCGACGCCTTGAGCGCCTGGGTGCCGTCGAACTCGACGTAGGCCAACCTCGCGCACAAATGTTCGGACGGCAAACCGAAGGCGTCTCCAGGCAGCAGTGCCACGCCGGTGTCTGCCAGCAGTCGCTCGCACAGGGCTTGAGAATGTTGGACGCCTGCCTTGTGCAGGCGGTCGGTGAAGGGGGTGAAATCGGGGAACAGGTAGAAGCCGCCCGTGGGCGCGTGCAGATGCACGCCCGCGCCAATGAGTTGCCCCGCGGTGAACTGCCCGATGTGGGCCAGCAGGCGGCGTTGGTGCGCCAGGTAGTCCCGCGTGGCGGCTGTCCACTGATACGCTTCGCAAGCCGCACGCTGCACCGGCAGACTCGCACAGGAGTAGGTCTCCGAAGCGATGCCCAAGAGTGTGTCGCGAAACGAGCCCGGCAATGTCGAAGGCAGCAAGGCCACTCCCAGCCGCCAGCCGCCGGCGCCGCACCACTTCGACAGCCCGCCCGTGACCACCGTGCCCTCCGGATAATGAGCGGCGAGCGACACATGCCGGCCCTGGTGGTCGAGCAAGCCGTAGATCTCGTCGGAGATGACGAGCACCTGGTGGCGTCGGCAGGTGGTCGCGATGCCTTCGAGTTCCTCGCTCGTGTACGACAGCCCGTCGGGATTTCCAGGGTGGTTCAGTACGAGGATGCTCGGAACGCCTGCGTCGGACTTTGCTTGCAGGGCCGCTTCGATGGCATCTGGCGTCACCCGCCAACGCTGCTCGAAGCTCGTCGACACCTGAATGGCCGTGTGTCGCAGAAGCCTGGCTTGTGGCGCATAGGACACCCACGCCGGTGCAGGAATCAGCACGTCGGCACGGTCGAATGCGGCCATGACGGTGTACAGCAACAGCTTGGAGCCCGGCGCGATCAGGACCTCCCCGGGCGAAACCTCCATTCCCTGGGCATCGCGATGAAACGTGGCGACACGCTCGCGCAGCTCAAGCAGGCCCTGTACGGCGGTGTAGTCCTTGGCTGCGGCGTGCGCACGCAAGGCCTCCACGGCGGAGGGCAAAGGCGGGAACGGCGATTGGCCGAACCCGAACTTGAACACCTCCCGGCCGCTGCCTTCGAGGTTTCGTGATTGTTCGTTGAGCAGGAGGGTCTGAGACGTGTCTACCGACCGCAGTGAATCTGTCCACATGTTCTGCGCTTCCTTTTGCTTCGGATGAGGCGCAGTTTATGTTCAGCAACGTTTATCTGTGATCGATTTGACATCATGATTTCTGATGTTTTATTAGGGATGGCTGGGGGGCGCGCGTTGGGCTATTCGCGTGTGGCATGACCGAGGAGAGCGCCTACCCAAAAACGGCGAATGCAGTTGCACGGCGCGTCGGGCGACGTGCCGCTGTAGCGTGATGGAGAAGGGGTGTCGAACGATGAAACGGGCGGGGAACTGCACCGAGCCCCAGCCGCCTGTACCTGCGGCCCATGCAGCTCACTGTCAGGATGCTCGCCCGTGGCGTTCCAGTTCTTCCTTGGCAATCGCGTTGCGGTGCACCTCGTCGGGTCCGTCCGCGAAGCGCAGCGATCGTGCGCTGGCATAGGCGTGCGCGAGTCCGAAGTCGTTGCTCATCGCCGCGGCACCGTGCGCTTGCATGGCCCAATCGATCACTTGACAAGCCATCGACGGCGCAACCACCTTGATCATCGCGATCTCCTGCTGCGCGCGCTTGTTCCCTACCTTGTCCATCTTGCAGGCAGCATTCAGCACGAGAAATCGGGCCTGATCGATCAGGATGCGTGCGTTGGCGATGCGCTCGCGTGTTACGCCGTGGTCGGCGATCTTGCTGCCGAACGCGCTGCGGCTCAACGCACGCTTGCACATCATTTCGAGCGCACGTTCGGCCCGGCCGACCAGCCGCATGCAGTGGTGAATGCGGCCCGGTCCAAGCCGGCCCTGGGCAATCTCGAAACCGCGGCCTTCGCCGAGCAAAATGTTTGTTGCCGGCACACGCACGTCCTCAAAGTCAATCTCGGCATGCCCGTGGGGTGCGTCGTCGAAGCCGAACACCGGCAAATTGCGCAGAACGCGGACACCTGGTGTGTCCATCGGCACCAGGACCATCGACTGTTGCTGGTGGCGGTTGCGATGGTTCGGGTCGGACTTGCCCATGAAGACCATGACCTTGCAGCGCGGGTCGTTCGCGCCGGATGTCCACCACTTGCGACCGTTCAGCACGAAGTGGTCACCGTCGCGCCGGATGCTCGATTCGATGTTCGTGGCATCGGACGAAGCCACCGCCGGTTCCGTCATCGCGAAGGCCGACCGGATGGTGCCTTCCAGGAGCGGCTGCAGCCATTGTTCCTGCTGCTCGGCCGTGCCGTAGCGCACGAGGGTTTCCATGTTGCCGGTGTCGGGTGCCGAACAGTTGAACGGTTCCGGGCCGATGTCGGACCGGCCCATGATCTCCGCCAGCGGCGCGTACTCGAGATTGGTCAGCCCGGCGCCGAGGTTCGACTCGGGCAGAAAAAGGTTCCACAACCCTGCGGCCTTGGCACGGGCCTTCAGCGCCTCGATGACAGGCGCGGGCTGCCATGGGTTGCCCGCCTTGCGAAAGTCGTCGACCTGCTGCTCGAAGATCGCCTCTGCCGGGTACACGTGGGCTTCCATGAATGCTGTGACGCGCCCCTGCAGTGCCTTGACCTTGGCGGTGTATTCGAAGTCCATCGCATCTCCTCGTCGTGGTGGACGGCTCGCAACTTGCAGCGGATATGGGATCCGGGCCCGCACGACCTCGGATGCCATCGCGCGAGCCGTGGGACCGAGCGGGGGCCGGTGGCCTGTGGCGAAGTTTCAGCCACCCCGACTCGAAATTCGATAATGAGACTATCTTAGGAGTGCCCAGGAGGACAGTCCGCATGAACTTCGAATACACCCCCGAACAGCAGGCATTCAGAACGGAAGTGCGCCAGTTCCTCGCGGAGTCGCTGCCTGTCGACATGCGCGAACGACAAGCCTCGGGCAAGCGCCTTGTGGCCGCTGATATCACCCGCTGGCAGAAGATCCTTCATGGCAAAGGGTGGGGAAGCGGCAGCTGGCCGGTGGCCTATGGCGGTACGGGCTGGAACGCGGTGGAGCGGCACATCTTCGACGAGGAATGTGCGGATGCCGGTACCCCGCTGCAACTGCCATTCGGTCTGAAGATGGTGGCCCCCGTGATCATGAAGTTCGGCAATGAAGCGCAGAAGGCCCGTTTCCTGCCGCGCATCCTGGCCGGCGAGGACTGGTGGTGCCAGGGGTACTCGGAACCTGGCGCCGGCTCAGACCTCGCCTCGCTGAAGACGCGCGCGGTGCAGGGTACCGATGCCGAAGGTGAGCACTACATCGTCAACGGACAGAAAACCTGGACGACGCTCGGTCAGCATGCCAACTGGATCTTCTGTCTCGTGCGCACGGGCACCGAGGGGCGACCACAAGAAGGCATCACGTTCTTGCTGATCGACATGAAGACACCTGGCATCACCGTGCGGCCCATCATCATGCTCGACGGCGAACACGAGGTGAACGACGTCTGGTTCGACAACGTGCGCGTACCGGTCGACAACCGGGTAGGCGACGAGAACAAGGGCTGGACGTACGCCAAATTCCTGCTCGGCCATGAGCGCAGCGGCATCTCCGGAGTGGGTCGCTCGAAGGCCGGCCTGAAGCAACTGAAGTCTCTTGCATGCCGCCAACCCGGCGACAACGGCCGCCCGCTGATCGAGGACGCGCGCTTTCGCGATCGCATCGCCCGGCTCGAGATTGAGCTGATGGCGCTCGAAATCACGAACCTGAAAGTCATCTTGAATGAAGACAGGCACTTGCCGGCCGGGCCCGAAGTGTCGATGCTGAAGATTTTGGGCTCGGAGGTCCAGCAGTTGCTGGCCGAGCTGATGATGCAGGCCCTCGGCCCGTACGCGTTGCCGTCCGTGCCCGACATGCTGATGCCCGATTGGCAGGGCGAGCGTCTGTCGGTTAACTTCGAACCGCGCGATGCCGGCCATGCCGGCGCGTACTTCAACCTGCGCAAGACCACGATCTACGGCGGTTCGAGCGAGGTGCAGAAGAACATCATCGCCCAGATGATACTCGGCCTCTGAGCCGTGGTCGAAGCGAACGGAGAACACGCATGGATTTCAACTTGAGCGAAGAGCAAGTCGCCATCCAGGACACCCTGCGCCGCTGGCTGGCAAAGGAATACGGCTTCGAACAGCGCCGCGCCATTGCCAAGTCAGCCGACGGCTTCAGCCGCGACGCGTGGGCCAGGTACGCCGGACTCGGCCTGCTGATGCTGCCGCTTCCGGAGGCGGACGGCGGCCTCGGCGGCAACGCAGTCGACACGATGGTAGTGTTGGAGACGCTTGGAGCATCGCTCGCGCTCGAACCCTATTTGTCGACAGTGGTGGTGGCCGGCAGTTTGGTGACCGACCTGGGTGTCGGCGCGCTGAGGAACGAGTTGCTCGGTGGTATCGCGAGCGGGGCACTGCTGGCCACGCTGGCCCATCTGGAGCCGGGCGTGCGCTACAACCGCCAGTGCGTCGCCACCACCGCCCGACGCGAAGGCGACGTCCACCTGCTGAGCGGCCACAAGGCCGTGGTGCTGGGCGCGCCATCGGCGAACCAGCTGATCGTATCGGCCCGCACATCCGGTGTTGCCAATGACGCCGCGGGCATCACGCTGTTTGTCGTCGACCCGTGTGCAGAGGGTGTCACCATCGCGGGTTACGCCAATCAGGACGCGCAGCGCGCAGGCGAGGTGAAGCTGTCGAACGTGAAGGTAGGCGCCGAAGCCATGCTTGGCCCGATGGATGGCGCGCTGCCGGCCATCGAACGTGCGATTGACCGCGGGATCGCGGGCCTGTGCGCCGAGGCCGTCGGCATCATGGCCGCGCTCAATGCCGCGACGCTCGAATACCTGAGGCAGCGCAAGCAGTTCGGCGTTCACATCGGCAGCTTCCAGGCACTGCAGCACCGCATGGTCGACATGGTGTTGGCAACCGAGCAGTCGCGGTCCCTTGCGATGCTGGCAGCGATCAAGGCCGATTCGGAAGATCCGGCCGAACGCAGCCGCGCCGTGTCCGCCGCGAAGGCCTACATTGGTCAAGCCTTGCGCCAAGTGGGCCAAGAGGCCGTGCAGATGCACGGTGGCATGGGGGTGACCGATGAACTGATGGCCGCGCACTGTTTCAAGCGCCTGACGATGATCGACGCTACGTTCGGCAACGCGGATCATCACCTGGCTCGCTTCAGCGACACGCTGCTGGTTTCGTGATTGCCCCACGAAGGGCAGCGAGGCGCTTCGCGGCCATAATCCGTTGAAGGGTGCAGCCCGGTACGCCGGGTTGTCCGTCAACAAGAACCAAGGGCAGGTACTGATGCAGCGCATCGTGATCGTCGGTGGTGGGGCGGGGGGATTGGCATTGGCCACCCAATTGGGAAAACGTCTTGGGCGCAAAGGCCTGGCCGAAATCACGCTGGTCGACTCGGCGCGAACGCACGTCTGGAAGCCGTTGCTGCACCAGCTGGCCGCAGGCAGTTTCGACACCCACGCAGAAGAGATCGAGTACCTGGCACAGGCCCGGTGGAACCATTTCAAATTCCGTCTGGGCACCCTGGTGGGCGTGGACCGTGCTGCGAAGATGGTGCAACTGGCGGCCAGCTACGACGAGAGCGGCGAGGAAATCACGCCTGCCACGCTTGTCGCGTACGACACCCTGGTGATCGCGGTGGGCAGCCAGACCAACGACTTCGGAACGCTGGGCGCTGCCGAGCACACGATCAAACTCGACAGTCCGCAGGCCGCCAAGCGGTTCAACGATCGCCTGATCAACGCCTTCATCCGGGCGCAGAGTGTGCCGCGCACGGCTGGCAGCGGTCGATTGACCGTGGCCATCGTGGGCGGCGGTGCCACCGGCGTCGAATTGGCTGCTGAACTGCATGCCGCGGCGCGTGTGCTGGCGAACTTCGGGTTCGATCACATTCATCCCGAAAAAGACCTGCAGATCGTGCTCGTGGAGGCAGCGCCGCGTTTGCTGTCGCAGTTGCCCGCGCGCCTGAGCGAGTCGGCGGTGCGTGAACTGCGCAAGCTGGCAATCGAGGTGCACACGAACGAACGGGTCGTCGAAGTGACGGACGACTGCCTGAAGATGGCCAGTGGCCGCGTGGTGTCGACGTCTCTGACCGTGTGGGCCGCCGGCGTGAAGGCGGCCGACTTCTTGAAGACCCTCGGCGGTGAGCAGCCGCTCGAGACAAACCGCTTGAACCAGTTGGTTGTCAACGGCAACCTGCAAACCACCGTGGACCCGTCGATCTACGCTTTTGGCGATTGCGCGGCGTGTGCACAACCTGACGGCACTTGGGTGCCGCCCCGCGCGCAGGCAGCGTATCAACAGGCGATGTACCTGGCACGAGCGCTGCCCCGCCTGATCCGAGGCGACGCCGCCACGCCGTTCCAGTTCAAGGACAAGGGCTCACTGGTTTCCTTGTCCGAATACTCCTCGGTGGGCAGCCTGATGGGCAGCCTGACCCGAGGCAGCCTCTTCATCGAAGGCCGGGCGGCCCGGCTGATGTACTGGGCGCTGCACAAGCAGCATCAGCTGGCACTGGGTGGGTGGAAAAAGATGATGCTCATCACGCTGTCGGAGATGCTCGACCGCACTTATCGGCCGAGGATCAAATTGCATTGATTTTGATTCGGCCCCCCAGTCGGCTGGCGCCTCCTGCCCACGAGGGGCGACCCCAGGTCGGCCAGCAAAGCCGGTCCTCGCGGGTGGTTTGATGTGCGGCATCGCTGCGCTTGCCTGCCTGTCGCATGCGCTTCGGGGCGTTGCTTCGCTTTGCTCGCTCGCCCCTTCGGTAAGGGGCTTTGCTTTGCTTTCCCTGGTTAGCCCATCCAGCGGGCTGTGGCTCCTTCCACCACCGCGGACAGCGGAAGGCCGCGGGCACGCTGCTTGCGCAGCCAGGTGGCGTCGTTGCCTTCGAACAGGCTGTCTCGCAATAGGTTGTTGGCATCCAGCGCTTTGAGGTCGAGTGCGTGTTCGTCGATGTGGGCGAGGGTGCGCACGATGTCGTCGCGCAATTTCGAGCGCTGCTTGGTCTTCGGGTCCACGATCTCGCCGTCCAGGCCGAAGCGACAGGCCTGGAAACGGTTGAACGTGTAGACCAGGTAGTCGTCGTCGGCGGGCTCGAACGGCTGTTCGTTGCGCAGGTAGCTGCACAGGCACTGCAGGTAGCAGGCCAGTGCGGCGGCCTTGTCCACCGTCAGCGGTGTGTCGCACACGCGCAGCTCGATCGTGCCGAACTCCGGCTTCGGACGAATATCCCAGTAGAAGTCCTTCATCGACTTGACCACGCCCGTGCTGGCCATCTTGCCGAAGTACTGCCCGAATTCTTCCCAGCTGTGAACGAACGGCGCACGGCCGGACAGCGGGAATGCGAATACCGAATTCAGCCGGGCCGAATCGAAACCGGTGTCCACGCCCTGCACGAAAGGTGACGATGCGCTGAGTGCAATGAAATGCGGCACGTAGCGCGACAGCGCATGCAGCAGCCACAAGGCCTTGTCGCCATCCTCGCAACCCACGTGCACATGCTGTCCGAACACGGTGAACTGCTTGGCCAGGTAGCCGTACAGGTCGTTGAGGTACTCGAAGCGTTCGGTGGGAAAGATCTGCTGGTCGCTCCAGTGCTGGTAGGCGTGGGTTCCTCCGCCGGCGATGCCGATGTTGAGGCGGCGTGCCGCCTGCGACAGCTTCTCACGCAGGTCGCTCAGCTCGGCCCGCAGCGGTGCGTATTCGCGCTGCACCGAACTGCTGACCTCGATCATGCTGCGGGTGATTTCGGGCTTCACATCCCATGCGCCGGGGTGCTTTTCGAGAAATCGCAGCAGGTCGTTCGCCTGTGGCGACAGGTCGAAGTCGTGGTTGCTGACGATCTGAAGTTCCAGCTCGACACCCAAGGTCAGCGGTTCGGAAGGCGTGAACGCGGCCAGCAACATCAAGGCTCCTTCACGTTGGCGTGCGGGCATTCGTCGGCCAGCGACTTCAGCGCCCATTGCGCGAGGACCGGCCCCACGATATGCATCAATGTGGTGGCGATCAGCAGCGATTGCAGCACGCGGCTTTCGATTCCCGGGAGTTCAGCGCTCCAACCGAGGGTGTCGGCTGTCAACAGCACGGCCAGGCTGCTCATGGGCTGCAGCGCGACGATCATGGCGAACGCCTGGCGCGTGCTGAGCCCGCTCGGCCGCGCGAGCAGGGCCACGGCGAATGCCTTGCCCGCAAAGCGGGCGAACACCAGTCCCAGCGCCCAAGGCCACAATGTGATGACGCCATCGACCGTGAACAACATGCCGAGCGAGATGAACAGCATCACGCTGAGCGCGGCGCCGGCCGAGCCGAGGTGCGGCTCCACCGTCAGCATGTGGCCTATCTTGTGCCGCGCCGTCATGCCGGCAACGAGCAGTGCGAGAAGCGGCGAAAGTTTCCATTGGGAAGCCAGCATGGCGGCGAGAATCACGACGGCGATCTGTAGCACCGGCGCTGCCGCGGCGCCCCGGATCGCCTCGCTCAGCTTGGCCAGCAGCCAACCGGCGGCGCCGCCCAGCAGCAAGGAGCCGCTGACGACCGACACGGCGCCGACGCCTGCATGGAATAGTTCGTCGCTCCACGTCGGAGCATCGGCGACGGAAAGCACTCGCCAGGCCTTGATGGCCACCATCGTCAGCACGCAATTCATCGCGGTGGTGATCAGCAGGCGTTCGGCGACTTGGCCACGGGGGCGGATTTCATGCACAAGACCCAGCGTGATCACTGGTGACGTGGACATGGCCACCGCACCCGCCAGCGTCGCCGACACGACCGGCAACCCCATCATGTACAACACGAGGGTGACGCAGATGCCTGCGAACGCTCCTTCCAGCACGCACGTGAGCGCTAGCCAGGGGTTATCGAGAAGCCAGCGCGGCCGGATGCGGCTGCCCAGTTCGAACACCAGCACGCCGATGGCCAGATCGATCAGCGGCTTCCACGGGTCGAGATCGGTGCGCTCCAGCAGGCGGAACGCCAGCGGACTGGCGAGCGCGCCGGTGACCATGTGGCCGACCATTCTGGGAAGATTCAGGCGGCGATGCAACACTTCGCCCAGCACGACGGCCAGCAGCAGCACGACCGCGAACCCCAGCACCGGATCGGCACCACGCAGCACATCGAGCGACCATGGCACGACTGGGGGCGCAGAGGCTGGCGAGAGCCAAGTGTCGACGGCGGTGGACATGGGCGATGGTGATTCCGGTTCCGTTGGCCGAGGGGGCCATCGTGGCCCACGATTTCGCAGCCGGCATGTCATCGCTGCGCAGTCTTTATCATGACGGCCCTTGAAAGACCCGCCGGGAACCCCTATCTCTCCGGAGCCGTTTCCCCGTCAATCGCTTCACAAGACGACCATGGACAAACAAACCCTTTCCTTTCAAGCCGAGGTCAAGCAGATCCTGCACCTCGTCACGCACTCCCTGTACTCCAACAAGGAGATCTTCCTCCGCGAGCTCGTCTCGAACGCCTCCGATGCCTGCGACAAGCTGCGCTTCGAAGCGCTGAACCAGGCGGAGCTGTACGAGGACGCGCCGAATCTCGAAGTGCGCGTGAGCTTCGACAAGGAAGCCCGCACCATCACCATCCGGGACAACGGCATCGGCATGAGCGCCGAGGAGGCCGTGTCCCACCTTGGCACCATCGCCAAGAGCGGCACGCGCGAGTTCATGAGCAAGCTCGAAGGCGACCAGAAGAAGGACGCCCAGCTCATTGGTCAGTTCGGCGTGGGCTTCTATTCGGGCTTCATCGTCGCCGACCGCATCACCGTGGAGACACGTCGCGCGGGTGCCAAACCCGAGGAAGGCGTGCGCTGGACGTCGGAAGGCAGTGGCGACTTCGAGGTCGAGCCCATCACCAGGGCCCAACGCGGCACCGACGTGATCCTCCACCTGCGCGAAGGCGAGGACGAATTCCTGAACGGCTGGAAGCTGAAGTCGATCATCGGCAAGTACTCAGATCACATCTCGCTGCCCATCCTCATGCAGAAAGAGGAGTGGGACGCCGAGGCCCAGAAGCAGGTCACGACCACCGAATGGGCTCCTGTCAACAAGGCGGCTGCCCTGTGGACGCGCAGCAAGAGCGACATCACGCCCGAGCAATACGCCGAGTTCTACAAGCAGATCAGCTACGACACGGAGGCCCCGCTCGCCTACACGCACAACCGAGTGGAAGGCCGCACCGAATACACGCAGCTGCTGTACGTTCCTGCCAAGGCGCCGTTCGACTTGTGGAACCGCGACAAGCGCGGCGGCGTCAAGCTGTACGTCAAGCGGGTGTTCATCATGGACGACGCAGAAGCGTTGATGCCGGTGTACCTGCGGTTCGTCAAGGGCGTGATCGACAGCGCCGACCTGCCGTTGAACGTGTCACGCGAGCTGTTGCAGGAAAGCCGTGATGTGAAGGCCATCCGCGAAGGCTCGACCAAACGCGTTCTCGGCATGCTCGAATCGCTGGCCAATCACGAAGATGAGGCCGAGCGCGCCAAGTACGCCGCGTTCTGGAAAGACTTCGGCAGTGTTTTGAAGGAAGGCATCGGCGAGGACCACGCCAACCAGGAACGCCTGACGAAGCTCCTGCGCTTTGCCTCCACGCATGCCGACGAAGGGTCTCCCTCACGGACTACGTGAGCCGCATGAAGGAGGGCCAGGAGGTCATCTACTACATCACGGCCGACAGCCTGGCCGCTGCGAAGAACAGCCCGCAGCTCGAGATCTTCCGCAAGAAGGGCATCGAGGTGCTGCTGCTCATCGACCGCGTGGACGAATGGATGCTGAGCCACCTGTACGAGTTCGAAGGCAAGGCCTCCAAAGCGTGGCCAAGGGCGCGGTCGACCTGGGCTCGCTGCAGGACGAGGCGGAGAAAAAGCAGGCGGAGGAAGTCGCCAGCGCGTTCAAGCCGGTGCTCGACCGCCTGAAGGAGTCGCTGAAGGACCGCGTGAAGGACGTGCGCGTCACCACCCGCCTCGTCGATTCGCCGGCATGCCTTGTCGTGGAGGCGGGAGATGTCAGCGGACATCTGGCCCGCATGCTCAAGCAGGCCGGTCAAACGGCGCCCAAGTCGCTGCCGACGCTCGAGGTGAACGCCGAGCACGTGCTGGTCAAGCGCCTGGACGGCAACACCCACTTCGATGACCTGGCGCACATCCTGTTCGACCAGGCGCTTTTGGCCGAAGGCGGCTAACTGGAAGATCCGGCCGCCTATGTGCGCCGTGTCAACGCGCTGTTGACGGCGGTCTGATCAAGGGCACGCAGGCGCTTCACGGAGCGCCACTGCCTGGTCGAGCAGGCGTGTCGTCTGCTCGTTCCAGTACCCCCGGCCGCCGAACCACGGGAACGCCACCGGAAAGGCCGGGTCGTTCCACCGGCGGGCGATCCACGCGCTGTAGTGGATCATCCTCAGCGTGCGCAGCGCCTCGATAAGGCGCAATTCGCGCCAGTCAAATTCCATGAAGTCCTCGTAACCTGCCAGCAGGTCACCTAGCTGCCGGCGCATCGTCACCGGCTCTCCGGACAGGAGCATCCAAAAATCCTGCACAGCCGGGCCGTTCAACGCGTCGTCGAGGTCCACGAAGTGCGGGCCCGCCTCGGTCCAAAGCACGTTGCCGGTATGGCAGTCGCCGTGCAGCCGCAGTGTGCGGCACGGCCCCACGCGGTCGAAACACTGCTGCACTTCCTCGAGGGCCATGTCGACCGCTTGCTTCCAGCCCGATTCCGCGTCGAGCGGGATCAGTTCAGACGCCAGCAGCCAGTCGCGAGGCGCTGTGCCGTAAGTGGCAATGTCGAGCGTGAGCCGGTGCTCGAACGGCCGCCGGGCGCCGACCGCATGGATGCGCCCGACGAACCGGCCGATCCACGCAAGCACGGCCGGGTCTTCCAGTTCCGGGGCGCGGCCGGAACGCCGCGCGGTAACGCCAAACCGGTAAGCTTGCCCTGCCACATCGAAGCGGGCGAGGGTGCTGCCGCCATTGAGCGGAAGCGGCGCGGCCACGGGGATCTCGGCATCCTGCAACTCCAGTGCGAAGGCGTGTTCCTCGAGAATTTGATCATCGGTCCAGCGGCCCGGACGGTAAAACTTGGGCACGACCACCTGCCCGTTCTCCAGGAACACTTGGAAGACACGGTTCTCGTAGGAATTCAGCTGGATCAGCCGGCCGTCGCCGCGCAGGTCGACGCTGTCGAGGGCGTCCAGTACCGCCTCGGGTGTCAGTCCCGAATATGGCGTGTCGGTATCGGTTTGGATGGGCAAGGACATCCGCGCATCGTACGCCGCGCGCCGGTCAACGGCGGACGCCCGGTGCAATGCGCGGGTCGTCGTCCACGACGCCAGCAATGTCGCCTCCGAAGCCGGATGACCGGGCGCCGGTGGCCGGGACTGCCGTGGACCTGTCGGACAGTGCGCTGAAATCGCTTGCTGCGAACGAGGAATCGAAGCGGCTGTCCATTGCGAAGAACGAATCCTGGAACAGCGTGGAGTCCTGCCAGAGCGCGGTGCGCTCGGCGCGGCGGTTGGCCACGGTGTTTGCCAGGTTGTCACGCGCCTGGTGGAGCGAGGGCGGGGGCAGCGGCGCACGGGAGGCGGCACCGCTGTGCGGCACGAGCAACTGCAGTTCGCCGATGGACGGCAGGTGATCGACGGGGCACACCAGATACCGCACGCGGCAGGCATCGAGCACCGATTGCTTGATCTTCTGTATGCGGTTCGAATGGCCGCGCTCGGCCTCGAGGTCGACGGCGGCCAGCACGCGGCCGTTGGCGCTGCACACGGCAAACGTCACGTGGTTGGCGCCGAGCAGATCGAACCAGTAGCGCACCGTGGCGATGTCGGTGGGCTGACAAAAGCGCACCAGCGGCAACTTCGACAGGACGATGTGGTGCGGCAGCGCTTCGCGCAGCAGACGGTAGATGCGACGTTCATCCACCGTGAACACCGGACGGCTGGTCAGTGCCCAGGTCTCGGGCAAGGGTTTTGGTGCCGCCGGTTTGCGCCCACGGAGGAGCAGGATGGTGAGCAGTGGCATTGCGACAGCCACGGCAGCGACGACGACCCACGGAAGTATTTGTTGGTTCACGGTACGACTCGGTGCCCGGGCCAGCCGGAAAGGGATGGCTTGAGGGCAATTGCTTCATGGGATGCTAACCGTGAGAAGTCTCACGTTGCATCCCCGACATGGGTGTGGCGCCCAAACGCGTCCGGGTGCTGCCGGCATGATGGCCAGGGCCCGGGACTTGGGATACACTAGAAGGCTTTCCCGCTTGGCTCTGGGAAGAAGGCGGGGCCCGCCCCCGTAACAACGGTTCTGGAAGTGTGAGAGGCTGCCGCATCGCATGAGCAGCACCGAACGCCCCGAATGCCGTTCCTGTTTTGAGCCTGTTTCGAAAGTTCCTCATGAAGACCTTCAGCGCCAAGCCGGCCGAAGTGACGCACGAGTGGTATGTGATTGACGCCACCGACAAGGTGCTCGGACGAGTAGCCAGCGAAGTTGCTCTCCGTTTGCGCGGCAAACACAAGGCCATCTACACGCCTCACGTCGATACCGG
>Ga0170475_106629276_pt1 | contig 14112 bp, 10 predicted proteins | sample Soicark_Litter_5_FD_111474 | JGI IMG/M metagenome (GOLD analysis project Ga0170475, IMG submission 111474) | Avena fatua rhizosphere microbial communities from Hopland, California, USA. Combined Assembly of 48 SPs | reverse complement strand
GTCGCTACTTTCTACGATCTACTGGGCATTCCCAAAGATCAGCGCCTGACTGCTACGTGCGGAAGAACGCATTCAACACGTCGTATATGGCGAGATTCAATGGGTCGCTAGCGGCCACCCGCCTAATTATTAATAAATGTTTTGAGGGGGCTCACATTCTATATATGAGCGTCTATTCAGGACTTCAAGGTGGACAGAAGCGGAGACAATTTCTTTCGCGCTCGCCGGCGTCGCGTCTTGACGGCAGAAAAAGTCAAGCGCAATCGCGAACCGGCTTCCATCAACGGGAGACACTGCAGATCGCGTAACTCTATTACGCAACGATAGGGTTCTGGAAGGCGTGACACAGCCTGCCTTAGAAGCACCTCGCGTTCTCTCACCTGATAACCGGCATTTGGAGACTGCACGACAGGAAATCGATCACTTTCCACGTTTTCGGTCCTTAGTGAAACAGAGTGCGTCGACCACTTACATCGGTACACTTGACGAACCTCATTCATCGCGATCGACACTAACCAAGTCTTCAGAGTCGCGTCGAAGCGAAACTGATCGGCGTGGACCAGTGCCTTCAACATTATCTGCTATACGATGTCTTCGCTTGTCGAGTCATTTCGTGTGAGCGCGCGAACCATTCGATTTAGAAATGCAAGATGTTCCACAACGCAATCTGCGAAATTCTCTTGCCTGCTCATTACGTCCTCTGGTTCAAGATGACCCAATCGCTTATAGTCACTCGATGCTCATGCAATCGCGCAGCCAGAATGAAGAAAACAAGAGAGGAAGCGATAGTTCAGCGACAGCCCTCCACTATCAGTGCGTACTGTTCGAGCCCATGGTCACTGTGGTTACAAACAGCCGACTACCTGTACGCTGATTGAAGACCGTTCATTAGGAACAGGCTTCGTGTAGATGGGCTTTCGGCGGCTAGCAGCACTCGTGATGCTAAACGTCGAATCGGAATGGTCGGAAGCTACGGTTCCTTGTCGGCCCGCCGCCTTGGCACCGACACCCCATTCCACCGGGCTAGAGCGGATAGAAATATTTGTGGGCTCAAGCTCGCCACCACTTAATGCTAACCGTAACGCGAACGCAATGCGGGCTGCACCAAGATGCTTTTGAGAAGTTCCGATCCGAGAGAATTACAAACCAAGTAGAAGTCTTGTGCATAAGAATGTACAACCACCCTCGTGTTGTGCAATTTCGTCCTCAGGCGATAGCGATACAGTGCTCGACGAGCAATTTGCCGACCCCACGCTGCATGCTTGCTTGCACGAATAGCCCATCGAGTTCGCGTGTACATCGACTCCGGAAATCAAAGCTGCAAGCAAAAGATCGTGCATAGAAGTCCGCCCCGAAGGGATCACCTGCAGTGGTTCTTCTCGCGGCACGCAAATCGCATCGGTTTGAGCGACGTTCCGGCTGGACGAATGAATTGGGCGTTGTTCTGATACCACCGAACAAAAGCTTCTCCGCGTTGGTATTCGATCTCTATGTCGGTATAGTGACACCCGAATTCAGCCCGAGATAGTGCACTGCACCGCTATTTCGTAATTACGAGAGGTGCCGGCCGGGTGCTTGCATCGCCCGACACCCGAAGCGCGGCGCCTCTTTCTTTACTATTAAGCTCCGGGCTTGAGCCGGAACCGAAGGAACACGTTCACACCCCACGGAAGGTCGCCGTAGAACGGCTTGAGTGCGGCGTCGATGCCATACGCCGTGACATTCGCCCCGACGCCAGCTTGCAGATTTCGGAACGTGCCGATGTCACGAGTGTAGCCCGCTGTATATGCGGTCACGTTGAATGCGTGCTGGCCCGTGGCCCGCGTCACCTGCTCTCCGAGTTCATGGTTGTACTCGAACAACTCGTCGCGTTGGGACCACTCGAATCTTCCGGTTACGAAGTTCTTGCGCGAGAACGGGACGACGGTCTCGGCCAGCACGGCGTTGGTTCGCCGCTTTTCATCGAGCTTGTAGTTCTGTCCCCAGACGAAGCTCGTCGCCCACCAGTTCTTTCCGGCAATCGGCTTGACATATTCAACCGAAGCCGTGGTTCTCACAATGCTGCCAGCATGCGACGATTCGGGATCTTGCAGCCGGCCCACAGAGACCTGCGCCGTCCAGTTCTTGCTCGGAAAGAAACTCAGGCGGCTGGACCAGGAGTTCATGGCACCCGAGTCGATATTCCAGCGTGCTTCATTAGGCTCACGCCCGTGGAATCCCGAGGCCTCCAGTCGCACTTTGCCGTACGTGACGCCCCCGGTGAGGACGTTGTTGGCGATGTGAGTGGAATCTTGCCAGTGGTGACCGATGGCGGCATGCGGTAACTCCAGCGCGCTCGCTCGATGCGGGAAGGATACCGGCCCCAAGGCCGGGTCGCCGACCGGAGCGTAGTAGACGTTCCAGGTTCCCTTTTCACCCAGAGGGTGCGCATACTGGACGCTCAGCTCCATCACGAAATCATGCGGATGTTGTGCATCGACGAGTGGTGTGCCGTATGCCGTCTCGCCGGTTTGAAACAACAGGGGATAGCGGCGGTCTGTGACCGTAGCGGGCTCCAGGCTGAGCATCGAGCGCAACATAAAACTGCCCCGGCCGAGCTTGTGCACCGCGCCCAGCATTCCCCAGCTGACTGAGTAGATCTTGTCACCACCGCGCGGCCCCGATTGCTGTGTGTCAACGATGAAGGCCTGTCCCATCCACATGAGGTGCCAGTCGCCAGTGCGAGTCATGAGCATCGGCATCGGCCAAGCCGCGGGCTGAAACCCGGTTCCGGAACTCTCGTTCATCAGGAACATGCCGGAACTGTTCATTCCGGAGTGCCCCATGGCGGAGTCGTCCATGCCCGCCATTTTTGACATGTCGTGCTGGGAGTGGTCCTGGGGATCGTTACCATCCTGCTGCTTGTGCTGCCCATGATCCTCCTCGGTGGGTTTCTGGTTTTGGCCGAGCGCCGCGGTCGAACCGGCCAGCAAACTCGCGGTCAGTGTTAAGGCTCGCAACGCAAGCAAAGAACGACACATAGGTTTCTTGCCCTCCAGGCACACTTTGCCTGCATTCCCGCTTTCCGGCCGTTCCTACTAATGGACCGATCTAGCGGGAGTGCTTATAGATCAACTCGACCAATTCGTCAGAATGAATCTCGGTCTCCCTGGCACCACGATTAGCGACAACGAAGGCCGGTCCTACCGGCGCGGCAACGCTGGCAAACATTACTTGACGTTGCTAACAGATGGATTACTCCGCACGTCCCAGCCGCCGCCCAGAGGCGGAAGGTACCTACAGCAGCACGAGCCGCATCCGCACGCGTGCTTTCGACCTCGTTGCGGGCAACAAGAAGTTGCCTGTCCGCATCCAAAACATCTGTTAGCGTGATCGCTCCGGCCTTGTAGGCTCGTTGCGAAAGATCGCGTGCCCGCGTCAGCGACTCGACTTCATCTTCTAACTGCTCGAGCCGCGCTTGTGTCTGCGCAAGCTCCATCATCGCGTTCTCAATATCTTCCGTTGCTTTCAAGGCGGCCTGCCGGTACGCCGCCAGCGCTTCCGCGTATGCACCGCGCGCCTGGGCGATTTCTGCTTTCACCTTGCCGAAATCAAACAGGCGCCATCGCAATGAACCCCCACCGATGGCCTGGAACGCCTGCCCGTTAAAGACACTGCCGGGCTTTATGCTGTCGAAGCCGAGCGCGCCGGCAAGGGAGATCTTGGGATAGTAGTCCGAGATCGCCACACCAATGCGCTCATTCGAAGCGGCGAGCCTCCGCTCGGCGGCGATAATATCGGGCCGGCGGCGCAAAACATCCAGCGGCTGATCGGCATCACCGATCGCCGGAACCCCTGGAATCTTGCCCGGCGTCATAAGCTCTTTCGCATACGTTCCGGGCTGGGCCCCCATTAGAACGTCAAGCCGGTTCAACTGGGCTTCGAGCTGCACGCGCAACGGCGGCACGGTTGTTTTTGCCCCTTTCAGGAGAGCCTCTGCCTGCGCAACCTCTCGGCCGTCTGCTGCACCTGCTCGCCGTCGTGCCTCTACCAATTTCAAAAGACCTGCGTCGGTATCAATGACCTGCTGTGCCACTGCGAGTCTCGCCTGGAATTCTCGCACTTGTACGTAAGCGTCGCCAGCTTCTGCGGCGATTGTGATTCGCGTCCCCACGTGATCGGCTTCGGCGGCCTGGACTTCGTCAACAGCGGCGGCTTTTCCTCGGCGCAGGCCACCCGAGAGATCAATCTCCCAGCTCGCTGCGGGACCAACCGTATATTCCCGAAAATTTCTGCGGTAGCCAGGGAAGCTATTGCCAATGGCCCCAAACAGATTCGCAGCCGTTTGATGTTGAGCAGTCACCGACGCTCCCAGATCGGCTGTGGGCAGAAGGCGAGCACCAGCCTCCGCGGCAGCGGCTCGCGCTTGCGTAACGCGTTCAAGTGAAGCGGCAAGGTGCAGATTCTGTTCCAGTGCGCGCTGGACCATTGTCACAAGCACGGGGTCGTCGAAACCGGTCCACCAGGTATCGAGTTTCGGCGCAGGTAGCCCACTCGTTGCCGCTTTAGCGCTACTGAGGTTGTGGAACGGAGCCACATTCATGGGTGGCTTGGCATAGTTTGGCCCTACTGGATGCCTGCCTACGGCACAACCCGCCAAGGTCAAACTGAGGGCGAGGGTCAACAGGATCTGCACATTTTTCATACGTGTTTCCTTCGAACCAAATTGCGGACAAAAGAGTAGAGAACCGGCGTGAAGAGAAGGCCGAAGCCGGTCACCCCGAGCATCCCGAACAATACCGCCGTCCCAAGGGACCGCCGCATTTCGGCACCGGCTCCGGTCGCAACCGCCAACGGGGCCACACCCAGGATGAACGCGAAGGATGTCATCAAAATCGGACGAAGCCGCGTGCGCGCCGCATGCACCGCACCTTCCAGGGGAGTAGCACCTTCTTGTTCCCTCTGATGAGCAAACTCGACAATCAAAATTGCGTTCTTCGCAGCCAGGCCGACGAGCACAACAAAGCCAATTTGAGCCAGGATGTCGATCGGCATGTTCCGCGCCAGCAGGCCGGTAACTGAGGCGAGAAGGCACATCGGAAGGATCAGTATGATCGCCAGCGGCAGCGTCCAACTCTCGTATTGCGCGACAAGCACAAGAAACACAAAAAGAGCGGCTGCGCCGAAAACGGCTAGCGTCGGAGTTCCGTGCTGCTGCTCCTGGTAGGAGAGGTCGGTCCATTCGAACCCGATGCCGTGCGGCAGAACGTGATGCGCAAGCTCCTCCATGCGTTGAAGCGCCGAGCCGGAGGCGACGCCGGGAGCAGCGACGCCTTGCACCTCTGCGGCCGGGTAAAGGTTGTAGCGCGGTACTCGATAGGGAATCGTGTTGTCTCTCAGCTGAGCCACCGTTCCAATCGGCACCATCTCGCCAGACGCGTTACGAACCTTCAGCCGCGAGATGTCTTCGTGATCCCTCCTATAATCCCCGTCGGCCTGAACCACCACTTCGAAGGTTCGGCCGAGAAGATTGAAATCGTTCACGTATTGAGACCCGAGATACACCTGCAGCGTGGAGAACACATCGGTTGGCGTAAGGCCAACTTTTTCCGCCTTGACGCGATCGATGTCGGCATAAACAGAAGGCGATCCCGTGTTGAACAGCGTGAATACACCGCCGAAATGCGGATCTTTGTTGGCAGCCGCGGCCAGTCCGTTTGCCGCGCTCACAAGTGCTTCCGAACCGAGTCCGGCGCGGTCTTCGAGCATCAACTTGAAACCGCTCGCGCTCCCAAGGCCTTGTACGGGCGGAGGCGGGATTGTCAAAACGCGAGCACCTCTAATGGCCGACAGCCGAGCCGTCAGATCTGCCAAAACCGTCTTCGCTGTTACGCCGGGAATTTCGTGGTTAAAAAGAGACGGCAGGGCTGTGAAAACCGTGCCGGAGTTAGGAGCCACCGTGGAAGTGATCGCATCGAGCCCCGCGAAGGGGGCGGCGTGCTCGATGCCGCGCGTATTCAAGGCGATATTCGTGGCCTGTTTCACAACCGCTTCCGTACGCGCCAGCGTCGCGCCCGGCGGCAACTGCAACAGGCTGATGAGATAGCCCTGGTCCTGCTCGGGAATGAAGCCCGTTTGTGAACGCGAGAACTCCCATCCGGTGAGGCCAATCAGCCCGACATAGACCACGAGAACGATCGCCGTGCCCCGAATCAGCCGGCGCGTTGCACTTCCATACCCGGACGACAGGCTCTCAAAGCCGCGATTAAAGCGATCAAAAGCTCCTTGAAACAATCGTTGAACGAAGTTACGCGATGAAGCATGATGTAGATTATGGTCCTTGAACAGGATTGCGCACAGAGCTGGGCTCAAAGTTATGGAGACAAAACAGGAGATAACGGTGGAGGCCGCAATCGTGACCGCGAATTGCTTGAAGAACAGTCCGGAGATACCGGAGATAAAAGCGGAGGGCACGAAAACTGCGCATAAGGTAAGCGCGATAGAGATCAGGGCGCTACCGACCTCGTCCATCGTCTTGTGAGCTGCTTCCAAGGCAGACATGCCGGAACGCAGGTTGCGCTCTACGTTTTCAACAACAACGATCGCATCATCGACAACAATTCCCACCGCCAAAACCAAGCCGAAAAGCGAGAGGTTGTTGATAGAGATGCCGAGCACATAGAGAATGGCGAACGTTCCGACGAGAGATACCGGAATTGCAATGACGGGGATGATGGCGGCTCTCCAGTTCTGGAGGAACAGAAACACGACCCCGAGCACCAGAAGGATTGCCACGAAAATCGTGATTACCACCTCGTGGATAGATTTGGAGATGAAGATCGTCGGATTGTAGATTATCTGGTAGTCGGTGCCGGCCGGAAAGTCTTTCGCGAGCTCTTTCATAGCTCCAAGGACTTCGTGGTCGACGGCAAGTGAGTTGGCACCCGGCTGGGCGTAAATTAATAGGGTCGCGGAGTCGTAGCGGTCTAAATACGCTGTGGAACCGTAATCGGTCGCGCCGACTTCCACGCGGCCGAGGTCGCGGATGCGCGTTACTCTTCCTTGTTGGTCGGACTTGACTACTATGTTGCCGAACTGTTCGGGCGTGGAGAGCCTGCCGAGAGTTTCCACGTTGACCTGGTAAGCCGCATTCCCGGGTACAGGCGGCTGATTCAGAATGCCCGCGGAGACCTGCAAGTTTTGGGCACGAAGCGCCGTCAGTACTTCACTGCCACTGAGATTGTTTGCGGCGACCTTGTCGGGTTCCAACCAGATGCGCATTGCGTATTCCCGCGCACCCTGGAACTCCACGTCTCCCACGCCCTGCAAACGAGCGAGCGCGTCTTTAATATGCAAGGTCGTGTAATTGGAAAGGTATAACGTGTCTCGCGAGTTGTCGGGTGAGTAGATGTGAATAGCGAGCAGAATACTCGGCGTCGCCTTCCTGACTTGGACCCCCAGCCGTTGTACGTCCTCCGGCAATCGTGGCAACGCATTTTGAACACGGTTCTGGGTTAACGTCTGTGAGACGTTCAAGTCCGTGCCGATGCGGAACGTAACTGTGATCGTGAGCTTGCCATCCCCAGTGGATTGGCTGCTCATATAGAGCATGTTTTCAACGCCGTTAATCTGCTGCTCAAGCGGAGTCGCCACGGTGCGTGCCACAGTGTCGGCGGACGCTCCGGGATAAACAGTGGTGATTTGTACCGTGGGTGGAACGATCTCGGGATACTGTGCAACGGGCAGGACCAGGAGAGCGCCAAGCCCAAGAAGCGTTACGAACATGCTCAGGACGATCGCAAAACGTGGGTGCTCGATGAAAAAGTGTGCCAGGCGCATGTTCTTTACTTGTTCCTCTCCTGCGCGATCGCAGCAGTGATGGCACCGTCTTGAGTCGTGACCTTGGCTCCTCGCCCGGCGTAGACCAGTCCATCGATGATCACTCGGTCATTCGCCGTGAGCCCTGACCGGATCACTCGCAAACCGCCTTGAAGCTCTCCAACTTCGACCTGTTTCGGTACTACTGACCCGTCCGCGGAAACCGTCAGGACGGCATGTTGGGATTGGTCCGGCTGTACAATCGCATCCGGCACCAGGAGCGTTGGCGAAGGAGCCGCGACCACCAGTTGGACACGAGCAAACTCCCCCGGCACTAACCCTAACTTGCGATTCGCAATCGTTGCGCGAGCATGGATGGTGCCGCTCGATCGGTCGAGGACGTTGTCCAAGAAATCGAAGGTCCCCTTCAGGGTGTACCCCTTGTCATCGCCGACCGCAAGCGCAGCATGCTGGATGTGCGAACCATGCATCCGCTCACGGTATTTCGAATAGAGCAGAAAATCGGACTCGCTCATATCAAAGTCGAAATAGATCGGGTCGATTGACACCAAAGTCGCGAGCAGCGTCGTGGGACCGTTTGCAGTACGGCTGCCTCCGATCAGATTGCCCAGGGAGACGAGGTGCTTCCCAATCCGCCCCGTGAATGGTGCGGGGATGCGACAGTGATCAAGGTCAAACCGCGCGTCCCGGATACGTGCTTTGGCTTCTTCTACCGAGGCCAGCGCTGCGCGCTCATCGCCGGTGCGTTGATCAACATTCTCAAGGGTGCCAGCATCGCTACCCTGCAGATCTTTGGCGCGCGCAAGTTGTTGTTCAGCGAGTTCGAGATGTGCCGTAGCGACACCGAGTTGGGCCGTGGCCTGCGCCAGAGCGATCTGGTACGGTTGCGGATCGATCGTGAAGAGAGGATCTCCTTTATGAACGATGTCGCCGTCTTTGAAAAATATGCCTGTGAGTGTGCCTCCCACCTGCGCGCGTATCTCGACTTGCGAGACGGCTGAGAATTGGCCGAGGAAGCTCAGACGCGAATCAAGCTTTCGTATTAGCGGCTTACTGACCACGACGCGTGGCATGGAAACCGCCGCCCCACCTGGCGGTTTTGCCAGAGAGTGTGGCGAATACTTGGACCATGCGGCGGTAAGCGCGATCATCGTAACGCCGGTGCCAATCCACAGTGCGGCCGGCAAACGACGTTTTGTAATTGCTGGCTTCTTCTCCGCCTGTTCCTCTGTCTCTAGTTCTTCTCTCAAAACCATGTATTTCTACTCCGTGATAAGTGTTCATGTTATTTGCACCATTAAAGGCCCAAAGACAATTCAACGCTCGTTGCGTCGAGTCTCGCCGACCCGATCAGCAAGGGTTGTCTTTGCGGGCGATTGTTAAAACTGTCCTGCGCGTGAGAAAGCAACTCCGAAGGACAGGGCTTCAGGCCGCGGCTGACGGACACCTGTGCTCTACGCCGTTGGGAATTTATCCCGAACGGCGGCGGCGCACCGCTCGCACGGTACATATCCAGTACTTGATCTGCCCGGGAACGCGCGCAAGCATCCCCGAAGAGGGTAATAAATCGATAACCGGCTAACCGATCTTGTGTGGCTGATACCCACAGCGCCTCAATCCTTTAGATCGAAGAGAAGAGGAGGTTACGCGTTGGACGAAAAGTCTGTTCTTTTCGGCGGACACACCTAAGGTCCGACTTCATCAAACACCTAACTTTCAATTCCGGGTCCTTCCATTCATATCCGATGGAGAGGACCCAAAACAAAACAGATCTTTTGGCAACGCCCTTTCAATACTTATTTCTTGTTTATCGTTCGTTCGAGAAACTCATGCATCAACGACCCAATCCGATCCCCTTCTTCTTCCAACGCGAAATGGCCCGTGTCGAGCAGATGGAGCTCTGCATTAGGAATATCTCTTTTCAAGAGTTCAGCACCCTCCACCGTGAAGATTCCATCGTTTTTGCCCCACGTGATCAGCGTAGGGGGCTGATGTTTACGGAAGTACTGCTGCCAATCATCGAAAACATCCAGATCTCTTTTCGCGTTGTAGAGGATTGAAAGCTGGATATCCTTATTTCCCGGCCGGTCCTGGTAGGCCTGGTCGATCACCCAATTGTCAGGGCTGATCTTCGACGGATCGCTGGCACCGTGCAGATAATGCCACTTGGTTCCTTCAATAGTCAGAAGCCAGTCGAGTAGAAGTTGAGCGTTCTTTTCGCTCCGATCTTCCCAGTAGTCAGATAACCCCGTCGAGAACTCCTTGTTTCCCGTCAAGAACTCCTTATTTATGGCGTCGACATGGGCTCCTGCGTCTTGGATGATCATAGCGGTCACTCGTTCGGGATGCGTGACAGCTAACCGGAAGCCAATCGATGCCCCTATGTCCGAGAGGTATAGCGCATACGAAGAAAGATTGAGTTTTTCGGTGAACCTTTGGGTCACAGACGCTAACCGCTCAAACGAATAATCGAAATCGTCGACCGACGGTGCTGAGCTTTCGCCATATCCAGGGAAGTCTGGAGCAACGACATGATATTTATCCGCAAGCATGGGAATCAGATTGCGGAACATATGAGAAGACGACGGAAAGCCGTGCAAGAGCAGAACGGTGGGAGCATCTGGGGGACCGGCTTCGCGATAGAACATTTCCAGCCCCTCCACGTTAAGCTTGCGATAGAAAACGGTCGGCGTAATCGTGTTCGACATCTAAACTCTCCTTCTGTGCATAAATTGAACCTTCGTGGGCGTTAGGCAATCCCCGCGTCCTCACGGAAGAACGCGGATGATCGTCTTGCCCTTGACCCGCTCGGTCCGCTTGAAGGCGGCGACGGCGTCATCGAGGGTCGATACTTTGCCGATGTTCGTCCGCAGCCTTCCGTCACGTAACCGCCGGACGATCTCACTCAGTTGGGCGCGATCGGACTCGACAACGAAGTCGATAGTCAGCCCGCCGGAGGGCCGCGCCTCGGTCGGGCCGGTAACGGTCACCAGCGTTCCTCCGGCGCGAATCACTCCCGCAGACCGTTTCGCGATGTCGCCACCGATGACATCGAAAACCAGATCGACTCCACGGACGTCTTCCAGCGCATCGTTCTCGGGGTCGATGAACTCCTGTGCGCCGAAGTCGAGAGCCTTTTGACGGTCGGCAGCGCGTCCGGTGCCGATGACGTACGCGCCGGCCTCACGTGCGAGCTGGGTTGCCATCGAGCCGACTACGCCGGCCGCGCCGTGTACGAGGACGCTCTGCCCCGCACGAAGGCGGCCGTGGTCGAACAGACCCTGCCACGCGGTCAGGCCCGGCATCACAAGGGCCGCGCCCGCCGTAAAGTCAACGTCGCCCGGCAGCGGTGCCAGATTGCGTGCCTCGACGGCTACATACTCCGCCAGCGTGCCGTCGCGATACCAATCCGTGAGGCCGAACACCCGCTGTCCGACCGACAGCCCGGTTGTTCCATAGCCGAGAGCGGTGACGATTCCGGCCAATTCGTGTCCCGGGATTACGGGCGTCCGGTCACGGCCGACGCGATCGGTCCAGCTCGAGGGCCACGACAGCTCATCCCCCGTGAATCCCGATGCATGAATCCGAACAACGACGTCGTTTATCGCTGGCTCCGGCTCGGGTCGCTCCACCAGCTTCACTCCGGCCGTTCCCGCAGCCTGATCCGTCACCACGATCGCCTTCATCGTGCGCCTCCCTGTGCGGCTCCGGTCGCCGGACTGCAAATGTCTCTTGCGAGAACACGAACCTTGCCGGAGGTTCCTCTGATTTCTGTTGCCGCCGGCTGGAGCTGTGCTTCGCCTCTGCTGCCAATAAGTACGGAAGCGCCATGCGCAACTAAACGCTTGGCTGTTTCTTTTCCTATGCCCGAGCTGCCTCTCGTGACAATCGCTACTTTATTCTTGAACTGCATAAATCTCTCCTTTACGCTTTCTGTAATATGATTTCGTCCTCGCAAGGCGAAGACACCGTTGGTAAAAAGCTTGTGGCAACGCCACCTTCCCCGGCCGGCCCCTTTTGCGCATTCACATTCTCATTTGTGGCGGAGCAAGGGATAGAACTGCACCCACGTCATGTCGGTCTGGACGACGTTCGTCATGTGACAACCCAGCGCACTCGCTCACCGGCGCTTCCGCGGCAGATGCTGCATAGGGCATGGCACGATGTCCGAAAGTGAAGAAGCTCCATCCATTGGTCTTTGCAAAACGTTTGGAATCTTTCACGGTGGCATTGATGCCGTTAATGGCTCATTGAGGAAACCCCGCCTGCAGGCACCCATAAGAATCCCAGTTACTATTTGGACACTCCTGTTCCCTCCGTGTTTTCTTTTGGCATTCATCTGCATTCGTCCCTCCTTACTTGCTGTGAAGTACCGGGTAGCCCTTTACGTAAATCCAGTCGTCGGCTTTCGCAGCCGAGGCAGTCCTTCTTGTAGTCAGTCGCGACCTGCTTGTCAGGTGCATCGGATTTAAACAGCGCCCAGCCCCAACCGTCGCCCCACAGAGGATTGTTGGGATAGCGGCCTTTCGAGTCCTTGATCAGGACGAACCAGACCTTGGTATCCTTCGCCCAGTGGGCATCGCCCGTTGTCATTTGCGCATGATCAGTTCCGAAGACTTCCTTCACCAGAACCGTGCCGTCGGCGAATTTCTTGTTGCGCCGGTAATAGTCGGCCCCCCGGCGGTGCATAGGTTAGGTGCATCTGATTTCCTCCCTTCGGATCGAGCACGAAGTAAGTGCCGAGGGTTTGGTAAAGGTCGCGGTAATCCGCCGGCTTGTTAATGTTGCCGGACTTGTCGACAAGTGAGAAACCGTTAAATGAATCCCTGGCTTGAGGCTTGGCGGGTTGATTTCCAAGCGCCAAAATCGCAAGCACCGCAATGCCTACCTGTGTGTACACTGGTGTTCTACTTTTCGAAATATGTAAAGCCAAGCACTATAGCTCAACCGTTGATTCATGATTTCCTCCTCCTCGGATTTCTCGTTCGTGATCCGCTGCCATTACGGCGAGCGAGAACGCTGCCGCGGCAGCAGTGAACACGGAATAGTCGAGCGGCGCCTTAATTCCGAGGGTCAGCGCCATCGAAATCCCGAAAATCGTAAGAAGCACTCCGGAACCAATTGCTGCCTCGCGCAGGTGCAAACCTGCGATTAGGGCAATGCCAAAGATCAGTTCCCCGGCTGTGGCCAGCACAGCCGCCGCAGGCTGAACGGCGACGGGCATGTACCAGTTCAACCGGTCGGCATAGATGCGGAAGTGCTGCCAGTCGCCCCAACTCACATGCGGCGACCCGTGCGGCCCCCAGGCGCCCAGCCGGTCGCCCACCGGGACCAGGAACGCAGTCGCGAGAGTCAATCGCAGGGCCCACTCCGTCCATCGTGCCGCTCCGGCGCGCATCACTTCCCCTCCACAACCGGACGCCCCGCCGCCGCCACCATGAAGGCGAGGATCTTCGCGGGTAGCCCAGGCTGCGCATTCTCGGATGTGGAATGGAGCGCGCCCGTCGGTTCGTAGAACATCTCGCCCCTTCGCAGAACACGTGGAGTCTCGTGATTGATTGCGAAACGGATTTGCCCCTCGAGCACATAGCCGACGATGAAGCCCGGATGCCGGTGCTCGGCCGAGCGCTCCCCGGGCGGGTAACTGACTTCCACCAGTGAGGCTTCCATTCCGGCAAATGGGCCAGAGAGTGTCTGCTTACCGATTTCCCGAACGCGCGCGTCGACCGGTTGCGCGCATGCCTTGCGCCCCTTCAAAGCGGTGGCCGCCAGAATCATCTTCCACAGAAGCATCCGTCGCGATCTCATGTCCCATGCTACGATTCCAATGGTTACCTGGGTAGGCCCATTTGTGGCAAACACATGGGTCCACTTTTCGGTGCCAAAATTCACTGGCACTCCTGAATTAGTGCTTGGTCCGCGTCCGCCGGACACCACGCTCACTCGCTGGCTATATGACGAGTTGCGCCGTGCCCTGCTCACGGGCCCGCGTCCGGTGATAAACACGAACGCGTGTTCGACCACGAATCGCTTTGCGACATGGAGTCCGATCCCGCTATTGCCTCGGGTGATGAAGGCGACTTTCACTTGTAGCGCTCGCATCTTCTAATCTCCTTCTCGTCCTGATTAAGGCTTGACTCGATGGCTGTACGCCACAACAAAGGTGGCGAGGGCGAGAATGACAATGAGGTATAACTCCGCTCCAGATGCTCTTTTCCGTACTGCTGAATGTCTTCGACCTTGACCACGATGGAATCCTTTCCCGGACTGATGTCACCGATCCGGGAATACCCC
>Ga0170475_105433406_pt1 | contig 14116 bp, 14 predicted proteins | sample Soicark_Litter_5_FD_111474 | JGI IMG/M metagenome (GOLD analysis project Ga0170475, IMG submission 111474) | Avena fatua rhizosphere microbial communities from Hopland, California, USA. Combined Assembly of 48 SPs | reverse complement strand
GCGAACAAGCCGAATGGATCGTCTTGCCACGAACCCAGTTTCGGACCTGCAAACGGGCTGTACAGCTTGCTCAATGCGGTATCGACCCAGGCCTGCTTCGGCTGATTACGCAACGCTGCCTCATCCTGTGGCGTCATCAGCGCAAGGCGATGCTTCTGGAACAACGCCAGCCAGTCACGTTGCGCCTGATCGCCAAGCCCATCGGAAAATTGCAGCAGTTCGCCATGCGGTGTCAGTACCGCGCGATAGGCATCGGCCGCACGGCGCGCCTGATCCCAGTCTTCCGCGCCCACCAGCACGATAATCCTTTGCTGTGCCGAATCGACCATATGAGTGAATGCCTGCTGCAATACCGGATCGCGCTCCTGCACCGGCAACAACGCGAGGATGTCGGTGTCCGGCACGATCCGATTGTTCAACCACAGATAGGTGGCATGCGTCAGCAGCAGACCGACGACCAGAGCCCAGATGACTGCGAGTACTTTGTGTTGCTTCAAAATAGCGCTGCCTCTTCCGCAGTCATGGCCGACTCGCCGGGCTGAATGGCGGAAAAGACAATGCTGGTGCGATCGCCGCTCTCTTCGCTGATCGTGATGTTTTTGACATACGCAGCGCCGTCGAGCGCAATGCTGCCAATCGCCCTGGCCAATGCCGGCTCGCGCGCCTTGAGCGCCACGCTCCAACCGTTGTCCCGAATGCTGCCATCGACTTCAAACAGGGCCTCGAGTTGCCCCAGATCGCCCGCCAGCAAAGAGAACAGCACGCCGTTGATCATGCGCACGGTCGGCTCCTGTTTCGCATCGATGCGCATCGCGACGCGCTCGCCCTGCAGATGGACGATTTCTTCGCGGGTCAGGCGCAGCGTATTCGGAAACGGCTGCAAGGTGCGCCACAAGATGCCCTTGCCTGCGACCACGCAGAAGCGGCCGTTCGACAGCAGCGGTTTTTTCATGCCAGCCAGTTGTTTGCTTTGGTCAAAGCGACCGCATAACATTTTCGGTTTTGCCAGCATCGCCTGGATTTTCGCAACAGGTGCGGCAGCAAACAGCGGCATCGAAGCAAGCGCCAGGCAACAGGCGATCAGTCGGCGTTTCATGATAGTTGGACTCCCAATTTTTCAAACAGTACCGGCGGCGACACAAAGCACATTTCACCGGTTGCGATATCGACCGCGACCTGCGTCGTGCTGGCGCGCGTCAGACGGCGGCCGCTTACGGCATCGGTGATCACGTAATCGATCTTCAGGCGATTTTCCCATTCGACGATCGAGGCGCGCAGCTTGATGCGTTGACCGAAGGTTGCGGGGGCTACGTAACGCAGATGCATATCGATCACCGGCCATGTATAACCCGATTCTTTCATCTGCATATAGTTGTAGCCGATGCTTTCAAACAGCGCACAACGTACAATTTCCAGATACTTGACATAGTTCCCGTGCCACACGATCTGCATCGGATCGAGATCGAAAAACTGCACTTGCAACTCAATCTCGGCGGACCAGCGGCTGGGTGCTTTACTCATACAATTTCCAGGAGCGGGCGCGAATGCGCTCAAGCATCCGGCGCAGGTCCGGTTCCAGCCGGCGGTCTTCTTCGATGACGCGGATATCGCCAGCCAGCATGTCGAGCATTTTCTGCAGCGGTGCTTCCGGCGCCACCGCAGGGTTCACGCGACGACGCAACCAGACGCCCTGCTGCACCGTGATCAGCAAGGCGGCGGCCACCTGCTCAGTCAACTCCAGCACGCGCAAGCAGTCACGTGCGGCGATGGTGCCCATGCTGACCTTGTCCTGGTTATGGCATTCGGTCGAACGCGAGAACACCGAAGCCGGCATGGTCAGCTTGAGTGCCTCGGCCGTCCACGCCGATGCGCTGATCTGCAACGCCTTGAGGCCATGATTGATGGCCGCGCGCGGTCCCTGCATGCCGGAGAGATTGGCAGGCAGGCCATTGTTGTAACGGCTATCGACCAGCAAGGCCATCTGGCGATCGAGCAAGTCGGCCAGATTCGCAACGGCATTTTTCATGCTATCCATCGCAAACGCGATATGGCCGCCATAGAAATGCCCGCCGTGCAGAACGCGCTCGCCCTCGGCATCGATGATCGGATTATCGTTCGCGCTATTGAGTTCGTTTTCGACCGACTGGCGCAGCCACGGCAGCGCATCCACCAAAACGCCGATCACGTGCGGCGCACAGCGGATCGAATAGCGATCCTGCAAGCGCTTGCCGTTGCGCGGCGGTTGATCGCACGGCAGATCCTGGCGCAGCCATGCAGCCACGCCTTGTTGGCCCGGATGCGGCTTGACCGAGAACAAAGTCGCATCGAAATGGTGGGCGTTGCCGTCCAGCGCAAACGATGCGAGCGCGGTAATTCGCGTGGTCAGTCGGGTCAGATACTCGGCGCGCGAATACGCCAGACAGGCCAGCGCCGTCATCACCGCAGTGCCGTTCATGATCGCCAGCCCTTCCTTCGGCCGCAGGCGCAAGGGCGCGATGCCGGCTTCGGCCAATGCCTGCGCTGCCGGCACCTGCACGCCGTCGCGCCACACTTCGCGCTCGCCGCACAGCACTGCGGCAAGATAGGACAAGGGCGTGAGATCGCCGCTGGCACCGACCGAACCTTCGGACGGTATCAGTGGCAGTAATCCGCACTCAAGCAATCGGGCAATCTGTTCCAGCAGTTCGACGCTGACGCCGGAGTAACCCTTGCATAAGGATGCTAACCGCGTTGCCATCACCGCCCTTGTCTGGGCCGGATTGAAATACTCACCCAGTCCGCAGCCATGGTAGGTGTACAGATGGTGAGGCAGCTCGGCCACCAGTTCCGGCGGCACCGTGACCGTGCACGAATCGCCGTAGCCGGTCGTCACACCGTAAATCGTGCCGTCTTCGCGCAGCAGCCGATCCAGAAAATCGGCACCGCGTGCAATCGCGGCGCGAAACTCGGGCGCATCGGACAACACCGCGCACGCCGATCCATGTGCGATATCGACAATGTCTTCGATCTGCAGACGGCCCTGGTCGAAGCGAACGGCACGCAAGGTGTTCTTGAGGTCAGCGGGGTGCATCGGTGGTGTCCATGTCAGGTGAATGCCAGAAATCGTAAAAATTAAACCATTGCAAAGGAGCGCGCAGGCAGAAATGCTCAAGCCGCGCCGCATACTCTTGCGTCAGTTGCGCGAGTGCCGCATCCCTTTCCTTGCGCGGCAAGCGAACCGATGCGCGAAACCGTTCGAAATGAATTTCGGAGCGGCGTCCACCGACACGCATCGAAAACAGCAGGTAGACCGGGCATTGCAGCAAGCTTGCAAGGACAAACGGACCGATCGGAAAAGCGGCGCGTGCACCGAGAAACATGGCTGTCGACACACGCGGATTAGGCGACACCGGCACCCGGTCGCCCGCAATCACCACGAATTCGCCCTGCCCGATTTTTTCGGTCAGCAGCATCGCCGTCGCGGGCGACATTTCCGTCACCTGCAGCAGATTCAACTGGCTATCCGGATCGAGTTGCGCCAGCAATTGATTGAATTTTTTCGCATGCTTGGTATGCACCAGCACCGTCAATTTCAACCCGGCGCGTTGCCGCGCCAGAACCCGCGACAGTTCGAGATTACCGAAATGCGAACAGATAATGAGGCCGCCACGCTGCTGCGCGATGTCATCAGCCAATTGCTCTTCGCCGAAAAAAACCGTATCGCCGACATTGAACAGTTTGCCCCACAACAGCATTTTGTCGAGTATGCATTCAGAGAAGGACGCGAAATGGCGCATCACCGCAAAGATGCCGCAACCAATGGACGGCACCGGTTTGAAAGTACTGACGCGCCGCAGATAACCAGCCGATGCTGCACGCGCAGCCGGCTTGGCGATCATGTACCAGGCCAGCACCGGATACAGCACGACGCGGAATGGCCAGCGACCGAACATCCGGTAAATCCAGAACAACAAACGCATGCCGGCCACGAAGCTGGCTTCATTGATCTGCGCCCAGTGCCTATCCTTCGCAGCGTCGATTGGCGCCGTCATCGCCGGCGCCATTTGCGCAGCATCAGCTTCGGCAGCCGCAGCAGCATGCCGAAAAAGAGCGTCGCATGCATCCACGAAATCCGCACGTTGTCGCGCCAGACCCGGAAATGCGACACGCCGTCGCTCGGATAACCGACGCGGGTCGGCACATTGACAACCTCCAGCCCATCCCAATGCAGCCGCACCAGCACATCGGTATCGAAATCCATCCGTTCCCGCAGCTTGCGGCGCCGGGTCAGTGCCAGCACGGATGCCACCGGATACACGCGGAAACCGCACATCGAATCCTTGACCTGCAGCGACAGGGTATTGATCCACACCCAGACATGCGTCAGATAGCGGCCATACAGCCGTATTGCCGGAACCGATTCATCGTAGACAGGATATCCGACGATGACGGCCGCTGGTTTCGACGCGGCTTGTGCGAGGAAGTGCGGGATGTCGGCCACATTGTGCTGTCCATCGGCATCGATCTGCAGTACGTGGCTGTAGCCTGCATCCGCCGCATGACAAAAGCCGGTCATCATCGCCCCGCCCTTGCCGCGGTTGGTGTCATGCCGCAGCAATGTGATGTGGCTCGGCGACGCTGCAGCCAACTGGTTCAGCACCAGCGCGCAGGACGCGCAACTGCCGTCGTCGACCAGGATGCACGGCAGGTCGTGCGCCAGAACCGCGCGCACCACGGCGCTGATGGCGTGCTCGTGGTTATAGATGGGAATCAGCACGCACGGCTTAAACATCGGCGGCTGCTCCAAACATGATTTTTCCGCTTGCATGCTGCGTCTCCTGCGAGCTGTAGCGAAACGTCAGGCTCGCTTTGGCCGGATCATGCAGCAACTCCAGCATAAAATTCATTTCCGTCCGAATGACCTGCTGAAATTTCAGTGCATGAATGGCACGGAACGCAGGCGGCAAATTGAAACATTCCCGTCCGATCGCGATCGCCCATTCCACTTGCACAACGCCGGGCAAAATCGGTGCATCCGGAAAATGTCCTTCGAAATACAGCAGATTGGCTGGTGCTGACAATTCGAACAGCGCACGTTGCGCATCGCTTTCCAGCAGGCGTCTGCGCGGCATGGTCGGTCGCGCTGAAGGCTCGGCCACGTCCAGCAATGCAGCCAATTGCGCATGCGTGGTCTTGCCTTGCGTGTTTACCGGCAACGCGTCGAGATAACGCCATGTGCGTGGCAACGCGATGCGCTCGACGGACTGCGCCAGGATTTCGCGCAACATGCGATTGAGCATGAGCTTGCCGGACTCGGCCAGCACTCTGCGACCGGAATCCGACAGCACGATAAACGCGGCAACCTGTTGGCGTTTTCCTTCAATGACAATAACGCGCACTTCACGCACCAGCGGTGATGTCATCAACTGCGCTTCGATCGCATCGAGTGAAATCCGCTTTTCTTCTATCTTGACAATGCGGTCGACCCGCCCCTTCAACAGGAAACGTCCTGCGCCCGCCGCTTGCGCGCGATCCGCCAACCGCATCCAGTTATCGTCAGGCAGATGCGCCGAACTTACTTCCAGCACACCGTCGTCGGGTGCGATGCGCCACTTGACGCCAGGCATCGCAGTCCAGGTTTCATCGGCATCGGGCGTTCTCTGACGCCACGCGATGCCCCCGGTTTCGGAACTGCCATATACTTCGATCGGCACCTGCTGCAACATCCCTGCAGTTGTATGTACGACGTCCAGCGGCAAAGGCCCGCCGGAAGAAAACACTGCGCGCAAACGATGCATTGCGGTCGCCCACACCGGGCTGTCGGGCAGGCGCTTCAGATGTGCAGGGCTTGAAATCAATACGCAATCGCGGGCGGCGGTTGCCTGCGCCAATTCTTCCGGAAATGTAAAACTGCGCGCCTGTATCGCACGGCCCGCCGCAAGCGGCCACAACACCTTGAACAGCAATCCGTAAATATGCTGGTGCGATACGGTTGCCACGATATCGGCTGCGCCAAGCGCGGCGCCGAACAGGGATTCCAGCGTTGCCACTTCGGCCGCCAATTGCGACAGCTTCTTTGGCACCGCTTGCGCTTGCCCCGTGCTGCCGGAGGTGTACACCACGAGCCCGATAAAGTCGGGCGTCAAGCGACGGAAATCGCAGCGCTCGCCATCGTTATCTTCGGGTTGCGGTGAAACAGGCATCCATTCCGCTGCAAATTCCCCCAAGTAGCCATCGACAACCTGTTGCAATCCAGCGCAGGTTGCAGGCAATGCATCGGACGGCAAATAGATGGTTTTGCCCGACTGCCATGCGCCAAACAATGCAGCAGCGAATTCAAGACTGTCATTAAAGTAAAGGGCGAAATCGCGGCCCGGCGTACGCTGCAGCAACCGGCACCATGCCTCGACCCGTGCGACAAATCCGGCGTACAACAGCGGCGTGCCGTCGCGCCATGCAAGCGTATCGGCATGCGGCCGTGCTGTACTCAGCAGATCCAGCATATCGATGTATTCAGACATTGTGCCGCCGCTTGAAGCGCAAGCGCACCAGATACTCGCCGCCGAACAGCACGCCCATGAGTCCATACGCAATGACACCGTTATAGAGCGACCAGATCGCCGGTGATGCAAACAGCGCGGTCGCCAGCGCAATCGACCCGTTGATCACAAAAAAGATGCACCAGACTTGCGTCACGCGACGGGTATACGCAACCGCTACCGCAGGCAGGTCCGGCTCGCGCAGGCGCGCAATGCGTTCCACCATCGAAGGCGGCGCAATCAGGCTATAACCGAAGACACCCAGCATCACCAGGTTGACCAGCACAGGATAAAGCTGCAAGGGCAGCAATGCATTGCCCCATACGGCAAGTGCCGCGAGCAGCAGTGCGCCACTGACCCACCAGCGGCCGGCCTTGTTGATTTTGAGTGTGAACAGGCGCGTCACCGCGGCCAGCAAAAGCAGACCAGCCAGCAGCCGTGGCTCCACTCGCCCGTGGCCGAGCCAGATAGCAAGGGGATACAGCAGTGTGACAAGGACCGGCAGCACGGTCAGAATCAGACGATTTATATTGCTTACTCCGCCAGCAAATGCCAGTGCATTGACGACATCCTGCACTGTGCGAACCGTCTTGAACACTTCCGGCTGCAAGCGCTTGCCGGTCAATTGTTTCAGCTTTACCGCCAGATCGACGGCATCGATGCTGTCGATGTCGAGCTCGGTGTACAGGTTGGCCTGCGGCGTAATGTTGGATTTGTCGAGCTCGAACATCTCATGCAGCACGTCCACGATCCACACATAGATTTCATCTTTGCTCATTGTGCTTATCAGAACCATTTCCATACTCCCTTACTTTTTTCTATGACTGACGATCATTGCCGCGAGCGACCGGACTGAACCGAAGTGCCGGCGCGTCTCTTCCGAATCGGCCGACAAGGAAATGCCATAACGCTTCTGCAGCGCGACACCGAGTTCAAGCGCGTCGATGGAATCCAGTCCGAGGCCTTCCACGAATAGCGGCGCTGCGCTATCGATGTCGTCCGCGCTGATATCTTCCAGTTGAAGAACGTCGATGATAAGTTGTTTGACTTCTGCCTCAAGCGACTGCATGGCGTTCGTTTTCCTTAGTAAAGTAATTCTGCAAATAATCGGTCAAATGCCGTGCCGCCAACCCGTCACTATTAGCTGCCGCGACAAATGGGTGAATATCGATGTCTTCCCGCACCTCGATACTGAAATGCACCCATCGCGCCGGCACCCTCCACCATTTATCGCCTTTGCCCAAGATGCGGGGCGTGCAGCGAATGACGACCGGGGTCACGTTGCACATGCTGCGCACGGCAACGTTTGCAGCACCGCGCTTGAAGGTCAGTGCGCCGTCTTCCGGCGTTCGTGTCCCTTCAGGAAAAATGATCAAATTGCTACCGCCACGCAACGATGCGATGCAGTCTTCGATCAAGCCGGCCCCATAGTCATTGTTGATATAGCCTGCGGCACGCACCGGTCCATGCGTAAAAGGGTTGTTCCACAATTTGCTTTTGACGATGCAATCGGCCCGTTTTACAAAAGCCATCAGAAACACGGTGTCGATCAAGGTCGGATGATTTGCCAGAATCAGCAAGCCCTGGCGTTCAAGCTTTTCCAGCCCCTTGAAGTCGTAACGCAGCACGCCTAGGCCGCGCATCAAACCGACAAAGCTGCGAAACGTCAGCCGAATCACGCACCGCGCGATCATGATGCGCAGCCGGCGTTCCCAGATAAACAAATTGAGCAGCGGAAAAATCAGCACGCGCAGCAACAAGCTGCCGACACCGAATATGAAAAAGCTAGGCCGGTACCCAGCACGCGCCAATAACGCCCCACTCGGTCAAGCATCGCGTGCCCAGTGCCATGCCAGCTTGCCGTTGACGCGATCCATTTTTCGGTCCTGGCGTAAATGAAAGCGCAAAATTTCCAGGCCGGACGGTAACCGGTAGTCAACTGAAGCACGCTCTTCGGCAGCCGCCGACCAGCCAAGAGACACCACGTCCCGGTCCGGCGCCTGCATTAACCAGGCCCAGGCATAGGGTTGTTCATCGCTATCTTGGTAGCCCGCATAAATCGCTGGCAACGGGCAATCGTAAGCCACCAGCAAGACGGACGATTCGCCATCTGCCAGCAAGCCGCATGCCTCGATAACCGCATGCTCAATCGTGCCATGCCCCGCGCTCAGCGCGATATTGCTGGCCCGGTCGCCACGCGCAATGGAAAACATTCCCCCTGCCGCGTTATGGACTGACAGCCCGAACGACGTCGGGGAAAGCGGCTCTCCTCGTGCAAGATCGGACAACAAATCAACGGAGCGCGACACTTCACCGTGACGTGAGCAAAATACGGCAGGAATATTGGAACGACCATCCAGACATTGATAGGCGACTTCGAGTGCCATTTTCCCAAGAAAGCCTACACGCCGACGCAACATCGCCGGCATTGCGCGAACCGGCGGCTCAGCACCAGCCGCAATAGCGCAATCACCTTGCGCCCATGCGTTCCATGCCTCACGCGTCTCCACACCCGGAGCCCACGCAGCATCAGATGCGATAGAAAAACTGACTCCCTTGAAATCCATTGTTTTTTGTCTCTGCTGCCACACCAAACCAAAACCGGCGCGTAGATGATTTGCGACTTGAATTATTTCTTGTCAATCGGAAATTATAAACCAATTGAGCACGATCAATGTTGCAAATCAGGAAACAAAATGGAGATTTACGAGCATATTGTATTTCGGCGATGTTGCATGATTTTCCAAGGAGCAGCTATTTGACGCTCCTTTACTTAGGCAATTTCCTGAAAAGAAAATACCCCCTTGCACCGCGCTGACGGGAGCAAGGAGGTATTTTCATTCCCGAAAACCGCCTTATTTCACAATCCGGTAGCACGGATTGTATTTCTTTCCGGGCAACTTCATACGGTGCTGCGCCACAAAAGAAGCGAGTAGCGCATCCATCGGCCCCATGATCGCAATATCGCCGTGAATTTCGAACGGGCCATTCTTTTCAATTGCGCGTATTCCCTGATCCTTCACATTGCCCGCGACCACGCCCGAAAACGCCCGGCGCAAATTCGCCGCCAGCAGGTGTCGTTCCTGATTCTTGTGCAATTTCAGATTGCGCATGCTGGCATGAGTCGGGACAAATGGCTTCTGGAATTCATGATCTATCTTCAGCAGCCAGTTAAAGTAATAGGCATCGCTCTTGCTCTTGCGAAATTCGCGCACCCGTTTGATACCCGCCTCCATCTCCTGTGCGACGCGTGCCGGATCGTTGGGAACGATCTTGTAAAGCTTTTGCGCATCGCTGCCCAAAGTCTCGCCAATGAAGTGATCGATCTGCCTGAAATAGTCTTCCGATCCTGCCGGGCCGGTAAATACCAGCGGAAATGGAACGCCCGCGTTATCCGGATGTAGCAGGATGCCGAGAATGTAAAGAATCTCTTCCGCCGTCCCCGCACCGCCCGGAAACACCACAATGCCATGCCCGATACGGACAAACGCCTCAAGGCGCTTTTCGATATCCGGAAGAATGACAAGATCGTTAACGATCGGGTTGGGCGCTTCGGCGGCGATGATTCCCGGCTCGGAGATACCGAGATAGCGCCCATTAGGAATACGCTGCTTCGCATGACCGATGGTAGCTCCTTTCATCGGCCCCTTCATCGCACCAGGACCGCAACCAGTACAGATATCCATGGCGCGGATGCCAATTTCGTAACCGACCTTCTTGGAGTAGTCATATTCAGCGCGCGAAATCGAATGCCCGCCCAACACACCACCAGATTTGGATTGATCATCGGGTGCAGCACATTCGCATTGCGCAGAATATGAAATACCGAATCGGTCACGCCTTCCGACGTTAATAAATCAAATTTCGGATTATCGGTAATTTCGTCGTTGACGAAAATAATGTCGCGCAACACCGCGAACAAATGCTCGTGAATCCCCTTGATCATCTTGTCGCCGACAAACGCAATTGCGGGGGCGCCTTTGATGTCGAGCTTAATACCGCGCTCGCGTTGAATGATGCTGATATCGAACGACTTATAACGCTCCAGCAGCTCCTTGCCATCATCAAGATCGTTGCCGCAATTGAGCACTGCGAGCGAGCAATTGCGGAATATCTCGTATAGCCCGCCTTTGCTGTTGTCCCGCAATTTATTGACTTCAGCCTTGGACAAAACATCCAGACGGCCTTCTGGCGAAATTTGTGTATCGACTACATCGTATTGCATGGTTTTATTTTTCCGGATAGGTGATGTCATAGCGATGATTGTACGTTTTCGCGGCTAATTATTGTGGTATCTATTATCCTCACAAATAATGCAATAAGGAAATATATATGATACGCACACCCCTCCCGGGATTGCATTTTTCCAAAGGAATCATCAGCCCACAAGGATCGTTAACGGAAAAAGACCGCATTGCGCGGCCTTTCTGATGATCCTAACTAGTTGATTCTTGCTTATTCTTGGCGGAAAGGGTCGGATTCGAACCGACGGTACGCCTAAACGTACACTGGATTTCGAGTCCAGCGCATTCGACCACTCTGCCACCTTTCCTACTTCAGTCGTTGTTTGCAACATCGGAATGCTGCAAAGCACGAAAGTATATCAGAGTCCGGCTCTAGAGGAAATACCTGCTTCGACTAAAACTTTAATTGTCGCAGTCCATTTTCACGCCAATTTACCCGTTTCTTTTTGGTTGCATCCGTAAGCTGAGGCAAAATCGGTACCTCTGGCCGCCCGGCACCGAGTATGCAAGTTCTCTCGATACGGACGACGCTGATCTTACGGTGTCAAACGTTCCAAACCGCCCATGTAAGGCCGCAACACTTCCGGAATCTCGACGCTGCCGTCCGCCTGTTGATAATTTTCCAGAATCGCAACCAGAGTGCGGCCGACGGCCAGACCGGAACCATTGAGCGTATGCGCCAACTCGGGCTTGCCTTGCGCATTACGGAAGCGCGATTGCATGCGACGCGCCTGAAACGCTTCGCAATTGGACAACGAGGAAATCTCGCGATACGTGTTCTGCGCCGGCAGCCACACTTCGAGATCGTAAGTTTTCGACGCACCGAAACCCATATCGCCCGTACACAATGCCAACACGCGATAGGGCAAGCCGAGCTTCTTGAGAATCGTCTCGGCGTGACCCACCATCTCTTCCAGCGCCTCATACGATTTTTCCGGATGGACAATTTGCACCATCTCGACTTTATCGAACTGATGTTGGCGGATCATGCCGCGCGTATCGCGGCCATAGCTGCCCGCTTCGGAGCGAAAGCACGGCGTGTGCGCGGTGATTTTGATCGGCAGCGCATCGGCGGCGATGATTTCATCGCGCACGAGATTGGTCAGCGACACTTCGGATGTCGGAATCAGATACAGCGCTTCACCCTCACCTTCCTGTCCACCTTTTTTGACCGCAAACAAGTCCGCTTCAAATTTCGGCAACTGTCCGGTACCGCGCAGCGAATCCGCATTGACGATGTAAGGCGTATAGCACTCGGTATAACCATGTTGATCCGTATGCGTGTTCAGCATGAACTGCGCCAATGCCCGGTGTAAACGCGCGATGCCGCCTTTCATGACCGAAAAGCGCGAGCCGGTCAATTTGGCCGCGACATCGAAATCCAGTCCGAGCGCAGCGCCGACATCGACATGGTCTTTGATTTCGAAATCGAAGGTGCGTGGCGTACCGACTTTGCGAAGTTCCACATTGCCGGCTTCATCCTTGCCGACCGGCACAGACTCGTGCGGCAGATTCGGCACCGACAGCAGGAAATCGTTGATGCGTACCTGCAATTCATCCAGGCGCGTAGCGGACACCTTCAACTCGTCGCCAATACCGGCCACTTCCGTCATCACCGCAGAGGCATCTTCGCCCTTGCCTTTCAGCATGCCAATTTGCTTGGACAGCGTATTACGCTTGCTTTGCAGGTCTTCGGTACGGGTCTGGATCTGCTTGCGCTCGGCTTCGAGCGCGTTGAAGGTGGTGACATCGAGCTGAAATTTACGCGTCGCCAAACGGGCGGCGACGGTGTCGATGTCTTTGCGTAGGAGTTGGATGTCGATCATGGCATGCAAAAGTTAAAACGCTAAACCGTCATTGTACCAAGCGCGCCGTGCTTGCAGCGCGATGGACTTCCGGCCTTCGCCGCAATGGCCACTATTTTTTGTCGTTTTTTCGAGCAGCCTGATCCAGCGACTTCAAATAAGCCAGCTTCTCGCCAATCTTCCCCTCCAACCCTCTCGGCGTAGGTTGATACCACCTTGGCTCCCCTATCCCATCCGGGAGATACGTCTCATCCGCCGCATAAGCATCCGGTTCATCATGTGCATACCGATACAACTTGCCGTATCCAAGCTCCCTCATCAGTTTGGTAGGCGCATTACGCAAATGCTCCGGCACCGGCCGCGACTTGTCTTTGGCTATGAATGCACGCGCTGCGTTATACGCCTTGTAAACCGCATTCGATTTGGCTGCGCACGCCAGATACACCACCGCCTGCGTCAGCGCCAGTTCCCCTTCCGGCGAGCCAAGGCGCTCATAAGTTTCCGCCGCATCCAGTGCCAGTCGCAATGCGCGCGGATCGGCCAAACCGATATCCTCGGAAGCCATGCGAATGATACGACGCGCCAGATAGCGCGGATCGGCGCCGCCATCGAGCATGCGTACGAACCAATACAGAGACGCATCCGGATTGGAGCCGCGTACCGATTTATGCAACGCCGAAATCTGGTCGTAAAACGCATCGCCACCCTTATCAAAGCGGCGCAATGCATCGCCCAGGCATTCGGCCAGCAGCGTCGCATCGACCTCCCGCTGCTCCTTTGCTTGCGCCGCACGAGCGACGATTTCCAGATTATTCAGCAGCTTGCGTCCGTCGCCGTCGGCGCTGGCAATCAGCGTCTCCTTTGCATCCGGTGTAAAGCCCATGCCATTCAATTCATCTTTGCATGCACGATCCACCAACGCAGCGAGATCATCCTCCGTCAACGACTTCAGTACATAAACAGATGCCCGCGACAACAAGGCGCTATTCACTTCGAACGATGGGTTTTCCGTCGTCGCGCCAATGAAGGTAAATAAACCGCTTTCAACATGCGGCAAAAAAGCGTCCTGCTGGCTTTTGTTGAAACGGTGAACCTCATCGACGAACAGAATGGTGCGGCGGCCGGAATTGGCGCGAGTGATTTGCGCCCGTTCGACCGCTTCGCGGATATCTTTCACGCCAGACAGAACTGCCGACAACGCGATGAATTCCGCTTGAAAGCTATCGGCCATCAGACGCGCCAGCGTGGTCTTGCCAACACCGGGCGGCCCCCACAGAATCATCGAATGCGGCTCACCAGACTCGAATGCGACGCGCAACGGTTTGCCGGAGGCGAGCAGGTGCTGCTGACCGATTACGTCCTCAAGAGATTGGGGACGAAGGCGTTCTGCGAGGGGGATTGAAGTCATGAAGTTCGCAGGATGAATGGGGCCGCACCCCTCTTGCATTTTTGGAATAAACAACTGACCTTACGCATTGCCCAGCAAAGGCACTGTCCACGAAAGGCACGAAAAACACGAAAAAGAAGCATAGGGAGAGAGAATAGTGTG
>Ga0170475_125837621_pt1 | contig 14117 bp, 1 predicted proteins | sample Soicark_Litter_5_FD_111474 | JGI IMG/M metagenome (GOLD analysis project Ga0170475, IMG submission 111474) | Avena fatua rhizosphere microbial communities from Hopland, California, USA. Combined Assembly of 48 SPs | reverse complement strand
GGCGGATCTTTGCGAATAAGCTTTACCGATGATTACCTGGTGCCCGGAGACCAGTTGACCATTCGAAATCAGGGGACTGGCACCGGCCAAATTGGAGTCAACGGACAGAATGTTACTTACCAAGGATCTACCATCGGCACGTTTGCCGGAGGCACGGCGCGGATACCACTCGTGGTGACATTCACAGTGGCGCCGAGTGCAGCTGCGGTTAACGCCTTGCTCAATAATCTGATGTATTCCTTCTCCGTCAGTGAATGCATGTTGCCTGCGAAGGCGCGCACATTCGAGTTGACGATTACCGGACAGTCCGACGGATGTCCGAGCCTGCCGGCGACGAGGACGTTAAACGTCACATGTGCAGATGGGATCGATGCCGTCATCATTTTGGACCGAACCGACTCGATGTCTGATGCGAACAGCCATGACGGACTGATTAATGGAGTGGCGGTGACCAGGCTGCAAGCCGCCACCAATTCGGCCAAAATTTTCCTGTCAAAATTGCACTTCTCAGCCTCGGCTCCGACCGACAAGGTTGGAATCCTGACGTTCTACGGCGACGGCGCATCGGCCAACAATCCCAATCAGGTCACCACCAGTCCGAACATGTCGTCGGACCTCTCGTACCTTAACACCCGCATAGAGACAATCAAAAACAACACGACCGGCGGTGGAACAACGTACGATCATGCCCTTGATACTGTTCTTGGGACCAGTTATCTCGGGACGGCGGTAGCTGGTCGGACGCGATTGGTGATATTTTTGACCGACGGACAAATCGCTCCCACGACGCGGACCTACAATCAAGCAACGAACGCTGCGTTAACATCGGCAGCGTCGGTTACGAACGCCGGCATCCGGTTGGTCACGATTGGCGTTGGCAGCACCATTGTTGGTCTGCCGGATACCGCCGACGCCAAGGTAGTGCTGAAAAGCATGGCTACTTCGCCTGCCGACTGCCATTTCAATGCCGGCGATACTCTCGACCAGGTATTCCTCGATATTGCCAGTTCCGTCTGTCGTGGTAATCAGCCGCCGTACGCCAAATTTCATCAGTCGCTCGGTTATACGGAAAACGCTGCTGCAGCCGTCATTGATCCCACCTTTGAGTTGATCGACTCCGACTCGGACCTGAACGGCGGCAGCATGACGGTGTCGTTCACCGCCAACGGGCAGCCTGGCGAGGATACTTTGGCCATTTCGAGCGTGGGGGGTATCACGGTAAGCGGGAACACAGTATCGTACCAAGGCCAGGCAATTGGCACCTATGTCGGTGGTCCGAGTGCCGCGCCGATCGTGGCCACGTTCACCACTTCTTTCGCAACTCCGGCGGCCGCTCAGGCTCTGATACGAGCGATAACTTATCAGAACAGTTCAGAAAATCCGTCCACTTTGACCCGGACGATTCAAGTCACAGTTAATGACGGTCACTCCGGCTGCAACGGCGGCGCTAGCCTGCCTACCACAACCACCGTCAATGTGACGGCTGTCAACGACGCGCCCACGCTGACGACCATGGCGACCCTGAGTGGCGGCCAGGAGGACGCGAATTTCACGATCACATACCAGATGTTATTGGACGCCGGCAATGAAGCGGATGTTGATGGACCGGTTATGAAATTCCAGATCGTGGCGATCAGTTCCGGCACGCTTTCAGTGCCCCTTAATACCATATTGGGTGTCGGCAGTCCTTCCATCACCTGGAGAGGCAATCCGGGCGCAAACGGGCTGTTGAATGCGTTTACTGTAAAGGCTCACGACGGACTATTGGCATCAACGTCGCCAGTGCAGATTAAAGTCAACGTTACTCCAGCTCCGCCATTTACGGCTGACGCGGGAATAGACCAAACAATCGTGTTGCCCAATCTGGCGACGTTAGCGGGTACCCTAAGTGGTGGCGCGTCTCCGTATTCAGCTTTTAATTGGTCGGAGGTCGGTGGCAGCACCGTGAATCGGATGCCGGGGGGCGCGGTTTATAACGGAGTTGGAAATACTTGCGTCCTGTCCGGCCTGACCCCGGGCCAGGTCTACGTCGTTATCTTCGGAGCCAATGAAAGCTCCGTGTTGAACGGGACCGATGTAATCCCGGCGGCGACGGGACAAGCCGCGATCGTCGCAAAGGAGTCGACGCTTTCATTCACCGGCAGCCAGAGTCCCGGAGCGTTGGTGACCGCGCGGGTGTATCAAAGAGGTGTCGCCTTCACACCCGATCCCGCCGCACCGACAGACGCTTCGCGACGGCGCGCCAGCTTCGCGGCCCCCGGTTATTACCAGCTTCAATTCTCCGCACAGGATAATAGGTTGCGCACGGCTTCTGATGTGATGCTCGTACATGCCCTGCAAAACCTTCCTCCTGGAGTCAATGCAGGCCCCAATCGCTTTATCGCTGTAGGCGAGACGGCCAATCTTTCTGGTTCCGCATTGGACGACGGAGTTCCCAACGCACCGTTGACGTACCAATGGACCGTGACGCCGCCGACGGGAGTTACTCCGCCAACCTTTGTGGCTAACGTGCCAGTCACTACTGTGACGCTTCCATCGGCCGGTTTGTACACCTTCAGACTGACCGTGACCGATGGATTGGGTGCGCAGGGGTTTGACGAAATGCAGGTGACGGTCAACTCCGGCGTATCCCGGACTTACACACGCGACGCCGACTTTGAGGAAGGCGTACTGGTGGGTGTGAATTATAACAAGATCCCGCATCAATTGCAGATGAACGATTATCCGGCTCCTTTCTCGTACATCAACGTGGCGTGTTCCGCCAGAGGAACGATCGTACGCATCGACTCCAATACCGGCCAGATTATTGGAGAATATGCGACGACTCCCGGTTTTAATTTTGACCAAGACCACGGGACGTCTGGTGATCCTTCCCGTACCACGGTGGATCGCTTCGGAAACGTGTGGGTCGCCAATCGCAATGGAGATCCCCATGGAATGGGATCGATCACGCGCGTCGGAATGATCATTGGCGGCACGCGCGGACGCAAGGTGAACGGCGCTTTCGTTCCGGACCCGGATGGCCAGTACCTCGCGCCGCCATTTAAGTACAACACCTGTATTGATCGGGACGGCGATGGGCTTATCAAGACGTCATTCGGGCGCTACAATGTCCTCCCGTGGAAGCCGGGGCATAACGGCAAAATTTTTGTTAGCCATACGGTGCAGACCTTTGCGGATCCCTCCTTCACCGGCGCTACCACCGGCGAATCGACCACTAACTTCGCCCGCCGGATTGCGACCTGGTTGTCGGATAAAACCAACGGCAATTTCCTGGTCTATGCAACCGAGGCCCGGTTGACAGGCGCGAAGTTGCGACAGGTCATGGAAGACGCCGGCCATTCCTGGAATATCAGCACTGCGGAACCATTCACGCTGGCCAACCTGGCGAAATTTGACGGCATTTTCCTGGCAGACACGGCGGTGCCGGACGTCAACATTCTTATTCAGTATGTGAAAAATGGCGGTGGAGTGTACGTTGCTGGCGGGACTGGCGCCGATGCCGCCGCGGACGCGGCGCGATGGAATCCGTTTCTAAATCACTTCGGCCTGTCGCTTAATGGCGCCTCTTACGATTCACTCGATGGCAATTATGGTTCACCGTCCACCATGCAGCCGTTCGACGCAATCATCTGGAACCTGTCTCATCACAACGGCAATTCGATTGCCCTCGTCAGCGGTACCGGATCGCGAGACCGGCTGGTCTACGAAATTGACGGAACTCCCGCGTTCGCCATTTACCAGCCCATGGTGACCTACGATGCCACGCAGGGAGAGCAGCGCGGCCCTGGAAAGATTTTCGTGACCAAGAGCGCGGCTGCCTGGACGGACGCCAACTGGAATCCGGAAGCGAAGAAATTCGCACAGCGAGTCCGGAATTGGCTGCAACTGAGACCCATAAGCGCCAACACCTACCTCGTATATTCCAGCTATGCCGGTCTGACTGGCACCTCGCTCGCCGACGCGATGATGAACGATACTTCGGGCTATCCGCCGTCGGTGAACACCTGGACGGTCAATGCCGGCGCGCCCATTACGTTCACGGACCTCCTGAAATATGATGCGGTATACTTGGCGGGAGTGCCGACTGGCTGGACACCTGCGAAAACTCAAGCTCTGATCGATTATGTGAAGTCCGGCGGATGCGTTTGCCTGGCGGGCGGAACTGGGACGACCGCTGCGGAAGCCGCTGCGGAAGCCGCCCAATGGAATCCGTTCCTCAACGCTTTCGGGATGCAATTCGACAGCACGTATACGGCGGAGAGCGGTGCGGTCACAATTACAAGGCAGATGGAATGCAACGAGAATGGTTGCTGGTTTAATGACGTGCCGGCAAATGTGCCAATTGAGCACCCGACGGTCTCACTCGGTCTCAACTCCATCTATTTTGGAAACGGAAACGAGATTCACAAGCTCAATACCGGGCCGCATTCCAAAATCCTGATGTTCCAGACCGATGTGATGCCAAACGAGCTGGGCGATGGCCGTATCGCAGCTTACGAATATTCTGGGGATGAATCGACGGCCGAAGACGAGGCCATCATCAATTACACGCACGTCCTGCCAAATAACAAGCCGCGGGCCCTAGCCATCGATCGAAACAACAATGTGTGGGTTGGGTCCAGCGGCACCGAACAGTTTGCCGCGTATCTGGAGATGGTTGATGGCGCCACCGGCTTGCCGATTGCGAATACTGCGTTCCGTTCCGCAGGCGACGGTTACGGAGCTTTGATCGACAAGAATGGTGTGCTCTGGACCGCCCAAGGCGCTACACGGTTTGATCCGAATGACCGATTTGATTTCAACTTTACGCCACCTCACGTAAAAGATTTCAGTGCTAAAGGTCAAACCACTGCTGGCGGAGGATATGGTATCGGGACAGACCCGGTAACGGGCGATATTTGGGGTAATGGGGTCACCAGACTCTCGTTGGCTGATTGGACGGGCCCCGCACAGACTGTCTGGAACAATCCCTTTGGAGCCCAAAGCGTAGGTGATACTGCAGGAATCGTCGTGAGCAAAACCGGAGATGTTTGGGTTGGAAGCTTAAGCAGCCGGCTGGGACATCTGTTCTACGATGGGACCGAGGGGACATTCCTTGGCGACGTCGTGCTGCCGTGCGACTCCAGCGCCAAAGGAGTAACGTTGGATTCGGACGGCAAGGTGTGGGCCATTAGCGGGGGAGGCAATAGCGGGGGATACTATGCCGTGCGCGTTGATCCCGAAGCGGGGCCTGCGGTATTGGTGGGCGGAAAACTTCACCATGTTGGCGCACCGGATCGGACGGTGGATCTCGGGGCCGACGCGGGAGCCTACAACTATAGCGACATGAGCGGCTACGTCACGCTCAGCACGACCATTCCTTCTGGTATTTGGGATGTGGTTTATGAGGCGAATTCCTCGGTGACCTGGCAGCGGGCGGTCTGGACGCGCGAGAACCCGCTGACTGCGGGAACCCTCACCGTCGAAGTCCGCGCCGCCGAAACAGGCGCAGGCCTGGCCCAAGTACCATTCCAGAAGATTACGACTATCAGCGGCGGCACGGTGGTAGGAGACGGAATGCGTTACACGGGCACGCTGCCTGGCGGTATCACCGGCAAGTTCGTGGAGATGCGAGTCGTATTGATCCGCGCCAGCAATGGAGAAAGCCCGATCCTCAAAGACTTCACGATCAGTTCTTCCGTTGTGGAAGCCGTGAGTGACAACCTACCGGTGTTCGCGCAGGACGACGAGATGCACGTCTGGCGCAACAGCACTGACAACGAATTCGATGTGCTGGCGAACGACACTCCGCTTCCAGGCACGACCCTTGAAATCACTGCGGTGTCCGCGCCCAAGTTCGGTTCGGTCAAGATCAGCGACGATCATACGAAGTTGTTGTACACTCCGAACGCCAATGTTTACGGCGAGGACCGGTTTGTTTACACCGTCATCGATCATAACGGAGGAATTGAGCACGCGCTGGTGCAGGTGGAAATTTCGTCAGTTGGCCACAGTGCGAGACCACCGATTGCCCAGGACGATCTAGCTACCGTCGAAGCCAACAGTATTGATAATGACTTAAAGGCCTTGGCGAACGATCGCGATCCTGCCGGTGATACCCTGCGGATCGTACAAATTTCTGCGCCCGCACATGGAACCGCCAGTATCGAGAGCTGCAGCAGAATCCTTTACACGCCGACTCCAGGCTATTCAGGCCCGGATGCAGTTTCCTACACTGTCGAAAATAACAATCGTCTCCAGTCACACGCGGCTGTGATGATCACGGTGCTTCCCGACTCGCCGCTGCCGTGCGACACGGTCTCGTCGATCCAGATCAAACAAACCTCCCCGCATTACATAGATACTGCCCATGATGGCGCCACCTACACTACCCATCGGTATACGGTCGTCGGACAGGGCCAGTCAGTGACATTCCGGGCGGTGGGCCCTTACCCGACCTTGTTCCTTCTCGATTCGAGTGGCACCCAGCTTGCCAGGGCCACCGATGATGACAATGACAACATTACCACCTTGAGCTATACGTTGGCCAGTGGAGTGTCCTATACATTGCTGCTCGGTGCGTACTATGCGAACAATTATTACCTGTTGAGCATGGATTGCCCTGGCACTCCCGGTCCCCAAGGGAGCGTTTATCTTGTGACCGACTCGACAGAACAAAAGCTCACTTCGGGTGGCGCGGTTAATGTCATTAGTACCGTCAATTGGGATATTAGCGCCACTCTGAGAATACGGAACGAAAGCATGGTTCCTTTCGTGCTTTCGAATCCGACCATGAATAATCCAGACTTTCACTACACTCCAACCGCGTGGCCGGTCTCAGTCCCAGTCGAAGGAATTCAAGATGTGATGCTGACATTGCCCTACCCGGCGTCCACTGCCGGTCTTCACCAGGGGCAATTTACATTCAATGCTGGGGGATCGTCTTTTGTCGTCAATCTGAACTTTCAAGCAAACTCCGCCGCCATCTCCCCGCCAACAGTTGCTCTGACATCCCCAGTCAGCGGAAGTCTGTTCAAAGAATCGGCGACAATAGTAATCCATGCCAACGCTCAACCGGCCGCGGGCGCTACGATTAGCCGGGTCGATTTCTACCAGGACAGCGGCAACGCATACACACTGCTCGGCACGGATACCTCCGCGCCCTACTCCTACACATGGCAGAATGTTCCGGCAGGTGTTTATAAGGTCAAAGCCGTGGCAGTGGATAATCAGAATTCCTGGGCGGAGTCGTGGGTGACCGTGACCGTTCAAGCGGGCGACAATAGCGATCCGCAACCCGTCGATGATGCGATAACGATCAAGGCCAATTCGCCCGAGACTCCGATTTACGTCCTCGCCAACGACAAGGATCCGGATGGAGACGCCTTGAGTATCCTTTCCTACACTCCGCCTCAGTACGGAACGGTATTCCTGCAAAACGACCATTTCGTTTATCGGCCGCCGCCGAATACGTATGGCTCTGACGGCTTTACTTACACCGTCCATGATGGCAAGGGAGGGAAGGCTCGAGCGGTTGTCCGCATCTCCATCTCTGATCTTTCGCCGCCGCCGGCAACGCTAACGGCACCAACCGATGGCGCGTCATTCAGTTGGCCGGCAAACATCACTCTGACTGCCGCTGCGTCGGATACGGATGGTTCTGTCACGAAGGTTGAGTTCTATTCCGACGGCAGCAAGATCGGTGAGGATGCGACCAGTCCTTACAGCTTCACCTGGATCGATTTTGTCAAAGGCACTCACATCCTGCAGGCCATCGCTTATGACAACGATGGCAATGCGGGGCTCTCGGCAACCGCCACGATCCAGATTAGCGGCGTGCCGAATAACCATCCCCCGATTGCCAGGATCGATAATTTGCCGCTCACCCCGCTGAACGACGGCTCGGGCAAACCAACCGTTGTGCGGGACGGCTTCTTCAAACTCAAAGGCGTCGCCAACGATCCGTTGGACGCGGGAGACTCCGTCCGGTATCAGGTTCAGATTTTCAACTCCACGGGTAACTTGGTTAAAACCACTCCGTGGACTGTGGCGAAGGTAACCGGGACTCCGCCCAGCGACGTATTGAGCACGCTTGACTTGAGCACCCTGATGAACGGCGTGTACTACCTGTCGTTGATCGTTCAGGATGGATCGACTGTCGGCGGGCCGTTCCGTCCGTACGATCAAGACGAAGCATCAACACGGTTCATTTTGGAAAACGAATTGAAGATCGGCCGATTCACGTTTAGCCAGGAAGACCTTACTGTTCCGATTGGCGGTATGCCGATCACCCTCGTCCGGACCTACGATTCAATGAATCCGAACGCCGCCGACTTTGGTTATAGCTGGACCTATTCGCTCAAGGACATGGACGTCGAGTTCGACGAATTCCGTACGGACGTCCAGGATGTCGACGACGAATGGTTCAGTATGCGCACCGGGGGCGGGCGTGATGTCACGCTGACCTTGCCGGATGGAAGGCGGACGACCTTCTATTTCGATATGACGCCTGGGCCGTGCAGCGCGGGCGACACCGACCCGGATGGCAGTCCGGTTGATCTGTGCATGATACCGAAGTGGATCGCCGAGCCAGGTGTCACCGCGACTTTGGAGCCGATGCAAGATGACAAATTGGTCTCGCTCTTCCAACTGTCGTGGTGGACCGGTTCGGCCGAAACATCACCCGAGAATTTTGACTTTAGCGGGTTTGTCCTGACGACTGAAGACGGGACGAAATACTATCTCGAAAGAGAAGACACGGGCGAGCATGACTTCGACAGCGGCTATGCTAATGGGAACTACGTTCATTCCTATGGTCCGGCGCGTTTAACGCGCATTGTGCTCACGACCGGCGAGACGAACGTGTTCGGCTCAGATCACACGGACATCGATGGCAAACAACGGTTCAGCATCGATCACTTTGATCTCGGCGCGTCTGTTCCGAGCAGCGCGGTCCTGTTCGAACGCGACGATTTGGGACGGGTTGCCGCAGTCTATGATCCCAGCAGCCTGACTGCCGGAATGCCCAGCGGGCCGGCGGCGGTAAAGTATGCCTATGACGCCAATTCGAATCTGGTGCAGGTTGCGCGTTTGACGAAGAAAGACACTACTGCCGGAGGAAACAACGTTTATGAATCCATGCGCTTCAAGTACGAAAAGCCGGGCTTCCCGCATTACATCACCGGCATTGAAGATCCGCGGGGCCTTTCCCCGATCATCAATGAGTACGATACATCGGGGAAGATTAGCGCGACCACGGATATCAACAATAAGCGCACCGAGTATCTTCACCAATCGACCGCGCCGACTGGCGGGTTCAAGAGTCCGTACGCGGTCGGCCGGGAGATTGTGCGAAATGAACCCATCCTTGACCGCACCAAGTTCACCGACACCGTCAACGAATATGACTCGCACGGCAATATTGTGGCGAGCTTCCAGCAGACCGAACCTGCCAGCAGCCCGGTCTGGGTGGGACCGCTGGTAAAACGGAAGTACAACACACCGGAGATGTACCCGGATGCTCCCTCCGGTCGGGAAACGTACGGCGCCGGGATCGCGGCTTATGACAATCAGCTCCGCGAAGAAACCTTGGTTTTAGACCATACCGGGACCCCGCAGGTGCAAGTCACCACGCATAGCCATATCTATTATCCCGATGGCAAGGTCCAGACGGAAACCGCCAGTCAGTATGCGATCGGGCTGGATGGCGTGCTGACGGATCCAATTACTGCCATCACGGATTATGATCAATTCGGACAGGTGCTGGCGACTACCGATGGGAAAGGCTACACCACGGCCAATGAGTACGATTCCACAACTCATCTGCCCCTGAAAACGAGACATTATCCGACCCGGACAGCCTGGCTGGCCGACCCGACCCACACCGGCGGGACGCTGCTCCTTCAGATTCATTATGACGGCAACGGACGGCTCGATTGGTATCGCGACGCGCTAAACAATCTGACGGTGAACACTCACTTCACTTCCGCTAGTGCGAACGGACGCGTTGGTGATTTGCAAAAGGTGGAGAAATATGGGTACGCCGGCGGTAGCGACGTGCTGCTCTCCAGGATTGAGCACACGTATGACGTGCTCGGTAACCAAAAGACTGAAACGACTTACAAGGATGCCAGTATCAACCCGGCTCCGGTCGCGATCACAACGCAATTCGAACACGACTCGCAAAACCGCCCCACGAAGAGCATTGACTCTTTGAATGGAGTGCAGGAGATGGTTTACGAGGCGGGCCGCGTCGCCTACACGCTCGACAAGTACGGAAATAAAACCATTAGTACTTACAATGCGATCGGGGACGTGGTTCAACGGGAGACGCCGGACCATGCGATAGTCCGAACCGTGGTCACTTACGATGCGACGGGACGCCGGCAGGTCATCACGGAACGGCCACACTTCGCAACGGATGCCGTGGTCTACGGAACCCGGGTGACATACGACAAGCTGGATCGGCCAATCACGACAGAACAGCTTCAAAACGTAATCATCACCCTTACCCCGCAAGGGAATGGCGCATGGGACTCCACTTTTGTCTCTGGCTCGACGATCCCTGGGAACAATACTACCCAGAAACATTACGACAATGCCGGACGGGTGGACTATGTGATGGACGCGAGGTTTTATCAAACGTTCTCGGACTACGACACCCACAACCGCCGCTACGCGATTCGCAATCAGGTCAACGGCAAGACGATCCAAATGGTTTCTGAGTTTGATGCGAACGGGAACCAGACCTCCTTCTATACTGCTGTAAATGGGGTGGCCCAACCGGCCGCCCAGCGGACGGATTATCAATACGACGAATACAATCGCCAAGCCGTAGTCATTCTCCCGGAAACAGCCAAACAAGGCGGCGGCACGGAACGCCTCAAACGCATTACGGTCTATGATCTGCTCGGAAGAAAGACCGAGTCGATCGATCAGGAAGGCGTCTCAACCAGCTACGGTTACGACGGCCTGGGGCGGCTTACCAGCGTGACCAACGCCTACAAGATTTACGACACCACGGGACCAACACCCGTCGTCACGGTTGCCAATCCGCCCGACCAGACGATCACTCGTTACAAGTGCGACGATTTGGGAAACATGACCGAGCAAACCGATGCAAACCAGACGGTCGTCACTCCTCTAGGAAACCAGAAGCACACCGTGTTCGAGTACGACAATCTGGGACGTCGCACAAAACGCACCCTGCCGGAAGGCCAATACGAGAACTATATCTACGATCCCATTCCGGGAGGACAGACGCGGCCAATTCATCAAACCACCCGGCTCGACTTCAACGTGGCTGGCCGCAAGACCACGGTTTTGGATTACGACGAAATGGGCAGGTTGAAAAAGAAAACTCCCGATGCGTCTTTCGCTGCCCCGGCAGTGGAGTTCACTTACACCGCCACCGGCCAGCGGGCGACGATGATCGACTCCGTCGGTACAACGACCTACCAATATGATAACCTCGACCGGCTCTGGAAGAAAATGTCGCCGGTCGGGACTTTGACCTATTCGTACGATGTGAATAACAATCTCTTGGCAATCCTTTCGTCTAACCCGAGTGGAGTCAATCTCACCTACGGCTACGATGTGCTGAATCGCCTGAGCACGGCGCATGCGGGTACCGACAGCGCCAACACCGTCTATACCTACGATGACTTCGGCAATCTCGACACTTACGTCTACCCGAACGGAGTGACGACGGATTACAACTACGACAATTCGCATCGGCTGACGGACATGAACATCACGGTGCTCTCCGGCACGCTCAAAACCCTCGCGACGTTCAATTACAATCCGAGCGATCGGGTGCTGGGCAGGACCGGGCAACGCCGGGCCGCGGTGGAAACCATCACCTCGACAGCGGGTGCCACGCTCGTCAATCGGCGGGCGGAATATGATTACGATCCGCTCTCTCGTTTGAACAAGGAGAATATCACCCTGAGCGAATACGGCAGCACTCACCAGGGCGCGGTCGTTTTTGACGCGGCTTCGGGTTATGCGGATACGGACGGCTATGACCGCGTCGGCAATCGCCAGAAGCGAAACGTCAATGCGACGCTCGAAACGGGGCTGGGCGGCAAACTGCCGACCCGGACCTACGCCTACAACGCCAATGATTGGCTCACTACTCAAAGCGGCGGAGCGCCCACCACGTTCGATGCGAATGGAAATACGCTTCGCGGCGAATTGACGCCCGGCATCACGGCCGACGATCAAACGGCAAATGACGTCTACGATTTCGAAAATCGATTGGCCACCCGCACGACCTCCAGCGGCATCTTTGAACTCGTTTATGACGGCGATGGCAACCGGGTGAAGAAGATCGTCAAGACCACGGGAGGAGCTGTTACCAAGGTCATCTTCTACGTTGTCAGCGAAGTGAACCCCAGCGGCTATGCTCAGGTGCTGGAGGAATTCGAATCGACTTCCGCGGCGATTCCTGCCGAAGCATCGCGCAGCCTGACGCGCAAGTACGCACACGGAAATGATCTGATCTTTCAGGAGCGTTGGGATACGGGAGCGTGGCGGCGCAGCTATTGCGGTTACGATGGCCACGGCAGCGTGCGCTTTCTCCATGATGGCAATGCGGCGATCACGGACCTCTACACCTACGATGCCTTCGGCAACCTGATTGAGACTTCAGCTCCGGGCGGCATCGCGACCCCGAACAACTACCTCTATTGCGGCGAGCAATGGGATAGCGATCTGGGAATGTATTCCCTGAGAGCGCGATATTTGAACCCGAACACGGGCCGGTTCTGGACGATGGATACGTTTGAAGGTAACGACCAGGAACCGCTCTCGTTGCATAAATATCTCTATGGGGCGAATAATCCGATTAATAACATCGATCCGTCGGGTAACGGTTTCTTGGTAGATTTGACCGTTTCGACTGCGATTCGTGCAAGTATTGCCGCCTTCACAGCTGGCGCAATTTCGACTGGTTTTGCTAAAGCGCGAGGCGAAACATGGGGTGTGGCGATTGGGCACGGGCTTAGTGTCGCTTCGACTACATACGCGGCAGTAGCGTCTCCTGCAATTGGATTGACTCTGCTAGGATCATTCGCATTTCAGGTTGCAACTGGAGATGCTCAATTTGACACAGAGTCGAAAGCACAGCTGGTGGCCGGGTTGGGGTTGGCCATCATTTTTAAAAATCCCGCCTATCTCACGCAGGAGCGTGAAATGGTTGCAACGCTGAATTCGCTGCAAAGGCAGATGTCTGGAAACAGCTCTTCTCCAGCGTGTATTGTTCTCGGAACACGTGATGGCCTGAGATCTCTTGCGAGTGACATCGGAGACGAACATCTTTTGCCTCCGCTTGATAATTGGGAAGCGGTTTTTGAGAAATCTGTCAAAGATCCAACTACCAGATTCAGTTTCAAATTGGACGGCACAGTGGACGGATTGACGGGTGGCTTAAAAGATCAAATTTTGGCAGCAATTAAGCGGAAAAAGGGGAATACCGATTGGGAACTGGGCAAATTGCAGGAGGCCGGTCGGCTTGGTGAAGTTTATTTCTATCAGAACGGAAAATTGGTGAACAACCCGTTCCAGAAGATCAACGGGGGATCGCAGTAAACTGTTTATGTCAAATCCAATTATATCCTTCAACCGTAGATTTCAGTTGTGGACCTACATGACCAGCCACGGGCAATTGCTGTTTCGGAGTGCAAAGTCAGAAGAGCACGAGACTCGGATAGATGTTCTTTTCAAAGATGTGTATGCCTTGCACGCTGGAGCTTATTTTCCTCGTCTAAGTATTTTTGAGGTGACCAAGGACCAACTGGCAAAACAATTTGGCGACCTGTCGGTGTTCGAAGAACCCGGAGTCAAATGGTTTCTTTTACAGACATCCAAATGGACCGGTTTCGTGTGTGCTGGCGGTGTGTTTTGGAAGGAGGACAAGGGCGAGTTTTATGAGCCAAGCCAATTGATACCCGAATTGGAATGTCCTGGGCTATTAAAACCGGGAAATGGTTGAACTTGTACATCCGACCAAATGACGCGAGGTGCCAATGAACTTTCAAATGCTGGCATGGCTTGGCTGCCAACATTCAAAAAATCTCGGCTATCGGCGCACGGGAAAGCGTGTGGAGTGCGCGCGCCCCTATTCTTCTTGTTCC
>Ga0170475_105643842_pt1 | contig 14121 bp, 10 predicted proteins | sample Soicark_Litter_5_FD_111474 | JGI IMG/M metagenome (GOLD analysis project Ga0170475, IMG submission 111474) | Avena fatua rhizosphere microbial communities from Hopland, California, USA. Combined Assembly of 48 SPs | reverse complement strand
TATTATGATATATATAATTATTTCTGATATAGTATCAACATTGAATTGTTATATTTCTTTTCTGTTTCTAGCTTATTTTATGTGCAAATAATATTAAATTATTTATTTTATTTGAATGTATTTTCATTAGGCACAATAAAAATTATGGGACATTTTTTTCAATGTTTTATACCTTTCATTAGACTTTTTATTCAATATGATGTCATGTTTTTTTTACTTTGAATTGATATATTTACTTCTATTATGAGTATATTTTTAATTATATTTAATTTATTTTCAATTCCTTTTCATTTTATATTTTCAATTATTATTAATTTAAAATTATTTTTAGATTTTTCATTTATTGGTAACATATTAGGAGATTTTTCTGAGTTTTTTTATAAATCTGTTCTTTTTCCTTATTTTGTTGTCAAATTGGATGGATTTTTTGACTATTATGGAAATTATTCTCTCTTTTCAAGTGGCTATGGTGCTGTTACTATTAATCAAAGTTTATATTTTAAAGATGTTACTGATGTTTTTTATTCAAAAAAAGCTTATATCTCTGCTCAAAGAAGATGAGCATTGGTATATTTGGATGGTTATAATAATTTGTATTACGGATTTGTTTTCAGATTATTATCATATAGAGAAATAGGTGCAGCAACTTTATTTTTTCAACTATATGTATGATTTTTTTATACATTGTATGTATTTGGAATATGTTTTATATTTGTAGGTGTCAGTAATTATTTAAGACATAAGGATAATATTTTTCCAGATTCAGCATATTTATGGTATAGGTTAACACCTAAAAATAAATTAATTAATTTTTCGCGCGATGAATTGTTTTGGATGACTCAAAATACATGAATGTTTTCTTTTGATAAAATCAAAGGTATTTTTGTTAAAGATAATATAAAAAGCTATAAATATGAAGATGATAATGAATTGTTAAGTAGGTTAGCGTTGAATTTTATTAGAAAATCTGTTAAACATGGATTCATTGTTGATGATAATGATAGTGATTATATTAAGCATTTAAATTATATCTTGAGTTATAGTTCTTATAAGAATCAAGGTAAATTTGATAAATATTTAAATGATTATTGAAAAGCAATAAGATATAAAAGAATTCAGAAAAAAATAGAAGCCTTATTCAATGCTAAAGTTTTCAGTAAGTCTTTTGCCTCAGCATATTTTAAATCTTTTAAGTTTGAACTTTTAAAAAATAGTGATGTCACAGATTTGAAAGTTGTGTTTTCGTCAAAAAGGTTTTGAGATTTTTGATTAAATTTTGCTATACCTATTTTACTTTTTAGTAAATATAGTTATGGTACATTAATTAAACATGATAAAAATTTTGATCTTGGTAATTATTTCAAAGCATTGACTTTAATTACAATGGAAAAAGATGATAAATTTAAAGATTTGCATGATTTTTATTTCCTGGAGCATGATTTTTATGAAAATTTTAATGATATTTGACTTTGGTCAAAACCAAATAAAGGTCATTTATTAAGAAGCATAGTTAGTAGTCGATATACAAGTAGAATGGTCTATTCATCAAAAAATAAGTTGAATAAAAATTTACTTGATAATAATTATATTGATAATTTATATTATTATTTTAGTAAAATAATTAGTATGTCTAATTATGATTCAAGTTATTTAAATAATTTAATAAATTTAAGAATGCATAATATATTAAATTCTGATAGAATAGTTGAAACGCAGTTAACTGCTAAACAGATTGAAAAAAGAGTCTTAGAAGATTATACTGATTTTATGGAAACGGGCTGAGAGCAAGATAGAATGGAGGATGGACAGTTAGCAGTATATAAATATTTAAGTGAAAGACTTTATGACTCATTTTTAGATAATGAACAAGATTCAGAAAATGATGATGAAAAAATTTATATTAATACTATGTATAATACTTCTAATAAATTGTCATTAAAAAGTCATTATACACCATTCCCTGATTCTTGATTAGCCTTTTCTATTATACTACCATTGTTACTTTCTATTCATTTATATAAAGTATTTATTTTATTTACTAATGAAGCATCACATTTTCGTCCATCATTTATGTATGAGCTTTGTTATTTTTTTGTTTACTTATTTTATTATATTAATACTCATTTATTTTTTGTAACAATATGTTCTAGTCTAATGTTTTTTCCTAAATTGTTAGGCAAAAAGAGAAGGTTAAGAAGTTTTGCGCCAGCAAAAATACTATCTGTTATAGAAAAATTCTTTCCTAACAATGAGTTGTTTAGGATGTTGGTTAATTTTTCTGCAATTTCCCCAATCTTTTTTTTTGTTAAACCAGCATTGGATTTACTTATTTTTTATATTATTTTTATTGCTGTTTTAGTTGCATTCTTAAAGATTATTGTTGATATTGATACACACTAATGATTTGTATAGTAAAAAACAAGAATAAATTTATTAAGCAAACATGCTTAGATTTATGGGGAATACATATGACTTATACTAAATTGAATAAAGCGGCTAATTTTATTCGTGTTATTAATGATCAATCTAAGAAAAGATTTAAATATTATAAAATGGATTTTATTTTTACTTTAAGAAAACGTATCAATTTTAGAAGACAAAAACGTTTTAAGGACGATTTTTTATTACCTAGATTATTATACAATTTTTATCTTATTATATCTAGGAGAAATTTTATGAAAATTTCTATTAGAGCAAAAAAAAGAAAAGGGTACTACATAGAGAACTATTTGGGATTATTAGAAGGTAGATTATTTATGATGGTTTATAGATGTCATTTGGTTAGTAATTTATTTATAATAAGATATATTGTTAAACATAATATGTTTTGAGTAAATGAGAAAATTCGTGTACATTTTAATTCAATTATGAAACCTGGTGATGTTTTATGGTTTGGTGATAAACAATGAAAAAGATTATTTAAACGCGATTTAACATTAAGAGTAAGAAAGAATGTAATAATGTGACCCATTCCTAGATATTTGATTTTTAGTACGAAATTTATGTTTGTCATATTTTGAAGATTTCCTAAATTTAAAGAAATCGTCTACCCTGCCGGTAAAATTGACATTTATCTTGCAAACGAATATCATATTATTTAATTGTATTTAATTATTATATTTTTGCCACTAATAATTTCATTTGTAGTATTGTTGTTTGGTAGAATAATAGGTCGTAGTGGAGCTACTATAATAATAGTTATTGGAATGCTTCTTAGTCTTATGTCAAGTTTTTTACTGTTTATAGAGATTATTTTTTCTGGTACTTCTACCAAAATTATACTCTTTGAATGATTGAATTTTTCAGTGCTTAATATACATATATCTTTTTTTTTGATATTGTTACGTGTACAATGCTATTTGTTATATTATTTATTTCATTTTTTGTTCATTTTTATTCTATTGAATATATGTCTCATGACCCATCTTATCCTAGATTCATGTCTTATTTATCCTTATTTACATTTTTTATGATCTTTTTAGTTGTATCTGATAATTATTTGCAAATGTTTGTAGGATGAGAAGGCGTAGGATTATCTTCATATTTGTTAATTAGTTTTTGGTATACTAGAATATTAGCTAATAAAGCCGCAATAAAAGCTATGTTAGTTAATAGAATAGGTGATTTATCATTATTAACAGCTATGACAATTATTTTCATTGTTTTTGGAACAATGAAATATAATATAATATTTCCTATTGTGCAATATTATATTGATGTAGATTATGTTTTTTTAAATTTCGAATTTAATTTTATAACATTGATTTGTTTTCTTTTATTTATTGGCGCAATGGGAAAATCTGCACAAATAGGATTACATGTTTGGTTACCTGATGCTATGGAAGGTCCAACTCCAGTTTCAGCACTAATTCATGCAGCAACTATGGTCACTGCAGGTGTTTTTTTAGTAATAAGAAGTTCTTTTTTGTTTGAATATTCAATTTCTGCATTAGTTTTTGTTGCTTTTGTAGGTGGGATAACTGCTTTATTTTCATCAATAATTGGTGCATTTCAATTTGATATTAAAAAGATAGTTGCTTATTCAACATGCAGTCAATTAGGTTACATGTTTTTCAGTGCCGGTTTATCAATTTATACTATTAGTTTATTTCATTTATTTAATCATGCTTTTTTTAAAGCATTATTATTTTTAAGCATGGGTTCTATTATTCATGGTTTAATGGATGAACAAGATTTTAGAAGAATGGGTGGTATGGCGTCTGCTTTGCCATTAACTTATGTTTCTGTTTTAATTGGTTCTATTTCTCTTATGGCTATTCCATATTTGACGGGATTTTTTTCTAAAGATTTATTATTAGAATTATCTTTTGCTTTTTTTAACGTTCTTTCAATTTTTATATATTTTGTTGGAACTTTGGCCGCCTTCATAACATCTTTCTATTCTACTAGATTATTATTCTGGGTATTTTTGTCAAAGTTAAATTCCTTTAGATATTATCTATATGATGTTCATGAGCCAAAATTTTTTATGTCTTTTACATTAATGATATTATGCATCATGTCAATTTTTGCTGGATATTTTTTTAGCGAAGCATATAGTGGTATAGGTTCAAATTTGTGAGCTAATTCAATTTTTATAAATACAATGAATTATTCAGTTTATGAAGCTGAATTTGATTTATTTATAGTGAAGTTATTACCACTTTTTATAAGTGTATTAGGTGTATATTGTTACTATCATTTAAAAAATAGGGAATATTATTTTTATTTTTTATTTGATAATAACAATTTTGTTAATATGCATATGTTTTTTAATAAAGCAATGCTATTTGATCATTTGTATAATTTTTTATTATATAAATATTTTTTATACAATTCTTATTTATTATTTTACAAAAAATTAGAAAAAGGGATTTTAGAATTTTTTGGTCCACAGTTAGTGTCTAAATCATTTTTTAACGCATGAAGTATTATTGGTTATTTAAATACTGGATTAGTTTATAATTATGTATTTAATATGATTTATGTCATGACAATATTAATTGCATTATTAGAATTTTTTGTTTGACTAAGTATGCCAGCAATACTATGTCTTGGTTTGGGCTACCTTTTTTTTACATGAATATTATTTAATGTCTCAAGTAGATAGAATTCATTTCTTATCTACCCTGACTTGAATAATATTTATGTTCATTATTTGATATTTTTTAATTGTAGTTTTTATATATCCAGCTTATTATAGAACATTAAGAGGAAGGGCTGAATATGAAACATTTTTATATAAATTGGTTTTAAAGAATGAATTATTAACAAGATCTTTAAAATTGATTAACATATCTTTTTTTATAAAAAAATTTAAGTTTTTAAAAATTTTTAATATTGTAAGTTTTTTTAAAAATTTTTCAAACAATTATGGTTCAAAAAATACTAAATACAATGAAAAAAAAAATTTGTTTTCTAAAGAAGAAAATTTAAATGATATGGGATTTGTATTTAAGGTTAGTGATGATATCGCATATGCAAGAGGTTTATTAAAAGCTCAAATGACTGAAATGGTTAGCTTTAAATTAGAAAATGGAAAAGTACTACTAGGCATTGTTAATTATTTGGATAATGAAGGTGTTGCTGGTATTACTGTTCTTGGTGATGCTTCAGTTATTACAGCACAAACAGTAGTTGTAAGATCTTATGTTCAACCTAGAATATCTGCAGGTTATGGTGTTTTAGGTAGAGTTATTAGTCCTATTGGAGAAGCTTTAGATGGACAAGGCAATATTGAAGCTGAAGTAACAGTTAATATTGAAAAAAATGCTCCTTCTATTATAGAACGTAAACCAGTAAGAGAACCTTTGGAAACTGGAGTAAAATTTATTGATAGCATGATTCCAATTGGATGTGGACAAAGGGAATTAATTATAGGTGATAAAAAAAACAGGTAAAACTGCTATAGCTATCGATACTATTATTAATCAGAAAGGTAATGATATTGTTTGTATTTATGTAGCAATAGGTCAAAAAAAATCTTCTATAGCAAGGGTTGCTAAAACTCTAAAAGAAAAAGGTTGTATGGGTTATACTGTAATAATTGCTTCAGGTGCTTCTGATTCTGCAGCATTGCAATATTTAGCACCTTATTCTGGCTGTGCTATTGGTGAATTTTTTAGAGATAGTGGCAGAAAAGTTGTATTGATATATGATGATTTAAGTAAACATGCCGTAGCCTATAGACAAATGTCTTTACTATTGAGAAGACCCCCTGGACGCGAAGGTTATCCTGGAGATGTATTCTATATTCATTCAAGATTATTAGAACGTGCTGCTAAATTACGTGATTCAGTAGATGAAAATAAAAATGTTATTGAAGGCGGTTCATTGACTGCTTTACCAATTATTGAAACAATACAAGGTGATGTTTCAGCTTATATACCTACTAATGTTATTTCAATAACTGATGGTCAAATTTTCTTGGAAGCAAGTCTTTTCAATAGAGGTATTAGACCAGCAATAAGTCCTGGTATTTCAGTCAGTCGTGTTGGTTCAGCTGCTCAAAATAAGGTTATAAAAAGATTAGCTGGTTCATTAAAATTAGAATTAGCCCAATATAGAGAAATGGAAGAATTTGCAAGATTAGGTCTTTCTTTAGATGAAGCAAGTATTATATTATTAGAAAAAGGAAGAAGATTAGTTCAATTATTAAATCAACCGCAAAGTAATCCAATTAATATGATTTGTCAGATAGTTGTTTTGTTTGGTGGATTAGGTGGTATGTTTAGTGATATTAGTCTTGATTCAATATCAATTTTTGAAAGAAAAGTATTATTTTTATTACGTAGTAGTAAAATATTCACTGTTCTTAATGTTGTAGGAAGACATGAATTGCCTGAAGAATTTTATGCTTTCTGTATAAATTTAATGAAAGTTTATTTAAGTAATGAGGAATCAATTATATAATTTTTTTACTAGATGATTTTTTTCTACTAATCACAAAGATATTGGAACATTGTATATTATATATGGTGTTTTAGCTGGAATTGTAGGTTCTATATTTTCCGTTATGATAAGGATGGAATTATCTTATCCTGGTAATCAATTTTTTTCTGGTGATTATCAATTTTATAATGTTGTTGTTACAGCTCATGGATTGTTAATGATATTTTTCTTTGTTATGCCTGTTTTGATAAGTGGATTTGGTAACTGATTGATACCTATATTAATAGGTGCCCCAGATATGGCCTTTCCAAGATTAAATAATTTATCATTTTGATTAATGCCGCCTTCTTTATTTCTTTTAATAACTTCAACTTTTATAGAAGGTGGAGTTGGTACTGGCTGAACAGTTTATCCACCTTTATCTTCTATTGAAGGTGCTGGTGTTGATTTTGCTATATTTAGTTTACATCTTGCAGGTGCTGCATCATTATTAGGTGGTATTAATTTTATTACTACTATTATCAATATGAGAACGCCAGGCATGAAAATGCATCATGTTCCTTTGTTCGTATGATCATTGTTGATCACGGCTTTTCTGTTAGTATTCTCATTACCAGTATTAGCTGCTGCTATTACTATGTTGTTAACAGATAGAAATTTTAATACTTCTTTTTATTTGGCATCTGGTGGTGGTGACCCAGTTTTATATCAACATTTGTTTTGATTTTTTGGACATCCCGAAGTATATATTTTAATACTTCCGGCATTTGGCGTAATTAGTCATGTTGTTTCTGATTATACTGGTAGAGCAGTTTTTGGTTATTTAGGAATGGTCTACGCTATGGCTGCTATTGGTATTTTAGGTTTTATTGTTTGAGCTCATCATATGTATACTGTTGGTATGGATGTTGATACACGTGCATATTTTACAGCTACAACTATGATCATAGCTATACCAACTGGTGTAAAAGTTTTTAGTTGAATAGCTACTATATTTGGTGGTGTTATAGAATTATCTGTTCCTTTTTTATTTGCTGTAGGATTTATCTTTTTATTTACAGTTGGTGGAGTTACAGGTGTAATTCTTTCTAATGCTGGTATAGATTTAGCATTACATGATACTTATTTTGTTGTAGCACATTTTCATTATGTACTATCGATGGGTGCTGTATTTGGTGCTTTTGCAGGATTTTATCATTGGTTAGGTTTATTTTATGGTCATTATTATTCTAGATCTTTAGGACGTTTACATTTTTGAACAACGTTCTTTGGTGTAAATTTAACTTTCTTTCCAATGCATTTTTCTGGTTTATCTGGAATGCCTAGAAGAATTTCTGATTATCCGGATGTATATTGATTATGAAATTTTGTTTCATCAGTTGGTGCATTTGTTTCATTTATTGGATTGTTAATTTTTGTTTATATGTTAATATTAGTCTTTTTCAATAGATTAATAATAATTAACGTATATAATAAATATTTGTTACATAAATATAATAATCAATATCTAATTACAAGAGCTTATAATAAGAGATTTTTAGTAAGAGCTACTAATTTGCCGGAATATAAATATCAAGATATTATAGATAATGATTATTTATGAGTTATTTTGGCTATAAAAGAGCAAAAACATACTGTTTTAGATATTATAATTTTTTCTATTTTAAAAGCTAAACATCGTAATAGTTATTTTGGTATTTTTAGAAAATAATGACACCATCAATTTATTGACGTAGATTATATATTTTGTTGGCTATAGGATCTTTTTTTTATGCATCTTTTTATTTTATCTTCTATAGGTTTCTTGGAACAGTATCTATAGAGGGTTTAATTGGTTTTAGTATTTTATTCCTATTTTATTTAATATATAGGCTGGGCGGTGTTCATATAAATAGATTTTTACTGTCAATATCAAGGAATGTTTGGTTTTTTTTTTCTAGTCTTATATCTCTAACTTATATGATTGAAAATTTATTCATTAAAACTATTGATTCTTCAAAAAAACTAATGGTTTTTCAATTTATTTCTAATAACTTGGTTTTTGTTGAAATAGAAAAGGCTTTTAATGAATTGAATGCATTGTTATTGAATAAGTATATATTAAATATTATATCATCAGAATTATTTTTTAAACGTTTAGTCATAAAAAAATTGTTCGAAAAAAATTTAATTATTGATGAAGTAATTATTTTTAATGGCAGTTTTTTAGTTGTCAATTCATATATTTTTAATAATGTAATAGGTTGGTTTACAAAAGAATAAATTATGGCAAAAAGAATTGAAAAGGAAAAATTTGAGAGAACTAAACCGCATTGTAATATTGGTACCATTGGTCATGTTGATCATGGTAAAACTACATTGACTGCTGCCATTACACGAGCTTTATCTGGAGTTGTAAAAACTAAATTTATGCAATATTCTGATATAGATTCACATCCTGAGGAAAGAGCTCGTGGCATTACTATTAATGCTGCCCATGTAGAATATGAAACTGAAAATAGACATTACAGTCATATTGATTGCCCTGGTCATCAAGATTATATAAAAAATATGATTACAGGTGCAAATCAAATGGAAGGTGTTATTTTGGTTGTTGCTGCAACAGATGGAATACAAGTTCAAACTCGTGAGCATGTTATATTAGCTAAAGAAATAGGCATACCTTATATGGTTGTGTTTTTAAATAAAATAGATGCTTTAAAGGATAGGTCTGTCATTGATATTATTGAACTAGAAATAAGAGAACTTATTGAAAGTTATGGTTTTTCTAAAGATACCCCTATTATAAAAGGTTCAGCTAGAAAAGCAATGGAAGGAGATAGTGATCAAGTAAAAATAATAAGAGAACTTATGAAACAAGTTGATACCTTTATTAAGGAACCTAAAAGAGCTATTAGTGCTCCGTTTTTAATGCCAGTTGAAACAGTTTTAGTAGCTCAAGGAAGGGGTACCGTTGTTACAGGTAAAGTTGAAAGGGGTACTATAAAAATAGGTGACGAACTTGAAGTTGTAGGTACAAAGCAAACATTTAAAACAAGTTGTATGGGACTAGAGATGTTTAGAAAACTATTAGATTACGCGCAAGTTGGTGATAATATAGGTGTTTTATTAAAAGGAGTTCCTAATAGGGAAGTATTTAGAGGGTTTATTGTTGCTGCACCAAATACTGTTAAAACATATACAGCATTTACAGCCAAAGTTTATATATTATCACAAAAAGAGGGTGGGAGAGCAAGACCCTTCCAGTCTGGATATAAGCCACAATTTTTTTTTAGAGTACAAAATGTTACTGGTACTGTAGTTTTGGATAATGAGGAGTCTTTAGCTATGCCTGGTGAAAACATTACTATTAAAGTGCAATTAGTTGAAAAAACGGTTATAGAAGAAGGTCTTAGATTTGTAATTCGTGAAGGCAAACTGACTATTGGTGCAGGTGTTATAACTGTTGTAGGTTAAAACGATGAAAAATTTTTTATTAAGAATAAAAAAGCAGCTTATATTAGGCTTTTCACGACGTTCTGGTAGAAATTTTTTTGGCAGAAAGACGGTTTTTACACAAGGAGGAGGTAAAAAGTATAAAAGACGTCTAATAGATTACAAGCGTATTATTCCTTTCAATTTCATTTTATTATCAATTGAAAAGCAATTACGTAATACTGCACATGTTGGATTAATTTGTTATGAAAATGGCTTGTTTAGTTATATACTTCTTTCTGATTTGCATAGAATAACTAATTGCTTATATAATGGATTTACTAACTCATTCAAAGTAGGATCTTCTAGTTTTTTAATGAACATTCCGGCTGGAAATTTTGTTCATCATGTTGAACAGAATCCTGGTTGTGGTGCAACATTAGTAAGATCTGCCGGAGCTAGTTCGTTTATCATTAGTAAAGATATTAATTCGGTTTTTTTGCAAATGAATTCAGGTTGATTATTAAAATTTTCTAAATTAGCTGTTGCAATTGGTGGAGCAGCTTCTAATTCTGACCATTTCATTACTAGGATAAAAAGTGCAGGTATGAAAAGGCATCTTGGATTTAAACCTCGTGTTAGAGGCGTTGCAATGAATCCACGTGATCATGCTCATGGAGGTGGCGAAGGAAGAAGTTCGCCGCCCGTTGCACATAAAACTCCGTATGGTAAATTGACCAAGGTTCCGACAAATCGTTCTAAAATGTATAGAAAAAAAAAACGTTTGTTTAAAATTTTTTAATGCGTTCAATTTATAAAGTTCCATTTGTTCATAGATCTTTGTTTTTTAAATATGTAGATAAGCGTAAAAAGTTAAATGTTCATCCTGAAATACAGGGCATTTTAAACAGAAGAAAAGTAAAAATGCCTAGATACTTGATTTTCTTCAATAAATCTTCAAAGTTAAGCAAAAATAAATTAATTGACAGAAAGATAGCAGTTCATAATGGTAAAGTGTATATGTTTGTTAATATGAAAAGAGGTGTCGTTGGTTTTAAATTGGGTCAGTTTGTTATTACAAGACGAACAGTGATTCATTCTAGTAAAAAATTAAAAATAAAAAACGAATGACTGGTAAAGGTTCTAATTTAAAAAAACATACTGGTACTAAATACAATTTAACTTTGAAAAAATTTGTTGCAAAAAAAAAAATAAAAAAATGGGCTTAGTTTTAAATCCTTATGCTTTTAGGATTGGGCATGTAAATTCATGATCGGATTCTTGATATCTTATCTCAACTGAATATGTAGAATTTTTGCATTCTTCAATATTATTGAAGTCTTTCGTTTATTATGTTTTGTTTAAATTTTATCCAACAAGATTTTCTTATTGATTGGTTAGTCATATTGAAATACTTTTTTTTAATAATAATATGTATATTTGATTATATTTGTATGAAGCTTCTGGTAAATACAAAATTACAAAATATATTAAATTATTTAAATATGGATTATTTAAAGGTTATAGGCTTAGAACATTTTGATTAAAAAAAAAATTATTTGATAAGAATCCTGTTGCTTTAGGTATATTTAATTTTATTAGGTTATTCGGGTCACATATAGAACGTTATGATACTGTCGAAAATTATGTTTTTGATGATGCAATTAGACAAAAAATAGGCTCATTGCGTGAAAGATATGGTTATAAATGATTAGGTATTGAAGAAATATATGTGTTGCGTACTGCTTTATCAATGTTTCTAAAATCTGCTAATCGTTTTGCTTTAAGTAGATTGTCTATGATAATAAAATCCCTTTTTTTTTTGCCAATAATGGATGGAAGTTTAAGCCTTGAAAAACTAAGAGGACCAAGAATTTTTTTATTCTTTTTTTCATATTTTTTGTTACTTCTAAAACAATGACCATATTACAAATCTATAGCAAAATTTTTTAGTAGTAAAATTATATTCGTTTTTTTGAGGCAGACGGTTTTTTATCTATTTTTTAATCCTTTTATAAAATATTTATCTAAATTTATAGAATATTTATGTTCATTTTTTGGTTATTCCAGCATAGTTAGAGCTTCTATAATTACTAATTTTAGTTTGAGTGCTTTTTTTATTGCTAGGTATATTATGACTGCAATAAGAAATGGATTTAATTATTGGGATATTCTTTTTCCAATAAGAAAAACACTTGGCAGATTTATGCAAATAAAACTTTTTGATAATTATGTTAATAAAAAAACAACTCTAAAAACTAGTCATTTGAATCGTGGAATAAACTATGTTAATAGGAGGGTAAATTTAGTTATTTTTTTTGTCATATTTTTAAAATACAAGCTATTTTTTGATGATTTCTATAAATCTTTATATTCTTATGATAGTTATAATAAATTATTTTGTTTTATGCAAATTTTAAACAAAAAAAAATTATATAATATTTCAAATATTTCTTCAACTTTTAAAGTCTTACATAAAAGTTATGTTTTTAAAAGATTTTTTAATATTTTTAAAAAAAAATTATTTGAATTTATTTTTCATAGAATAACTAGCGAGAAGGTTAATGAAATCAAACGCTTAACTAAACCACCACTTACATTACTGCAAAAAGAAAAATATAATAAAAGAAGAAGGATGAAAAGATGAGAAAAACGTTCAATAATAGAGTTAACTGAATTAAGAGAAACTTATTTAAAACTAAATGAAGAATTTTTTTCCAGATTATCTGATATTAAAACCTTTAGTTTTTCTTTAAAAAAGGGAAGACGTGATTTAATGATTGAAAGAAAAAAAAGTAATTCGGTCAGTTTAAGGCGTTTTTTTTCTACTAATTTTAAAAAGAAAATAAGTAAACCAAAACAAATACCAATTGGTTTAAAATTTTTAATTAAACTTTATATAATTTTTCTTTTTGCTAAGTTTTTTAAGGTGTTTAGATATAGAGCAAAAAAGCTGCAATTAATATCATTGCCAAAAAAAAGGAAGAAAAATGTTTATATGCAAAAAAAAAAAAATTGCACGACAACAAGCTTTATTAAGGTTTAATAATAGTTTAAAGAAAAAAAAACGTCTTAAGTTAATGTATCATTTGAATAAGATTTTTTTCTTGTTTAAAAGAAAAGCTTATGGCTTATTTTCCAAGTCTTTTACTTTATTATATTATAGAATAAATCCAAAAAAAACTTTTGAAATCTTTTCAATTACACTACCAAAATTTTTTTTGACAAGATATTTAAATAGGAATGTTTTAAAAAAGAAAATTAATATCAGATTTTCAAATATTAAACATATAAAAAGGAATTATCATTCATCTAATTTTTCCTTTGATTTTATTGTAAATATACTTAGAGACTTAGCAAAAAAGGAAGATAGTATCGATAAACGCCATCTTAGAATTAGTTACAAAAAATTTTAAAAGATTTATATCCAACAGATCATAGAAATCATTATATTAAGGCTAATAATATGCCAAGTGTAATATTGACTAAAGCGTTTAAAACTTTTAATAATGGCGATGCTGCTGGTTGTGAAAAGATTTTGAATAGTATAAATATTATTTTTTATTTAGTTAATCATATGAGTACATTATCTTCTAATAATGATATTTTATTTAATAATAGTATGATTTTTATTATTATAAAGTTTTATGAGGTTTTATATTATTTATTATTTTTAAAGTTATATGGATTAAATCATTATAAAATTAATAAACTGTTTCTTATTATCAGGCAGGTTTTTATAATGAAATTTACTAGCAATAATTATAATATCTATTTTTTACTTATTAAAGCTTTGAATAGAGTTAAATCTAATGT
>Ga0170475_125839338_pt1 | contig 14122 bp, 5 predicted proteins | sample Soicark_Litter_5_FD_111474 | JGI IMG/M metagenome (GOLD analysis project Ga0170475, IMG submission 111474) | Avena fatua rhizosphere microbial communities from Hopland, California, USA. Combined Assembly of 48 SPs | reverse complement strand
GATGTGTTCCGCGAAGCGACGCGCTCGGTGAAGCGTGTGCTAAACGATAGCCCGGCCTACGCGAAGCCCATGGGCCACTACATCGCCGGTTGCCTTTGGGCCGTGCAGGGCCATCGCGAGCGAGCCCTGCGCGCCTTCGAACGAGCCGCACCCGGCCTTGCCGCGGTCGACATGGGCTATTTGGCCCTGTGCGCGCGAAAGCGCTACGCTGATTTACTCGGCGGCGACTCCGGGCGCGAGCTCGCGAAGCAATGTTCTGCGGACTTTGCCGGCTTGGGCATCGTCGATAGCAATGCTTGCCTGACCATGAGTGCTCCCGGGTTTAGAAGGCTTGCTGGTTGAAACATGAGGACATCCACGTGAGTAGGGCTAGGCACTTCGCCAATCGTCTAGTGGTCGTCACCGGCGCGGCGAGTGGCATTGGCCGAGCAACCGCGTTGGCATTCGCGCGCGCGGGGGCCGAGCTGTTCGTTTGCGATCTGGCCAGCGAGAGCCTGACTGGCCTTCGTGCGGAGCTACTGGCCGCGGGTGCCGAAGGCGCGCATACCGCGACGGTGGACGTGGGCTCGCGGGCTGACATGGCGCACTTTTTCGAGAGCGTAAGCCGGGTCGGAACACCGGACGTGCTCGTGAACAACGCGGGCGTGGGCCTTGCCGGGGGGCTGCTCGCAACCAGCCTGGAAGATTGGCAATGGATCTTGAACGTGAATCTTTGGGGGGTCGTGCACGGCTGTCATTTCTTCGCCCCGAAAATGGCCGAGCGCGGGCGCGGTCAGATCATCAATATTGCCTCTGCCGCGGGCTACTACAACTCGGCGGCCATGACGGCGTATGGCACGACCAAGTACGCCGTGGTCGGTCTATCGGAGGGCTTACGCGCTGAGCTCGAGCCGCGCGGAGTGGGCGTGTCCGTCGTATGCCCCGGCTTCATCAACACGCCGATCATCGCCAGTATGCGCGTGCGCGGGCATGCCTCTCCGGAAAGCGAACGCAAAAAGGTGCAGCGGTTCTACGACAAGCGCAATTACTCGCCGGAGCGGGTCGCCAGTGCGGTGTTGCGGGCGGTCCGGGAAAACCCAGCCTTGTTGACGGTGACCCCCGAAGCCTGGGCGCTGTACGCGATGAAGCGGATGGCACCGGCGCTCGGGCCGCGACTGCTGTCCAGCATGCAACGGCTCGCAGAGCGACGCAGGAGCTCGAAACCGTGAACATCGAGCACCGTCGAGTGAACGCGGGGAGGCTCGAGCTCCACGTCGCGGAGCTCGGCTCTGGCCCAGTCGTCATGCTCTTGCACGGCTTTCCCGCGTATTGGGCCGACTGGCAGGAGCAAATGCGCGCGCTCGCTGAAGCTGGCTTTCGTGCCATTGCCCCGGATTTGCCCGGCTACGGACAATCCGACCAATTGCCGAACGTGCTCGATTATCGCTTGCCGCTGTTGGCAGCCGATATCGCCGGCTTGATTCGTGCGCTGGGTATTTCGAAACTACACGTCGTCGGCCACGATTGGGGTGGGCCGCTCGCCTATTGTCTGGCCTCCGACCATCCCGAGCTAGTCGAGCGATTGGTCGTGATCAACGCCCCGCACCCAGCGCAGATTGGCAGGGCGTTACGACGCTTCGATCAGCTAAGGCGATCTTGGTACGCTTTCATGTTCCAGTTACCCTGGTTTCCGGAGTGGCTGGTGTGCCAGCGAGCACCGATGTCGTTCGTATTGCGCGGGATGGCGGTGCGTGTGGGCGCGTTTTCCGAAGCAGACGTGGATCGCTACCTCGATGCCATGCGACTACCCGGCGTGGCCCGGGCTGCCCTGAGCTACTACCGCGCGGCATTCCGGGCTCCCGAACGCGCCCGATGGCCCGTGAATCAGCGCACCTTGGTACTTTGGGGAGAGCGGGACCTGTCGCTCTCAGGGCGGGTACTGCTGCCGGGCGTTGCTCGATACGTACCGGACGTTCGGGTGGAGCGCTTCGCCAACGCCGGGCACTGGTTACATCACGATTTACCCGAGCAGGTGAACCGACGGCTGGTCGAGTTTCTGGCCTGATAGAGCTCGATGGAATGACTCGATCGCGTGGAGAACGAGCGCGATCGAGTTGAAGTATGCTCGCAAATTGATGCCCATGTAGGTAAACGGCGGCAAATCACGAGGCGCGCAACGGCGCCTCAGGTCTGATAGCGTTTGGGGTTCGAATCATGTCCACGATCCCTCCGACTCAGGAAGGCCGTCGTCGACCCGTCAGCGTGCTTGCGTTGAAGCTGTGGGAGGTCGCCGAGGCGCTCGAGCAACGACTCGACAACCCAGCAGAAGTGCTGGACATGCTGGTTACCGCGGTCGCGAAAGGCGAGCAACCCGTCGATGCCTGGCAGCGGCTACACGCCGCAGCGTTGCAGCACGACAAGATCGCCGAGCTGGCTTTTGCGTACGAGCAAACGTTGTCGGAAAAACGCGTCAAGCTGTTGCAACCCGAGCAGCAACTGTTCGTCTACTTGCGCGCTGCCGAGTTCTTCGCGGAAACACTGGGTGACGTCGAAGCAGCGATTGCCCACGCGGAGCGCGCGGCGCTCGCAGTACCCGGCAATCCGGAATTGCTCGCGCTGCAGGAACGGCTGCTGCGTAGTGCCGGAAAGGCCACGAAATTGGCCGAATTGTACGTGGACGCGAGCGCACGAGAAAGCGAGCCGCAGCGTCGTGCAGGCTTGCTGCACGAGGCTTCGGAGTTGGTCAAAGCCGCTCCCGCGGACGATGAAGCGACGGTCGAGATCGGGCAACGCGTGTTGCGTCTCGATCCGAGTCGCGAAGACGTACGAGCCGTCGTCGTGCAACGCTTGATCGCGCGAGGGCGCCACAAGGACGTGGTTGATCTGTTGGAACAGGCGCTGCGCCGCGAACCGCCGCCGAACGTCGAAGAGGCGACCCGCTTGCGCGAGTGGTTGGTCGACTTGTGTTTGTCCGAGCTGAAAGATCCGACGCGTGCGCTCGGTCACGTCGAGGGCTTACTCGAAGTCGAACCGACCCATGCCATGGCCTTGAGATCGGCCGAGGCATTGCTGGAAAATCGCTCTGTTTCTCTGCGCGCCGCGGCGATGCTTTCGGACGCGTACGAAAAGACCGGGCGCATCGATCGTGCGGTGGCCATGTTGGGCGTCGAGCTCAAGCAGGTGCGCGGACCGCGCCGCATCGAGGTGCAGCGTCGGCTCGGCATCCTACGCCAGGACGCGTTGCACGATCCTGCGGGCGCGCTCGAACTACTTGCGCCGGTCGTCGCGGGCGATCCGGGTGACGACGATCTGCGACGCCGCTTCGTGGGGTTGAGCCTGAGTTTGAATCAACCCGAGCAAGCGGCGCGACTCTTGGCGCGCGCCCTGCAAACCAGTCGCGTCTTGAGCGTGCGCGCACGCGTCGGGGTGGACGTTGGTCATGTGTATCTCAAGATCGGCGACCTGAAACGCGCTCAAGCCGCGTTTCAGCAGGTGATCGAGGCGGGCAGCGACGATGTTGCCGTGCTCGAGGCGGCCAAGCAGCTGTCGGATCTGTACGCCGAAGCAGCGGAGCGGAAACAGCTCATTGCCGCGCTCGAACGGGTCGTCTCGCTCGAGACGGCCGCCGAGCCTCGGCAGGCCGCCGCGCGGCGTTTGGCCCGGCTGTGCGATGGTGAAGGGGGAGACTCGGCGCGCGCGATCGTCGCTTGGCGCGCGCTGATTGGTTCACCTTGGACCGAAGAAGCCCTGCGTCGGCTAGAAGCCTTGTATGGCGAAGCCTCGGACGACGAAGGTTTGTCGGACGTGCTGTTCGTTCGCGCCGAACGCAGCGCCGATGCGGTGCAGCAGAGTCAGCTCGCGTTCCAGGCGGCGGAGCTCCGCTCGGCTCGCAGCCGGGACCCGGAGTCGATTTTGGCCGCCTGGCAGCGCCTGTCCGCCTTGTGCGGTCCCTCGCGCGAAATCAACGAACGTATCGTGCCGCTCCTCGAACAGACGCAACGGTACGCGGAATTATCGACGGTGCTCGAGCGTGAAGTGGAACTGGTGGAGGGAGGGGAACGCGTTGCGCTCTTGGTCAAGCTCGGCCAAATGCGCCTCGCGCGCCTGGGCGATCCGGCAGGAGCCTTGCGTGCTCTGAAGGGAGCTCTCGCGCTCGATCCCGGCGACCGCGCCGCGCGCAGCGCAACCGAGAAGCTGCTGTTGGCCGGTGACGCTCGGCTGGCCGCCGCCGACGTGCTCGAGCCGCTTTATCGGCAGGAGGAACCGAGCGCCGGACTCGTGCGAGTGCTCGAGACTCGGGCCGAGCTGAGCGCTGACCCACAGATTCGTTGCAGCGCGCTGGACGAAGCCAGCTGGCTGAGCGAGACGGTCTTGAAGGATAGCTCGAAAGCGCTCGACTCGGCCGGCCGCGCCCTTGCGCTCGCTGTCGACCATGCACCTTCGCAGATCGGGGACCGCCTGGCCAAGGTGCGGCGCTTGGCCGCCATTTCCGGCGACAGTGCGCGCAGCGCAGAGCTCTTGCGCGCGGCTCTCGGCCATCGTCCGCTCGACACGCCCGCGCTGCTCGCACTGGCGACAGCTACGGGCGATGCGCTGGCCAGCGCCGGCGACATCCCGCACGCGATCGAGACGTATCGCCGAGCTTTGGCCCAAGATCCATCCTCGCGCGAGCTGATGCAGCGGATCGACGAAATGCTGACCGAGCAGGGTGCCCCTGCGGAGCGACTTTCGCTGTACTCGTCGATGCTGGAGCGTGAAACCGATCCCGTACGCCGCCGCGAGCTCTTGCAGCGCTTGGCGCTCTTGCATCGAAGAGAGCTGGGCGACCCAGCCGCGGCAATCGCCATCTGGCGCCGGGCCGTTGCCGAGGAACCGCGCGATTTGGTGGTGCATCAATCGCTCGTGGATGCGCTCAGCGAGGCTTCCGATATGCCAGCGGTGTACGAAGAGCTTGCGCGCGTGCTGCCGCAGCTCGACCCGGAACGGCGCAACGTGACCTTGCTGCGTTTGGCCGAAGTCGCGAGTGCGCGCAACGAAAAGGCCCGCGCGCTCGAGCACTATCGCGAGCTCGTGCAGACCAGCGATCTGTCCGACGACGTGTCCGAGACAATCGAGCAATTGGCGCGTGAGCAAAATGACGGCAAGACGGTGCGAGCCGTGCTCGAACGACGCCTCGCGCACAGCAGCGAGCCGGAGTTGCGCGCAAGCTTGCTCGAGCGCTTGGGCAATGCTCTGGCTTGGCAGCTCGAGGACGGCAGCGAAGCTGCGCGCATCTGGCTGGAAGGTGGGCGCCTGAGCGAGGGACTGTCGGACAACGGCGTGCGCGCGCAGCGGCTGTATGCGCGTGTGCTGGACGCCGATCCCGACAATCGCGAAGCCGCAGAGCGTCTGGTGGAGTTGGCCGCGCGCGCCGGTGATTTCGAGGCCGTGCAGAGTGCGTTCGAGGTACTGCTGCGAGCAGGGGAGGAGCGAGACTTGGTCTCCTTGCTCTTGGGTCTGGAGGAGCGCGCCGTGCAGACCGGCAATGGCAAAGCCTTCGTGGCGCTCGTCGATGCTGCACTCAAGCGTGGTCTGCAGCCCGGTCGTGCCCGACAGGCGCAATTGGCCCAAGCGCGGGCCCTGGCTCGCGATCCCGAGCGCGCCGACAGCGCGGCCGAAGTCTTTCGCAGTTTGCTGTCGGGGGCCGCTGGCGAGAGTGCGGCCGATGCCGAGGCATTTGCCGCGTTTTTGAGTCACGCCGAGCGCACCCCGAAGCGCGTCGATGACTACCGTTGGTTGTTTCGTCATCGCCTGGAACACGCCGCCGATCCGGCGGGCGTATTGATCGAGTGGGCACATGCAGAAGAAACGCTGTTCGATAGTCCCAAAGCTGCACGCAAGCTGTACCGAGAAGTGTTGGAGCGCGACCCCGAGCGTACCGACGCGCTCTCCGAGTTGGCCCGCCTACAAGCAGCTTCGGGCGACGCAAAAGGGGCACTCGCTTCACTCGATGGCTTGGTCCAGCGCGTGGAGCCCGAAGCGCGCAGCGCGGTCGAATTGCGTCGGGCAACGTTGATGATTGGCTCACTTTCCCGAGCCAAAGAGGCTCTTGCTTTGGTCGAACCGATCTTGGCCGCGAACCCCAGCGACGCGGACGCGTTGCGGGTCGTGCACCAGGCGCTGTCCGTACCGGAATCACGCGCCATGCCGCAGCCATCCTGGAGCGTGTGGCGGAAGGCTCGGAAGACCCGTCCGCGCGTGCCGACGTGATCGAAGCCCTGTTGGCCGTTTCCAACGACGCTCCCGAACTGGCTGCGGCGCGCAGCCGTTGGTTGACGCAGCTGCTCGAAACCAAGACGGACGTCCCGGAGGAAGCGCTGAGGCTCGCGTTGCGCGGCGCGGAGGCCGCTCCCGGGGAGGAGCAGCTCTGGGAATTCGCCGAGCAGATGGCTCGCCGCTTGGACCAACCCGGTCCCGTCGCCGAGGCATACACGCGCACCATCGAGCGCGAGCTGCCCGCGGAGATTGCGGACTCGCTCGGGCGAAAAGTGGTCGAATTCCACGAAGAATGGTTCGACGACTCGGAGCGCGTCGTGCACCTCCTGGAGCGCGTGACCGCGCTCTGCCCGGCAGCCGAATGGGCGTTCGATCGCCTGAAGTTGTCGTTCAATGCGGCGGGGCGTTGGTCCGACTTGTTCGCGCTCTACGACCGACGTTTGAACGAGCCGCTCGGTAAACCGGAGCGCGTCGACATTCTACGCGAAGCTGCCATGGCGGCGCGGGACTTTGCGAGCGATCCCGAGCGCGCGATCGCCTATTTCGAAAAGCTCAACGCAATCAGTCCGGGGGACACGCGCGTCGAATCTTCACTGGAGCGGCTGTACGAAAGGAACGGGCATCCCCGGCCGCTGATCGAGCTTTTGGAATTGCGCCTGAAGGCGAACAAGAGCTCGGATCCTGGCGAGACCATGGGTCGTATCGCCGCCTTGTGGCTCGACCTCGACGAGCCGCTGCCGGCGCTAGGCTGGGCAGAAAAGATGCTCGGCCGCGAACCGGACGTGCGCTCTGCGGTTGCTTTGCTCGAGCGCATCGTCGCGCTACCGACATCGGCTGAGGCCCTACTCGAAAGCGGCGAATCGTCGCGCGAGCGTGCAGCGCGCGCACTCGAGAGCCACTACCGCACCAGCTCCAGCACGATCGACGTCGTACGGATGCTCGAGGTTCTCGCGCAGAGTGCGCCTCGCGCGAAACGCATCGTTTTGCTCGAGGAGGTCGTCAAGCTCAGCTTGGAGGAGCTGGCGAACCCGGCCGCCGCATTCGAAACTCTGCTCACCCTGGTCGTCTTGGAGCCCCAGTTGGAGTCACGACGCGAGCGCTTTGCCGCACTCGCCCGAGAGGTCTCCGGACAGGAGCGTCGGGCCGATACCCTGGTCAAGGTGGCCGAGGCAGAGTCCGACCCCGCACTCCGTGCCGCGTTGCTGGCCGAAGCCGGCGACGTGTGTCGGGTGGAGCTTTCGAATCCAGCCCGTGCCATGGATTTGTACCGGCGCGTGCTCGGGCTCGCGCCCGAGGCGCCGGCCACCGCGCTGCATGCCGCGCGCGAGCTGAGCGAGCTGCTACGCGATGCACGAGAGCTGCTCGAGCTCACCCAGGTTCTGGAACAGCGTGCTGGCCTGGAAACGGGCGAGGCCGAACAGCTGTCGGTGCTGGGCGAGGCAGCCGAGCTTTCATTGACCGTGCTCGGCGATGCCAATCGTTCAGTCCGCAACTTTCAGGCGCGGCTCGCGCTCGCGCCGCTCGACCAAACCTCGCTCGATGGCCTGTGCCGCGCGCTCGAACGCGCCGAACGCTGGGACGAGCTCGTGGCCGCGCTCTCGCTGCGCGCCCGTCAAAGTGCCGATCCCACCGCCGCGCGCAGCGATCGCGTGCGCATTGCGCTGATTCACGAGCAGATCAAGTCCGACCGGACGCAGGCGATCTTGGCGTGGCGCCTGGTGCAGACGCACGACGGTCGCGATCTAGAAACGTTCGAAGCCTTGTCCTCGCTGCTCGCGGCTGAGTCGCGCTTCGACGAACTCGCCGAGCTGTTGGCGGAGGAGGTGTCCGTCGAGAGCAACCCGGTGCGCGAGCGTCGCTTGTACAGCGAGCTCGGCCAGCTGCATCAAACGCGCACGGGCGACATGATCGCGTCCCTCGAGTCGTTCGTGGCGGCGGAGGACTGGGCCAAAGCAATCGAAGTCGCGGGCGCCAATCATGCCGATCGCGATCTCGGTCGCAAAGTTTGCGAACGTTTGTTGGAGCTTTCGGTGAAAGCCTGGCAGCAGGCCGGTACCACCGCCGACAGCGAGGAAGCGCGCGCCGCGGATTGGGCCGTCAGCGAGCTCTCGGAACGCCTGATCGAAGCCGGTCGTTATGGTGAGGTCGTGACTCGCCTGTTGGCGGCCGCCGAGCTGCCATTCGAAAACTCACGTCGACGCGAGCTGCGTCGCGACGCGGCTTGCTTGTGCTCCGACCGCTTGGACGACAGCGCACGCGCGATCGAATTGTTCCAGTCACTTTTGTCCGAAGATCCGGGCGACGAAGTGGCTCGCTCGCTCGTGACACGGCTTTCTCTGCTCTTGGACGAGCGCGGCGAACACGCCGAGATCGTGACGCTCTGGGAGCGCCAAGCCACCGCTCGGGCTGCCGCGGGCGACAACTCTGGCGCGGCGGCTCTTTGGGCGCGCGCTGGGCAACTTGCCGAAGAACGGCTGAGCGACGTCGAGCGCGCCATCCGCTGTCATCGAGCCGGTGCGGCGCTCGGCGGCGAGGACTCGCTCGAGGCGCTATCTCGCATCTACTCGGGGCAGAAAGAGTACTCACTCGCGGCGGAGGTGCTGGAGGCCCTGTGCGCTCAGTCTTCGCCCGAAATGCTGACCGATCGCGCGCTCGAGTTGGCTTCGGCCTACCTTTCGATCGGTGCGCCGGACAAAGCGCGTGCGAGCCTGGAACGCGCCGTACCCATCGCCGTCAATGCGCCTGCGCTGCGCGCGCGGCTCGCGACGCTGTATCGTGAAGCGGAGGATTACGGGGCCCTGGCCGCGTTGCTGGCCGAGGAAGCCGAACGTGCGACTGACCGCAAGGCGACGCTCGCGCTCTTGCGCGAAGCGGCCGCGCTGCACCTCGAGCAGCGCTCCGATCCGGCCGCTGCCGTGCCACTTTTGGCGCGCGCGATCGAGCTCGAGCCCGATGATCAGAAGCAGCGTTTGCTGCTCGCCAATGCCTTGTTCCTCGCCCAGCGTTACGACGAAGCGACGCAGGTGTTGGTCGCACAAATCGAGCGCTACGGCGCGCGAAGGCCGAAGGACCGCGCCCTCGCCCATTTCCTCATGGCGCGCGCGCTGCTCGGCTCGAAGCGCGAGGCGGAAGCCCTGCAAGAGCTCGACGCCGCCTCCAAGATCGACCCTGCGCACCCCGGCATCATGCAGCTCCTGGCTCGCATGGCGCTCGAACATGGTCAGCTGGAACGCGCCGAACGAATGTACCGCTCACTGCTCTTGGTGCTGGGACGTGACGAGGCACGCGAGGGACCGAGCAAGGCCGAAGCGTTGATCGCACTCAGCGAGATCTCCGCCAAACGCGGTGACGCGGTACGCGCGGGCGAGTTCATCGAGTCCGCGTTCGAAGCGGCGCTCGAAAGTCCCGCCGATGCCACGGCTTTGGAAGGCGCCCTGCGCAGCCAACAGCGGCACGATTTGCTGGCGCGCGCGCTGGAAACCCGCCTCGGTCGCGATTTGCCAGCGCCCGAAGCGGCGCGCGCACTGGCCGACCTCGTGCTCTTGCATGCAGGGGGTCTCGGTGACCTGGCGCGGGTGAAAGACGGCCTCGCCAAGCGCGCACGCGCGCTCGAGGCCAGCTTGGACGCGGCCACTGAGTTCGATGACGCGGCCTGGGCCGCGCTCGGGCGAGTTTACGACTGCTTGGGCGACGCAGACCGGGAATCTCAGGTGCTCGAACGCCGGGTCGCCGCTCAGTTGCGGTCCGATCGGAGCACGGCCGATGGCGATTTGTTCTATCGCCTGGCTCAGGTGCGTCTGGCGGACCCGGCCGGCGGTGAACAGGGCTTGGAGCTGCTCGAGCGGGCGCTCGACATTGCGCCGGACTTTGCACGGGCCCGCCAGTTGCTCGGGGAATCGGCCGGCAGCCTCGACCCAGCGCGCGTGGCGGCGTTGCTCGAGCGCATCGCGCGGGCTACGGGCGACGACCGCGCTTTGGCCACGGCCTTGGCCGGTCAGATCGCAGCGCCCGATGCGACGCTGACTCGAGTTCGTGAAGGCGTCGCGGTGGCGGTGCGTTTTGGTGACGCCGATCTGAGCGAACGACTGCTCAAAGCGGGGCTCGAACTGGACACCACGCACGAAGACCCGGCAGACGCCGCCTGGGTGCGGCTGGAGTTGGCAAAGCTCGTCGAGAGCGCGGGGCGTGAAGTCGAGGCGCTCGAATATCGAGCACAGGCTGCCGCCCACTTGCCGGCCGATGAGGCGCGCTATCTGCGTTTGATGGTTGCCGAGCGCTTTGCCGCAACTCCCGAGCTTTGGCGGCGAGCGGCGGATCTCTACGACTTGTTGCTCGCACCCGATCCTGCGGACCGTTCGATCTGGATGCCGCTGCTGGAGTTGGTGCGCAAGTTGGGGGATTCGGCACGCCTGGTTCAGCTGTTGTCGCGCATCACCCCCGTCGTCGACGATGCCGCCGAGCGCTCCGCCTTGCGTATCGAACAAGTCAACGCGCTGCTCGGTCAACCTGCCCGCGCGGGTGAGGTGATTGCATTGCTGCAGGACATCATCAGCGATGATCCGTCGCAGCGTGACGCGGCGCGCGTGCTGTCCGAGCTGTTGGAGCGCGAAGGGCGCAGCGGTGAGCTGTCGTCGCTCTTGGTCAGCCAAATCGATCAGGCCAAGGACGCGCGCGACGTTTCCGCCATCGTGCAGCTCTCCTTGCGTTTGGCGGCCAACCTGGAGCGCGAGGAGCGGTTCACGGAGGCGTTGGACGTGTGCCGTGCAGCGCTGGAATGGGAGCCATCGCAACAGGACCTGCTTCAGAGCGTACTCCGTTTGGCTGAAGCTACTGGTGACGCGCTCACCATTTCGGATGCACTCGAAGGCCTGCTGCGGACGACTCAGGGCGAAACCGCGGCTGCGCTGGCGCGCAGGTTGTCGGCCATGCGCGAAGAGCTGGGCGACCCCGAAGGCGCCGAGCGTGCACTTGCGATGGGGTTCGAGGCCCACCCGCGCGACTCCGCGCTGCGCGACCTGTTGGTCGTGCGCTTTTCGGATCGCTTGGAATTCGGGCGCGTGGCGGAGCTCTTGAGCCGCGCGCTGCGCGATCGACCCAACGAGCGCGAGCTGCTCGAACGACTGATGGAAGCGCACCGCGCCGCGCAGAACCCGGAAGCCGCCCTGGGTGTGCTCGAGGATCTTTTGCGCAGTGATCCGAACAATGTCGAGCTGGCTCGCAAGCGGGCGACCGTGCTCGGCGATCTGGGCCGAGACAACGAAGCGGTGGCGGCGTTCGAGCAAGCGTATGCGGCGGATCCCAGCGTCGTGTCGGAGCTGATCGAAGCAATCGAACGCGCGATCGTGAGAGCCGAGCCGAACGAGGAGGCGCGGCTCACCTTGCGCTTGGTAGCGGTCTTCGAGGACGCAGGGGATTTGTCTGGTGCGCGAGCGCGGTTGGCCGAGTTCGTGCGCTCGAATCCCGATGATCTGAGCGCTCTCCGCCGCTTGGCTTCGCTCGAGGCGCGCACAGGTAATTTGGAAGGCGCGATCGACACCCTTGCCCGCCTCGTGGACGTCGAGCAAGGCGATTCGCTGATCGAAACGGCGCTGCGTTACAGCGAAGCCTGCGAGCTCGCGGGGCGGCTCGCGGATTGTCGCTCGGCGCTCGAGCGCGCGCTCGGCGAAAACCACTTGCATCCGGAGCTGCGCCAACGCTTGGCGGCCGTGTACGAAGCCATCGGAGCGCGTCGCGAGCTAGCCGATCTGCTGTTGGAGGACGCCAGCAACGAACCCGATCCCACGCTACGTATGCACGCCTTAGTGCGGGTAGGCACGCTGCTCTTGGCCCCGGAAGGCGATCCGGCGGCGGCGGTGGACGTGCTCGAGTCGGCTCGCCGAGACAACCCGGAGAGCGTCGAAGTGGTGGTGTTGCTCGCGCGCGCCTATGCGGCCGCTCGTCGGGCCGAGGAAGCCCTTCAGCTATTGAACGCGATCGCCGACGCCAACAAGGGTCGCCGGACCAAGGCCCTGGGTGGAATCTTTTCCACCATGGCCCAGATCCACCTGGACGAGGGCTATCTCACCGACGCCTTGGCCGCGCTCGGCAAAGCCTTCGAGCTCGACCCGAAGAACGGCGAGCTAGCGATGCGGCTCGGCCAATTGGCGGTAGAGATCGACGAAGACGAGATCGCGCAAAAGGCTTTCCGTGCCGTGGCCATCATGAAACCAGCGGCGCCTGGCAGCACGGACGGAGCCCCCCTCGATGCAAAGGCCGATGCCAACTATTACTTGGCCGTCTTGGCTCGAAAGTCTGGCGACCCTCGCAAAGCCAAGCTGCTTTTGGCCAAGGCCCTGGCCGAAAACGCGGAGCACTCGGCGGCCCGGCAACTGCTCGCGGAGCTGTGAACAGAACGCTTGACCGAGAGTCCCTAGATTGAGTTAAGTGCCGCCAAGATGCAGCGAAAGAAGCGCCTCACCAAACGCGAACGCAAAGATCAATCACCCGGTCCGAGCGGCCAGCAGCTCGCGCACATTCACTGCATCGCCTGCGGTCGGCACCTCGATCCGGAAGAATTCAGCGCCAACCCGCCCACCGCCAAGCAGTTGATTTGCGAGCATCAGTCGCGCTTCCCGGCCTGTGTGGATTGCGACGTGCTGGCCCGCACGCTGATTGCGGAGCACGACCGAACTGGCAAGCCCATTCAGCAAGCTGCTGCCTGGCACTGACAGAACGACGGGCAGCGAAAGGGCGCTGGCTTCGACCTGCCGCGCCCAGCCTAGCCGTTGCTTGCCGGCGATGCGTTCGCCGTGCTCGGCCTAGCCGTTACTTGCCGGCGATGCGTTCGCCGTGCTCGGCCTAGCCGTTACTTGCCGGCGATGCGTTCGCCGTGCTCGGCTTTGCTCTTGTTGCGGTTCTTTTTGCTCTTCGAATCGCCGCGATCCAGCCAAGCCAAGGCTTGATGATAGAGCTCGGGTTTGCGATCGAGCGCAAGCTCATGGCCCATGTCGCCGGGCGTCACCACGCGCGTGTCGACACCGGCTCGGCTGAGCCAGTCCTCCACTTGATGAGTGCCATCGATTACGCCGTCGTGCTCACCCGTGATCAGGAACACGCGTCGCACGCGCTCTTTGGCAGTTTGCAGCGCCTCGAGCCCCGGCCCGCCCCAATAGTGGTCAGTCGCTGCTAGAATCAGCCAGCGATTGAACACGTGCGGTTCGCGCACGCCGACGTTCATCGCCGCATAGGCGCCCTCGCTGAAGCCGATCAGAGTGTTGCCATACAGCTGCACGCGGCGACCGTATTTCTTCCGCAGCACCTGAATCGCGGCCATCGTCGCGCTGTGGGCGGACGGCCAGTTGTTGTCCCACGCACGGCCATCACCGTACGCCGCGGGACCGGTCGGGCAGACGAGCCAACCCAGCCGCCGTGCGACGGGCGCCCAGCGTTGGCAGTCTTTCTCCGGGTGGCCGCCGCGCGCGTGCAGATAGACCAAGATCGGTCGCATGCTGTGACGGCCAGGACCCGAGGGCTCGAAGTAGTAAGCAGGCGCAGCACCGGGCGGGGTGACGACGTGCATGCCGCCTGGCAGCAAGGTGTCGCTCTTGTCGATGTCTTTTGCGCTCTGGTCGTTGGCTCGCCCGGGGGCTGCGCTCTCACTCGGGTCAGTGTCGCTATCTTCACCCACGACGGCGTCCTTGCCCTCGGGAATGCGGAGCTTGAGCCCGACCTTCAGCGGGGCGCGACGCTGCAGCCCGTTGGCCTCGCACAAAGCGGCGATCGTCACGTTGTAGCGATCGGCGATTTTGCCCAGTGTTTGTCCGGACGCAACCACGTGCGTTTCGCTGGCTTGCGCGGGCAGCACGAGCAGGAGCAATGCCGCGCACACGAAAAGAGTCAGGAAACGCAT
>Ga0170475_114433608_pt1 | contig 14139 bp, 10 predicted proteins | sample Soicark_Litter_5_FD_111474 | JGI IMG/M metagenome (GOLD analysis project Ga0170475, IMG submission 111474) | Avena fatua rhizosphere microbial communities from Hopland, California, USA. Combined Assembly of 48 SPs | reverse complement strand
TGGTTGACTGAGTGGGAATCGCCAAGCGAGCAGGCCTAGTTTGGGTCGTGTAATCCGTTCTCTGCGTGCCGTGTCCGCACGCCCTGAGTTTTTCGGCGTGCTGGACTACGGTCTGTCTTCCCTGGGCACGTTCCTCGTCGGGCTTTACGCGGCGAGAACACTCGATCCAGGAGGGCTGGGGGTGTACGCCCTTTGCTTTCGTGCCGTGTTCCTGGGCGGGATTGTACCGGCACAAGGCCTTTTTCTCCCCGCAGAGAATCTGGTTACCAGTCTGCCCCTCACTGAGCGGCTGAGTCTCCTGAGGCACACACTGCGACTCGGCACGCCCACTGCTGTTGCCTCGGCGTTCACAATCAGTTTGTGGGTAGTCGCTGCCCCGCGCCTCGCGCCTTGGGCCGCGCTCATCGGGCTGACAGTGACCGGCATTGCGACGGCATTTGCCTCGCCAGTTCAGGATCACGTGCGCCGAATGCTGCATCTGGGCGGGGCATCCCGGATAGCCGCTCTGGTATCCGCGGTTCAATTCGGTGTCGTTGCCACGTCCCTTTTTCTCTGTGTCGCCGCTCGGGTTTCCATGTGGTGGGCACCCCTCGGTACGCTGGCCATTGCGAACCTAGTTTCGTCAGCGGTCGGGGTACGATATGCCTCGCGGCACACGCCCAGGAGTGGAGCGAGTGCTGTTCTCTCCCCGCATGAAATTCGACGATCCGGACGCTGGCTGGTGCTGCTAGGCGTACTGGATGCTGGGGCCATTTTCTTGGTGGCCGCTCTTGTTGCAACCATCGCCGGAGCTGCGGCTTTGGGGTACGCGGAGGCTGCCCGCATCGCGGCGAATCCTATCATGGTGCTGGCCTGGGGCTTGTCAGCTGTGCTGAGAGCACGCTCCGTCCGGGCGGGACGCGAGCTGAATGCCGAGCAGCTCGCAAGACCTCCCGCATCTTCGGTGGGATCCTAGCGCTGGCCGGCGCCGCGAGCCTCACTTTGTTCACCACCAATTGGTGGGGTAATCCGATCGGCTGGCTCTTGCCGAATGCCTACGTGATTCCGGGCCTCGTGGGCCTCAGCATTTTGGCCTACTTGATAAACGGTTTTGGGTATCCGTACTGGTGGGAACTGATTGGAGCCCGGTTAGAGAGATCCATCGCGAAAGCGGAGATCAAGGCGAATGTTCTCCGAACTCTGCTGGCCGCCACTGCGGGGTTCACCCACGCCTACGCCGTGCCCCTAAGCCTGCTGGGGTTCAGCCTTGGGCGGTGGTTTGGCTTTCACCGCGAGCGGGTGATGATGTATGGCCGGAGCCGGCGCTCGGAAGCTGCGCCCCTGCTCTAGCGCTGCAGGAACTGGTGATCCCGAGGGAGTCGGCAAACCCGGTCCGAACTAAATGCCCGAAGTTCAGTGTCGTGCCGCAGCGAATGGCTGGCGGAGTGTAGCTCGGGCGTCTGCTTCCAGTGGGGGAGATACTGGTACGATGAAAGTGGCGGTGGTTCATAATATCTATCAACAACCGGGGGGCGAGGACGAGGTATTTCGTGCGGAGACCGATCTGCTCTCGACTCACGGACACACGGTCGTGCGCTACACGGTGGATAATCGGGGCGTCAGCGACACGGGGAATCTGGCGCTGGCGGCAGGAGCCATTTGGAATAGGACGACACATCGACAACTTCGTGAGCTCTTCCGGGAGGAGCGTCCTGACGTTGTGCATTTCCATAATACCCACCCCTTGGTATCTCCGGCCGGCTACCACGCGGCGCGGGCACAAGGAGTCGCAGTCGTCCAGACACTCCACAATTTCCGCCTGGTCTGCCCTAGCGGGGTCCTGTTCCGCGACGGCAACGTATGTGAAGAGTGTCTCGGTAAGTTCTTCGCCTGGCCAGGGATTGTGCACGCGTGTTACCGCAGGAGCCGTTCAGCCACGGCGGTCACGGCTGGCATGGTCAGTGTGCACAAAGCCTTGGGGACGTGGCATCGGACGGTGGGTGTCTTCATCGCCTTATCTGAGTTCTCTCGTCGGAAGTTTATTGCGGGCGGACTACCGCCTGAGAAGATCGTTGTAAAACCGAATTTTCTGATCTCAGACCCAGGCCGGGGCGGTCACAAAGGGAAGTTTGGTTTGTTCGTGGGCAGGCTTTCTCCCGAGAAGGGGCTGGAGGTCCTGCAGCGGGCATGGGGAATGCTGGGTCAGGACTTTAACCTGAAAATTATCGGCGGCCCTCTCAGCCGAGAGAGATCAGGCTCTACAGCCGGCCCCATCGAGTGGCTTGGGGTTCAGCCTAAAGAACGGGTGTTTTCTGAAATGAAGGATGCCTCATTCCTGATATTCCCGTCAGAGTGCTATGAAAATTGCCCCATGACCATCATCGAGGCCTTCGCGACGGGCCTCCCCGTCATCGTAAGCGGTCGGGGATCCGCCGCCGGGATGGTGACAGACTACCAGAGTGGCCGCCACTTTCGGGCCGGCGATCCTGCGGATCTTGCTTCGAAAGTGGAATGGGCACTTGGCCACCCGGACGAGATGGCGGCAATGGGACGATCGGCTCGCCAGGCATTCGAAGGCGTATACAGCGCGCCTGAGAATTATGCACGGTTGATGGAGATTTACCGCCTGGCCATGGCTGCGTGAATTTCCGATGATTGATCCTGCGATTCTGTGCTATCAACCGTGCGGAAGCTGATCTCGTGGAAGTACCCCCCGCTCGTGTCCTCGCCGGCGACGGGCTGCGCAAGGTCCTCACCACACACGGGTGCCCTGGGCGACTGCCCACGCCGCGCGAAGTCGTGACCCCAGAGACTCCGGGGACTACCAACTCCGCTCCCAGCGAGATGCAGCATGGGACTTAGCTGGCATTGGCACCGCATGAGAGCGATGACCCTCGAAGAAGTGTGCCTCCGGGCGCAGCTGAGGCTTCGGCAGCGTACTGATTCGGGTCGGACCTGGGAGTCTCCCAGGGTGGCGCTGGAAGGGATTGGAGCCTTTCCCCGATTGCCCAGTGCCGAGGCTGCGCCGCCTGAATTACGAGAGGCGTTGTCGCGCGATGCTCAAAAGATTCTCGCAGGGAACTGGAAGGCATTCGGGCATCTCGACCTTCAAATCGATGATCCGCCCAAGTGGCACCATGACTACCTCGCGGGCCGGGATTTTGCGACGACTGAACCGGGCTTTACGCTCAACCATCGCGAGCTCCCGGGAGACGCTGACGTCAAACTTATCTGGGAGCTGAGCCGATGGCATCAGCTTGTGCGGCTAGCAATGGCGAGCTACGTACTGGGCGACGAGACCGCGCGAGACAAGTGCATCCAGTGGCTCGAAGACTGGGTAGTCCACAATCCGCCCTACCGCGGCTGGAACTGGACTAGCGCGCTGGAGGTCGGGATACGCCTGGTCCAGTTCACCTGGATGGACCCGCTCCTGGGTCACAGCGCACCGGCCGCCATTACGGAACGTCTCAGGAGCCTGCGGGAGGCGATTCTGCCTCCGCACGCCTGGTACGCATGGCGGTATCGATCCTTCGGGTCGTCGGCGAACAACCACCTCCTAGGCGAGCTGGCTGGCTGCGTGTTGGCGATCGTCCGCTGGCCAAATCTGGCGGAGCTCGTCGCGCCGCTGAGGAAATTGCAGCTGTATTGGGAGCGTGAGGTGCTGGCACAATTCGCCCCTGACGGGGGCAACAACGAACAGGCACTCAATTATCACCTGTTCTCTTTTGAGCTCTGCTGGCAGGTGTTGAAGGCCTTTGACACTTCCGACCGTCAAGTGTCCGCGTCCGTGCGAGAGCGACTGACACGTGCCGGCCAGTTCTTTGGGGACGTTCAGGTGAGCTCAGATCCGTGGGACTACGGAGACTCGGATAGCGCGTTCGTCACCCCTTTCTTCGCCATCGATGCGGTGGCGGAATGGCACCGATGGTTGGTGGCACCAGCAAGCACCACTGCCATCAAATACTGGATGGGTGAGCCTCCATGTTATGAACGGGGTCCTGGCGGGACATGGAGGACTTATCACGAAACAGGAATCGCGGTCTTCAACCTGGACCCCTGGTGGTTGCGCTGGGATGCGTCTCCACTCGGTTATCTCTCAACCGCGGCGCACGGACACCTGGACGCGCTCCACCTGTCACTCTGGCTCGGGGGAATAGCATTGCTCGTCGACCCAGGTACGGGAGCATACTACTCCGACCCGGAGCTCCGCGCCCGGCTATCCTCCCAATCCGCCCACAACGGGCCCTGTCCGGAAGGCGTCAACACCCCCTCCCGAATGGGGCCGTTTCTCTGGGTCGGGCATCACCTGAAGCCGAAGGTCCAGGCGACTGGTACGGTAGGGGTGGCGGAGCTCGATCTTGGCGACGCACGGATCTGGCGCCGTATCAGTGGAATGGATGGTCGCGGCTGGGAGGTGGAGGACGACTGTTTACGCGGCGACGGGCGCAGCGCACCGTTCACCGTGCGCTGGCAGTTCGCCCCCGGTACACAGGTCACAAAGTTGGAGGAGCGAAGATTTTCGGTCGCGCGAGCGGGCGCGGTGATCACAATTCAGGTGGGTCATAACTGGGCTACTACAGCGCTAGGCGAGGGCATAGTGTCCCCAGCCTTTCGGAAGGCTTGCGCCGCGCCGTTTCTCGAGCTGAAGGCACGTCCGAGTGACGACGAGCAGGGCCATTTCCGCACCACATTCCTCGCCTGTGCTCCCACATGAACATCAGCGTCTTTGGATTGGGCTACGTTGGCGCCGTCACGGCGGGCTGCCTTGCCAAACGAGGTCACGCCATCGTTGGCGTGGACGTACATCCGCAGAAAGTGGAGTTGTTCAATGCCGGTGTGCCGCCAATCGTAGAACCGGGCCTGGCGGAGCTGCTGAAGGAAGCCAAAGTGGCGGGCCTGTTAAAGGCTACTATCAGTGCCGAGGAAGCCATCCGCGACACTGAGGTGTCCATCGTCTGCGTCGGCACGCCATCGAAGGTGACGGGATCGCTTGACCTAAGCTTTGTCCGCGGGGTAGTCAAACAGGTCGCGGAAGCGTTGGATAAGACAAGAAAAAGCCACACGCTCGTGCTGCGCAGCACTATGCTGCCTGGCAGTACGGAGCAGATCGTCCGGGAAACCCTGTCGGATCTCACGGCCTCGGGGCGGTTGCAGGTCTTCTACTTTCCGGAATTCTTGCGTGAAGGCACGGCCGTGGCTGATTTCGAGCACCCGTCTCTCGCCGTCGTTGGCAGCTCCGATGGTGAGAGCCCACCGGCGGAGTTGACCAGAGCTCTCCTGGGGGAGACTGCCTCTGTAGTGAACTGGTCCACCGCTGAGATGGTGAAGTACGCCTGCAACGCGTTTCACGCCACCAAGATTTCATTTGCCAACGAGATCGGCCGCGTCAGCAAAGATATCGGACTGGACGCCCGGGTTGTCATGGACCTGGTGTGCCGGGATACCAAATTGAATCTGTCAGCCTACTATCTGAAACCCGGAAATCCATTCGGCGGATCGTGTCTGCCCAAGGATGTGCGGGCACTGACTAGCCACGCCCGGGTTCAGGGCTTGAGTGTCCCGGTGTTGGAAAACCTGCTGCCCAGTAACGAGCGACATCTTCAGAGTTTGCTAGGCTTGGTCATCGAGTCGGGCCACACCGAAGTGTGCATCCTCGGACTTGCGTTCAAGGCGAATACCGACGATCTCCGGGAAGCACCGATGGTCGAAGTGGCACAGACCCTCTTAGGCCGTGGCTTTAAGGTGCGGATCTATGATCCAGCGTTGAACCTAGCGGGCCTGGTCGGCGCTAACAAACGTGTTATCGACGTGCGCATGCCCCACTTGGCCTCGCTGCTCTGTTCCGACCTGGGCACCGCACTGGGAAATGGTGGGCTAGTGATCGCGGCCCAGCAGTGTGCCGCCTTCGCCTATCTGAAGCGGTGTGTGACACGCGGCCACCACGTCCTCGATGTTAACGGCTGGCCCGAGCTGCGGGAGTTGCCCTGGAAATACGAGGGGCTTTGCTGGTGAATAAACGGCCTTCCGTCCTCATCATCGTGGAGAACCTTCCCGTCCCGCTTGATCGGCGTGTCTGGCAGGAGTCCTGCACGCTGCGTGACGCCGGTTATCAAGTCGTGGTGATCTGCCCGCGAATGCGCGGTTACGTGGAACCTGAGGAGCTAATCGATGGCATCCAGATCTACCGACATTGGATAAGCGAGGAAGCCGGCGGCTTCGTCGGCTTCTTTCGGGAGTATATGTCGGCCTTGTTGGGAGAGACGCGATTAGCGTGGAAGGCATGGCGTCGACACCGATTTAAGGTAATCCACCTGTGCAACCCACCCGATCTGCTCTTCCTAGTGGCGTTGCCGTTCAAGTTTCTGTTCGGGGTACGTGTGATCTACGATGTTCACGACCTCTGGCCCGAGATGTTCGAGGCGAAGTTCGGCAGACGGGGCTTGGCCTACTGGGTTGTGCGGCTGGCCGAGCGGCTCACCTATGCCTGCGCGAATCTGGTGTTGGCGACGAACGATTCAGTGCGGCAGGTGGCTCTTCAACGTGGAGGCAAGAGGACGAATCAGGTGTTCGTGGTGCGGACCGCGCCCAAAATTGTGGCGGTGAACTACCCAGCAGATCCCATGCTAAAGAAGGGGCGCGCTTATCTGGTCGGCTACGTGGGGGTCATGGGAAATGCCGACGGGGTGAGTTATCTGATTGACGCAGCAGCCTGCCTGATCCATCGGCTGGGACGCCGGGACGTGCAGTTTCTATTGATGGGCACCGGCCCTGAGCACCCCAAGCTCCTGGCACAGCGGGACCGGCTTGGGCTGGGCGAGTACGTGGATTTACCGGGGAGAGTGACAAATGAGTTTCTCTTTGCAGCATTGAGGACCATGGACCTTGGGGTCTCTTGCGATCCTATCAATCCGTATAACCATCACTGCACTATGAACAAGGTGCTGGAGTACATGATTTTCGCCAAGCCGCAGGTGTTGTTCGACCTCAAGGAGGGCCGGGCTTCTGCAGGGGATGCCGCCTTATACGTCAGCGAGAACTCCGAGGCTAAGCTGGCCGACGCTATTCTGGGTTTGCTGGATGACCCCGATGCCCGCGAGAGGATGGGTCGGCTGGGTGAGGAGCGGATTCGTACTCAGCTGAACTGGGAGCAATCTGAGCGGCAGCTGATGAATGCGTACGAAACCGCCTTGTCCAATTCGGCATGAAGCAAATCGCCCAGTATCAAGACGGACGGCTGGAGGTGCAGGAGGTGCCGATGCCCACGCCTCCCCCGGGCGGTGTGCTCGTCCGGGTCACCCATTCTGTCATCAGCGTCGGAACCGAGAGGATGAAGGTGGAGCAGGCAGGCATGAACCTGTTCCAAAAGGCCCGTGCTCGTCCCGACCAGGTGCGGAAAGTTCTCGACACCGCCAAGACGCTCGGCTGGAAGGCGGCGCTCGAAAAGGTCCGTAACCGGCTCGAAACGCCGACGCCGCTCGGTTATAGCGCGGCCGGGATAGTCATCGCCGTGGATCCGGCAAATACCCGTTTTGGAGTCGGGGACCGCGTTGCCTGCGGGGGGGCCGAGTACGCCTTTCACGCCGAGTACATCGCTGTACCGGATATGATGGCCTCAAAAATCCCAGCAGGAGTCGAAAGCTGGCAGGCGGCCTATACGACCATCGTGTCCATCGCCTTACAAGCTGTGCGCCAACTGCAGCCGGCTCTGGGTGATCGCGTCTTGGTAATCGGGCAGGGGCTCGTTGGACTGCTATGTACTGGCCTACTCCGGGCTCACGGGGCTCGGGTTATGGCCGCGGACCTGGCTGCGGAGCGCAACGCGTTTGCCGAAGCAATGGGAGCAGAAATATTCGTAGTCCCCAGTCGCAATAATCTCTCGGATGAGGTCCGCGCTTGGACTGAGGGCTACGGGGTGGATGCCGTGGTGCTCGCGACCGGGACAGGCGACAACTCACCTACGGAGCAAGCTATAGTGGCTTTGCGTGACAGGGGACGCATCGTCGTTGTTGGCAACACCAAGGTGGACCTCCCATGGAAGGACGCTTACGAGAAAGAAATCGAGGTTCGTTACTCCCGGAGTTACGGCCCGGGTAGGTATGACCCGGTGTACGAGTGGGCCGGTACGGATTATCCCATCGGTTATGTGCGCTGGACCGAGCAACGCAACTTTGAGGCCTGTCTCCATTTGATGAAGACCGGTGCGCTCGACCTTGGCGCGATCACCACGCGGCGCGTTCCGTTCGTAAGTGCACCCTCGGTCTACGTGGATCTGGGGTCCGTGGGCGCCACACAGGTGGGTGTAGTGCTCGAATATGAAACCGCTGCCGTCACGCAGGTTGAGAACTCGTCAGTGGTGGCGGACCCTCTGCTCGGAGAGGAAGCCGGGAGCCAGAGCCCTAGATTGGCCGGGCCAGTAACCCGCCTCGATGTCATCGGAGCCGGGAACTTCGCCCGCACTATGCTGCTACCACATCTAAAGGGACTGATCTCCTTCGGCACAGTAGTCAACAACACCTCGCTGAGTGCCAACCATGTGAAAACCAAGTTCGAGTTTTCGCGGGCAGCAACCGACGCCGCCGAGTTATTCGGAGTGTCGACTAGTTACTTGGAGAACGGCAGTCCACCCGCCGTGCTCATCGCCACCCGGCATCATTTGCACGCGTCACTTGTCCTCTCTGCGCTCGCGGCGAACCGCCACGTGTTCGTCGAGAAGCCACTTTGCCTGACACGGGAGGAGCTCGCGGCCATAGACTCCGCTATGGCGAAGAGTTCAGGCTCGGTGCAGGTCGGCTTCAATCGCCGCTTCGCACCGGCCAGCAAGAAGCTGAAGGAGCTGGTTACGTCCAGTCCGGGTCCAAAGACTGTTTCCTTCCGGGTAGTGCCGGGCAGGCTCGACCCGCAGCACTGGTATGCCAATTATGCCGAGAGCGGAGGGAGGGTGCTGGGTGAGGCGTGTCATTTCTTGGACTACCTTTGCTTTCTCTTCGATTCCGAGCCGGTTCGGGTGCTCGCTCAGACGACTTGGCCACAGACCGGGCGGTTGCCCTTTCCGGACAGCGTTACTGCCCAAGTCGAGTTCGCCGACGGATCGTCTGGCCAACTGATCTATACCGCCGAGGGGGACTCCAGTTGGCCCAAAGAGCAATGCACGGTGTACGGAGCGGGCTTCGTGGCAGAGATAACCAACTTCCAGGAGCTCGCGGTACATCGCAATCGCCGGAAGACCAGTCACTCCTTCAAGGGGAAAGGCCACGCGGAGCAGATGACAGCGTGGGCCGCGTTCCTGCGTGGCGCGGCGGACCATCCCCTGCCTTATAAACAGTCGCGGCAAAGCATGTTGCTTACGTTTGCGGTTCTGGAATCAATCCAGGAGAGGCATTCGGTCGAACTGCACACCAGGTGAACAACGCCGAGTCAGCGATTGCCCGGCACCCCAGCCGTGACTTCCACAACTCTATATGCGGCTCTGAGGCAGGCGACTCACCAGCCAGCGATGCTTACCCCGCGGCGTTCTCTCGACTTCACCAACTTGACGAAAGATCACCTCAAAATCCTCTCCCAACTTTCTGCGGATACCTGTCTGGATAGCCGGCAACCGCGACGCACGGAACTGCGGCGCCGGCACATAGCGAAACTCGGTGACCCCTGGTTCGTCCTGATAAAACTGGACCGCGTACAGATGGTCAAATATCGCATCGTGCATATTGAAAGCTGTTAACGAGATCCGGCGGCCGGTGGCGCTCACCAGGAATTCTTGATCCCGTCCAGCAATATCTATTACCGCGGGCCAGGGGAACTCCCGGCTAGCGGCTTGATCCGGCCCGGCCAGGAGAGCGCGGTCGCCGGTTCGGTACCGGATCAGGGGCATGACGAGATTGTGGAAGGACGTGCCGATCACTTCTCGCAAGCCCTCTTCGTCCGGGGGGCCGAACTCGACGAAACCGTACTGGGGGAAAAAATAAAAAAGCTCAGACTGGACTCCCTCGCCCGCCAGCACAACCCGCTCAGCGTGGCCGTACCAGCGATACACCCGACAGCCGAATACCCGCTCTAGCAACTGCTTCTGGGGAATGGTCAGCCTCTCCGACCCACAGAGCAGGCCCTGTAGTGGCGACCGGAGACTCTGTCCCGACGTTTCCAGATACTCTGCCAGCTGCAAGGCGGCCGACGGATAGGCGTGCAGCAGGTCCGGTTTGAAACGCTCGAGGGCATCGAGGTAATCCGGCAGGCGGGCCGGGGTGAGATGAGAGGACGAGAGCAACAACCACTGGCGCGTGGCATCGTAGGAAGCAATGGGGCCTTCGGCTCGTGAGCTGGTGACATGCCCTCGAATAACGGCCATCCGCGCTCCATCGAAATACCCTGCCCGTCGCCACATAGCCTCGAGAAAAACCTGTTCCTTGGGGCGACTGACTCCCTTATGAAGATAAAATCCCACAGGGACGCCCGTAGACCCCCCTGTCGTGAGGTACAGCCGCATTGAGGGAGGGAACGAAGTGGAAGCGATGTCCGACAGATGATGCTGCAGGTCGCTCTTCTCCAGCAATGGACAGGCCTTCAAGTCCTCCGGGCTTGCAATGTTTTCCGGGCGGAAACCCGCACGGGCAAAACTCTTCTGATAGAAAGGGCAAAATGCGGCCGCATGTTGGAGTACGGTACGTAGCTCGGTAAGCTGGTATGCCCAGCATTCCTCGGCGCTCCAGTGGGCTCCAGCCGCAGCCAATTTTTTGAATTCGTCATAACGCGCGCCGAGCCTCCAACGCTGCGGCAGGAGCCCGTAAGCCCGACCGACGACATTTCGTACGCGGCGAGGAATTCGTTCATAGAGTGACAGGAGCGGGTATAGCTGGTCCTCCGAGATCACGTGGCTAGCGCACTCTGCCTGCGCTCGATCGCCCCGACCCACCCGAAATGCGGCCGAAAACTGAACGTCTCGTCCATCTCTTGCATCGTTCCCGACCATGCCGGCTTGTTGGAGATGATCTGAATCTCGGCCGGTTCAAAAGGAACAAAGTTGAGCTCCCGTATCCGGAAGCTGTTCCGGAGAAGGCGCATCTTTTGCCAATCAAACCCCATGACCGTAGCTGCCACGCAATCCACCGCCACCGGATGCACCCCGGCGAGGATGATGCCGCACGCCTTGGGATCCGGGGCCATGGGGCCGTTCCCCTCACCCGCGATGATGCCGTCAACGATGCTCAAGTACCGCAAAGGACTGAGGCGACGGCCGCCAGCGCCATCGAAGAACCAGAGGCACTTGTTCAGATCCAGCACCATTCGCCAACAGGTGTCATTGCCATGCCAATTACCGGAGCGGATCACTTTCTGAGTGTCGCCGAAATAAAGCCGACCGACCTTCTTAATAGGAATGAAGAGGCGTGAAAGCAGCGGCCGGTTCTTCAGCCACCGTTTCGCTAAGCCCATCCACGCGTGCTCGAGCCTCGCCTTGGCGGTAGCTTCCGGGAATTGATCCCCGCCTTGATCCGGCGTCCCCTCGGTGTGGTGGGGCAGCCAGTTCTTGTTGGCATTGATGCCGACCAGATTCTTTAGCGCGCAGGTCACCCCGACTTTCTTATGGGTCTTCAGCTTCGGCAAGTTGATAAAGACATCCGCGTCCATCGGGGTACGGCAGAGCAGATATTCGTGCCGCGTGCCGGCATGCCGGGCGTTGGTTTCGGCCATATCATAGGACGCCCCATACAGACGGCCATCTCCAGAATACCCGATCAGCTCGCTCGCGGCGTTCAATTGTACTTGGGTGTTGCCCGCGGGATCGCCGGACAGCCGAGTTTTGGTCACGGTCACACCGTCGACCGCGTGCCACTCCTCCGGGCGGAGGTCCAGAAGCTTTATCTCTATGGTGGGGTAATCCGCGCGACAGCGCTCCAGCAGCGGGTCCAGCCCGCAATATTCCTTCAAGGTGGCGAATGAAGAGTCGGTCTGGGGTGCATCGCAGATGGTGATCGAACCGCGCCCCTGCAACCGCTCGGCCACCCACCGTGTCACTGCTTCGATGACCGTCGGATGAGTGACTACATGCTGCCACTGATGCGGTCCAGGGTATCGCTCATCATGCTCCTTGATCCAATTGGGTTTCAGAACTACGCGGTCCCCGGGATGAACGAAATCCGTTGGGAGCTGCAGCGCATCCAGGGTTTGTGTGATGAGCAGCCCGATCGCCGCGGTGTCGCGGTAATCTGACGGACCGACAAAGGCAGCGATGGAAGGCATTGATCAAGAATGGAGTGGTTTGGAAGAGCGCGTCAAGTCCGTTCCGGTCAGGAGCGTACGCCCTTCGCGCATAACAGGGTTCTGAGGGCGAGACAAGGATACCTCCCGCAGCCTTAGTGCAGGGCGACGGAAGGCATCCAATCGCTAATCTACTGCGATGTATCTCCCTGGCTAAATAACCTCAGGGTCGCGACTTCTTTATGGAGCGAAGCTGCCATCCGTATCGAACAGGTACCCGCGCCACTGGGCGCTCGTGCGGTAGGAGTTCGCCCAGGCAAACGGATAGCTGACCCCGTTTAGTGAGTAGCCATTGTGCGTGAAGGCAATGTTGCGGCTGGTAAAGAGCCCGCTCGTTCCAGAGTCGTCCACTCCCTGCGAAGCACCCAGGCTTCCCGTCAGGAGCGTAATGGTGTTGTCGTGGGCGTTGATGTTTTGGACGTACATCTCCGGATCCACGCCAGCGGGATCGAGATGGTTGGTCCCCCGCGCCTGCTGGATCAGGGAGATACCGTAGGCATTCCCCTCGAGCACGTTACCGTAGACTTCAATTCCAGGCCCACCAGAGGCATGGATGCCGATGCCCGCCCCCCAGGGCCATGCAAAACGGCGAGTATCGCCTAAGCCATTCCGACGGCAGGTATTGTTCCGAATGATCCCGCCGTAGCTGATCTCAATGACAATGCCGTCTTGCAGCTGGTCCTCCACCAGATTGTTCTCGAAGAGAAAACCACGATTCCCGATGTCCGCCCACAACCCTGGTCCACGGTTGTCGTGAACCCAGTTATTGCGCGCGACCAGGCGATTGGTCAGCACGAACTTCGTGCCGCCGGACTCGAAGCCCAGCCCGGCGCCGCTGGGATTGTTGTAGCTGATCTCGGTCGATTCGATGAGGATGTCGTCGCCGGTGCCCCCGATCCCGATGGTGCCATTATGGTGCACGTTGGACCACCGCACCTTCGTCCGGTTACCAACTCGGATACCGAGATTTGTGTTGTACCGCACCTCGGTCGAATCCACGATCCAACCCACGGTCAGGTCAGTGGCTGAATGCCCCCCGGCTAGGATCGCGCCCATCTGTGCGGCCGGGGTGTAGCGTTCAATTACGCAACCCACGATACGCACGTCGTCGGGATCGCCCCCTGAGCGGGTGAAGGCATAGGGCGTAAGATTCTCGCCGTCCAAAATCGCGCCGGCCTCGCAACGGAAGGTATCCCCGTTCTTGGGCAGCACGCTCTGGCGGCTGTGGCGTCCCGCCTTGATGAGGAAGACGGTTCCCCCTGGGTTCGCGTTCACGGCCGCCTGGATGCTCTGTCCAGGAATGATAGGTATGCCGGGAGGGGCGGTGGGCGGCTCCGATGGTGCAGGGGCTGGCACGGTAATGTCTATCGCAGCTGTATCAGCGAGGGTACTGCCGGCGACAGTCGCTACGACCCGGTAATTGCCCGGTGAGACTCCTGCCGTATACAGGCCCGCAGATGTGATCGTCCCACCTGTGGCGTTGTAAGTCACCGTTACCGGTGCCGTACTGCCATCGGTAAGATGGCCGCTTACTGCGAATTGCTGAGTGGCTCCCGGGAGCAGGGCCACGCTCGTCGGAGTCAGCACCAGCGCCTGTAAAGTCGGGGCAGGAGGGGCGATCGTCACCAAGGCCGTATCGGCCATTCCCGATGCCGTGTCTGAGGCGATTACCTGGAAGGTTCCCGGCGTTGAACCCGCGGTGTATGCACCGAGCGGAGATATGGTGCCACCGGTAGCGGTATAAATGGGACTTACCCCGACACTGACGCTATCCACCGTCTGGCCCTCGACGAAGAACTGTTGAGAACCCCCCGCTGAAAGCAAGACGTTCCCAGGGCTTAGCAGGATTTGCGCTAGCACTGGAGCGGTCAGAGTAATCGTCACCACGGCAGTATCGGCCATTCCATTCGA
>Ga0170475_106270964_pt1 | contig 14148 bp, 11 predicted proteins | sample Soicark_Litter_5_FD_111474 | JGI IMG/M metagenome (GOLD analysis project Ga0170475, IMG submission 111474) | Avena fatua rhizosphere microbial communities from Hopland, California, USA. Combined Assembly of 48 SPs | reverse complement strand
GTTGCCGGCGGAAAAAGAAATGGTGATGCCGGGCGACAACGTCAGCATCACGGTCAAGCTGATCGCCCCGATCGCGATGGAAGAAGGCCTGCGCTTCGCCATCCGTGAAGGTGGCCGCACCGTCGGCGCAGGCGTGGTTGCCAAGATCCTCGCCTGATCATCGAAAGTTCCACAGGGGTGTAGCTCAATTGGCAGAGCGCTGGTCTCCAAAACCAGAGGTTGTGGGTTCGATTCCCCCCGCCCCTGCCAAGTACGGGTTTCGAGGCCTGTAACTTGGGTAGAACATGGCAGCCCGCACGGTGACACACGCCGGCGGGCTTTGCTGCTGAAAGGCAGCCATGTTTAGTGCGATTGAGGCAGTTGGCGTTGATGGTGAGCCTGAACAATCTGAAGCGAAATGTCGAATCCGCAAATTGAAACGGTCTCTACCGGGGCCGACAAGGCCAAGCTTGCCGCAGCGGGGGTGTTGGTCATTGCCGCCGTGGCCGTGTTCTATGTCCTGGTCAAGCAGGACATCTGGATGCGCGTGGGCGCCCTGCTGGTGTTGCTTGCCGCAGCCGTTGCCACGTTTTTTGTCTCCGAACCCGGCAAGCAGTTGACTGCCTTCGGCCGCGACTCCGTTCGCGAGGTCAAGAAAGTGGTTTGGCCCTCCCGCAAGGAGGCTGGCCAGATGACCCTGTACGTGTTTGCGTTCGTGGTCGTCATGGCCTTGTTCCTGTTTCTGACCGACAAAACGCTCGAATGGGTGCTGTACGACCTCATTCTCGGTTGGAAGCACTGAGGAAAGACTGATGACCGAAGACATCGTTAGCACCGACAACCCCGTCGCTCCGGCGCCTGCGCCCTCCAACAAGCGCTGGTACGTCGTTCACGCTTACTCCGGCATGGAGAAAGCAGTCGAGCGCAACCTGCGCGAGCGCATCGATCGCGCCGGCATGCAGGACAAGTTCGGCCGAATCCTGGTGCCGATGGAAGAAGTCGTCGAACTCAAAAACGGCAAGAAGGCCGTCACCGAGCGCCGTTTCTACCCGGGCTACGTGCTGGTCGAAATGGAAATGGCCGACGACACCTGGCACTTGGTGAAGCACACCAGCAAGGTGACGGGTTTCGTGGGTGGTGCAAAGAACCGCCCGTCCCCCATCTCGGAGGCCGAAGTCGCCAAGATCGTCACCCAGATGCAAGAGGGTGTCGAGAAGCCGCGGCCAAAGGTCGAATGGGAAGTGGGAGAAACCGTTCGCGTCAAGGAAGGCCCGTTCACGGACTTCAATGGCGCCGTGGAAGACGTCAACTACGACAAATCCAAGGTCCGGGTGTCGGTCACCATTTTCGGTCGAGCAACGCCGGTCGAGCTGGACTTCTCGCAAGTCGAGAAGGTCTGACGCCCCTTTGTTCATGAGCCCTGGCGGGAGGCTCGCATCGCCTAAACGGCGCTGTCTTTCCCGCCCGTAGCCAGCCGTCGACGAGATGACGGCAAGAGGAGCAAAGGTATCCAGCCCTTTGCGTTAGCACTCAGGGGCTCCGTCAGTCGGGGCCTTCACTGGAGTTAGAGCATGGCCAAGAAAGTTGTCGGCTACATCAAGCTGCAAATCCCGGCGGGCAAAGCAAACCCGTCGCCCCCGGTCGGTCCGGCGCTGGGTCAGCGCGGTCTGAACATCATGGAGTTCTGCAAGGCGTTCAATGCGCAGACGCAGGGCATGGAACCGGGCCTGATGCTGCCCGTGGTGATTACCGCTTTTGCGGACAAGTCGTTCACCTTCATCCTCAAGTCGCCCCCGGCGACCGTGCTGATCAAGAAAGCGATCAAGCTCGACAAGGGCTCCAGCACGCCGCACACCGTCAAGGTGGGCAAGTTGACCCGCGCGCAAGCCGAGGAAATCGTCAAGATGAAACAGAAGGACCTGACGGCCGCCGATCTGGAAGCCGGGGTTCGCACGATCGCAGGTACCGCCCGTTCGATGGGCGTGACGGTGGAAGGGGTCTGATCATGGCAAAGCTGACCAAGCGCCAAAAAGCCCTCGCGGGCAAGGTCGAATCGACCAAGCTGTACCCGATCGACAACGCACTGGCCCTGGTGAAGGAATTCGCCACCGCCAAGTTCGACGAATCGATCGACGTGGTCGTGCAACTGGGCATCGATGCCAAGAAGTCGGACCAAGTGGTCCGTGGCGCCGTCGTTCTGCCGAATGGCACCGGCAAGACCAAGCGTGTCGCTGTGTTCGCCCAGGGCGCCAAGGCTGAAGAAGCCCGCGCTGCCGGTGCAGACATCGTGGGCATGGAAGACCTGGCCGAACAGGTCAAGGCCGGCAAAATGGACTTCGATGTCGTGATCGCGTCTCCGGACACGATGCGCATCGTCGGTACCCTCGGCCAGATCCTCGGTCCGCGTGGCCTGATGCCGAACCCGAAGGTCGGCACCGTGACGCCCGACGTCGCCCAGGCAGTGCGCAACGCCAAGGCCGGTCAAGTGCAGTTCCGTGTCGACAAGGCCGGCATCGTGCACTCGACCATCGGTCGTCGTTCGTTCGACTCCGACAAGCTGGTGGCCAACCTTCGCGCCCTGGTCGAAGCCCTGAACAAGGCCAAGCCGGCGTCGAGCAAGGGCGTTTACCTCCGCAAGGTGGCCGTCTCGTCGACGATGGGCGTGGGTGCCCGCGTCGATGTGGGCTCCATCAACGCGGCTGCCGCGTCGAGCTGATCCGAATTGACGGTTCGCGCGAGTCTGGCGCGAACCCGAGGAGTTTGGTGGGCCGGGCCAGGAGGCAACTCCAGGCCCGGGTCATCCAAGACCGCAGGCGCGGCGCATGCCGCTTAATCGAAGGAGTGTTCCCCATAGGGATGCTCCGGACGCCCGCGCAGATGGCGGTCCCGCTGAAAAGGAATGAATCCACAGGATGGGTTTCCTGGACAGAAGGTCGCTGAACTTGAGTGTGCTGGAGAGGAACGCTCCCGAGAGTGTTCCACAAAGGCACGAGATGTGAGGAGTAGACCTTGAGTCTCAATCGCAACGAGAAAGCAACCGTCGTGACGGATGTGGCGGCCCAAGCGGCCAAGTCGCAGACGTTGGCGCTGGCTGAATACCGTGGCCTCACCGTCGCTCACCTCGACGCACTGCGCAAGCAGGCTCGCGAAAAGGGCGTGTACCTTCACGTGCTGAAGAACACCCTGGCTCGTCGCGCCGTTGCCGGTACGCCTTTCGAGGTGGCTTCGGAGAGCATGGTCGGTCCGCTGATCTACGGTTTTTCGGAAGACGCTGTCGCCGCGGCCAAAGTCATCGCCGACTTTGCCAAGGGCAACGACAAGCTCGTCGTCAAAGCAGGCGCTTTGAATGGCAAGGCCCTGACCGCCGATGGCGTCAAGGCCCTGGCCGCTGTGCCGTCGAAGGAAGTGCTGCTGACGCAGATCGCCGGGCTGCTTCAGTCTCCGATCGCGCGTTTCGCTCGCGCCCTCGTCGCCGTGGCGGACAAGAAGGGTGGCGGCGCCGAAGCGCCGGCAGCCGAAGCCCCCGCTGCAGCCTGATCCGATTCAAACACATACCTATCTAGGAACCCAAAATGGCATTCGATAAAGACGCTTTCCTGTCCTCCCTGGACTCCATGTCCGTCCTCGAACTCAACGACCTGGTCAAGGCCATCGAAGAGAAGTTCGGCGTGTCGGCCGCTGCTGTGGCCGCCCCGGCTGCTGGTGGTGGCGCCGCCGCCCCGGTCGCTGAAGAAAAGACCGAGTTCAACGTCGTGCTGCTGGAAGCCGGCGCGAACAAGGTGTCGGTCATCAAGGCCGTGCGTGAACTGACGGGCCTGGGCCTGAAGGAAGCCAAGGACCTCGTCGACGGCGCTCCGAAGAACGTCAAGGAAGCAATCGCCAAGGCCGATGCCGAAGCGGCTGTCAAGAAGCTGGTGGAAGCCGGCGCCAAGGCAGAGCTCAAGTAATTGCGTTTTGCGCATGGGGCTGGGTGCCAACAGGCCCCAGCCTTTTGCGCTTTCCGAGGGATAGGCTCTGTCAAGGGTCTTTTCCCTTGGAGGGCACCTGAAAGAGCCTTTCAATTGACAATCGAAGGCTTTTCCAAGTGTTCTCTGATCCGACTGCAGAGAACGGGTTTGGTCGGGCCTCGGTGCAATGCCGAGGTTGTCCGCCAGCGGTTGGTAGTGGCCAACCACCAAGCTTCGAACGCAAGGTTCGAAAGACAGTCGCCTTCGGGGACGGAGCCCTGGGCCCCGGGCATCGTTCCCTGAGACGGAGTGAGAAATCACATATGGCGCAGCAAACAACCCCCTACAGCTATACCGAGCGCAAGCGCATCCGCAAGAGCTTCGGTAAACGCGAAAATGTCCTGAACGTCCCCTATCTGCTGACCATGCAGAAGGAATCGTACGTTGCCTTCCTGCAGAAGGACGTTCACCCGCAGAAGCGCAAACCCGAGGGCCTGCAGGCCGCGTTCCTCTCCGCGTTCCCCATTGTTTCCCACAATGGCTTCGTCGAGATGAAATTCATCGAGTACAACATGGCTAAACCCGCGTTTGATACGCGGGAGTGCCAGCTGCGCGGGTTGACCTACGCGGCCGCCGTGCGTGCCAAGTTGCAGATGATCATTTATGACCGCGAGTCGCCCCAGGCGAAGACGGTCAAGGAAATCAAGGAACAAGAGGTCTACATGGGCGAAGTGCCCCTGATGACCGACTATGGTTCCTTCATCGTGAACGGTACCGAGCGTGTCATCGTGTCGCAGCTGCACCGTTCCCCGGGCGTCTTTTTCGAGCACGACAAGGGCAAGACACACTCGAGCGGCAAGCTCCTCTTCTCCGCCCGGATCATCCCGTATCGCGGTTCGTGGCTGGATTTCGAATTCGATCCGAAGGACATCCTGTACTTCCGCGTCGACCGCCGTCGGAAGATGCCGGTGACGATCCTGCTGAAGGCCATCGGCCTGAACCCGGAATCGATCCTCGCGCACTTTTTCGTGTTCGACAATTTCCGCTTGATGGACTCCGGTGCCCAGATGGAGTTCGTGGCGGACCGCCTCCGTGGCGAGATTGCCCGATTCGACATCACCGACAAAAACGGCGCCGTCGTGGTCCAGAAGGACAAGCGCATCACGGCGCGTCACACGCGCCAGATCGAGCAGTCTGAAACTCAGTTCATCAGCGTTCCTGAAGACTTCCTCGTCGGCCGCGTCGTGGCACGCAACATGGTTGATCCCGACACGGGCGAGATCATCGCCAAGGCCAATGACGAGTTGACCGAATCGCTGCTGAAGAAGCTTCGCCAGGCGGGTGTGAAGGACCTCCAGTGTCTGTACACCAATGAGCTGGACGAAGGTGCCTACATTTCGCAGACGCTCTCGACCGATGAAACGGCCGACCAGCTGGCCGCACGGGTTGCCATCTACCGCATGATGCGTCCTGGGGAGCCGCCGACCGAAGACGCCGTCGAGGCCCTTTTCAACCGGTTGTTCTATAACGCCGACACGTATGACCTGTCGCGCGTCGGCCGCATGAAGTTCAACGCCCGCGTGGGTCGCGACTCCGCCGACGGTCCGATGACGCTCAGCAACGACGACATCCTCGACGTGGTCAAGATCCTCGTCGAGTTGCGCAATGGCCGGGGCGAAGTGGATGACATCGACCACCTCGGCAACCGTCGTGTGCGCTGTGTGGGCGAACTCGCCGAGAACCAGTACCGCAGCGGTCTGGCGCGCATCGAGAAGGCCGTCAAGGAGCGTCTCGGTCAGGCTGAAACCGAAGCATTGATGCCGCACGATCTGATCAACTCCAAGCCGATCTCTGCGGCCCTGAAGGAGTTCTTCGGTGCGTCGCAGTTGTCGCAGTTCATGGACCAAACCAACCCGCTCTCCGAGATCACGCACAAGCGTCGCGTCTCGGCCCTGGGTCCGGGCGGTCTGACCCGTGAACGTGCCGGCTTCGAAGTCCGCGACGTGCACCCGACCCACTACGGCCGCGTGTGCCCGATCGAAACGCCTGAAGGCCCGAACATTGGCCTCATCAACTCGCTCGCGCTGTATGCCCAGCTGAACGAATACGGCTTCCTGGAGACGCCGTATCGCCGTGTGAACGAAGGCAAGGTGACCAACCAGATCGACTACCTGTCGGCCATCGAGGAAGGCAAGTACGTCATCGCTCAGGCCAGCGCCACGCTGGACAGCGAAGGCCGCCTGATCGACGAGTTGGTGAGCGCCCGCGACAACGGCGAATCGGTGCTGACCTCGGCTGAGCGCATCCAGTACATGGACGTGGCCCCCACCCAGATCGTGTCGGTCGCGGCTTCTCTCGTGCCGTTCCTCGAGCACGATGACGCAAACCGGGCGTTGATGGGCGCCAACATGCAACGCCAGGCCGTGCCGACGCTGCGTCCTGAAAAAGCGCTGGTCGGTACCGGTGTCGAACGCGTTGCTGCCAAAGACTCCGGCACCGTCGTGGCCGCGCGCCGCGGTGGTGTGGTCGACTACGTCGACACAAACCGCATCGTGATCCGGGTCGACGACAAGGAGACGGTCGCCGGTGAAGTCGGCGTCGACATCTACAACCTCATCAAGTACCAGCGTTCCAACCAGAACACGAACATTCACCAGCGCCCCATCGTCCGGCGCGGAGATCAGGTCGCCGCCGAGGACATCATTGCCGACGGCGCGTCGACCGACATCGGTGAACTGGCTCTTGGCCAGAACATGTTGGTCGCCTTCATGCCCTGGAACGGCTACAACTTCGAAGACTCGATCCTGATCAGCGAACGCGTCATTGCCGAAGACCGCTATACCTCGATCCACATCGAGGAACTGGTGGTCATGGCGCGCGACACCAAGCTCGGCTCCGAGGAAATCACGCGCGACATTCCGAACCTGAGCGAGCAGCAACTGGCCCGCCTGGACGAATCGGGCATTGTGTACGTGGGCGCTGAAGTGAACGCCGGCGATACGCTGGTGGGCAAGGTGACTCCGAAGGGCGAAACGACGCTGACGCCGGAAGAGAAACTGCTCCGCGCCATCTTCGGCGAGAAGGCCTCCGACGTGAAGGACACGTCGCTGCGTGTCGACCAGGGCACGAGCGGCACCGTCATCGACGTGCAGGTCTTCACCCGCGAAGGCATCGTGCGCGACAAGCGTGCACAGCAAATCATCGACGATGAACTCAAGCGCTACCGCCTCGACCTGAACGATCAGCTGCGCATCGTGGAAGCCGACGCGTTCGACCGGATCGAAAAGCTCCTGGTCGGCCGTATCGCCAACGGCGGCCCGCAGAAGATCGCCAAGGGCACCGTCATCGACAAGCCGTACTTGGCAAGCGTCGAGCGTTACCACTGGTTCGATGTCCGGCCTGCGGAAGACGAGATCGCCAACCAGCTCGAATCCATCAAGAACTCGCTCGAGCAGACCCGCCACAGCTTCGACCTCGCGTTCGAAGAGAAGCGCAAGAAGCTGACGCAAGGCGACGAGTTGCCCGCGGGCGTGCTGAAGATGGTCAAGGTGTACCTGGCCGTCAAGCGGCGCCTGCAGCCCGGCGACAAGATGGCCGGCCGTCACGGCAACAAGGGTGTGGTCTCGAAGGTCGTGCCGGTGGAAGACATGCCGTACATGGCCGATGGCACCCCTTGCGACATCGTGCTGAACCCGCTGGGCGTGCCGTCGCGGATGAACGTCGGACAGGTGCTTGAGGTTCACCTCGGCTGGGCCGGCAAGGGCATCGGCCAGCGCATCGGCGATCTGCTGCAGCAACAGGCCAAGGTGGCGGAACTGCGCAAATTCCTCGACGAGCTGTACAACAAGTCGGGCGGCAAGACGGAACGTTTGGAAAACCTGAGCGACGACGAGATCATCGAGATGTCGACGAACCTGAGCAGGGGCGTCCCATTTGCCACGCCGGTGTTCGACGGCGCCGCCGAAGGGGAAATCCGCGCGATGTTGAAGCTGGCCTACCCGGATGACATCGCCAAGGCCAAGGGCCTGACCGACACCCGGACCCAGGCGACGCTGCACGACGGCCGTACCGGAGACGCGTTCGAGCGCCCGGTTACCGTGGGCTACATGCACGTGCTCAAGCTGCACCACCTGGTCGACGACAAGATGCACGCTCGTTCCACCGGCCCGTACTCGCTGGTCACGCAGCAACCGCTGGGCGGCAAGGCCCAGTTCGGCGGCCAGCGTTTCGGCGAAATGGAAGTGTGGGCCTTGGAAGCCTACGGCGCGTCTTACGTGCTGCAGGAAATGCTGACCGTGAAGTCGGACGACGTGAACGGCCGCACCAAGGTGTACGAAAGCATCGTCAAGGGCGAGCACGCCATTGAAGCAGGCATGCCGGAATCGTTCAACGTTCTGGTCAAAGAGATCCGTTCGCTCGGTATCGACATTGAACTCGAGCGCAACTAAAGGATAGATGTATGAAGGGTTTGCTTGATCTCTTCCGCCAGTTCACCCCTGATGAGCACTTCGATGCCATCAAGATCGGACTGGCTTCCCCCGAGAAAATTCCGTCGTGGTCCTTCGGCGAAGTCAAGAAGCCGGAGACCATCAACTACCGCACGTTCAAGCCGGAACGTGATGGCCTGTTCTGCGCCAAGATCTTCGGCCCGATCAAGGATTATGAGTGCCTGTGCGGCAAGTACAAGCGCCTGAAGCACCGTGGCGTGATTTGCGAGAAGTGCGGCGTCGAAGTCACGCAGACCAAGGTGCGTCGCGAGCGCATGGGTCACATCGACCTCGCCGCCCCGTGCGCGCACATCTGGTTCCTGAAGTCACTGCCGTCGCGCCTGGGCCTCGTGCTCGACATGACCCTGCGTGACATCGAACGCGTCCTCTACTTCGAAGCGTACGTCGTCGTGGACCCGGGCATGACCCCGCTGAAGAAGTTCAGCATCATGTCCGAGGACGACTACGACCAGAAGCGCACGGAATTCGGCGACGAATTCATTGCGCTGATGGGCGCCGAAGGCGTGCAGAAGCTGCTGGCCGAGATCGACCTCGATGTCGAAATCGAGCGCCTGCGCGGCGACATGACCGGCTCCGAACTGAAGGTCAAGAAGAACTCCAAGCGCCTGAAGGTGATGGAAGCCTTCAAGAAGTCTGGCATCAAGCCGCAGTGGATGGTCATGAACGTGCTGCCGGTGCTGCCACCGGACCTGCGTCCGCTCGTGCCGCTGGACGGCGGGCGCTTCGCGACCTCCGATCTGAACGACCTCTATCGTCGCGTCATCAACCGCAACAACCGCCTGGCCCGCCTGCTCGAGCTGAAAGCGCCTGAGATCATCGTGCGCAACGAGAAGCGCATGCTGCAGGAAGCCGTGGACTCGCTGCTTGATAACGGCCGCCGCGGCAAGGCGATGACCGGCGCCAACAAGCGTGCGCTGAAGTCGCTCGCCGACATGATCAAGGGCAAGAGCGGCCGGTTCCGTCAGAACTTGCTGGGCAAGCGCGTCGACTATTCGGGCCGTTCGGTCATCGTGGTGGGCCCGACGCTCAAGCTGCACCAGTGCGGCCTGCCGAAGCTGATGGCGCTCGAGCTGTTCAAGCCCTTCATCTTCTCGCGCCTGGAAGCCATGGGCATCGCCACCACCATCAAGGCGGCGAAGAAGGAAGTGGAATCGGGCACGCCGGTCGTGTGGGACATCCTTGAAGAAGTCATCAAGGAACACCCGGTCATGCTCAACCGCGCGCCGACGCTGCACCGCCTGGGCATCCAGGCGTTCGAGCCGGTGTTGATCGAAGGCAAGGCGATCCAGCTGCATCCGCTCGTCTGTGCGGCCTTCAACGCCGACTTCGACGGCGACCAGATGGCCGTCCACGTGCCGCTGTCAATCGAAGCGCAAATGGAAGCCCGCACGCTGATGCTGGCGTCCAACAACGTGCTGTTCCCGGCCAACGGCGAGCCATCCATCGTCCCATCGCAAGACGTGGTGCTTGGCTTGTACTACGCCACCCGCGACCGCATCAACGGCAAGGGCGAAGGGATCATTTTCTCCGACGTGGTGGAAGTGCAGCGCGCACTTGACAACGCGCAGGTGGAAGTCACAGCGAAGATCAGTGTTCGGCTGACCGAGTGGACGAAGGACAAGGAATCCGGCGAGTTCGTGTCGGAGACCAAGCTCGTCGACACGACGGTGGGTCGTGCACTTCTGAGCGAGATTCTGCCGAAGGGTCTGCCGTTCTCGAACATCAACAAGGCGCTGAAGAAGAAGGAAATCTCTCGCCTGATCAACACTTCATTCCGCAAGTGCGGCCTGAAGGAAACGGTCGTGTTCGCTGACAAGCTGCTGCAGTCGGGCTTCCGCTTGGCCACCCGCGCCGGCATTTCGATCGCGATCGACGACATGCTCGTGCCGAAGGAAAAGCACGTGCTGATCGAGCGCGCCGAGAAGGAGGTCAAGGAGATCGAGCAGCAGTACGTCTCGGGTCTCGTGACTGCCGGCGAACGCTACAACAAGGTCGTGGACATCTGGGGCAAGACCGGCGACGAAGTCGGCAAGGTCATGATGAGCCAGCTGTCCAAGCAGAAGACCACCGACCGCCATGGCAACCTGGTCGACCAGGAATCGTTCAACTCCATCTACATGATGGCCGACTCGGGCGCTCGCGGTTCCGCCGCGCAGATCCGTCAGCTGGCCGGCATGCGGGGCCTGATGGCCAAGCCGGACGGCTCGATCATTGAAACCCCGATCACGGCGAACTTCCGTGAAGGCCTGAACGTTCTGCAGTACTTCATCTCCACCCACGGCGCCCGCAAGGGCCTCGCGGACACCGCGCTGAAGACGGCCAACTCGGGTTACCTGACGCGCCGCCTCGTCGACGTGACGCAGGACCTCGTCGTCACTGAAGACGATTGCGGTACCCAGAATGGCATGAACATGCGCGCGCTGGTCGAAGGCGGTGAAGTCATCGAGAGCCTGCGCGATCGAATCCTCGGTCGCGTCACGGCGATCGAGGTACAGCACCCCGAAACGGGCGAATTGCTGTTGCCGGCCGGCAGGATGCTCGACGAAGACTCGCTGGACATCCTGGAGGCGGCCGGTGCGACGAAATCAAGGTTCGCACCGCGCTGACCTGTGACACGCGTTTCGGCCTGTGCGGCAAGTGCTATGGGCGTGACCTGGGCCGTGGCGGCCTCGTGAACCGCGGCGAAGCCGTGGGCGTGATCGCCGCGCAGTCGATCGGCGAGCCGGGCACGCAGCTGACGATGCGCACATTCCACATCGGGGGCGCGGCATCGCGTGCCGCGGTGGCTTCGAGCGTCGATGCGAAGTCGGACGGCATCATCGGCTTCAATGCCACGATGCGTTATGTGACGAACGGCAAGGGTGACCTGGTGGTGATTTCGCGTTCCGGCGAAATCATCGTCTCGGATGCGCACGGCCGCGAGCGCGAGCGCCACAAGGTGCCGTACGGCGCCGTGCTGAACATCAAGGCGGACCAGCAGATCAAGGCCGGCCTCGTGCTTGCCACGTGGGATCCGCTGACCCGACCCATCATCACCGAGTTCGCCGGCCGCGCCGTCTTCGAGAACGTCGAAGAAGGCCTGACCGTGGCGAAGCAGCTCGACGAAGTGACGGGCTTGTCCACTTTGGTGGTGATCGATGCCAAGCGGCGTGGCGCGCTGAAGGTGGTGCGTCCGCAGGTCAAGCTGCTCGACCCGGCTGGCAACGAGGTGAAGATCCCTGGCACCGACCACTCGGTGACCATCGGCTTCCAGGTTGGCGCACTGATCCAGATCCGCGACGGCCAGGAACTCGCTCCCGGCGAAGTGCTGGCACGGATTCCGGTCGAAGGCCAGAAGACCCGTGACATCACCGGCGGTCTGCCGCGCGTGGCCGAGCTGTTCGAGGCACGTACGCCGAAGGACAAGGGCACCCTGGCCGAGATGACCGGCACGGTGTCGTTCGGCAAGGAGACCAAAGGCAAGGTCCGCCTGCAGATCACCGATCCGGAAGGCAAGGTCTACGAGGAGCTCGTCGCCAAGGAAAAGAACATCCTGGTGCACGAAGGCCAGGTGGTCAACAAGGGCGAATCCATCGTTGACGGGCCGGCCGATCCGCAGGACATCCTTCGCCTGCTGGGCATCGAGGAACTGGCTCGTTACATCGTCGACGAAGTGCAGGACGTCTACCGCCTGCAGGGCGTGAAGATCAATGACAAGCACATCGAGGTGATCGTTCGCCAGATGCTTCGTCGAGTCCAGATCGTCGACCCGGGTGAGAGCTCGTACATCGCCAACGAACAGGTGGAGCGTTCGGAACTGCTCGACACGAACGATCGCCTGCGTGCCGAAGGCAAGATGATCGCCACCCACAGCGATGTGCTGTTGGGCATTACCAAGGCGTCGCTGTCCACCGACAGCTTCATCTCGGCGGCATCCTTCCAGGAAACCACGCGTGTGCTCACCGAGGCTGCCATCATGGGCAAGCGCGACGAGCTGCGTGGTCTGAAGGAAAACGTCATCGTGGGCCGCCTGATCCCGGCCGGAACCGGCATGGCCTTCCACGACGCCCGCAAGGTGAAGGAAGAAATGGACGACGCAGAGCGTCGTGCGATCTCGCTGGCGGAAGCTGCCGAGTTCGCCTCCGCCGAGTCGCTCGATTCGACCGCCGACGTCACGCCGGATGCTTCCGAGTAAGCGCCTGCCTGCGTAGATCAAAAGGGTGGCTTCGGCCACCCTTTTTTTTAAGGTGCATCGGAGGGGGCGCGGCCCGGGGCGGCGCCGCAGCGCGAGGCCACTGAATTGGCGAGCCTTGCGCCACCATTCGTCAATGGCCTGATTCGCTCCATCGCTCCGGTGTGGTGAACGTCACCCCCACGGCGGCCGCCCGCTTGCCGAGCTTGAGTACCGCCCGGTCGCGTGTGACAAGCCAGCAAGCCCTGTGCAACGCCAGCTCAATGAACTTCTGATCATCGGGGTCGGTGCAGCGCAGCCTTGGCACCAATGTGGGCAACGGCGGTTCGACCAGCCGTGCGAGCCGCGCCCAAGTCGTCTCGATCAAGAGCAAGTCAGGAGAGTAGGTGCTCGCCACGCCGCGAGAAAGTACATGGTCAAGCTCACCGCGCATGGCTTCGGTGGCGACCCATTGCAAGCGCCCCGCCTCGATGGCCGCCGCAAGCGGGGCGCATCCCGAGTTTTTGAAGACGAGCCAGTCGAACACCACGTTGGTATCGAGCACGACCTCGGGCAGGGTGAAATCGGAGGAGGACAAAGGCAATGGCGCGGTGACGACGGTGGGCAAAATTGCACGCCGGCGGGGCTGACAAAAGGGGCGCTGTGGCAACGCCAGGCCCCCTCCGATTCTAGGCAGTCTCGACGTTGCTTGCGGCTGTTGAGCCACAGTCATATAATCGCTGGCTTTTCAGCAGAAATTGCTGCGCTCTTTGTCGGGCGGCTCACCGCAATCGCTTGCGGCTTCGGGCTGACTTACGGGTTTCAACGCCCGGCGAAGGCTCGGCAGCCTGATCGGAAAGACAAGCTCAAAGCGCCCCCAGTGACACCGAACCTTGGTTCAGTTACGTGGGCGCCGTGTGACTTCAAACGGGAACAAGTTACCAAATGCCTACCATCAATCAACTCGTGCGTCACGGTCGCGAGACCGAGGTCACGAAGTCCAAATCGCCGGCGCTGCAGGGTGGACCCCAGCGCCGCGGCGTGTGCACCCGCGTGTACACCACGACGCCGAAGAAGCCGAACTCTGCGCTCCGTAAGGTCGCCAAGGTTCGTCTCACCAACGGCTTCGAAATCATTTCCTACATCGGTGGCGAAGGCCACAACCTCCAGGAGCACAGTGTCGTGCTGGTTCGTGGCGGCCGGGTGAAGGACTTGCCGGGTGTGCGTTACCACATCGTCCGGGGTTCGCTCGACTTGCAGGGCGTGAAAGACCGCAAGCAGTCGCGTTCCAAGTACGGCGCTAAGCGCCCGAAGAAGGCCTGATCATCAAGGTCTTGGGCTCCGCATCGGGCCCGAAGTAAGCAGAAAATCAAGTTGTCACGGTGGAGCGTCACGCTCGCTGTGGTGTGTGGTGAGTCCCTCGTGGTCACCAAGTAAGTGGGCATCCGGAGCGTGGGTGTCTGCGGTGCGGCGGAAACGCAGCACCAACTGAAGCTGAAGGAAGAGAAATGCCTCGTCGTCGCGAAGTTCCCAAACGGGAAATCCTGCCTGATCCGAAGTTCGG
>Ga0170475_119315617_pt1 | contig 14156 bp, 14 predicted proteins | sample Soicark_Litter_5_FD_111474 | JGI IMG/M metagenome (GOLD analysis project Ga0170475, IMG submission 111474) | Avena fatua rhizosphere microbial communities from Hopland, California, USA. Combined Assembly of 48 SPs | reverse complement strand
CGAGCGAATTCGGCCGATGCCCTACGTCAAGCTGCAGCGCCTTTATGACGCCGCGGGGGCCTTCGGCTACCGCGTCCACGGGCGGTCGGGCCACCTATCCGCCCTGAGCGACGCTGTCATCGACCTCGTGGCGGCACGCGCCCCCCACGTTACCTCCCCGCTGTCCATCGTGATGATCTCAGCGCTGGGCGGAGCGGTGGCCCGGGTCGGCGAGCACGACACGGCCTTCAGCCACCGCTACAGTGCGTTCGACTGTTCCATCACCTCCGTCTGGGCCGACCCCCAGGAGTCGGTGCGACACGTCCGCTGGACGGAGGAGTTTTGGGGGGCGCTGCGGCCCTTCACGTCGGGCGTCTACGTCAACGAGCTGGGCGACGAAGGCGAGGATCGCGTCCGCGAGGCGTACGGCCCGGCGACCTACAGGAGGCTGGTCGCCCTGAAGAATGCCTACGACCCCGGAAACCTGTTCCGCCTCAACCAGAACATCAGGCCGAGCCCGTGAGGCCCGGCAAGGAGGACTGAGATGTCCGTAGCAGCCGAGCCGTCCGTGGAACGGGTAGGTGACGTCCTCGCCGGGGCGCGGGTCGTCTGCCTGATCGTTTACGCCAACGACTTGGTGGAGTCGCGTGCTTTCTACGAGGGTCGGCTCGGGCTGCGGATCCTCGAAGCGGACGAGGACTCCGTTAAGTTCGACGCCGGCCTGGTGATCCTCACCCTGCACCGGGCCGCCGATTACGGCGTCACTCTCGCCGGCCGCCGCGATGACTCGTCCGACGTCGTCTTTTTGGTCGATGATGTCAACGCCGCCCGCCAGGCGTTAGAGGCCCGTGGCGTCGTCTTCGCCCGCCGCCGCACCTATGAGATCGGGCTGGTCACCGACTTCTATGACCCGAATGGACACCGGCTCATGCTGTACCAGCCATCACCGCAGGCCTTGTCCTGGCCCAGTGGGGCGAAGCTCCGCGAGGTGTGGCGCACGTGCGGCACGGGCGGGTCCGACCTCCTGGGGCCACCGGCTGACTCCCCCTCCGCGGGCAGGGCCGAGCCGCACGGGCTGGACGGCAAGCCGTTGGTCTACCTGTTCCTGTTCGTCCCCGACTCCGAGGAGGCGCTGGCGTTCTACCAGCGCGACCTCGGGCTGCGGGCCGTCGAGCACGTGCACTGTTGCAACCCGGCCTGCCCTCCGGAGGAGAAGGGGATCGCCAAGTACGACGTCGGGGGGCTGCTGCTGACGACCCACCACGTCCACCGCAACCCGGTGGTGGACGATTTTGGCAAGGTGTACTCCCCGCGGGAGGTGGACCCGGCCCACACCCGGGGCGTCGTGCCGGTGTTCCACGTCACCGACATCTACAGCGTGGTGGAGCAGTTGTCGTCCCTGGGGCTGTCCTTCCCTTCCGGCGTCGTCCACTCCAACATCGGGGCAATTGCGAAGTTTGAGGCGAAGACGGGGCACACGTTTTACGTGTACGAGCCGTTGGAACGGGCACTGAAGTGGCCCAGCGGCGCCAAGTTGAATCAAATCCTGGCGGGTGGGCAAGGCCAGGTCCCTTCGCGGGCTCTGCCCGCAGAGCGGGGGGCTGTGGGTCGTGCCGATGCCGAAGCCCCTACGGGGGGGGAATAATGGGACGGCCAGCGCGCCTCGACCGCCACCTAACGGGTCGGCTGAGGAAAGACGCGATCAATGCCTTTGGGGCCGCGGCAGTCGCCATGGCGTTCATGGGGCCAGCCACGAGCGTGTACTTCAACACCCCCTTGGCGATGGCGGGGGCCGGGGAAGCTTTCCCGCTGGCCATGGTCCTGGCGCTCCTCGCCTGCGCCCTGGTGGCGTCGGCGGTTGGAGAATTCGCGCGGCAGATCCCCAGCGCGGGATTCGCGTACACGTTCAGCGCCCGTGCGTTCGGGCAGTCCGGGGGGTTCCTGTCCGGTTGGATCCTCACCCTGGCGTACGCGCTGGTGGGGCCGACGCTGGCCGCCGGGGTCGGCGGGCTGGGATCCAGCTTCCTTGAGCGCCAGTGGGGTCTGAGCGTCCCATACTGGGCGCTGACCACCGCCGCCGTCGCCGTCGTCTGGGGAATTGCCGCCTCGGGGATCGACCGCTCCGCTCAGACGGCCTTGATCTGCCTGGGCGTCGAGATCGGCGTCCTCGCGGCGCTGTTCCTGACCATCCTCATCAAGGCCGGCGCGGACGGGATCTCCTCGGCTCCGTTCAGCCCCGCGAGCACGCCGAACGGCGTGTCCGGGCTGGGCACCGGGATGTTGTGGGGCATCCTATTCTTCCTTGGGTTTGAATCCGCCGCCACCCTCGGCGAGGAGACCAAGGACGCCCGCCGCAGCATCCCCCTGGCGCTGTTCGCATCCGTCGCAATCATCGGCACCTTCTACATGTTCGCCGCCTACACTGTTGTGATCGGCCTCCGCGGCCGGTTCCCGGCCGCGGACCCCGAGCCCTGGGCCACGCTGGCCATGGTTCACTGGGGCGAGGGCGGTCGTTGGCTGCTGACTCTCACCGTACTGAGCAGTGTGCTGGCCACCCTGATCAGCGGCTGCAACGCCGCGGTGCGGGTTCTCTTCGCGCTGGGCCGCGAGGGCATCTTACCAAGCGCACTGGGCCGCTTAAGCCCCACGCGCAAGCCCCTGGTCGCCCTCTCGGCGTACATGGCCTTTTCGCTCCTCGCCGCCGTGGTCGGGTCCGAACTGATCACCCCGTCCGGGGTGTGGGATTTCTGCGGCACAGTCATCGGCCTGGACATGGTCCTGGTCTACATCCTGCTCAACGTCGCTCTGATCGCTTACTACTGGCGCGAGCGCCCAGGGGAATTTTCTCGTCTGCGTCATGGGGTCCTGCCGGTCGCGTCCGTCCTGCTCTTGCTGCTGCCGGTCTTCGGACTCGTGTGGCCGGCACCCCCGTTCCCCAACAACCTCGTTCCTTACCTGTTGGTGGCCTGGGTCGTGCTGGGCGCGGGGTACCTGGCGCGGGTCTCGCGGGCGCGGCCCGAAGTGCTTGCCGCCTCGGGGCGAGCCTGGGGCGACGAGCCGGGGTTGTCAGGCGACGGACCGCCTGGGCGATAGGCCCCGCGGCCGTGGAGGGGTCGTGGCCGGCGGGCCCGAGGGACGGTCCTAGCCATGTTAGACGACAGAGTCATTCTGGTAACTGGCGGGACCGGGTCCTTCGGGAGGTGCCTGGCCGAGGTGGTTCTTGCCCAGTACCGCCCCCGGCAACTCATCATCTTCAGCCGGGACGAGCTGAAGCAGCGTGAGATGAGTCTGGCCTTCGGGACGGACCGCTACCCGTGCGTGCGCTACGTGATCGGAGATGTGCGGGACAGGGACCGGGTTTACCGCGCCCTCGATGGGGTCGACATCGTGGTCCACGCGGCGGCGCTGAAGCAGGTGCCGATCGCCGAAGACAACCCGCTCGAGGCCGTCAAGACCAATGTCCTGGGCTCGGCGAACGTCATCGACGCGGCGATCGACCGCAAGGTGTGCCGGGTGATCGCACTGGGCACGGACAAGGCGGCCAACCCGGTCAGCCTCTACGGGGCGACGAAGTTGTGCGCGGACAAACTGTTCCTGAACGCGGACCGAAGCGCCGGCCGCGGCGCCACCCGCTTCAGCGTGGTCCGCTTCGGGAACTTCCTGGGCAGCAGCGGGAGTGTCCTGCCCCTGTTCCAGCGGATGCGGCCCCTAGGGTTGTTGCCCATCACCGACCCGCGGATGACGCGGTTTTGGGTCACTCTCCCCCAGGGGGTCGGCTTTCTCCTCTCCTGCCTCCAGGGAATGCGGGGCGGGGAGGTCTTCGTCCCGAAGTTGCCGAGTATGCGGGTCGTGGACCTGGCCAAGGCGGTGGCCCCGGGGTGTCCCACGAAGGTAGTCGGCCCCCGCCCCGGGGAGAAGTTGCACGAGGTGCTCATCTCCCAGGACGACGCCCCCCAGACGCTCGAGTACGAAGACCGCTATGTCATCCTCCCGGCGTTCCCGGAGGTGCGGGCGAACGGCGATCGGGACCGGACGGGCGGCAAGCCGTGCCCGGAGGATTTTCGCTACAGCAGCGACCACAATCCTTGGTGGCTCAGTGTGGACCAGTTGCGCGCGATGGTGGGGGCTCTGGCATGATGCCCGACCTGGCGATTCACGGGGGGGTCCCGATCCGCGACACCCTGCTGCCGTACGTGCGGCAGACGGTCGAGGAGGAGGACGTCCGCGCCGTGACCGGCGTGCTATGCTCCGAATGGCTGACCACTGTACCGGCGGTCGGCCGGCTCGAACGGGCGTTCGCGGAGTACGTCGGCGCCCGAGAAGCGGTGGCCGTCAGCAGCGGGACGGCCGCCCTGCACGCCGCCCTCCACGCGGTCCGCGTCGGTCCGGGGGACGAGGTGATCGTCCCGGCCATGACCTTCGCCGCGACCGCCAACAGCGTGGTCTTTCAGGGCGCCACCCCGGTCTTTGCCGACGTGGACCCCGCGACCCTTCTAGTGGACCCGGAGGACGTTGCCCACAAGGTCTCCCCCCGGACGCGGGCAATCATCGCCGTGGACTACGCCGGACAGCCGTGCGCGTACGACGCGCTATGGACGGTCGCGCGGAGGCACCGGCTGCGGTTGCTCGCCGACGCCTGCCACGCGCTGGGGGGGGAGTACAAGGGTTCCGCGGTCGGCACCCTTGCGGAGATGAGCGCCTTTAGCCTGCATCCGACCAAGCCTATCACGTCCGGGGAGGGAGGGGTGGTGACCACGGACGACCCCGCCCTTGCCCTTTCCGTGCGGGCCTTCCGGAACAACGGCATCACCAGCGACCACCGCGCGCGCGAAGCGGACGGGACGTGGTTTTATGAGATGGTGGACCTGGGCTACAACTATCGCCTCTCGGACTTGCAGTGCGCCCTAGGGGCCAGTCAGCTGTCCCGAGTCTCCGGGTGGGCGCGGCGCCGGCGGGAGATCGCGGGCGTTTTCGACCGGGCGTTCGCCGAGATGCCGGAGGCGAGCCCGCTGGCCGTCCGCGCGGGCGTTCAACACGCGTATCACCTGTACGTCATCCGACTGAACCTACCCCGGCTACGGGCCGACCGGGCCCTCATCTTTCGCGCGTTACGGGCGGAGGGGATAGGCGTGAACGTCCACTTCATTCCGGTCCACCTGCACCCGTTCTACCGGGCCCGGTTCGGGACGCACCCGGGGCAATGTCCTGTGGCGGAAGCCGCCTACGAGGCCATCCTGTCGCTGCCCCTTTTCCCGCGGATGACGGCCGGGGACGTCGATTCGGTGGTCGCCGCGGTGCGCAAGGTGTTCGCGGCTTATCGGCGGTAGGCGGCCGCTGACTTCCTCGGGCGGGCGGGGGCGGCAGGCCCCTGCCCACGGCCATTGTGACGGTAGGGCGACAATGCGGCCAACCCAGGTTGCGGTTGTAGGGGCAGGTTTCATGGCTCGCCGCCGGGCGCTGGCGCTACTACACACCAAGAAGGCGGTAGTGTGCGGCGTGGCCTCGCGGCACCTCGCGACTGCCCGTGCCCTCGGGGAGGAACTGGGGTGCCGGGCGTGCTTCGCCGATTTCCACCGCCTCCCAGAGACCGGGCCGGAGGCAGTCCTCGTCGAAGTGCCTAACGCCGCGCAGGACGAGATCGTCCGGTGGGCGCTGAGTCAGGGGCTGCACGTCCTGCTCGGCGGCCCCCTGTCCGTGTCCGCGCGGGCAGGCACTACCATCGGCCACGGGGCGCGATCCCGGGGACTGGTGGTCGAGGCCGGGTACGAGGCGCGGTACAAGGCGGCGTGGGAGGAAACTAGACAGCGGATCGCCGACGGACAGGTCGGCCGCGTCGTCGCGGTGCGCACGGTAGCCCTTTGGGACTGCCGTCCGGGGAGTTGGTACTCGTTCCAGCGGGAGAGCGCGGGCATGCCCCTGGCTCACATGACGTACGCGTTTGTGAACCCACTCCGCTGGATCCTCGGGGAGCCGACCCACGTCTCCGCCTTCGCCAGCCGCCTTAAGAACACCGCGGAAGGCGCGGTGACCGAGGAGACGTGCGTCGCGAACCTGCTGTTCCCGGGCTCGGTCCTCTGCTCCATGACGGCCGGCTTTGTCAAGCCGTTTGCGGACGAGAGCTGGGGCGTGTGGGTCCTGGGGACCGAGGGTGGGATCGAACTTTACCCCAGCGAGATGGGGAATGGACGGCTCGCCGTGCACCACAGGCACGGCGTCGAGGCCGTGGACTGTTCGGCGTATAGGGACGCGTTCGTGGTGCAGGCGGAGGCCTTTCTCGCCTCCCTGGGCGGCCAGAATCAGTGCCGCAACCGGCCGGAGGAAACGGTTGGGGACCTCCGGGTCGCCGAGGCCGTCGCCGAGTCGGTACGGAGCATGAGGACTGTCTTCCTGTAAGAAGCCCCACCGGGACGGCCGATCAGTGACGCGGCCCCTTCCGCCTCCTTTTCCCCCCCGGAGGCAGAGCGCCGCCCGCGGGCCCCGTGGCTTGGTCCGCGCCGCCCTCCAGCCGAGCGAGCACACGCTTGGGCGCGACGGCCCGGAAGCTCTCGTCGATCCACTCCTTCAGCACGTCAAGGGGGACGTCGTCCCCGGGGCCGAACCGCGCCGTCACCCAGCCGCTCTTCCCAAGGCCATACCCCGTCGGAGAGGCGAACGGCAGGGCCAGGGCCGCCTTGCCCGTGACGGGGAGTTTCACCGACAGGCTGAGGGCGTCGTCCTCCAGGTGCATGAACAGGAACACCTTCCCTTTCACCTTCACTGCCCGGTGGTCCCAGGGGAAGTCTTCGGTCACCTCCGGGTAGGCAAGGGCGTGGTCGCGCAAGGATGATTCCGCCTCCATCAGTCGTTTGGACGTCGCCATGGTTGAGTCCTGTCGTGTGGGAAGGCGGCCAGGGAGCGGCGAACACAGCCTCGGGCCGCCCGGCCCTGAACGGCCGGTTTGGTGTAGTTCCGTGGCTGTGAGGCCCGGTAGAATACGCCGGTAGGGCGACCTCACGCACTGAGCCGCGTCCCGTCGTGGCCGCTCCAACATCGAGGAGTCGAGCGATGATCAAGGGGTTGCACGTGACCTTCTTCACGCAGGATGCGGATACTATGCGCCGCTTTTTCCGCGACCAGCTCGGCCTGTCCGCCACCGACGTCGGGGGCGGGTGGCTCCTCTTCGACGTGCCCGAGGCCGACATCGGGTGTCATCCGATGGAAGTGGAAGGCTACCCGAGACCGGAGAAGCCCAGCGAGAGTTTTCACAGCGTCTCATTCTACTGCGATGACATCCAGCAAACGGTGTCGGAGCTGAAGGGGCGTGGGGTGGCCTTCACCAGTCCCGTCCGCGACGTGGGCTACGCCTTGAACGCGAGATTCCTGCTACCGGGGGGTTTGGAGGTGGACCTGTACCAGCCCAGGTACACCAAGGCCCCTTCGCCCTGACTCGCCGGGCTATTTCGCCCCCTCCTGTGGGCCCCGCGCCTGTTCCTTCGCCCTCTCCCGGGAGGAATAGCCGGCCGCGCCTTGTTGCGGCCCCCGCGCGCTCTGCAGGGCCTCCTTGGAGGATCCGGCCGGGGGGGAGGTCCCTTCCTGCGGGCCCCGCGCCTGCTCCCGGGTCGCCGCGGAGGACGCCGCGGCGCCTCCCTGATGTGGCCCGGCGGGTCCACCACGGTCTTCGCAGCACCTCCTCCGCCGGTCCGCCCCGGCTCGGATCTGCTCCCTGGTCGGCGGTGGTTGATGCGGGTCGGGACCGCCCCACGGTGGCGCGGGCGCCAGGCAGCTCACCTCGAGTTCCTCGATAATAAGGCGGGCGACGCTACGACCCAGCCGCACGCCCTGGAGGTGGTCGGAGCGGTAATGGATCCCCGCCCACAGACGGGCCATGCCGGCGTTGTCGGCGAGCTGGTCGAACTCGGCCGTGTAGTCCGGGAAGTAGTAGGACAGGATCTCGCTGGCGGCGCCGCCGAGGGTACTGTGTCCCGAAGGGTAGCTCGGGTGCCGCGGCGTGCCCGGGGACGGGAGCGGCTGCAGCCGGCGGTCCCCGTCGCCCGACCCGGTGGCGTTGACGGCCGTGTTGAAGAGGACACGCACACGATAATCGACCTCGGCCGGCCGCGGCCGGTAGCCCACCCGATCGCGCTCGCTAAACCACTTGTAATGCCAGGCCGCCAGCATCGCGCTGTATATGGCGACATCGAGGGTCATCCAGACAAGCGCCTGGCGGGGCGGCGACCAATTCATGTCGCGCAGGAGGTGATTCAGGGCGTGCCGGTAGCCCAGTCCGGGAGTCTCACTTTCAAACCACCGCGCGAGTTCCCGTCCGGTCGTGATCACAGGCAGTGCCGCGTCGCGCTGGCGGTTGTAGACCGCCCCCAGAGGCTGGGGCCGCAGCTGGAGGAACGGGCTGATGGCGAGCCGCTTGCGTTCTCCCTCGCCGCCGACTAAGGCCTCGGGGTCGTCCAGACGCGAGGCCAGTTCGGCCAGCTCTTCGATCTCGCGGCTGGTCTCCTCGGGGCCGGGGTAGGGCGGAAAGTACAACGGGTCGTTCGGCGTGTCGGTCCTGGCGGTCAGCCTCGAGAGCCGGACGACCCGAGGCACCGGGCAGGGGTCAACGGTCCAGAAGCTCGCGTCCGGTTCAACCTGTGGCCCCGGGAGGCGGTAGGCGTCGGACGGCGAAGGCGGCCACCCGCCGGCAGGCTGGCTCGGCCCGGGCAAGCCGCCGAGCTGCTGGACCATCCCGAAGATGTCTTCGTCATGCCACGCCTCGACGATCTTCCCTCCGCGGATGAGATACCTGTTCATCCCGGTGAGGATCACCTGTCTGCCCGTAGGCGGAATGCCGAGCATGGGACCTTCGTGAAATGCCTCCATCCGCCAGCGATCGGCCACGTAATCTCCCTCGGCGATGACGTCTTCCTGGACGAAGGTGCGCCGGGGATAGGCGGTGTCGTACATGCGAATGCCCTGGAGCAGGCCCTCGATGCCAGGCTCCTGGTGGCTTCGCCGGCGGTGATGGAGTATATTCTCGTCCACGATCTCCCGCACGACCTCAACATTGCCCTGCCCCCAGACTTCCTCGACAAAGCGCCGCGCGATCTCCTGGTTGTTTTCGATTGCCACGGGATAGCCTCCAATATCGGCGGTGAGAATACGCCCTGCCGGACATCGGTCACGGGAGGATGCCCATCAGTTCCATCATGACCCCGAACACATCCTGCTGATGCCAGACTTCCACGATTTTCCCTCCGTGGACGTAGTACCAGTCGGATCCCGAGGTCGTGATGAGCTTCCCGGTGGGGGCGACCCCGTAAAACTCCCCCTTGTGGAAGGCAACCATCGACCAGAATGCCGACACCTTGTTCCCCTCCACCACATACCCTTCTGGGATGAAGCGGCGTTCGGGGAAGGCGTCATGGAACACACTCAACGTCTGCAGAAAACCTTCGCGGCCGGGGCGTTGCCCCGGCAACTCCCTGTGGTTGACCAAGTCGTTGGCAAGGAGCTCGCGGGCGACTTCGAGATTGCCTTTTCGCCAGCCTTCCTCCACGAAGCGCCGGGCGACCTCCAGGGCATCGTTGGTGGCCATCGGACGGTTCCTCAAGTTTGGATCTTGGATAGCTCCGGCAAGTCGGGAAAAGTCCTCCTGCCGAAGGCCACGAGTACCACGACAACGGATGTTCGTATCAGAAGTTCGAGGTCATAGAGAAAGCTGGCCTGGCGGACGTACAGCTTGTCCAGGGCTAATCGAACCGGCAGCACGTTTTCCACATACATCCGCTCGGCGTCGCCCTGTGCAAGAACCTGTTCACCGCGGGTATAGTCATAGAGCGTCCCCGGGCTAGTCAGTCCCGGCAGCACTCGCAAAACGGTCCTGCCTTCTGCAGTGTAATATCGTTGGACATACCACAAATCCTCCGGCCGCGGCCCGACCAGCGACATCTTACCGCGCAAGACGTCGAAGAATTGCGGCAGCTCATCGAGCTTCAGGCGTCGCAGCAATGAACCACCGGGACAGACTCGTGGGTCGCGCTGGAGTGTGAGCCGGCTGGGATCCGGGCCTTGATCGACGTACATGGTGCGAAACTTGTGCATTGTGAAGACCGAGCCATTCAAGCCGACCCTTTGTGCACAGTAAATGATGGGGCCACGGCTACTCAGGCGAATGGCAATCGCCAGCATGATGAATACAGGCAGCAGCACCACCAACGCACCCGCCGAGGCGATGAGATCAAACGCGCGCTTGATCATCGCGTGACACCCTTCGGACCGTCATGAACACCTCGGCGGCATCCAAACACACCTGGTTCCCGAAGGCCTTCGCACGGTATTCCAGTCCCTTGAGCGAACGCGGGTGAGGATAATCGCGGAGCTCACTCCGGTAGCAGGCCATCGCTTGCAGTTTGACGGACAGGGTCTGTGAAATATCGATCCACGTGTCGGGCACAAACCGGCGCGGATACGCCCACTCAGTACTGCTCGCCGTGTCGAACGCATAGATGGCCTGGATGTATGTCTCTGTCGGCCGGGTGGCCACCAGTGCCGCCTGGAAGATCCGGTGGTGGTCGTGGTTAACGTCGCCGCCATGCTGGCAATAAACGATCCGGGGACGCACTTCGCGGACACCTCGCGCCAACGGTTCGATCAACTCGGTCAACGGGATGACGTCCAGGGCCTGATCCCGGAAGCCCAGGTGCCGGACATCCCGGACGCCCAGCGTTTCCGCGGCTTTCATGATGTGGGCGCTCTGATAGACGCCGTACGGCCCGCTGCGACACGGCTCGTCTTCGCAGGCGATGATGACCGTGACGGGCTCGCCGGCCATGGCATGAAGCGCCAACGCACCGCCACAACCAAGCACTTCATCATCCGGGTGGGCCGCGATGCACACGACCCCTCCCACCTTTTTTTCGCTTCCCATCTTGCTGTCCACGACCCTCATCGCTCGGGCCCATTCACTCCCCACGGTCTCTTTCTCGTCCTGCTCAGCAGGGTTTGATCAGGACCGCCAGGAGGAAGGGCCGGATCAACGGGATGGCTTCCAGGAGGACGGCGAGGGTCCAACTCCTGGGGACGACGAACCGGGCGACCGGCGGAGCCAGATTCACCGATCGGATCTTCCCCTTTAGCTGCGGAAAAAGCCGTCGCAATTCCACTCGACTGACTTTGCGGAAACTGGGATTCCGGGGGTTGTCGAACGCGATGTCGTACCACAGCAGCCCGCCGCCGGGCTTAAGGACCCGGTGAATCTCAGCGGCCGCCGTGCGCCGCTTGGTGTCCTCGCCAATTGCTGTGAAGACCATCGACGCAACGACCAGACGAAACGTTTCGTTCGGCCAGGGCAACCGTGTCGCGTCACCGTGCCGGAGGTCCGCGACGGGCAAGATTGCCCTCGCCGCCTCTACGAGATTCTCCTGCAGCTCGATCCCGCAGAGGTCTTGCTCGCGTACCCCCCAGTCGATCAGATTACCAAGCCATCCCTGGTACCCGAAACCAACCTCAAGGCAGGCATCGCCGGCCCTGGGAAAGACCCCAGCCTGGTGCAGGGCGCGGGCCGCCTCCCGCTTCTTCACGCCGTCCAGAAAGAGCACGGCCGGCTGCCAAGGAGCGTACTGATCAAGTGGAATGTTCCTGTGCCGACGCTGATTCTCCGCCTCGATGAGGTAGCGATCGACCGGTACGGACTCCTTCGTGTCGCCCACGAACATACCCCAGCGGATGGTGGTTACACTTCGATCAGATCCGCCTGCGCGGCTTCGCCCTCGGTGTGACCGGCGCGCTCGGCGGCCGCCCGCCGTTGTTCTGTCGGCGTCACCTGCGGATTGAGCAGCCGACTGACGATAAAGGCCCGCAGGCGGCGCAGGCCGCGATGTTCCAGCAACTGCGCATCCAACATCCCCAGCGCATCCAGGAACTCCAAGACGTCATACGCGCCCAGGTGTTCGACGATCTTGCCGTCCTTGATCCGGACGATCTCCTGCCCGGGGTAGGAGATATTCTTGTTGGTCGCTGGGACCCCGAGAAAGGGGGCGCGATGGACGCCGGTCAGACGGTGGCGTAGGACGACGATGTCGCCCTCCGCGATACAGGACGTCTCTTCAAATTGCAGGTCGGCGAAGGCGGCATGGAGGTCGCGGATCTGCTGCTTGAGACCTGCGAGCCCGTGTGCCTCGGGGGGGATCGGGATGTTCTCGAAGACATCCGGGGCGCAAAGGCCCTCGACCGCTTCCGCGTCGGCGTTGTTGAAACACGCCAGCATCCGCCGCATAATCGCCTTGTTCTGACGGCGGATAGCCTCGGTGTTCGGGCCCTGGGGTTGCATACGTGGCATGGCTGACTTCCCTCGAAGTGCAACATGGCTAACCTGCGATCCACGTCGTGGTCGCTCGCATCGCTCATTGAGTTGCTTCAATGCTATCGCACCCATAAAGATGAATCTTCTTTCACCTTGCCCAATCACCAAGCACTGCCATCACTTCCAGGTTCTCATCGCGGCCACTTCGTCATCCGCCGTGCGGATGGCGTCGGCGATGAGCTTGCAGTGTTTGGGCTCTAAGCGCGGGTTCGTCTGTACCAGCGCGATTCGCCTGATTAGCGACAGGCTTTCGTCCATGAAACCTGGACGGTAATCGCGCCCGGGCGAATGCGACCAAGGATTGCTGCGCTCGTCGATGCCAATGTGCGCGATCATCGCACGAAAGTCGGAGGCCCAATGCGCGCCCGTCGTCGGCAGATAGCGATCGGCGCTCATGGCCGCATAACAGTGTTCGATTTCCCCTCCAGCGAACAGCTCACGCGACGTCGTGACGTGCCGGATGCCGCGAGCGCGAACGGCTCCGACAAACGCGTGACAAGCGTTTTCGTCCGGGAAAATGAGCGGAGTCATCCACCCCGAGTCACCCGATGGATCATTCCCCACAACTCGGCGATATGTACGCGACGGGCCGGCGAGTTCGAGTATCAGACCCCGAGCTGCGCGGAGGCGGTCGAGAAGCTGGTCGACGCGCTCGAGCTGCGCCAACGCAACGGCCCCGGTCAACTCGTTCATCCGCAGTCCGGTTGCGGGCATGATCCGATCGGCCAAGGCCACCGCTCGCTTGCGGGCCGGGAGGGTCCGGCCCCCCGTGTAGAGGACCGCGAATTGATAGAGCGTGTCCGAGTTCGTCGCCAAGAAGCCGCCATCGCCGGCGGCTACGAACTTCATGAACTTGGTGCTGAAGGCTGCCGCATCACCGATACCTCCCAGGCGACGACCGCGGTAGCTTACACCGGCCGCCTGGGCGTTGTCCTCGAGGAGTGCAATGCCGTGTCTGTCTGCAACCGCTCGCAGCGGCCCCAGGTCGCACGGTGCTCCGAAGAGGCTGACCGCCATCACGGCCCGGGTGCGGCCTGTAATGTTCCTCTCGACGTCGGCGACGGAGACACCGAGTGTCTCGTCCACCTGTGCAATGACGGGAACCGCGCCGCACAGGATCACGGCATCGGCGCAGCCCACCCAGGTCACGGCTGGGACGATGACTTCGTCACCGGAGCCGACGCCGAGTGCGAGTAGTGCCGCGCTGAGTGCCGCCGAGCCCGAGACCGTCGCATGCACATGCTTGACGCCCAGCAGGGATTCCGCCGTCTGTTCGAAGCGCGCAACGAACGACTTGGAGGAAGGTACTTCGTATCTCCAGAGCCTTTTGCTCCGCAGAACCTCCATGACGTAGCGTTCCTCGGCCTCCCCCATCAGTTCCGCCCCGGTCCCGGTATAGGGGACGTCTAAGTAGTTAGCGAGACCGGCGGACCGTAGCGCATCCGCGTAACGATCTTGCCCCACTGCGTCGCGGATGATGGACAGGACGACGGACACCACGGGCGGCGACGCCGTGCGGTTGAGATACCGAACCACTTCGGCGACCTCGCGGTCGTCTTTCGTAACGAACGCCCTGCAGAACTCATGATGGGCCTTGTCGTCAGCCATCGCCGCAAGGGCGATGGCCCGTAGATCCTTGAAGGCCTTACGGAACTCGTCCTGGGCCTCGTCATTGGCGATCGCCGCAAGGCTGGGCCGTAGGTCTTTGAAGTCCATGGTATCCGGTGCCTCCGCTTTGGCGGGACACGCCGCATACTGCGCCGCCTGGTCGCTACTTCCGGGCGACGGGGATGGTAGGCATCCCGGCGCCGACACTCCGCCCGCCCTTTTGCCTCGGCTCTCG
>Ga0170475_102597791_pt1 | contig 14161 bp, 9 predicted proteins | sample Soicark_Litter_5_FD_111474 | JGI IMG/M metagenome (GOLD analysis project Ga0170475, IMG submission 111474) | Avena fatua rhizosphere microbial communities from Hopland, California, USA. Combined Assembly of 48 SPs | reverse complement strand
TACACGGCGCTCCGGGCTCCTTGCATCGCATCCCGCTAATGCCCCCAGCGGGTATATTCTTTCCCGGAAGTCGCCTTAATGCGACAAAACTGCGGCAGCTCAATGCCGTCTTGGCGCAGGCCGGTCTGACGCACTGCGGCCCACCTGATCCGCTTAATCGATTTCATGAACCGTATTGACGTTTTTTATGATGGCGTTGCCGGTACGTAACGTGCACAATGGCTCGTCCGCCGGTGGTTTTTTTGATAGATTTGCCACCATGCGATATCGTCAGCCAAGTTAGGCATCGCGATGAAAATAATAAAGGCCGTGCCATGGCCCGACTAAACAGATATTAACTTGGTAACTATTGAAATAAGAAACACCTGACGGGAGAGTTGCAATGACAAGACCGCGCCTCGACAACCAACGCCGCCGCCTGCTGCTTGCGGCCGGTGCCGCCTTGGTTCCGCTGGGACTTGGCGCTTGCGGCAGCGGCGGAAGCTCCGCGCCCGCAGCCACACCGACGCCCACGCCGACGCCCCGCCCCTCCACCATGACCTTGGGTCGGGCGATCGTGGTCGACCAATTCGGCTATCTGCCGGCCTACGAGAAAGTGGCGGTAGTACGCGATCCGCAGACCGGCTTCGATGCCGCCGATGCCTTCGCCCCCGGCACCGTCTACGAGGTCGTGAACGCGAGCACGAACGCAGTGGTACACAGCGGCAGCCTGAACGCATGGAAGGACGGGGCCACCGATACCTCCTCCGGCGACAAGGCGTGGCACTTCGACTTCAGCATCGTCACCGCGCCAGGCGAATACTTTATCCGCGATGCGCAGCGCGAGGTCAAATCGGCGAGCTTCAAGATCGGAGCCGACGTGTACCTGCCGGTGTTGCGCGCAGCGGTACGCACCTTCTTCTACCAGCGCGCCGGGCACGTCAAGTTGGCCCAGCATGCGGGCGCGGCCTGGGCCGATGGCGCCTCGCACATTGGACCGGGCCAGGACAAGAATGCGCGCCTGTTCAGCGCACCCAACGACGTCACCACCGAGCGCGATCTGTCGGGCGCCTGGTATGACGCCGGCGACTACAACAAGTACACCAGTTGGACGGCCGGCTACATCGTCGACCTGCTGCATGCATATATCGAAAACCCGGGCCTGTGGACCGACGACTTCAACATTCCCGAGTCCGGAAATGGCGTGCCCGATCTGCTCGACGAAGTGAAGTGGGGCATGGACTTTCTGTGCCGCATGCAGGAAGCGAACGGCTCAGTGCTCTCCATCGTCGGCCTGGCCGGCGCCAGCCCGCCGTCGGCGGCGACCGGCGCCAGCTACTACGGGCCGGCCACTACCAACGCCACCAGTGCAAGTGCCGCTGCCTATGCGCTGGGCGCCAAGGTATTCGGAACGCTGCCCGCGTTCGCCAGCTATGCGGCCGACCTGCGCAGCCGCGCGGAGCGGGCCTGGACTTGGGCCGAGGCCAACCCCAACGTTTTGTTCCGTAATAACGACGCCGGATACAATTCGCAGGGCCTGGGCGCGGGCCAACAGGAGACCACCGACTACGGCCGTTTCTCCAGCAGGATGGCGGCCGCAATCTACCTGTTCGACCTGACCGGTAAGGCCGCCTACGGCAGCGTCATCGACGTCAACTATGGCAAGACCCATTTGATTGAATGGGGCTGGATTTCGCCCTATGAGCCTGGTCTGAACCAGGCGCTGCTGTACTACGCCAGCCTGGCGAGCGCCAACGCCGCAACCGCAGGCGCACTCAAGACCACCTTCGCCTACGGCCTGAGCGCCGGCCACCTGTGGGGCGCGGTCAACGGCAAAACCGACCCCTACAAGGCATACATCCCAGATTATGTGTGGGGAAGCAATGCCATCAAATTACACGTGGGCAATGTGTTCGCCCTCGCAGCGCTGTATGGAATTGGCACGCACACCGCTGCGCAGTCGATGGCCGCGGCATCGCACTACATCCATTACCTGCACGGTGTGAACCCGCTTGGGAAAGTGTACCTGTCGAACATGGGCGGCCTGGGCGCCGAGGAGTCGGTCGACCAGTTCTACCACACCTGGTTCGCCAACGGTTCGGTGCGCTGGGACAGCGTGAAGACGTCGACCTATGGGCCGGCGCCGGGCTTCCTCGTGGGCGGCCCCAATTCGTCCTACAACTGGGAGAGCCGCTGCCCCGGCATCCATTCGGCCTGCGGTGCGCAGGCGCCATCGCCGCCCACCGGGCAACCGGCCCAGAAGTCGTACAAAGACTTCAATGACAGCTGGCCGCTGAACTCGTGGTCGGTGACGGAGAACTCGAACGGCTACCAAACCGCGTACATTCGCCTGCTGGCGCGCTTCATGAAGTAAGCCGGTGGCTAGCGCAGCGGCATTGCAGCCAATGCGTTAGCCATCGCGCTAGAAAATGATCGTTTTTGAGAGCCGTTGTTTAAGCAGCACCTCCTACACCCCAAAAAGGCCGTTTTTCGTCTCTTCAACGGTCTCTCGTAACTAATTTCTCAATTGCTGCCGCAAAACACGCGTATCGAGAGATACGTTACCAGCCGGATGTCGCAAATTGTTCGCTCGCTCCCAATGGGCCAACAGCAGAAACATTCCCGGCAAATCATAGTCAAATCAAGAATTTGCCCGTCGAATATTTCAAATGAGCGATCTCCTGCCAGTTTCCCTTCTTAGTGAATTCAGCGAAGTGCTAGCAGCACGTACAGGCCTTTATTTTCCTCTTCAACGCTGGCTGGAATTGGAACGCGGGCTTGGCCGCCTCGCCGCTGAGATGGAGTGCGCGAACACGGAATCCTGCCTGCGCAGGCTGCTCAATGGTCCTTTTTCGCAAAACGAAATCGAGATTTTGGCCAACCATTTGACTGTTGGCGAGACGTATTTTTTTCGAGATCAGCGACAAATGGATGCGCTGGAGCAACATATCCTGACCGAGTTGATCGCGCCCAGGCGGCAATCCGAACGGCGGATACGAATTTGGAGCGCCGGTTGCTGCACTGGCGAAGAGCCTTACTCCATTGCTATCATGCTGGACCGGCTGCTTCCTGATTTCCGCAACTGGGATATCACGATTCTGGCGACCGATCTGAACCCGCATTTTTTGCAAAAAGCACGCCGCGGCATTTATCACGATTGGTCATTCCGCACTACGCCAAGCTGGATCAAGGACCGGTATTTCACTCGTGTCGCTAAAAACGCGTTCGAGATCAAGCCGCACATCAGGGAAAGGGTCACCTTCTCCTACCTCAATCTGGCAGAAAACAACTATCCGGCTTTCATCAATAACACGAACGCGATGGACGTGATTTTTTGTCGAAATGTCCTGATGTATTTCAACCCTGAATACGCGCGGCAAGCGGCTCAGCGACTTCATGCATCGCTCATGCCGGAAGGCTACTTGATCGTCAGCCCGGTCGAAGCTGCCACTCTGGCGTTTGCTCCCTTCCAGAGTGTAAATGTTGGCGGGGCTGTACTGTTTCGAAAAGCTGGCCAGCTCGAGCAAATCACGCCTTCACGAAAGGTTGCGTTACCGCTCAAAAAAGATAGCCAACCCGAACCGATGGCAGGCCAGTCCATTGCGCCCTTACCTGAAATTGAAATACCGCATGAGGTGTCTGAAGCGCTCAATACGTTGGCGGCGCCTGCCCCATCGGCACCAGCCCGCATTCAGGACACAGCCACCACGTTGTTGCAGGTGAATGAATTCGAACAGGCGGCACAATGGTGTCGCGTCGGAGAGTATGACCGCGCAGCCGAATGCATAACGACATGGCGAACAAATCATCCCGATCATGCACCATCCTTGACTTTGCTCGGGCGCATTTACGCCAACCAGGGCAAACTGGGTGACGCACTCACCTGTTGTGAGCAGGCAATCTCCATCAATAAACTCGATCCCGATACACATTACTTGCAGGCGCTCATCCAGGAGGAATGCGACATGCTTGAGCTGGCCGTGCAATCACTCAAGCGCACACTCTACCTGCAACCAGATCATGTGCTGGCTCACTTTACTTTGGGCTATCTGGTGCAGCGGCAAGGCGATGTGCCGGCCGCCGGCAAGCATTTTCGCCACGCGTTGGAACGACTGCGCTCCTTCGCGCCGGACGACCCCGTGCCAGAATCAGAAGGCTTGACCGCCCGTCAGCTGGCTGAAGTCATCCAGCCCATGATTATTCAGAACACCGTGTCATGACTGCCAATCCATCCGGCTATCGCGAACCCCGGCAGACCATCGATTGGGAACAGATTCACCGGCGCTTGACGGCCGTTCGGAATGCCATCGACGGGGCTGCGGCCCCACCGCCGGCCATCTTGAAGAAAATTCTCAAGGAACGCGCAATCGCCCTGGCTCGCGAAGCGAAGATGGAAACCGCCGGAAGCGCCATCGACGTGCTGGAATTCGATTTGGCGTATGAACGCTATGGTTTTGAATTGACATATATCCGCGAAGTCTGTCCGCTTGTCGAACTGACGCCGCTGCCCGGCATGCCCGATTTTGTGCTCGGGATCGTCAATGTGCGGGGGCGGATTGTTTCCGTTATCGATATCAGAAATTTTTTCGATTTGCCAGACAAGGGGCTATCCGATCTTAACAAGATCGTGATCCTGACTAGCGACACCAGGGAATTCGGGGTGCTCACGGACCGCATCATCTGCACGCGGAGCCTGCTCACCGCCACTTTGCAGGAAAGCCTGCCGACCTTGACCGATGTGCGAAGCCAGTATTTGAAAGGCGTGACAGGCGAGCGCCTGATCGTGCTGGACGGAGGGAAAATTTTGCGTGACGAGAAGCTTGTCGTGAACGTTCAACCGGAACGATAAATCCGCAGGAAAAATCATGAAATGGATACGCGACTTAAGTATTCGCAACAAATTGCTGACGGGATTTATGCTGGTGTTATTGCTGTTGTTGGGCGTGATCGCATTGGCGTACACCCGTATTTCCCACATTAACGATTTCCAAAGGCAATTATCGAGGGATTTTACTCAAGCGCTCGACTTAACCACGGTAATCCGATACGAGGATTCAATACGGGCGAGACAACTTGAAATGCTGATAGCCGACACGTCGGTGGAGCAAAAACGCAGGCAGCAGGAAATCAGGGAGAGTGAGCAAATAATCGATAAAGAGTTGGAAAACTTACGTTTGCTCTATCAAAACGAGCCGCATTCGCTCGAAAAACTCCAGGAATTGGAGCTGACTCACAACCAATTTAAACAAGTACGGGAAACCCAAGTCTTTCCTTTGATTTACGCCGGCAAACAAGACGAAGCCAAGCCCCTCATTCGGGGACCGCAGCTTGAACGATTCGAGAAAATACGCGACCTTGCCATCCCCTTGCAACAGGAGGCCCTGCGGGACGCCGACTTGACCGCGCAACAGTCCGAGCGCATCGCCGAACAGGCAGTTCAAATATTTTTAACGGCAAGTCTGGCCGCCCTCCTTGCTTGCATAATGTTGACTGCGGTCTTGAACCGGATCATTGCCAATCCGCTTAAAACGATAGCCGATTCGGCTACGCAAATTGCGTCAGGTAATCTTTCGACGCCATCGTATGTCGTCGAGCAAGCCGATGAGGTTGGACGGCTATCGCAAGCCTTCAACCGTATGACGATATACCTGAAGGAAACAGCCGATGCTGCCGAACGGATCGCGGCCGGCGACTTGCGCGTTGGGGTGAACCCCTTATCGGAAGGGGATTTGTTCGGCCACGCTTTTGCCCGCATGATCGACAATCTCAAATCGACCACTGCCGAACTCATGGAAGGCGTCAACGTGCTGGCCGCCGCCGCCAGCGAAATCCTTGCCTCCACCGCTCAGGTCGCCTCCGGCGTGGCGGAAACTGCGACCGCCATTTCCCAAACCACCGCCACCGTCGAAGAAGTCAAACAAGCCGGCCTGCTCTCCAGCCAAAAGGCCAGGCATGTGGCCGATAGTGCGCAGAAAGCCAACGCAGTGGCGCAAGGCGGCATCCAGGCGGTGACTGCCGCCATCGATGGCATGGGCCGCGTGCAGGACCAGGTGGCGTCCGTGGCGCAAAGCATCGTCACCTTGAGCGAGCAAAGCCAGGCCATCGGCGAAATCATCGCCACTGTCAACGATCTGGCCGAGCAATCCAATCTCTTGGCCGTGAACGCGTCCATCGAGGCAGCCAAAGCGGGTGAGCAAGGCAAGGGTTTTACCGTGGTGGCGCAAGAGATCAGAAGCCTGGCGGAGCAATCCAAGCAAGCCACGGTGCAAGTGCGCCAAATCCTTAACGATATCCAGAAAGCCAACAGTGCTGCCGTCATCGCTACCGAGCAAGGCACCAAGACGGTGACGGTGGGCATGCGGCAGTCGCAAGAAGCGGGCGAGTCGATTCGCTTGCTGGGCGAAACGGTCAACGTGGCATCGCAGGCGGCAGTGCAGATTGCCGCTTCCAGCCAGCAGCAGTTGGTGGGAATGGATCAGATGGCCTTGGCTATGGAAAACATCAAGACAGCCAGCACCCAGAATGTGAGCAGTACCCGCCAGACGGAAACCGCTGCCCGGAACTTGCACGAGCTCGGCCAGAAAATCAAATTACTGGTCGAACGATATCAAGTGTGAGAAGTGTGAGATATCAAGTGTGAGAACGAGCCTGTTTAGGAACGTATGAGTACTTAACCAATCTAACTTTCGCGGAAGGAAATTCGATCCACCAAGCAAATGAATTCCGGACTTCAATAGCTAAAGGCGGTCTATCTAAATGGACGAAAAAGACTTTTCCATTGTCGTTTTCAAGCTGGGCGATCAACGTTATGGACTCAAGCTGTCTGCCGTCGAGCGGGTGGTTCACATCGTCGATATCACTCCCCTCCCCCACGCGCCGGAAATCATCCTCGGTCTCGTTAATATCGGCGGCCGGATTACGCCAGTGGCTGACATCCGCCAGCGCTTTCATTTGCCACCGTGGCAGCTCAAGCTGAACGATCAACTGATTCTCGCCCATACGTCCAGCCGCGCCATCGGCTTGATTGTCGATGAAGTGGATAGCATCCACCACTATCCGTCCAGCGACATGGTAGATGCTTCGGCCATCCTGCCGGGTATCCGGTACGTCGATGCTGTGGCGAGGCTCCCTGACGGTTTGGTCCTGATTCACGATCTCGACCGTTTTCTGTCCCTCGAAGAAGAACAGGAACTTGCTCAAGCCTTGAACGCATGCTGCGCAGAACTTGCCGCGCCGCATCGTCAAGCCCCCAGCATGACGACCAATTTGCCGGAGCAACCATCATGATCGTGGTCGAACGGCACCTGGTGTGAGAACGCCGAGGAGAAATCGGTGTCACAGAAAGAAGAAGCGTTTCGGAAGCGGTTGCTGGAGACATTTCGGATCGAAGCGGCCGAGCATCTGAAAGCGATGTCGTCGGGGCTTCTGGAGTTGGAAAAAGCCGATACGCCGGAAAAATGTCAGGTAATCGTCGAAGCCGTTTTTCGGGAAGTACATAGCCTCAAGGGAGCGGCGCGCGCCGTCAATGTTTCATCCATCGAAACCACCTGCCAGTCCATGGAAAGCGTATTGGCTGCCATAAAACGCGGGAAAGCTGTCATCTCTCCTTCCTTGTTGGATGCGCTCAATGGTGCCGTCAGCGGACTGGGAAAGTTTTATTCCGCTGCCGACTTCGGCCAAAACGATGAAGCGCGACCGCTTGTCCTGAGACTGGTGCGGCATCTGGAAGGCGCGTTGAAGAGCGAGCAGCCCGCACCCGCAGCCCCGCCGGAAACGCCAGCACCCGCCCCGGAACAGGGAAAAATCGCCATGTCCGCCGAGAGGCCGGCCATTACCGATACGATCCGCATCGCCACCGACAAGCTCGATGCCATTCTCTTGCAAGCCGAAGAACTCGTGTCCGCCAAACTCGCCGCCACGCAGTTGGCTACCGACCTGCGAGCAGTTCAGGGCGCCATGCGGATGTGGAAAAGGAAATCGGGCCGCCTGCATTCGACATATCCGGCGTACCTTCCCGCTAACGATGCGGGAGGACTTGCAGACGAACAGCGAAGCTTTCTTTCCAAATTCGACAACCATCTAAGCCAGCTTACGCACACTGCCGCCCGCCACCAACATGTGCTGTCGCACATGGTCGACCATCTGCTCGACGAGACCAAGAAAGCCGCAATGCAGTCGTTTTCCTCCCTCCTCGACCTGTTTCCCCTGCTGGTACGCACCTTGGCGCGCGACCAAGGCAAACAGGCCGAGCTTGTCATTCACGGTGCTGACATCGAAGTCGACCGACGCATCCTGGAAGCGATGAAAGATCCGCTGATCCATGCCATCCGCAATTGCATCGACCATGGCATCGAAGCGCCGCAAGTGCGCGCCCAGACAAACAAGCAGGCCATCGGCCGCATCAGCATCGCCATTTCACAGAAAGGCGGCAGCAAAGTGGAAATTCTCGTCGCCGATGACGGTGCCGGCATCGACCTTGACAATGTGAAAGCCGCCGTGGTCAAGCACGGCCTGCTTACCCCAGAAAATGCACAAGCGCTGGATGAACAAGCTGCGGCGGCGCTCATCTTCGAATCCGGCCTGACGACGAGTCCCATCATCACCGACATCTCGGGACGAGGGCTGGGGCTGGCCATTTTGCGCGAGAAAGCCGAAAAGCTGGGCGGCCAGATAAGCGTCGAAACCCGGCGCAACGCCGGAACCACCTTACGCATCGTGCTGCCGCTTGCGCTGGCGACTTTCCGTGGCGTGCTGGTGCAAACGGGCGAGCGCTCGTTTATTTGCCCTTCCTTTCACGTCGAACGGGTGCTTCGGATCAAGCGCGAGCACATCAAGACCGTCGAAAACCGCGAAACCATCGAGCTTGACCAAAAAGCCGTCGCGCTAGTCCGCCTGGACGATGTGCTCAAGCTGGCACGCAAGCCGTCCGCCGCCGCGCAAAGCGATCTCCTATTTGTCGTCTTGCTGCGCTATGCGGATACCCGGATCGGATTTGTCGTCGACCGCATCGTCTCCGAGCAGGAATTCATGGTCAAAAGTCTCGGTTCGCAACTGGCGAGGGTGGCCAATATCGCCGGCGCAACCATGCTTGCCGACGGCCATCTGGCCCCGGTTCTGAATGTGGCCGATTTGATGCAATCGGCCAGCAAGGCCGGTTTGGCGCCTGCCGCCGCACGGACCGCCCCCAGGGAACGCCGGTCCGTCCTGGTGGTGGAGGATTCGATCACCACCCGCATGCTGCTCAAAAGCATACTGGAAGCGAGCGGCTGGATTGTCAGGACTGCCGTTGACGGGATCGATGCGCTGACTACGCTGAAAATCGAGCCCTGCGATCTCGTGGTGTCCGACGTCGACATGCCGCGCATGAACGGCTTCGATCTGACCGCCCGCATACGCGCCGACCGTAAGCTGGCCGAGTTGCCCGTGGTGCTGGTGACGGCGCTCGAATCGCGCGAGGACCGGGAACGCGGCATCGATGTCGGTGCGAATGCCTACATTGTGAAAAGCAGCTTCGACCAGAGCAAGCTGATCGAAGTGATGAGCGGTCTGGTTTGATCGGCCATGATCAAGATACTGATCGTCGAAGACTCTCCCGTTGTGCGGGATTTTCTGAACTACATCCTGAGCGCCGATCCAGAGCTGGAAGTGGTCGGCACAGCCAGCGATGGAATAGAAGCCTGCCAGGCCGTCCCGCGCCTGCAACCCGACGTCGTGACCATGGACATCCACATGCCGCGCATGGACGGATTCGAAGCCACGCGCCAGATCATGGAAACCCATCCGGTGCCGATCGTCATCATCAGCGGCGCCATGCAAGCCGATGAAGTCGCCACCACCTTCCGCGCCCTGGAAGCGGGCGCCCTGGCATTTCAGCCGCGGCCAAGCGGCATCGGCCATGCCGACTTCGAAGCGACAGCCAGAGAATTCGTCAAAACCGTCAAGCTGATGGCGGAGGTCAAGGTGGTCCGGCGCTGGCCTGCCGCCAGAAAACCGAAGCCGGCAGGCGCAATGGCGCCGGCGATTGACGTCAAACCGGCGGCGCAAAGCATCAAGCTCGTCGCCATCGGTGCCTCGACCGGCGGACCGCTGGTGATCCGCACTATCTTGCAGAGATTGCCGCCCGAGTTCCCGGCGCCGGTGATGATCGTGCAACACATGGTGCCAGAATTCATTCCCGGCTTTGTGGAATGGCTACGCCATACTGTCTGCCTCGACGTCAGGGTGGCCGCCAATGGCGAAGCCTTGCAAGCAGCCAAGGTATATGTCGCTCCCGGCGGCTGCCAGATGGGAATCGGACCAGGCGGCATAATCGTCTTGACCCAAGACCCGGCCTGGGACGGCCATCGCCCTTCCGTCTCTTACCTGTTTCGCGCGGCGGCGGAAATCTTCAGCAACGAAGCCATAGGCGTGCTCTTGACCGGCATGGGAGGCGACGGCGCAGCGGAACTGCGGCTGATGCGGGAAAAAGGCGCGGTAACCGTCGCCCAAGACGAACTGACCAGCACCGTGTTCGGCATGCCGGGAGAAGCCATCAAGCTCCAGGCGGCCACCTACGTACTGCCGCCGGAGCAGATCGCCGCCGCCATACTAAAAGTCGTCACCGATCCCCCCAAGTGAACGACTGAAAAGGAACATGCCCATGAATGCCCCCCCATTCAGCAATACCCGCATCCTGGTGGTCGAAGACAGCCTGACCCAGGCGGAACAACTTCACTATCTCCTTGAAGAAAACGGCTTCCAGGTTACAGTCGCCAACAACGGCCAGGAAGGACTCGAAGCCATTCGCAGCCAAGTGCCGGATATCGTCATCAGCGACATCATCATGCCGGTCATGAATGGCTACGAACTATGCGAAGCCATCAAATCCAACGAGGCCCTCAAGGATATTCCAGTCATCCTGCTGACGTCGCTGTCCAGCGCGCACGATGTCATGAAAAGCTTGCAATGCGGCGCTGACAATTTCATCCGCAAGCCCTATGACAAAGACTACCTGCTGTCGCGCATCCAAACTATTCTTGCCAGCCGCGAGCTGCGCAAAACCCGAAAAATGCACATGGGCGCGGAAATCTATCGGGGCGGCCAACGCTATTTCATCACGGCGGAACGGCAGCAAATGGTCGATTTCCTGATCTCGATCTACGAAGAAGCCATGCACATGAACGAAGAATTGCAGAGCCGGCAGAAAGAACTTGCCCACTCCAATCAATCGCTCAATGGCCTTTACCATGTCGCCGTCGATCTCAACGCCGCCCGCACCGAACCCGAAGTCGGCGACAAGGTATTGCAGCGCGTGCTGGAACTGCCAGGCGTCCAGGCCGGATGGATCGAGATCAAGAATGGCGATCCGGATTTCCGGATGCTGGCGAGCTACGGCCTGCCCGCCTTGAGCGAAAAATGCATCGGCGACATGGGAGATTGCCAATGCCGCCGCCGACTGCTGTCCGGCGAACTCGTCCACCCCACCAACATCCGTGAATGCGAACGCCTGAAAAAAACAGCCACGCTGACCGGCCTTCCGCCGTCCCATGCAAGCATTCCCCTTTGGCTGGGTGAACGGAGCTTGGGCATCATGAATCTGGTCGGATGGGAAGAATTCAGCGACGAAGAGCTGAAAATCCTTTTCGGCGTCGGCCATCAGGTTGCCATTGCATTGGAGCGCGCCCGTTTACATCAACATCTGGAAACCCTGGTCCAGCAACGGACCGCGGCTTTGACCCAGGAAATCGCCGTGCGCGTGCGAGCTGAAGAGACCATCCGGCAAAACGAGGCCATGCTGCGAAAAATACTCGACACCCTGCCGGTGGGCGTCTGGGTGGCCGACAAACAGGGCAATATCGTTCTGGGCAACCCTACCGGGCAGACGATCTGGGGCGGCACCTTTTACGCAGGCCTCGAACAATACAACCGACATCAGGGCCGATACTCTGATACCGGCGAACGCGTCATCCCGGAAAAAAGCGCCCTGGCTCGCGCGCTCAAGCACGGCGATACCTCGCTCAACGAAATGATCGATATCGAATGCGGCGGCACCCGGAAGACCATCCTCAACTCCGTCGTGCCCCTGCTCTCCCCCACCCAGCAGATCGCCGGCGCGATCATGGTCAACGAAGACATTACCGAACGCCGAAAGTCCGAGGAAATCCTGCTGCTGCGCAACCGCGCCATCGAGGCCAGCGTCAACGCTATCGTCATCACCGATTGCGCCAAGGAGGACAATCCAATCGAATACATCAACCCGGCCTTTGAAAGAATTACCGGCTATTCGCGCAACGAGGTGATCGGACGCAATTGCCGCTTTTTGCAGGGACAGGACAACGGTCAACCCGGTCTCGAAAGCATCCGCGCTGCCGTACGTGAGCAGCGCGAAGGCCATGCCATCATCCGCAACTATCGTAAGGACGGCAGCCTGTACTGGAATGAATTGTTCGTGGCGCCGGTACGCGACAAAGCGGGCAAGGTCACCCATTTCATCGGCGTGCAAAACGACATCACCGAAGCCAGGCGCAATCAGGAACAACTGCAATACCAAGCCCAGCACGATGCCCTGACCGGGCTGGCCAACCGCCCCCTGTTTGCCGACCGCGCAAGCCAGGGAATCGCGCATGCGCAGCGCTTCGATCGGCAGATGGCCATCATGCTGCTCGATCTCGACCGCTTCAAATTGATCAACGACAGTTTCGGCCACGCTTGCGGCGATGCGCTGCTGCAAACCATCGCGGCACGTCTCACCCGTTGCGTCAAGAAAAGCGATACCGTTTCGCGATTCGGCGGGGACGAATTTGCGCTGATCATCACTGAGATTGACAACGTGGACGACGTGCTTCACATCGCCACCCGCATTCTCGAAGAGATCGCCAAGCCGATGATGTATCAGGAACACGAACTCTACGTTACCGCCAGCATCGGCATCAGTCTCTCCCCCAAGGATGGCGACGATGGCGACAGCCTGTTGAAAAATGCCGATATCGCGATGTACCGCGCCAAAGCCATGGGGCGCAACGGGTTCCAATTCTATGCCCAGGAAATGCATGAACGGGCAATGGAGTACGTTAAATTGGAAACCCGGCTGCGGCATGCCCTCCAGAGAGAAGAATTTCTAATGCACTATCAACCCAAGCTCAATCTCGCTACGGGGCAGCTCGCTGGCGCGGAAGCGCTGATACGCTGGCAACGCCCTGAATCCGGCTTGGTCTCGCCCTCCTTATTCATTCCACTGGCTGAAGAAACCGGCTTGATCGTTCCGATCGGAACCTGGACCCTGGAAATCGTCTGCGCCCAAATCAAAGCTTGGCAAAACGTCGGCTTGTCGCCGGTGCGAATCGCCGTCAATTTCTCCGCGCGGCAATTTCGCCAGATGCACCTTGCACTCCTCATCGACAGTATTTTGCAAAAAACCGGAATCGAACCGGAGTACCTGGAAGTCGAAGTCACCGAAAGCATGCTCATGGCCAACCCTGATGAAGCCTTAGCCATCATGCGCGAGCTTCATGGCCTGGGCCTGAAACTCTCGCTTGACGATTTTGGCACCGGCTACTCCTGCTTGAGCTGCTTGCAGAGCTTTCCCATTGACAAGCTGAAAATCGACCAATCGTTTGTGCGGGATATCACAGCAAACCCGGAAAAAGCCGCGATCACCACCTCCATCATCACTTTGGCGCACGCCTTGAAATTGAAAGTCATTGCCGAAGGCGTCGAAAACCAGGATCAGCTCGATTTTTTGCGCCATGAACAATGCGACGAAATCCAAGGGAATTACTTTAGCCATCCACTGACTGCCGATGCATTCGGACAGTTGTTGGCTAGCCATGCGATGCCGCACGAGGCCATTTGAACCTTTGACGCTTTCAAAGTTAGCGAGATTGGAGATGTATCACTTTGGCAAGGAAGGCGCGCCGCGCTTCCCGTTCCACCTCGGCCTGCTTGCGCTCGGTCAGGTCGAGCACATAGGCCACGCCGTGATCCGGCGAGTCGTCGAAGAGGACGGCGCCGATCAGCACCGGGATGCGGCTGCTGTCCTTGCACAGAAATTCCTTCTCATAGGGAGTGCACGTCCTGGTAAGAGAAATAAAATCTCTATCGGAGAGGCGCTGAACCGCCGTCCCTCCAAAGTCAACGACCTACCCCATGGCCGCATTCCCTTCTTCTCGTAATCGATATCCAGCACGGTGTTACTCTCCTGGTG